>OGWZ01000007.1_pt1 | contig 320897 bp, 270 predicted proteins | sample 1576141 | NCBI WGS metagenome assembly OGWZ01 (sample SAMEA3541512, study PRJEB24748) | human gut metagenome | biome: human gut; feature: human-associated habitat; material: faeces | place: China | collected 2012
AGAAACGCCGCGGCGCAAAAAACAATGCGCTGCGGCGTTTTTCTTTCTGCTGTCAGAACCGTTGGAAAAGACAGGGGCCGGATCAGATAAAGAGACTTTCCTTAAGCAAGAAGCTGCCCTGTTCCCCGAGCTAGTTCGAGGACCTGTACAGCGTCCCCCAGGCGTTTTCCTCGCCTATGGTAGTAGATTCCCTGTGCCCGGGGTACACCTTCGTGTGATCCGGCAACGTGAGGAGCCTGTCAGCTATGGCAGCGCGCAGGGCTTCATCGGACTGCAGGGGCATGATATCAGTGAAGCCGATCTGATGGTGGAAGAGCGTGTCTCCGGAAAGAAGAATTTTCTGGGACGGGAAATAATAGCAGAGCGATCCCGGACTGTGGCCCGGAACGGAGATGACTGTTACGTTCAGAGAGCCGAAACTGACCATCCCGGACTGCAGGGGCTGAACCCTGAAATCACTGATGGTCAGATTGAAATTTTTCGCGCCGTCACAGAGGACTTCCCTATTGTCAATATCCTGCTGTCCCGCGAGCACAGGAAGGCCTGTCTTTTTCTGCCAAGCCGCGCATCCGGTCACATGATCAAAATGAAGGTGCGTGCAGAGGAGCGCTTTCAGGGTCAGACCATTTTCCGTCATGACCTTTTCCACTTCTGCCGTATCGTCAGGCGGATCCACGAGAACGGCGTCCGCATCCTGCCACACGAGGTAGGCGTTGGTATTTAAAACGCCGTAAACAAACGAACGTATCATTGCCATCTCCCCGCCGGATCTCATGCCCGGCCGGCCTGAAAACTTTGTTCAGGGCAAACAGGCTATTCAAAAGGAAAGTCAACAGTGGAGAAACAGGAGGTCAGAAAACCCGCCAGGGCGTCGGCGCCCGAGGTGGCCCCGAATCCAATGACCTTTTCCGCGAGTTCCTGAAGTTCTCCGTCTGAGATTCCGCCGATGACGGCAGCCCTCGCCAGATCGGCGATGTATTCCGAAAAATTCCCGACAAGCGCTTTCCGCAGAAAAGCCTGCGCCACGATGCCGGTCGCCCCGGCGTAAGGCAGAAGGAGGGAGGCGAAGGAAAGGACATCGTGATCCCCGCTCCCGCCAGGAGACTGGGCGAAACGGCCGGCCAGGTAGCCACCGAGAAAATCATCTCCCGCGGGCGTGAGTCCGGGGCCGAGGCCTATGAGATGGCGCGCGGCCTCAGCCTCTCCGGCTGTATCGCGGGCGCACCGGGCGCGCACCATGGCAGCTGCGGCCTCTCCGGCGCAGCCCAGGATGACATCGTTGCGGACTGAAGAATGATAGGGAGCGAAGAGACGCAGGAACCCCGGGAGCTTCTTTCTGCGCACGAATCTCCAGAGCCCGAGCCGGACGTCTTCGCGGACCGGCCCGCCAGGAGGCAAACTACCTCCATCCCAGACCCGGGCACTGGAAAAATCCACACGCAGACATCCTTCCACGGTGAGAATCTGCCCGTCAAAAGAGCACGGAGCACCGATGCTGATAAATTTTTCAAAAGGCGTGGGGAGTTCCTTGACGCGGCAGCCCCAGGACGCCATGGGAAGCCCGGGAGCGAGCACGACGCAAAGCGTCCTCTCCCCGTTTTCCAGGGGAAAATCAAGATTGAGCGCACGGCGGAAGACAGACTGCACAACGCCGCGGGATCCAATGGGCGGGAGGCTCGTGCCTTTCGACTCCGCCTGGAGGACGACCGGACCGGTTGTGAGAGACACAGCACTACCCTCTCATCGCTTCGCGCTTCGCCTTGTTGGCGGCGAGAATATCCAGGGCCTTCTTCAGTTCCTGGTCGGCCATGCAGGTTCCGGCACCGTAATAGTGCAGTACTTCGGCCGAAAGGCTCAGGACATCGGGATCGTCCCTGCGCCGCGGACGGGGCAGTTCCACATGAATGATCTTCTTTATGCTCGAGGGAACCGGATTGATGACCACGATGTAGTCGCTCAGGAAGACGGCTTCCTCCACTTCATGCGTCACGAAGAGGATGGTTTCGCGCAGTTTGGCCCACAGCTGCAGGAAGAAGCACTGCAGGCCAGTCCTCGTCTGATAGTCGAGAGCGCTGAAGGGCTCGTCCATGAGAATGATGTCAGGTGCCGTCACGAGCGTGCGCGCGATGGCCACTTTCTGACGCATGCCGCCCGAGAGCTCGCGCGGATAATGATTGAGGTAATTGCCGAGGCCGAAGGCCCTGAGGTACGCGGTGGCGAGTTCTTTCCGTTCAGGGGCAGGCATGCCCTGTATTTCGAGGCCAAAAGCGGTGTTCTGCAACGCTGTAAGCCAGGGGAAGAGATTGATTTCCTGGCTCACCAGCCCCACACGGCCGAGACGCGGAATCTTTTTGCCATCGATAAGAATCTCGCCGGAATCGGGTTCCTCCATGCCGGAAATGCTGCGCAGAAGCGTGCTCTTGCCACAGCCATTACCGCCCAGCAGAGTGACAAAGCTCCCCTTCGGGACATGCAGGGTGATATCTTCGATGATGGTCTTGCGGCCTTTTCCGTCAGACGTCGGATAGCTTTTGGAAACGTGATTCAGCGTCAGATCAGATGCCATGACTTATACCCTGTGGAGGAGACGCCTGGAGGTGTAGCAGAGCAGCCTCTCCAGGAAAATGCCGATGATGCCGATGACAACCATGCCGGCGATGATGAGATCAAGACGCTGCAGGTCACGGGCCGTCATGATCATGTACCCGAGGCCGTAGCCGTCCTGGGTACCGGTAAATTCGGCGGCAACCAGGGTCATCCAGGCCACGCTCATGCCAAGGCGCACGCCGGTGAGGGCGCTCGGGAGAGCCGCGGGAAGCAGCACCTTGAACCAGATCTGTCGTTTGTTCGCCCCGAGCACCTCGGCAGCGCCAACGAGCCCGACAGGCGCGTTCAAGACGCCGGATATGGTGTTAACGAGGATGGGGAAGAACGAGCCAAGAAAAATGATGAAACAGGCGGAAGGAAAGCCAATGCCGAACCAGAGCATGGAAAGAGGTATCCACGCGAGGGGCGGCACCGGCCGCAGGAATTCAAAGAAAGGACCGAGAACGGCGCGTGCCGCGTGACTTCCTCCAATGAGGACGCCAAGCGGCAGCGCCAGCACAAGGGCGGAAAGAAATCCGGCAGCCACCAGCTTGAGGCTGTAGAAAACGTGCAGATGCAGCACATATCCCGGAGGAAGCCCTTCAGACTCGAGCTCATAAAGGCCCCGGATAACATCAAGCGGAGACACAAGCCTGTCGGCAGGAATAAGCCCCCAGGAGCAGAAGGCCTGCCAGAGGAGAATCAGACAGGCTGGGCATATCCAGTGGAAAGGCTTACCGGATTTCTTCTTTGCCATTACTTTACCAGAGACTTGATGAACTGCCCGGTGAAGGCGGTTTCATCCGGAACGTTGATAAGCTTGAAAGCGTTGAGGAAGTTCACGTATTCCTTTTCCTGCTCAACAGCCGGGACAGCCGTGTAGGCCACGTGCGAAAAAGCTTCGCGCACGGTCTTCTCATCCATGCCGGTATGCTTCACGGCGATGGCGATGGCTTCGTCAGGATGCTCGGAAATGAACTTCATGGCAGCCTCATGGGCCTTCACGACCTTGGCTGCCTCGCCGCTCGCGATGGCTTTGTCAGAAGCCACCAGGCCGCAGCAGGGATGGCCGGGCCACATATCGGAGGAATCAGCGAGAATACGGCCCTGACCGCTCACAACAGCTCTGGCCGGGAAAGGCTGCCAGGCGATGAACGCGTCAATCTGACCGCGGCTCAGGGCAGTAGCCATTTCGGAAGGAGAAATGGTGATGAAGGTGACGTCCGTGGGGGCGAGGCCGGCTTTCTTGAAGCTGCGGCGCACGAGGAAATCCTGCACGGTGCCGTTACCGGGAACGGCGATGCGCTTGCCCTTCATTTCGGCAAGGCTCTTCAGCGGGGAATTGGGAGCCACGACCACGGCAGAACCGCCGGTATTGACCTGAGCCACGAGATGGATGTTTTTCATGCCCCGAGCAAAGGCAATGGTGGACGGAGCCTCACCGACATATCCCATATCAATGGAGTCGGACTTGAAGGCTGTCATGAGTTCGGGACCAGCATGAAAAGCACCGGCGACCTTCACATCCACGCCTTCCTTCACAAAGAGCCCTTTATCGAGGGCAACCCAGAGAGGAAGATGGTGCAGGTCGTTCTGAAGGTAGGCCATGCGCACGGCAGCCTGGCTTTCCGGCACGGCCGTGAACTGTGCCAGCGCAAAGGCCGCGCAGAAAAAGAGAACGACACCTAGAAATTTTTTCATACATACTCCTATGACTGAACGCCACGTGGAAAGAGCAGACAGACCCTGCCGCTGCGCATCCAGGGCTTCATTGAATGTAATGTCCCCAGAGCGAGATTTTTTTCGCAGAGGGCACGGTTTTCGGGGCACGGTTCATAACCGGCGCTTTTCCACGCATGTTCCAGGGCGTCAGCGGAAGGGCAGGCCGTGGTCTGGATGAAAAAGAGGGGGGCGCCGTACCGGGCAGCGCCGGAGAAAAGCTCTCCGAGGCTGACGGGAGTAAGGTAATCGACAATATTGCTCAGATGGACAAAATCGTAACCGCCCTGCCCCACGCGGGCTACCATGTCACCGGTCACGCCGTGGACACGGTCGAGCCCCTCACGCACACGGGCAAGGTGTTCATCGTCAAAAAAGAAGCGGACGCGGAAGAAACTGCGCATCGCGGAGATGACATTCTCAAAGCTGTAGTGGCTTCCGCGCCTCGCATAAAAGGCATTCAGTTCGGGAAGAATGGCGGACTTCAGCCACTCCCGGAGTTCCCGGGACGTCTTCGCGCCCCGCACGGTCTCACAGAGTTTTTCCAGGTAGGTTTTCTGGAAAGGCGAAAGATCAACGCATTCGATCCGCGCGTCCCCGGGAAGGGATGGGATCATATCGAGAGCGAGCATCCCCGAGCCCGTGACAAAAAGAGGTCTGTGCGGGGGAACAGGAAGGAGGGAGAGGACGTCTCTCGCGACCTCTGCGTCCTCATTGGGGAGATAAAAGCGGGTCTCCCCCTCCCAGTCAGGAGCGCCGTTCATGAGCGGCGCTCCCCAAAGCCGATAAACGGCTGTTTCCCCCAGTCTTGCAGCAGGGCGGAACGCCCGCCCTGCTGCAACATGACCTGACTGCCGTCTCGGAATCCGCCAATACGCGCAGCGTACAGTCCACGCGCAAGGAAGGGACGGACGAGCTCGGGCAGTTTTTCCTCCCTTGCGGAGAGGAGGAAACCGTAGGAAAAGAATGCCCTGAGGAAGGGCTCCAGCCACACCTCGCGGTCGTAGCCTCCGGGAACAGGAACACTGTCGGTATCAATGTAGGCTCCCACACCGGAACACTCGGCAAGCATGACGAGCGTGCCGGCTATGCCGGCCATGCTCACGTCCTTGCCAGCGCACGTGAGCCCTGCCTCGGCGGCCTCCGGAAGAAGCTCCAGGTTGCCGACGAGATTCGCGTCATGGCGGGGAAGCGTGCAGTTCCAGTAATTGGACTTTTCAAGCCATCTGCCGTCCATGTTGGTCACGAGGACCAGAGCATCGCCGGGCTTCGCGTCAAAGCTCGTGATGAGCTTCTTCGCGCGGCCCATGATGGCCAGGGCCAGGGACGGCTCATCCGCAGTCGCCTGCACATGACCGCCGACAATAGGCACGTTGAAGCGCTTCGCGTTGTCGCGCATGCCCTGGCACATCCTTTTCAGGATGTCGTCCTGAGGGGCACCGATGACATCCACCATAGCAAGCGGCCTGCCGCCCATGGCGTAGACATCGTTCACGTTGGCGAGGACAGCGCTTCGTCCTGCCAGCTCGGGATTTTCAGCGCACAGACCGGGAAGTATTCCTTCTGCGGCGAGCAGGAGATATCCCCCGCTGCCGTCCGGTATGGCGGCCGTGTCATCTCCGTTCGCAATGCCCGAGGACGCGAACGCGTCCCCGAAGGCAGAGCGGACAAAATCAATGGAGCGCTTGCCGCTGAAAACTTCCGAGCGGCGGAGCCTATTTGCCAGTTCCTGTAGTTCCATTTTCGTCGCCTCCCATGGCTTCAAGCATCAGGGCGTCGACGCCGGCGATTTCGATGGGATTTCCCATCTTCTTGACGTTGCCGTTAAAGCTGCCCTGACAGAACGGACACATGGTTACGAGCATTTCGGCACCCGTGTCCATAGCTTCATGGAGGCGATCCTGGCAGATCTGATCCGCCAGTTCGGGATAATTGGACTTTACGCCGCCGCCGGCGCCGCAGCAGCGGGAGTCGGGGCCGTGATGAGGCATTTCACGGAACTCAAGCCCGGGAATAGCCCTGAGTATGGTCCTCGGCTCTTCAAAGAGGCCCTGAGCCCTGCCCACATGGCAGGGATCGTGGTAGGTCACGACCTTATGAATGGGCTTTGACAGACTGATTTTGCCTTCCCTGATGAGGCGGGCGTAAATTTCACTGAAGTGGAGGAATTTCACCTTGAGAGGCAGACCGAGTTTCTTCGCCCAGATGGGGTAGTCATGCTTGAGCGTCTTGGAGCAGCCGCCGCAGGGAGTGACGACTTCCTTTGCTCCGGAAGCGTTGAAGAGCTCGATGTTGTGACGGATGACGCTCTCGGCGGCTTCCTTCTGGCCGGTCCTCAGAATGGGGCTGCCGCAGCAGTGCTCCTTCCCTCCCATATACATATAGGGAATGCCGGCCTTCTGCAGGATGGTTACGCCGGTGCGCAGCAAGGCGGGCACGCGGTAGGAGGCGGTGCAGCCGCCGAAAACCAGGAGATCTGCCTTTTCAGCGGGGTTCATGCCGGGCAGCATCCAGCCGCGCTGTTTCTCAAGCGGCTCTCCGTAGGGGTTGGCGTATTTGGCAAGAGCATTGCGCAGCCGCACATGGGCGGGCATGGGGCCCAGTCCCATGGCGACGGTACGCGCGCGGGCAGCTTCCCAGAGAGGTACAAGAGGAATCTGCGTCTGGCAGACTTCCATGCAGCGTTCACAGGAAGTACAACGGTAAAGCCTGTCGACCCATTCGGGAGTCATTTTCTCGTGCCCAGCGAGAAATTCGTGGAGAAAGTACAGACGGCCGCGGGGGGAATAGCTCTCGAAGCCGTCGCTGAACTTGAAGGTGGGGCACACGTCCTTGCAGAAGCCGCAGCGGGCGCAGATTTTCAGATCCTCCGTAAAATCGGGAAGATTCATAAGTTCATCAAGCTGGGCCATGGTTAGTCCTCCTCGTGTCCGGTAAGCTTGCGCGGACGTGCCTTAAGAAACGCGCTCACAGGGGCAATAAGCACGGTACCCAGCCAGATACCCCAGGAAAGAAGGGAGAAAGGCAGATGGCGCAGGCCTATGCCGCAGCATTTGCCGGTATTGAGAAGATTCTGCGGGTCGAGCGCCTTCTTGCGCTCCTTGAGATACTGCCAGCGTCCCAAACCGAGAATGGAACGTGACTGGCTGTTGAACCAGAGGCCCGAGGCGTAGACGTAACCGCCAAAGCGGCGGGCGACATGCAGGGGAATCATGGCTTTGCCCATACGGAAGAGGGAGAGAAAATCCTCCGAAGAATCAAGGACGTATACCAGGGTAGACATCTGATTCTGGTTGTCAGCGAAGGCCTCGAGGCCCACTATGTCACGCGGCATGCGCTCGGTGATCTTTTTCCAGCAGGGGCCGAACAGGCTGCGGGGAACGACATACTCGCCGCAGAGAAGGGACGGGCCGCCGCGCTTCAGGCGCATGGGGTAGAAACGCTCCTCCCATTCCTCGTCGGCCACAGCCTGCTCGAGAAGCTTGATATGAGCGGCGCCGGTGATCTTCTGAACAGTTGCCTCATCGGGCTTCTCTTCGAACACGGCGAGCATGAGGAAACCGCTTGTGATGGGAGGCTGGCCCGGCTTTTTGGCGTTTTCCGCCTGCATGATGAGATACGGGGCGGACAGAACGCTGATGGAATAGGGATGCAGGAGAGAAAGAAGCTGGATGACCTGATCCACCTGATCGGCGGAGGCAAGCTGGAAAGCGAGCTTCGAGAGCTCCACGTCCTTCCTCAGAAGGAGGCGCAGGCGGGTGATGATACCGAGCGTGCCCTGGGAGAAGGCGTAAACGGAAAGCTCGTGTCCCTTCACCGTGCGCATGGTGCCATCGGGATCGACAACATCGATTTCTTCGACGCAGTCCAGGATGGATCCGTAACGGTAGCTGCCAATGCCGACGCCGCCCATGGCGAACATGCCGCCCACTGTAGAGGAAGGACCGCTCGTGGGGCAGATGCGCGAGGCGAGTCCGTGGCGGGAAAGCTCTTCATTGAGATCCTTCCACACGACGCCGGGCTCGACATCACAGGTTCTGTGCTCCTCATCAACGGAGATCACTTTGTTCATGCGGCTTACATCGACAAGAAGGCCGCCCACAGTGGGCATGGTCCCGCCGTAGCCGGAAGAGGCCTGGGCGCGGACAGTGACAGGAACCCTGTGCTTGTGGGCCACAGACAGGCAGTCGCTGACCTGCTGCGCCGTCCTCGGCAGAGCGACGGCACCGGGCGTTCTTTTGAAAAGCCCCAGCAGCACCGCCGGCATTTCGCCAAGATCATGGTTATATGAGCGGCAGATCTGGGGATCCTGCGTAAACGAGGAACCAAGTTTCGCCGCAAGTTCGACGCAGTAGTCTTCCATTACACTTTCTCCTGGACACGCTGATAACGAAATTTCCGGCCGGCCGCGGTCCGGTGGCTCATAAGGCCGCGGCCGGCATCTTATGCGGGAATTACTTGCCGAGGACTATCCTGGCAACGGCCTTGGCGGCCTGGGCGTTCGTCGGGAACACGAAGCAGCCGGCATCCTCGAGGGTCTTTTCCTGCTGGGCGCAGGACTGGGGGTCGGCGTCCGTGCCGCACACAGAGCAGACGATGATGGGACCGCCGTCAGGCAGATCCTTGCGCACCCTGTTGATGATGGCGGCGAACTTGGAGGCCGGATCGGGGTCGGCGCCGAAGCCGAGCACGATATCCATCATGATCACGCGGCAGGTGGGATCGCGCATATCCTCTTCAAGGCGCTGGCCGCGGAGGCCGGTGTCGATGATGGGATGCGGAATGCCGCGGGTGAACTCGTCTTCGCCGAGGTCGACGCAGCAGTGCTTCTTGCCCTTGGTGGGAGCTTCAAGGAAGAGTTCCTTCCTGAGGGGCACGTTGGACTCGATGTCAAACTTGTCATCGAGAATGACCAGGGATTCGTAGCAGAGCGTGCCGCCGGAGAAGAGGCCGCGCATGTACTTGCGCTGGGAGTCGAGCTTCGCGATGCGCTCGTCGAGAGCCTTCGGGAACACAAGTTCCGGAACGGGCTTGCCGAGGGCGGCGAAAGCGGCTTCCTCAAGCGTACGGGTGAAGATGATGCCTTCCGTGTTCAGTTCGTCGGGCTTGCCGCCGATGAGGCAGGTAACCGTACGCAGACCGGTGGCGCGGGCTTCATCGAGGACGGCATTAAGAACCGCCGGGTCGCCGGGCTTCGAGAGAAGGAGAAGAGTCTTGTTGCCGGGCGTGGCGGCGAGTTTCTTAATGCCGAAACGCATTTCGAGACCGCCGACCTGCTTGCGCAGGTCACGGCCGCCGCAGCCGAGAGCGTGGGTGATGCCGCCGCCGAAGCGGTCGATGAGGCAGGTCACTTCCTGAATGCCGGTGCCGGAGGCGGCCACGATGCCGATGTCACCGCGGCGCACGACGTTGGCCAGGGCGAGCGGGACGCCGGCGATGATGGCCGTACCGCAGTCGGGGCCCATCATGAGAAGGCCCTTCTCAATAGCCTTCTTTTTCAGCTCGATTTCATCCTCGATGGTGATGTTATCGGAGAAGAGCATGACGTTGAGTCCGCGGTTGATGGCACTCAGGACATCAAGCTTGGCCATGGGGCCAGGCAGGGAAATCATGCAGAAGTTGGCGTCTTCGAGGCGGTCAGCGGCCTCCTCGATGGTGGCGGGCTTGAGTTCCTCGGCCTTGGAACCGCCAGCCTTGGTCTTGAGGTGAGCCTGCACGTTGTCGAGGGCAGCCTTGACGGCGGCGTCGTCCTTCGCTTCGATGCAGATCATGAGGTCACTGGCGGTGGCAGCGTCAACAGCCGGGTCCTTGAGACCGAGGCGGGCGATGACGTCCTTGTTGCTGACAGTGCCCAGAAGAGCGAGCACCTTGCTGACGCCGTCGAGTTTGGCGGCCTCGCGGGAAATACTCATCAGGCGCACGGAATCCTGGTACTGATTCTTATAAACGAAAACTTTGAAAAGCATTATATCCTCTCCTAATCAGGCACGATTCTCGTGCAGCATTCGGGCTGAAGCATGCATTTGGTGATGTTGTCCTGGCTCGTGATGATGGCTTCCTTGCCGCCCTTTTCGACGTATTCGATGGCGCTCTGGATCTTCGGACCCATGCTGCCGGCCGGGAACTGGCCCTCAGCGAGGTACTTCTTGGCCTCGGAAACGGTCATGACCTCAATTTCGCGCTGATCGGGCTTGCCGTAATTGATGCATACCTTGGCCACGCCGGTGACGATCATGTAGAGCTGGGCATCGAGGTTATAGGCCAGGAGAGCGGAAGCCCTGTCCTTGTCGATAACGCCGGTGGTACCCATGACGGAGTTCGTCGTATAGTTCACCGGGATGCCGCCGCCGCCACAGGCGATGACCACGTTGTGGGCATTCAGGAGCGAACGGATGGAGTTGAGCTCAAGAATCTTGCGGGGCTTCGGGGAGCAGACCACGCGGCGCCAGCCGCGGCCGGCATCCTCGATCATCTTCCAGCCCTGCTTTTCCATGAGGCAGTCGGCGTCCTTCTTGGTGAAGAAGGGACCGATGGGCTTGGTGGGATTCTTGAAGGAGGGATCCTCGGAATCGACGACGACCTGGGTAAGAATGCAGGCCACGTCCTTTTCCATGTTGTCTTCGGCGAGAACAGAACGCATGCTCACTTCCAGCATGTGGCCGAGAAGGCCCTGGGAGGAAGCGACAGCCACATCCAGCGGAGGAACGGGGATGATGTCCCTGGCCTTCTCGAACTGGATGAGCAGGTTGCCGACCTGGGGGCCGTTGCCGTGAACGAGGCAGATGTCATAGCCCTTATGCAGAATGGAGAGCATCTCACGGCAGGCCGTCTTGGCCTTTTCAAGCTGCGTCTCGAAGGAACCGTCGTCACCCTTGTCAAGGATGGCGTTGCCGCCGAAGGCGATAACTGCGATGGGTTTTTCCATGTCCGACTCCTAGAGGAGGCCCAGCTTTTTGCCGATGCCGCGCAGGGCGAGCTCGAAGCAGGCCATGGGGGCGCGGGCGATGCCGGTGCCGATCTGGCCGACGCCGGAAGCCTTGTGCAGAACGCCCGTATCAACGATGGGGGTGATGCCGAGGCGCATGACCTTGCGAAGGTCGATGCCGAGCGGAGCGGGCGTGAAGTCCACGGCGCCGGGAGCGAACTTCGGGTTGTTGGAGGCGCAGATGCGCTGCATGATCTTCATGGACTTCAGGGAGTTGGCCATACCGCCGCCCACGAAGGAGCTGATGGAGGGAGCGCCGCCGATGACCATGCCGCCGAGGCCCATGGTCTCGACAATAGCGGAGTCGCCGATATCGCCGGCAGCGTCTTCCGGTCCGTAGCCGGAGTAGTAAATGGCCTCGTCCATGGGAGCGGTCGGAGCGATGAACCATTCGTTCATGCCGCCGATACGCAGGGCGAAATCAACGCCGTTGCGGCTCATGGCCGTGACGATGGTGGAATGGGGCACGCCGTGAGCGGCCTCTGCGGACGCCTTGCAGCCCGCGATGGTGAGGGGCAGGAAAGAGTGGTTATTGCCGCCGATGAACTGGGTCACGGCATTGATCGTTTCCTTGCTCTCGTTGCTGTTCAGGAGAAGCGGGAGCAGCTCGCGCAGGAGCAGGAGCGTGCAGGCGGCGCTGCGGGCATGGACTTCATCGCCCATGAGGACGCCCTGGGAAATGATCTTGAAGATGTCGATGCCTTCCTTCTTGGAACGCACGGCGCGGCCGAGAACGGGGCCGAGCACGTCGCGCATCCAGCGCAGGCGCTCGATGGTGCCCTGATCGTAGGTGCCCATCCAGATAACGTTGCCCTTGCCTTCGTTGAAGGTGGTCCAGCTGCGGGTGCCGAATTCACGGTTTTCCACAACCAGGACAGGCATGGAGGGCGTGATCACGCCGCACATGGCGCCGGCGGCGCCGAAGGCGTAGTTGTTGGCGAGCTGAATATCGCCGCTCTTGAGCTTGGCTTCCAGGCTGGCCTTGTCGGTGCACCATCCCTCAAAGATGGCAGCGGCTTCCACGGCACGCTGCTGGGGATCGCACATGCGCTCGAACTCGATCTTCGGTCCGGAATGCAGGATGTGGTTGGGCTGCATGCCGGGGATGACCTTGATGGCGGGCTGCACATCCACCCACAGCGGACGGCTGGCCTTCATGCGGCGCACGGTTTCCTCATTGGCTTTGTCGACTTCGGGGGTCGCCAGAGCGCAGAGGACATTGATGAGTTCCTTCTTGCCGAGTGCCGGCGGACGCCAGTCAACCTGGATGGCTTCGACGTTCTGACTCTTCAGTTCGTTGTAGAATTTTTCAAGGCCGACATTGACGAGGGCCATGTGCTCACTGATACCAGTCACAGCTAACTCCTTGGGATTTCAATGACTGTATGCCGCAGAGGACAGACGAGCGTACCCGCCGGAAAACAATGCGACAAAGCTTCTGAGACCAATTTTTCCATCGTGTCCCGCGGGCCCTGGACTTCCACCGTGAGATCGATCCCATCACGGTGAAACGCGTCCATGTCGGCTTCCCCCTCCACGGTCACCACACATTTGCCAACGGGCATGCCCCGGCGTCCGGCTGCGAAGACAAAGGCCTGGCCGAAGCCCTGGGCTACAGAAGTGAGGACGAGCTTCATTCCGGCGATCTGATTTTCGTCGGTTCCGTCCATTCCCTCGGTGACACCGCCCGTAAAATTTCCACTTCCGTCATGGAAGAACTTCACTTTCATGATTACTCTCCCGTTCCGAGAGGCTTTTCCATGACCTGGTGCAGGACGCCGTGGCAGAGGAAAGGAATGCCGAGCGGCTTCCACTGGAGAAATTCAAAGAAATGCAGGTTCTGAATCTGAACCACGGCAAAAAAACGCCTGACATCGCCGCGTTCTTCCATTGTGCTCACAGCCCTGCGCACGAGAAGCGCTCCGAGATGGCTGCGGTACTTTTTTCTCACGGCCAGACGGCCACCCACCCAGACGCCTTCGCTCCGCCTGAAGCAGCGCACGACGCCGGCGGCCTCACCGTTAACCCTGGCCAGAATGTGCACGGCGTACGGGTCACGTTCGTCCGTGTCATCCACGCCGTTAAAAAGCCCCTGCTCCTGACAGAAGACTTCGCGGCGAATGGCGTGGCACTCAGCCAGATCTTCCGGCGTTTCCGCGATGCTGAGCGAAATATCGCACTCTGAGGAATCGACGCGGCTGAGACGGTCGGCAAGCTTCTTTCTGCGGTCGATATGCCCGACGACGCCTTCCTTTTCGGTGAACTGCAGAAGCGAACAGGCGCCGCAGCAGCCGCAGCCGGCCACGTTGCCGGCTCTCGTGAGGCCGGTCCTTCTCAGGCAGCGGCCCGTGAACGTGTACATATCGAGAAGATAGGCGGGATCGAGTTCTCCGGCGCCCTCGAACGTCGTGCCCTCAAGGGGATGCAGGGGAACGAGGTTCGGGTAGACACCGATTTCGCAGAGCCTGTCGATGAGGCACCTGGTGATGTCCCTGTTCTCGCCGAGTCCGAGGATGACGTAGGTGCCCACGCGGTTGCGGCCAAAAACCTCAACGGCCTTCTTAAAGGCCTCGAAATAGCGGACCAGGGAAATCTCGGCCTTGCCGGGTGTCATGCGGCGGCGGACGCTCTCATCGAGGCTCTCCACGTGCATGGCGACATTGGCCACGCCAAGTTCCTTCAGCTTCTCAAAAACACCGAGGTCAACGGGCGGCTCGAACTGGAGCTGAACCGGAAGTCCGGTGCGCTCCGTGATGGCCTGGGCGCACTTCCCGAGATAGAGAATGCCTTCATCGCGGTTGACTGCCGTGCCGCTCGTGAGCGTAACATGCGTAACACCATCAAGACGCTTCGCGGCCTCTGCCACCTCGGCGAGCTGCTCCGGCGTTTTCTTCGCTATCGTGGCGCCAGCCTTCAGGCTGCGTCCGAGAGCGCAGAAACGGCAGCGCGTCTCGGGACGGGCGTAGCGCAGGCAGGTCTGCAGGACTGTGGATGCGAGGCAGTTATTGCCGTGCAGCAGGGCGATCTTCTTATAGGGAATGCCATCCGCCGTCTTCAAATCGTAAAATTTCGCCTTTCTGACAAGGCTCGAGGAAATGTTTTCGCCATCCTGGCCGTGGAGACAGCAGCCGTTTTCATGATGTTCCACATCATAGGCATCGGGACGGTTGACGACATTAAGAAGAACGCAGCGTCCATCGAGAAGAAAAGCCCTGGAATCAGAGGGGCCGGCTCCGCCGCGGCGCCCTGGTTCAATGGTATCAGCGCTTACCCCGCGGACCTGAAGATTCACCAGTTGTTCAAGAGACAGACTCATAGCGTTCCTTCCTTCAACGCAAGGCCCGGAAGGGCCGTATAAAAATCACCGCAAAAACACGCTCACCTGTACGCAGAGCGTCGGGGGGGAACCACTAAAAAAGGAAAAAAACAAGGGGAGGGGAAGCGTCCCCCCTCCCCCACGGGTACGGGAGCTAATAACTAGTCGCCGTAGAGCTTTTCAGCATTCTCCCAGAAGACCTTGTTCTTGAGATCTTCAGGCAGGCCAAGTCCTTCAATCTTGTAATACTCACCCCAGAAGTCGCTCCAGGGTTCGTCGGAGCCGAAGAGCACGCGGTCTTCGCCGATGCCCTGCTTCAGCATTTCATCAAAGAGGTAGCGGGGGCCGAAGCCGACGGACCAGGAGGTGTCGGTGTAGACCTTGTAGCCTTCCTTAATCATCTTGAAGAACTCAGGTACGAACTTGATGTGGCCGGAAACACCGCCGCCGGCATGGGCGACGTGAATCTTGATGCGCTTGCCGTACTTGTAGATGAACTTGATGGCGTTGCTGACGTCAGAGCCGCCGCCGGGGCTGGTGTGCAGCATCATGACGTGGTCGTACTTCTCGCAGGTGGCGATGATGTTTTCCCACATGGCAGCGGTTTCAGCATCCCACTGGGCCGGATCCCAGGAGCCGCCGAGCAGGCAGGTGGCCTTGAGGATCTTGATGTTGTCCTCGCCGGCGAGAGCCATGGCCTTCTCGTTCTCTTCCTTCATCTTGAGCATCGGGGAGAACCAGATGCCGCCGATGAGGCGCTTGTCGCTCTTGCCCACAACGGCGTCGAGGACAACGGGGTTCAGCGTGAACGGCTGGCTGGGAATCGGGATGCCGTAGTTGGAAAGAACCACGGAACGCTCGACACCGAGCTCGTCCATGATGTCCAGTTTGGACTGACGGTCGTTATCGGTGTACATGGTCGGATTCACAGGTTCAGGCAGACCATAGTACTTGAATCCGTCCATCCAGCCGATGTGGGTGTGAATATCAAAAACCTTGCGCTGGACCTTGAGGCCCTTCTTGAAACGAACCAGGTTAGTGGCCATATTCAACTCCTCTCAGAAAAACTGTGGTACTATCCTTCTCAGGGATCCGTGCCTTCCCTAGAGGGAAGGACACGGAACAAAACCCCAGTCCGGAGTACTACACAGTCCAGGTGGACATGATGAGGGCGTGACGGCGGAAGGCTTCAATCTGGATGTCGAGGACATCGAGAGGATGAATGGCCTGGACGCCGGGGATAAGGTCGGATTCGCGCATGCCGTACAGGGCGGCCATGGCGAAGCGGCAGGCGTAAATTTTGCAGCCTTCCTTAAGGAGGACCTTAAGCTGCTTGTTGTACTGAAGGTTGCCAGCGAAGCCCTCGGAGCCGACATTCGGGAAACCGCGGGTGTTGGAGGCCATCAGAACAGCGGGACCATACAGAAGGATAGCCGTGTGGAAACCTTTGCGGTTCAGACGGGTGGCGGTAAGCTGGTTGATCAGGCCCACGGAGCCTTCGAAGGGCATGGTGTGCATGGTGATCAGAGCGTACTCATCGCCTTCAGCCTTGTAATCAGGCCACAGCTTGGTGCTGGGGTCCATGTTGATAACGCTGTCGCCTTCCTGAACTGCAGGTGCTTCAATGTAAGCCATAGGACAACTCCTACTGATTAAGGTTGAAAGACTGGGGGAATACTCTCAATAAAGCACTAACCGTGCCAATTCACGTTTTGAAAATTAACCGTCTGAATTCAAAAGAAAAAATATTTTTCACCTTCATTTTGAAACATTTTGGCTTCACAAAATCCACGAAAACACTATATATTTCTGTAGAAAACTACAAAATTTTGTAATTTTTTCATGGTTCGGTAGCACATGAATGAATCAGCCACTTCGGGCGCGTACCCCTGGAAAAAATCGGTAATCCATCAGCCTGATCTCACGGGAGAACTCTATTCCCCCATGTTCTGCCTCCTGGGCCGGCCGAATCCCCCTGCCCTTGTGATTATTCCGGACGACAGCGGCATCTCCGACGCGCGCGAGCGCGCCTACGCTGCGTATTTCGCCTCCCGGGGGCTCACCTGCCTCATCATCGACCCCTTCTCCCCCCTCGGCATCAACCAGTGCGTTGACAATCCCCGCGTCCTCTCCCTCAGGGAACTGATGGCCGAGACATGCGCGGCCTACTCACTGCTCATCGTGCGCCGCAACATCAACGCCGTCGGCATCATCGGCATCGGACGTGGCGGCCTCGCCGCCATGCATCTCGGCATGTCCTCCGTGCCCGGCGTGCCCCACTTCACGGGGCGCTTCGACTTCATCGTCTCCCTCTCCCCCACCTGCTACATCCAGCTGCGCCATCCCTGTCCGGGCAGGACCCCCATGCTCGTCATCATCGCCTCAAAGGACGAGCTCTGCGATCCCGAGCAGGCCCTCGCCTACACGAAACGCATCCAGCTTGCCGATCCCGAGGCCGTCATCAAGACGAGCATGCTGCCTGAGGCTCACCACGCCTGGGACACAACCAGACTGCCGCGTTTCAACCCCGACGCCATCCAGCTTCCCAGAGTGACGTACTATCTCGAGGACAACGGCACCTACACCGTCGATGACGGCGGCCGGAGCTGGATGCCCGGCGAAATCGTCGATTTTCTGGCCGCCAAGGTGCACTACGGCGCCCATATCGGCGGCGGCGGAGCCATGTTCACGGCTGTCTGTCAGACCATAGACGCCTTCATCACCCGCCTCAAATTCTTCACCTGCGATCAGGACGCGGACACCGGCCTGCAGCTCCTGAACCGCATGGACCGCCGCGATGACCTCCTCCGCATGGGCCGCTGCGAAAATCTCGAACAGCTCTTCGATCTCGTCTCCACAACCTTCGGTGTCATGCCCGAGACCGCTCTCGTCCGCATCTGGCTCACCGAGGTCCCCGGAGACGCCTGCGCGGCCTGCCATAACAGGGAACTCTGCACAAACCACGCCAAATGTCTGCATCTCGTGGCCTCTGGCGGTCATTCCATTGTCTCAGGAGAAGTCTGGAACAACACGGACGGTGATTTTTCCCACGTGCCCTACGGGGTGCACAAGGTCGGCGTCATCGCGGCCACAGGCTCCCCTCTGCATGTCACCAACGTGACTCCCGACATGCCCTGGGTGGCGAGTCCGGGCTGGATCTCAAGAGAGGGCATCCATACCCTCCTCTGCCAGCCCCTTATCCATATGAAGGAGGTCATCGGCGTCATCGTGCTCTTCTCGCGCGGCAACTACGGCGATTATATTATGGACGGCCTGCGCATCATCGCGGACCATCTGGCCATCAAGATAGCTCACTTCCGCGCCTTCGAGGAACTGATGCGCCTGAAACGCCAGCTCGAAATCGAAAACGAGAACCTGCACCGCACCGTTGATCACACCAATTTCATCAACGGACTCGTCGGCGAGAGCAAAGCCATTCAGGGCATCAAGGAACAGATCATGACCGTTGCCGAAACGGACGCCCTTGTCCTCATCGTTGGCGAGTCCGGCACGGGCAAGGAACTCGTCGCCAGCGAAATCCACAAACACAGCCGCTACAAGAACGGCCCGCTCGTCAAGGTCAACTGCCCGACCATCCCCCGCGAACTCTTTGAGAGCGAATTTTTCGGGCACGTCAAGGGCTCCTTCACGGGGGCAAACTCCAATCACATCGGCTTCTTCGAGGCTGCCGAGAACGGCACACTCTTCCTCGATGAGATAGGCGAAATCGAAATCACCCAGCAGAGCAAGCTCCTGCGCGCCCTCCAGGAAAAAGAATACCGCCGGGTCGGCGAGGAAAAAAACCGCAGCTTCCACACCCGTATAGTCGCCGCGACGAACCGGGACCTCAGGGCCATGGTCGCGGCCGGCACATTCAGGGAGGACCTCTTCTACCGCCTCAACGTCTTCCCCATCCGGATTCCCCCTCTGAGGGAACGTCTCGAAGACATCCCCCTCCTCGTGGAGAACTTCCTCAGGAAATACGCGGCCATGTTCAACCGCGGCCCTCTCAGGATGAAGGCCGGCCAGATGGACAAACTCATGGCCCACTCCTGGCCCGGCAATATCCGCGAGCTCCAGAACGTCATCCAGAGGGCCGTCATCCTCTCCCGCGGCAATACGGTCTCCGTGGACTTCCTCAGGATAACGCGCCCCGGAGACAAACCGGCACCGGCTCCCGACCCCGCTCCGGCGCCCCGCATGCCGGCAGACACTCTGCCCATTCCTTCGTCCGTCGTGCACACGGAACGCATCCTCACCTCCGATGAAATGAAGGATTACATACGCGGCAATTTCGTCCGCGCCATGATCAAGTGCAACGGCAAGATATTCGGCGAGAACGGAGCGGCCGCACTCCTCGACATGAAACCCACGACCCTCCTCGCGCGTCTCAGAAAACTCGGTATCGACAAGGATCACCCTGCCTGAAAAAAGAAGCCGCATTCTCCCGCTCCCTGCCCGTCCTGTGGGAAACGGATGACGCGGACAGTTTTTATAAAAAATATCTGAATAGGTTTTTGTTTGTCATATTTTCTGAACACGTCCATTTTTCCCGGCGTTGACAGAGGGGACGCGGCCCTGTAGGGGAAGGATTCCTCATTTTATCAAGGAGAAGAGCATGTTCTTCTTTTTTGCCGGGCCCTTCATCCCCGCTCTCTACACCGGCGCCCACCTCCTCGCCGCCAGGAAAGTCCCTCTCTTCCTGCGCGTGTCCGGCGTACTTCTGCTTCTCGCTATATCCCAGATCTACCCCATCAACATCACCCTCTTCAAAAATCTCTCCGGGCCGGACATGCCTGCCTGGCTCCTCAAGGCCCAGACGGCCCTCTTCGCGGCCCTGGTCATGCTTTTCCTTTTCCTGCTCGCGCGCGACGCCCTGAGCCTGGCTGCCTTCCTCGGCCGTGTCTTCTTCCGGAAAAAAGCAGCCGCTGCCCCGCCCGAATCCCCGTCCAGAAGAAATTTTCTGCGGGGAGGACTTGCCGCGGCCTTCTCCATGAGCACCCCTGCCGTGAGCCTCGCCGGAGGGGCTGTTGGCGTCTCCGCGGGAACGGCGTATCCCGGACTTCATTTCACTGACGCGATCCTGCCCTCCCTGCCCCCTGAACTCGAGGGACTTAAAATCGTCCAGCTCACGGACATCCATATCGGCCCGCTCACGTCAGCGGATAAAATCCGGGACATGGCAGCGAAAGCCGTCTCTGTCAGGCCTGACCTCATCTGCATCACGGGAGACATCGCTGACGGTCTTGAAGGCTACCGGGCCGAAAACGGCGGCACCCGGCTTGAGGCTTCACGGGAGCTCGCCGCGCTCAGGGCACCCCTCGGCGTATGGGCCTGTACGGGCAATCATGAGTACTACAGCGACTACTCCGGATGGATGAGCGTATACCGGAGCCTCGGCATCCGGTTCCTGCACAATGAGGCCGTGACGCTCACCCATAAAAACACAGCTTTTCTCCTTGCCGGCCTTGACGATCCCTTGGGCGCAGGCTTTGCCGGCACGCGGGCATCTTCCCTCTCCGGCGTCCTTTCAGATCATCAGGGGAATGAAGCTTTCAGGCTGGTCATGGACCACCGTCCCGGCCGCGCCCACGAAAACGCTGCCGCCGGCGCGGCTCTGCAGCTCTCCGGTCACACCCACGGCGGGCAGTGCTTCGGCATGGATTCCTTCGTGGCCCGCGCGAACAGAGGCTTCGTCCGCGGCTGGTACACGGTTGACGGCATGAAGCTCTACGTCTCTCCCGGGGCAGGACTCTGGTCCGGCTTCCCAGTGCGCCTCGGGGTGCCGGCCGAAATTGCCGCCATCACACTGCGGCGGGGATAAACTCCGGCTGAACCGCTGCCAGCCCCGGAAAAATGGCTGAATGACCAGTATTCCCCGGGTCCGGAGCATAATAACCTGGAAAGCCGCGCCATTTACGGAGGATGCCTGTACCCCGTGAACAGCGCGGCTTTCTCTGGAGAGGAGGGTAACCGTTAATTTTTGAAAACACCGTGCTTCTTCCCTGCGCGCCATGGTCATCCAGGCACGCCGCGCCGCCCCAAAGAGGGCTATTGCTCTGAAGCGGCGCGGCGATCCTCCCGGGAAAGGAGGAAGGCACATAGGAGGGAGTCACATGAGAAATATCGCTGCCCCCTGCGGGCAGACCAGGAAATTTCTGAAGGTTCCGCCCCCGGCATAATCCCGGAAAGCCGGGAGCGGAGTCCTTCTGAGGAGTAGGGCACTATGGTTGTCTGTAAAATTCATGCGCTGCCGTCCGCTTTTCTTCTCCGGCACCCGCCCGTGACCGCTCTGGTAATGGGGAAGCGCTCCCGGTATCCGGCATCCTGAGACAGGCTTTCTTTCCCGTTTCCGGGAAATACCGCCCTGGCTGCGTGACGTTATGAGCTCTGAACCGCTCTTCGCGCTCTGCCCGGCAGTCCTGCCGGGAAATAAGCCTTCTTCCGCCTCCGTCGGAACTATCCCCGCCGTCTTCAAAACGGGGATGGCTTTTGTTGAGGTGTTCTCTTTAAAACAACAACTACAGAATATTCACTTCGCCGAAAGAGTCAATACTTTTGGAATAAAAAGTTGTATTTTTTTTCATAACACTAAAAAAATACTCTCCTGTCCTCTCTCCCCATCCGGAATCTCCGCTCAGAGGCTCCTCCAATGCCGGCATCCTGCTGCCTGACGCAGTTTCTGCCCGTCAGACAGGGCGCCCTGCCCCGCTGCCACGGTTCGTATGCACCCGCAGGCACGGCGGTCCTCTCTGTCTGCCGGAGCGTCATCCCTCAAAACAAATGTGGCGGCGGCATCCTGAGGAATGCCGCCGCCACGTCTGTCAGCTGAAAAAAAGTCTATCTGAGTTTTTCATGCTCCCTGTCCTTCACGTACTGGGTGTACATCTTCCTGACTGAGGACTTGAAATCATCGATGTCGAACTCGCCGCCCTGCTCAAGCACGTTCTTGGCCACATGTCCGACAGCCCAGGTACAGGCGGCGGCCACGCTGCCCGCGAAGACGGAGCCGAGGCCGGGAACAAGCTTGCTCAGGGAACTGAAGGCCAGGGGGCCGACAACAGCGGAAGCAGCAGCGAGAGTCAGGGATCGCGCGGCAGAACTGTCGAGCTGACGGCCGTACAGGCGGAACAGGGCGATAAGCAGCGTTACCTGGGTCCCGATGATGAACGGCATATCGGCCACGGGCAGGGGCACGACGCCTATCCCCGCGGCTGCGGCCGTGGCACCGAGGATATAATTATCGGCCATGCTTCCGCGATCTTTCGTCACCGACGTGCAGAACTGCCATTCGAGTCTGGCCGAAGGCGGCAGGGCCTTCATGATGGCGTCGGAGAGCGCGGAGAGATTCCAGGCTGCCTGATCGCCTTTGGGCGCGGCGCAGGGGATGACATCTTTTGGGCTGTAGGGCGTGAATTCCTCACGGAGCCTGGCGAGCCAGTTTCTGGCCGTTTCCTCAGCGTGGCTCTGCCCGTCATCGATATCAAAACCGTCAGCCCTGTAATCCTCCCCGGCATTCTCGATGCCGCCGGCCGCAATCAGCAGGGGCACATCGGGACAGATGGCCCGCATGGTCCGCAGAAGCCCCAGCATGCCCGGATCTGGCAGACGAGGACAGGACACGAACCACACGAGGACATGGGCGCCCCTCAGAGCTTTGGAAAGGGGTTTGTCATAAGCGCCGCGCATCAGGGCGTCCGCTTCCTCTCCTTTCGGCGCATCAAAGAGACAGATACGCGCATAATGATCCTTACGGAGCCCCTTCTGCAGGGATTCGGCGCCGTCTCCGTCCGGAAGGACCGTATTCCATTCCGGTTTCTCCGCAATAGTTCCATCGAGAGCCATCGTGGAAAAGCGGGCCTTCACGAAGGCCGAAGCCATTTCCCTGCGCCCGGATCCGGGTTCACCGATCCAGACCAGCGTGGGGATGGAGACAGATTCGATGTATTCTTCAGTTTCGTCAGACATGGAAATCCTCCGTCCGGAACCCGGGCGCCCCCTCATCCTGTTTTTCCGGACTGACTGTTTCATACCTGTCCACCTGAATGCAGACGGACACGGGGGACCGGCTTCAGTCTGGAACCTGAAATAAAATAAAACGTATACCGATGAAGTCCAGTTCTCTGTCAAGAAAAAATTTCTAACCGGCGTAATCGCCGACCCTGGCCACAGTGCCGTCCGAGAGGGTCATGGTCAGGTTGGCTTTCATGAGCTTCTCCGCCTCGGCGTCACCAAGGCGGGCAGCACGGGCAAGCCAGTGGGCACCTATGGAAAAACACTCCTGGGGAGAAAGATCATTGCCTTCCTCGCTGGTCCTTGCCTCACGCAGAAAAAGCTTGGCCAGGTCGTGCATGGCCGGCACATAGCCGCGGCGGGCAGACAGCTGCAGAAGACCGAGCGGCGTCATGGCCCTGGAATCCGTCCTGCCGGCAGAGAGAAGAAGCCCGAGATCATAGGCAGCCTGGCCGCTCCCGTTTCTCACGCCGCGGCGCAGAAAATCAGCGCCTTCCTCCAGCCGCCCTTCTCCGAGCACGCCGCTCGTCAGGATGCGGCCCAGATCCGCGTAGGTATCCGGATCTGCCAGACGCACGGCCTTTTCCAGAAACTTCTTTCCCGTTACATCGTCCGTTTCACCGTAGCGCCCGTCCACAAGAGCCATGCCGTATTCCACGCAGGCAGCGCCGCAGTCCGTCTCCGCGGCAGCCTCGAGGGCATCCATGGCCTTCTGGGGATCCTTTTCCACTCCCACCCCGTTGCGGAAGAGACGCGATGCGTAAAGAAGAGCGCGGCCGTGTCCGGAGCGCGCGGCGCGCAGAATTTCTGGCACGCCGCAGTCATAATCTCCCTCAAGAATGTCTTTCCAGGCGTGCTCGACGCCGCGCTCGAGATAGCGGTAATTGGCAGCCAGAAAGCGTTTCTCGCATTCTTCCATGAATCGTGCCGCCTCGGGGGAAATATTCGCGGCCCATGCGGGATCCACACCGGATTCCTTCATCAGGTCGCCATACACATCCTCAAAGGAGGCGAATTTGCCGTTTTTGAGACGCAGGAGTTCTTCCGCATACACCCTGTAGAGCTTTTCCCTGTTCACGGGACGCATCCCAAGAATGGCCATACCACGGGAGGAAAAAGGCGTTCCTTCAATCCATCTGGCAAAAGAGGCTTCAAGCCTGCTGTTCAGTTCGTCTTTGTCGGACATGATACCCTCCCGGAACCTTCAGTAAACGCGGCCTCGCGCCGCCATGAAAAATGGATGCGTTCCTTCTGACGGAAAGAAGGCAGACACAGCCCCTTCCGGAGCGCTGCGTCCTGTTCAGATTCGCGGCGCGTAGGTGCCGGTGATATTCTTCCCGGACCGGTTCAGGGGCACAATGCATTCGCCGCGGCTTTCCATGAGCGCCTCGATCTTGGACTTGGCCTTGCGCAGTTCCCGTCCCACCACCTCTTCCTTCTCTTCAGACATGCGGAAAAGAGGAACAGAAACGCTGATGGAAGCCGCGACGCTGCCCCTGAAACGCAGGGGAAGCGCGTAGGATGTGGCTTCGCGGGACGATTCCCTGAGTCCCCTTGCTAGATGCCCCTCGCGTATAGCCTGAAGCTGGGAAGCGAGTTCCGAGAAACTCGTGAGGCTGTGCGCTGTCACCGTCGGAAGCGTGTCCCCGTAGAGTCTGTGCAGATCCTCTTCGGAAAAGTCGGCCAGAAGCGCCTTGCCCGTGGCCGTGCAGCAGGCAGGCAGGCGCATGCCCACCTGTGAGACGATGCGTATGGGATCCTGGGACTCGACTTTGGCGATGTAAAATACATCCTGTCCATCGAGAATGCCCAGCTCGCAGATCTCGCCGCAGATGTCCACCACCCTGTGCATTTCACTCAGAACACTGCGCAGCACTGTCCTGGGCGCCATGAAAGCTGACGAGAGGGCGTAGACGCCAAACCCCAGGGAATAGAGATGGGCCGGCTCGCTGCATTCCAGAAAATTCTCCTGCACCAGCGTGCGCAGGATGACGGAGCAGGTGCTTACCGGGGAGTTTACGCCTCTCGAAATTTCGCTCAGCGTGCAGGCCCGCCCTTCCCTGGCCAGAAAATTCAGAATGTCCGTGACACGTTTGGTCGGGGCATGGACTGCCATGCGCTTCTCCTTCATCTCCATCCGCGGACATGCTCCCGGGCCCCGGGCAGGGGAGGCGTCCTCCGGGGCGGCGGGGGGAGCCGCCGGACGGGCTTTGCCACGGCATTCGTTTCGTAATTATGTAGAACAAATGCGGCCAATAGCAAAGGAAAAGACAGAAAAAACCGCAGGCGGCACGAAAAAGACGGGCGAAGAGGAGATCCCGTACGCCCGTCTCCCGATTCTTCTGAAGAAAGAAGCTTTCTAATACGCTTTTTCCATTTCCGTGATGCGGCGGAAGAGTTCCCTGTTCACGGGCACGTCCAGGCCGAGCTTCTCAGCCTTGTTCAGCACTGTGCCGGCGAAAAGAGCCACTTCTGAACGCCTGTGCGCAAGACCGTCCTGGCGCATGGAGGGCATACCCTCGGGGTCAAGCCCGTCGATGAGACGCACGTATCTCTTGAGATCATCGTCGGAAACAGGCACCCTCTCTTTTCTGGCCACCATCATGGCTTCGCGCATGGCAGCGATCATGGTGTCGCGGGCCTCGCCGGGTTTCTGCACCGTCCCGTATGTGCCCCCGTAGACCATGACGGTCTGATTCACGCCCACGTTGAGCATCCACTTGCTGTAGAGCCTGTGGCGGATGTCCGTGTCATGCACATAGGCCAGGCTGGCTTCCTGGAAGAAAAGCATGAGACGCTCGAGCACAGGGCGCTTCTCAAACTCGTCTGCGGGAATGCCCACCACGATCTTGCCTCCGTGGCTGCACCTCACGCTATGGCCCGTGCGCGTGGCGTCCGTCCCCTCTACCTCGCAGTAGAGGACATTGTTCCCCCCGAAGGCCTTCGAGATAAGCTCCTCACTGGTCAGGCCGTTGAGCACGGAAATGATGACCGTGTCAGGACCTATCTGGTTCCTGGCGTCCTCGATGGCCCTGTCGAGGGCTGTGCCCTTGACGGCGAAAATGAAAAGTTCGGCCGGCTCCTCGGGCTTTTCGTCCGGCGCCATGAAATGAAAGTCCTGGCGCTTGTCGTTGAAGAAAATGCCTTCCTTTTCATAGGCCTGCTGGCGTTCCCTGTCGGCCACAAAGGTCAGTTTGATGTCCTTGAGGGATTTGGAAAGGAAATAGCCGTACATGATGCCCAGGGCGCCCATGCCGATGATGGACACCCTCCGTATCTGCTTAATCATGGAGATGGTACCGTCCCTTGTTCCCGGATGGAGTTACTTGTCTCTGAGGCTTCTGACAATGGAGGTGACCTTCTCCACATCGCCGATAATGGTCACACTGTGGCATTTGTCACCCTTGAAAGACAGGAGAGTTTCCACGCCGTCTTTCGCTTTCAGGATATAATGATTGGCATCCTGCCTCTGAACCTCGGCATCGCCCATGGCCTTTGCCGTGCCCCTGGCCACCTGATCGGCAGGCATCTTCACACGGAAGATGGCCACCATGACGCTGGATTGATTGTCTTTTGAGACGACCTGCACGCCGTTCTCTATCACGCGCGCGTTCCAGCCGTCCGGCACGTCGATAATGAAGCGGCCGAAGTCGGGCCCGAATTCTTTTTCTTCTGCGGAGGCACTGCCGGCCATGAGAATTCCGCAGCCAAGAAGAAAAGCAGCAACCAGTTTTTTCATATTCTGCACCTCGAAGGTGAACGTTGGATTGTTCTGGGAAGGCATGCGCTAACTTTCAGAATAAGTCCAGAAACAAAAAAGTCACCCCTTTCCGGCAGGAGATATTACCAGTGCACAGGCACTCTCGTCTTCTGGCCGGCCTTGTTGGTAAAAAGAAGGTAGTGGTTCTCGCGCCCAAACTCGTAGAGGCGCCGCGTAATTTCCACATCCATCTGGCAGTACCGCCGGATTTCTTCCACGCGGCCTTCCTTCCACCATTCAAGGGCCTTCATCCCGTCCGCGCTCTTCGGCGCGTCCAGGGTGGCTCTGCCGAGATTGTCGAGAGAGACCCCGTAGCCCAGGAAGCGGCGTATCTCCTGGAGCATGTCAAGCCCCTTCAGTCCGCTCAGTCTGTAGGGAGCGAAAGGCTGAAGGACAGCGTAGTCGAAGCGGAAGCTGTTAAATCCGACGACAAGCCCTGCTTTGCTGAAAATGCGGAAGAGTTCTCCGAGTTCATCCTGCCCGAAGCTCCTGTATCCGGATCCGTCCCAGCAGACGCACACGCTGACCCCCATCTCGCCAGCCCTGTTCCAGCCGCCCACGTCCTTCGCAGAACGGCGGGTCTCCACATCGAAGACAATCACGGGGCCCGGCCCCGGCTCGTATTCGCTTCCTGACAGCGAGGCTCTGTCCCCTTCCACCCTGGCGCCGTCCGGCCCGGACTCTATCCTCGCACGCTCCATGTCCATGCGCCGTATGAGCCCGCGCGAGATTTCGGGCAGGCTGTTTCGGGACGTGTCGCCCGTGCCGATGATCTCGTTCACAAGATAAAGGGCTCCCTGCTTGTCGAGCGGCCTGTTGCCCGACCCGCATTTCGGAGACTGCACGCACGAAGGGCAGCCGTTCAGGCAGGGACAGGTCATCAGGGTCTGCCGCACGCCGAGAATGAGGTCACCGAGCCGCGGGAACGCTCCGGCCGTAAGCCCCGCGCCGCCCGGCAGGCCGTCATAGACAAAAACGGCCGCGCTGCCGACCTGCGGATGCATGGGAATGGAAATACCGCCGAGGTCGTTTCTGTCCGCCATAATGAGGAGCGGCATAAGGCCTATGGACACATGCTCCAGGGCATGGATGGAACCCATGAAATGGTAAAAATTGTCCTCCACCCTGTGGCGGATTTCATCGGGAATAACGAACCAGAGTCCTTCTGTTTCAAAGACCTGGGCCGGCATTTCGAGGGGCATGATGTCCATGAGCTGCATGGAGCCGTTCAGGCGGCGCTCATAGCCGGTAATCTGATCAGTGACCCTGAGCCTGCCGAAGCGCACCGGCATGTTGAAGACACGGCCTTCCGTGTAGACGCTGAGAATTTCCGTGGACTTGCTCGAGCGCACGTTGGTGTGCCACTTTACTTCCCTGGGCACGGCGTAAGCTATCCGCTCTCCCATATCGAGCTTTGAGATGACGTAGGAATGGCCGTGATGCAGGTAGACGGCGCCTTCATGCGTTTCCCTGAAGGCTCTGTGCGCGTCGATCTCCCCGATGACGTTCTTTTCCGTATCGACGATCTGAAAAATCGCGCCGCTGCCGCGCAGACTCACGTCCCGCTGGGGACGCCTGCGCGCAGCGAGCCATTCCCTGCCGTCAGCGCTCTCGAGGAGCTTCCCCTCCTCCTGGAGCGCCCTGACCTCATTCTGAACGGCGGGACGGCTCATCCACTCCTCGTCTTTCCTCAGAGGGATCTCACTCGCCGCGCACTCCACATGCCGGCCGAGGATCACGGAGTTGTCGGGATTGAGGACCGCGTTTTCCGGCGGACGCCTGAAAAATTCTTCGGGGTTGCGGATGAAGAACTGATCAAGGGCGTCTTCCCCCCCGACCAGAATGACAGCCGACTCCTGTCCCTTACGGCCCACCCGGCCCCCGCGCTGCAGGGTCTGCATGATGCTGCCGGGATACCCCACGAGGAGGCACAGGTCGAGGGAACCGATATCAATGCCGAGTTCGAGGGCGCTCGTGGAAACCACGGCCAGAAGCTGGCCTGAAGCCATGCGCGCCTCGATTTCCCGTCGCTCTTCCGGGAGAAAGCCCGCCCTGTAGGCGCTGATGCGGTTCCTGTATTCTCCCGCCTTCTGTGAGGCCCAGAGGCTGATGAGCTCGGTCATGCGGCGGGAGCGGCAGTAGACGATGGTCCTGAGACCACGACGGAGCGCGCCCTTCAGAAGCTGTATGACCAGGGACGAGGGACTCTCCAGAGGATCCATCATGATCATGTGCCTGCGCCCCCGCGGCGCCCCGGACTCGGAAACAACGGCAGGCGGTCTGGAAGAGCCCAGGAGAAGCTGGCCGAGCTGCCCCGGATTGCCCACAGTGGCTGTGCAGAGGATGTGCACGGGATTCGCGTTGTACCGCCGGCATACACGGGCAAGGCGCTGCAGAACGCCTGCCATATGGGCGCCGAATATCCCCCTGTAAATGTGGGCCTCATCAAGGACGATAAAGGAGAGGGACGCCAGGAAGGTCGTCCAGTTTTCGTGATACGGCAGGATCCCGAGATGCAGCATCTCGGGATTGGTGATCAGGACATTGGGGGGATTTTTGCGGATTTTGGCGCGCTGGTAGTCCGGAGTGTCGCCGTCATAAAGGGCCACTGTGGGACGGGCCTCGCCCGGCCAGTGAATGGTCAGCCCTTCAAGGGATTTCTTCTGATCCTGAGCCAGGGCCTTCAGCGGGAAAAGATAGAGCGCTGTCGCCTCGGGATCGCTCAGATGGCGCTCAAGAAAGGGAAGGTTGTAAATCAGCGTCTTGCCGCTGGCCGTGGGCGTAGTCACGACAACGTCGCGTCCGGCGCGGATGATGTCCATGGCCAGGGCCTGATGGGAATAAAGCGCCTTCACGCCGGCGGCATAAAGCACGTCCTGCATGGCGCGGGACCAGGGACGGCGCGTCTCCCCGTATTTCGGAGGTTCGGCTTCCATGACCCTGTGGCAGGTCACCTGATCCTTCAGACTGGGCGCCGCAAGCAGCGCTTCGATGTAATCTTTCACTGTGGCCATGCCGGGACTATACAAACCCGGCATGGCCACCGCAAGAAATTAGGCGGGAAGCGAGCAGGACTGCGTGATAGCCACCTTCCAGCCGGACGGAAGCGGCAGCTGGCCGTCAAGAGCGTCATGATGCTGCCACTTGACACAGTTGGCGAGCCCCTTCGAGGCGCAGTAGAGCCCCACGCCCTGATAGGCGGACCCGCAGTGCATGGAACCGAAAGGATCGTCGCCCGGCACGCAGTAGAGAAGAATGCAGCCCGAGCGGTCAAAGCGGGAGCGCTGATCCCCCGCGATCACGCGCTTCACCGCGTTCTTTTCGGGCAGATACTGCCAGACGCCGTCTCCGCGCACGGCAAAGACGATGAGCTTCTGGTAGTTCATGGCCGTGGGAATCACGTGCTTCCCGTTTTCCCTGTTGATGCCCCAGGCGGACCACAGGAGGCCTGAAAGGAGTTCAAGGGAAAGCTCGGCATCCGTGAATGTTCTGTTCGTGCGGCGCAGGGCAAGGCATTCCATGAGCGGTTTCCCGCCCTTCATATCCGGTTTCGGGAGTTCGACGACACGGCCGTCCCCATTTCCCTTTGCGGGTTCAGCGGCCTGAGCGGTACTGGCGCCGGCGATGACAAGAGCGGCGGCGGAAGAAAGGAATGTTCTTCTGTCCATATATTACCTCATTATCTCACAGAAACCGGCGGATCGGACAGCCCACAGGGCAGGCCCGGTCCGCCGCAGCGTGAAAAAGAAAGAAACTACTTTTCGATGCCCCGCAGCGTATACCCGGCGTCCTTCACGGCTTTTTCGAGATCCCGGCGGAAAACGGGCGCGGAGAGCTTCAGGGGCACCCTGCCGGTCGTATGATCAGGAGAGGCTTCGTCGATACCGTCCACTTTTTCGAGGGCTTCCTTCACATGTCTCTCGCAGCTGCCACACATCATGCCGTCGACAAGCAGCACGGACTGCCCCGGCGAAGGCGCGGAAGATGAATCCGAGAGGCCTTTGTACGTGTAGCCAGCTGCCTGCACGGCCCGGGCGAGGGAATATTCCTTCACGAGAGAGGAAAACGTCAGGCTCACTCTGCCGGTCCTGTGATCAGCCTTTGCCTCCTTCACGCCATGCACCTTCTCGAGGGCTTCCTTCACGTGTTTCTCGCAGTTGCCGCACATCATTCCCCCGACGAGAATCTCTGCGTGTCCCTGCAGGGAAGCGGCAGAATCCTCCGCGACGCCTTTGAACGTGTAACCGGCGCCTTCCACGGCAGCCTTCAGGGCGGATTCGGCCACGGGAGCAGAGAGCTTCAGGACGACCTGTCCCTTTTTGTGGTCTGCCGTGGCTTCCCTGACACCATCGATTTTTTCGAGGGCCTCTTTCACATGAGCCTCGCAGTGACCGCACATCATGCCACTGACAAGGATAGTCTCCTCGCCGGAAGCGGATTCAGGGGCGGGAGCGGCAATCCCTTTGAAGGTATAGCCGGCGCCTTCCACAGCGGCCTTCAGGGCAGACTCGTCCACCGGGCCGTTTACGAGGATTTCAGCCGTGCCCTTTTCATGATCGCAGAGCGCTTCTGCGACGCCGTCCACCTTTTCAAGAGCCTCCTTTACGTGAGCCTCGCAGTGGCCGCACATCATGCCCTCAACAAGCAGTGTCTCCTTTTCCGGAGAAAGGCCGCAGGACGCGCCATGGCTTTCAGGAAGCGCCTGAGAGCCTTCGCTGTACGGACGGATTTCCTTCCTCGCCTTCCTCTTCTGATGTGAGGAATCAAAGAGACGGAAGAAGTTGAGGCGCAGGGCGTTTGTCACAACGCAGAAGCTCGAGAGGCTCATGGCCGCCGCGCCGAACACGGGGCTCAGCTTGATGCCGAAGAAGGGGTAATAGACGCCCGCCGCGAGCGGGATGCCGAGGATATTGTAAATGAAGGCCCAGAAAAGGTTCTGATAGATGTTAACGAGCGTAGCGCGGCTCAGCCGTATGGCTGCGGGAACATCGGAGAGCCGGCTCTTCATGAGAACAACGTCAGCAGCGTCAATGGCCACGTCCGTACCTGCGCCGATGGCGATGCCGGTATCGGCGCGGGTCAGGGCCGGGGCGTCGTTGATGCCGTCGCCCACCATGGCCACTCTGCCCTGCTTCATGAAGTAGCGGACAACAGCCTCCTTGCCATCGGGACGCACGCCGGCGATAACCTCGTCAACGCCGGCTTTTCCGCCTATGGCTCTGGCCGTGCGCTCATTGTCGCCTGTGAGCATGACCGTATAAAGGCCCATTTCCTTCAGGGATGAAATCGCGGACGCGCTGTCCTCCTTGATGACATCAGCCACGGCGATGACACCGAGGAACCTGCCGCCCCGCTCAAAGAAGAGCGGAGTCTCGCCGCGCGAGGCGCATTCCCCGGAAGCCTTAACGGAAGCATCGGGAATTTCAGTCTTTTCGGCCACGAATTCCCTGTTGCCGCCGCGAACTTCTTCAGCACCAAGCTTTGCGGTAAGGCCCTTGCCGGGCACAGCTGCGAAACCGCTCACCTCCAGCGCAGTCAGGCCGTCATGCTTCGCCCTGGCCACTATGCCGCGGGCCAGGGGATGCTCGCTCAGGCTTTCCACTGCGAATGCGGACTCAAGGAGTTCCTTTTCACTGATGCCGTCAGCGGGCAGAATGCCTGTCACCTCGGGCTCGCCCTTGGTGATGGTGCCGGTCTTGTCCATGATGACAATTTCAGTGCGGCCCGTCAGCTCAAGAGATTCAGAGGTTTTGAAGAGGATACCGTGCTTCGCGCCAAGGCCATTGCCGACCATGATGGCCACGGGCGTGGCGAGACCGAGGGCGCAGGGGCAGCTGATGACAAGCACCGCGATGCCGCGGGCAAGGGCGAAGGACATTTCCTGGCCCGCTATGAGCCAGCAGATAGTGGTCAGAATGGCCAGACCGATGACGGTGGGCACGAAGACGCCGGACACGCGGTCCGCGATGCGGGCGATGGGGGCCTTGGTGGCCGCGGCATCGCTGACCATGCGGATGATCTGGGAAAGAGTGGTGTCCTGGCCGACGCGCGTGGCGCGGCAGCGCAGGTAGCCGGTCTGGTTCACCGTGGCAGCGGAAACGATATCACCGGCCTTCTTGTCCACGGGCACGCTCTCTCCTGTGAGAGCGGCCTCGTTGATGGCGGACACGCCCTCCACAATGACGCCGTCCACGGGGATGTTCTCACCGGGGCGCACGGCAAAAATGTCGCCGGTCCTGACTTCGGCTATGCCGACTTCCACTTCCTTTCCGTCGCGGACAAGGGTGGCCTTCTGCGGCGCCATGGCCATGAGGCCTTTCAGCGCGTCGGTGGTCCTGCCCTTGCTTTTGGCTTCGAGAAGCTTGCCCACGGTGATGAGAGCCAGAATCATGGCCGCGGATTCAAAGTAGAAATCGCCAGCGTACTGCTTCACGAGATCGAGGCGGCCGTCAGCCTGGGCACGGGTTATGGCGAGAAGCACCACTGTGCTCCACACAAAAGAGGCGCCGGAGCCGAGGGCCACCAGGGCATCCATATTGGGCGCTCCATTGAGTGTGCTTTTGAAGCCGTTTACGAAAAATTTCTTGTTGATGACCATGACCGCGAAGGCCAGGAGCATCTGCACAATCCCATACGCCGTGTAGTTTCCGTCAAAAAACGCGGGAAGGGGCCAGTTGAGGAAGGCGTGCCCGCTGGTCATATACATGAGCGGGGCAAGAAGAATGAGCGACCAGATGAGGCGGCGCCTGAGAACAGGTGACTCGCGGTCTTTCAGAGCGTCTGCGTCCATGGCAGCGGCGCTCTGCGTATTTCCTGCCTGCCCGTTTTCCGGCTTCGCGCCATAGCCCGCGTCAACAACCGCTTTGACGATATCAGCGGGCGATGCCGTGCCTTCCACGCCCATGGTGTTGGTGAGCAGGCTCACCGAACACGACGTGACACCCGGCACGGCGGAAACGGCCTTCTCCACACGGGCGCTGCAGGCCGCGCAGCTCATGCCCGTGACAATGTATTTATCCATCCTGTCTGTCCTTTCCGCAATTTAAGGTTGAAGAAAATCTGTACTTGTAAAAGATAAACTAACTTCTAAAGCTGTCAACTGCAGATTGAAAACCATTTTCAATAAAACGGCAAGTCCCCATCCGGACAGCAGAAAAAAAAGAGCGCCATCCTGGGAAAGGGACAGCGCTCGTAAAATCAGGGAAAGGGGAGAGCCTGATATCAGGCGTAAAGGGCGGTGGAGAGATAGCGCTCGCCGGTATCGCAGATGAAAGTGACGATGTTCTTTCCCTTCATCTCCGGCCTGGCCGCGATTCTGAGGGCCGCGGCGACGTTGCAGCCCGAGGAGATGCCGCAGAGGACGCCCTGCTCCGAGATGAGCTTCTTCGCCATGCTGATGGCGTCATCGTTATCCATGGTCATGACCTCATCGAGGAGATTCACATCCAGGGTATCCGGAATGAATCCAGCGCCAATGCCCTGAATCGCGTGCGGGCCGGCCTTGCCGCCGGAGATGACGGGGCTCGCGGACGGTTCCACGGCAACGACGCGGAAGCCTTTGATGCGTTCCTTGAGGAAGCGGCCCGTGCCGCTCAGGGAGGAGCCTGAACCCACGCCGGCCACGAGCACATCGGCCTGGCCATCGAGCTGTCTGTAAATCTCGGGACCCGTGCTGATGTAGTGAGCCTCGCGGGCTCTCAGATTGGTGAACTGGCCGAGAACCATGCCGCCCCTCTCTTTGGCGAGTTCGTAGGCCGTATCAAGGGATCCCTTCATGCCCTTCGCGCCGGGCGTGAGCACAACCTCGGCGCCAAATCCGGCTATGAGTTTGCGGCGCTCGACGCTCATGGTTTCCGGCATGGTCAGAACGGCCTTGAGTCCCATGGCCCTGGCGGCCAGGGCGATGCCGATGCCCATGTTGCCGCTGGTGGCCTCAAGAACGGTGCTCCCGGGCTTCAGGGTGCCGTCGCAGAGAGCGCAGCGGATGAGGTGCAGGGCCACACGGTCCTTGATGGAGCCGCCGGGGTTGCGGCTTTCGAGCTTCACGAAAACGTTGCCGGGCAGATCGGCGTCCAGAGCCGCGAGATGCAGCAGAGGGGTATTGCCGACGCCTTCGAGAACAGAATTCAGCATGGGAGGTTTCTCCTTCTTCGCCCTGCCGGGCGGCCCTGCATGAGGGCCGTCCGCAGTGGATGTGTTATTTCCTTTCCAATAGCCCCAAAGCAGGGGACCCGCTAGTCCCCGCAGGCGCGGAAAGCCTGATCAAGATCAGCGATGATGTCCTCAGCGTTCTCGATGCCGATGGAAAAGCGCACGGAACCGGGTCTGATGCCGGCCTTGAGCTGCTCTCCGGCGGGCATCTGGGAGTGCGTGGTCGAGGCAGGATGGATGACGAGGCTCTTGGTATCGGCCACGTTGGCGAGCAGGGAGAAAAGCTTCAGGCTGTCCACAAATTTCACGGCTGTCTCAGCGCCGCCCTTCAGGTCGACGAGGAAGATGGATCCCGCGCCCTTCGGGAAATAGCGCTCATAGAGGGCGTGATCCGGGGAATCCGGCAGCGACGGATGATGGATTTTCTCCACGAGCGGGCAGGTCTTCAGATAATCGATGACCTTCAGGGCGTTCTCCACATGCCGCTCCACGCGCAGGGACAGGGTCTCGAGTCCCTGCAGGATGAGGAAACAGTTGAAGGGCGAGAGGCAGGGGCCCTCATCGCGCAGGAGCTGGGCCCGGATATAGGTGATGAGCGCAGCCTTTCCCGCGATACCAGTGTAGCTTAAGCCGTGATAGGACGGATCCGGTTCGGTGAGCCACGGGTAGCGGCCGGAAGCGGCGTAGTCGAAGCGCCCGCCATCCACAATGATGCCAGCGAGGGAGGTGCCGTGGCCGCCCAGGAATTTGGTGGCCGAGTAGACCACGAGATCGGCGCCGTGCTCGATGGGCCTCAGGAGGTACGGGGTCGCAAAGGTATTGTCCACAACCAGCATGATGCCGTGTCTGTGGGCGATTTCCGCGGCAGCGTCGATGTCCGTGAGATCCGAGCAGGGATTGCCCATGGTTTCGACGTAGACAGCCCGCGTCTTCTCCGTAATGGCGCGCTCGATGTTCGCGATGTCGGAGGTATCCACAAACGTCGTGGACACGCCCTGCCGCGGCATGGTCTGGCTCAGAAGGTTGAAGCTGCCGCCGTAGATGCTCCTCTGGGCCACGATGTGATCGCCGGCGCGCACGAGGCTCTGCAGGGCGAGCAGCACGGCGGAAGAGCCGCTCGACACGGCCAGGGCGCCGACGCCGCCGTCAAGGGCAGCCATGCGCTTCTCGAGCACTTCCTCCGTGGGGTTGGTGAGACGGGAATAAATATTGCCGGGCTCTTTCAGGGCGAACCTGTCGGCAGCCTGCCGGCAGTCGCGGAAGACGTAGGACGTTGTCTGATATATGGGCACGGCGCGGGCGCCGGTCGCCGGATCGGCCTCTTCCTGTCCGGCGTGGACCTGAAGCGTTTCGAAATGCGGCATGACTCTCTCCTTATTTATAAGCAAAATACTATGTTTTTGTTGGGCTCATCCTAGGGAAGAGGTCTCCGGACGTCAACGCCTGCCGCAGGAAAATGTGTTATATGTCACACGCTGAAAAAACAGGGGTTTCTGCCGATCCTTGCGGGGCATGGCATTGGAATGATACGGATTCTCCAGCCGTCAGCGGACGTTAAGGGAGGAGCGGCATGGTATTTCTCAACGCCCTGCAGAGCATGATGAGCATCGTTCTCGTCTGTCTCGTGGGTTATGTTCTGGCCTGGAAGGGCTGGATAACAAGGGAAACGGAGATCTTCATTCCCCGTTTCGTCACACAGGTGGTGATTCCACCGTACATGTTTGGAAACGTGGTGACCCATTTCCAGCGCGAACAGTTCATGCACCTCATCGTGGGCTCCGTTGTTCCTCTCCTGAGCATCCTCGCGAGTTTTCTTCTCTTCATGGCCATAGCCTGGATCTTCCGTGTGGATAAGAAACACCGCGGGCTTTTCGCCACGGCAGCCGCCACTTCCAACACGCTCTTCATCGGCATTCCCGTAAACACGGCGCTCTTCGGCGACGTGGCCATGACGCAGGTGCTGCTCTATTTCTTCGGCAACACGGTCTTCTTCTGGACCATAGGCAACTACTGCCTGGCAAGTGAAGGCGAGCACAAGAGCCAGCGCCTCGCAGTCAGGGACATTTTAAAACGCATCTTCTCGCCTCCGCTCTGCGGCATGCTCGCAGGCATAGCCTGGGTGCTGATAGGCCTTCCCCTGCCCCTTGTTCTCAAGAATTCCTGCATCATGCTGGGCAGCATCGCCTCCCCCCTTGCCCTTGTCTTCATCGGTGTCATCCTGCGCCGCATCGACTGGAAAGGCGTGAAGATGGGCAGGGATATCACGCTCTGCCTTATCTGCCGCCTGGCCATTTCTCCGGCCATCCTCATCGGCATGCTGCACTTCATTCCCCTGCCGGCCCTCACCGGGCACGTCTTCATCATGCAGTCGAGCCTCCCCTGCATGACCAATATTGCCCTGGTGGCCGCCTTCTACGGCGCGGACAGGCAGTTCAGCAGCGTTTTCGTGGCCCTTTCCACCATTCTTGCCATGATTACCGTGCCCTGCTGGATGACGGTCATCACGCTCTATATGTGACGCTTCTGAAATACGGGGGTTCACCATGCCCAACGACGTCTATCACGGTTTTCACGAATTCTACGTTCACTGCTGTCAGACGGGACAGTCCCCGGCGGCTCTTCTTTCAGGCAGGCAGGAATCCGCGCGCCTGCCCGTTGATACAGCCCATGACGGGGACGGAGAGGAGGCAGTCTTCAGGCTGCGGCTGCCTCTCATCGCAGCCGATATTGCCTCCTTCTCGCGACGGGACACGAGAACTTTTCCCATGATGGAACACCTTTTTTCCGAAGGCCTCGCCCGGGATCTCTCAGAGGACACGCTCCTCTGGATCGACAGCATGGGATACAGTCTGGACTGGCTCTTCTTCGGACAGGGGGCCATGCTGAAAAATGGTTACAGGCCGGTTCCCTTATTCAGGGAGGGCGGCGCCGCTCCTCTGGACGGCCGGGAAATCCGCCTCATGCGCTCCATGGCGCCGAGCTGGACTGGCTCGGACTGGGCCTGGCTTCACGGGGGGCGCTACCTGCGCCGCCAGAACATGCCGCCTTCCCTGGCCATTGTCTCCCGCGCCGTTGTGAGCTGGAACATCCTTCCTCTCTCGCCCGCCCTTCCCGATGCGGCAGAGGTCTGCGCCCACGTCCAGGATGTGGCGAAAACCCTTAATCCCCAGTCCTGGGGCCGCACCTGGCGCAGTTACGTGGTGAGGAGGCTGCAGGCGAGCCAGGCCAGGGCCGGCATGCTCGTCGGTCTTACGCCCTCGGCCACGGCATCCTATATGGCCGGCCGCAGCGAACCCACTGACTCCGCGCTCAAGGCCTTTCTCCTTCTGGACGGCGTACTGACCCGCCACGGGCGCGACGGACTCGTGGATTTTCTGAACATGCTGAATGAGGAAGCGGTCAGCCGGGGCTTCGCCGATCTCGGAGAAGTCTTCCGCAAACGCACGTGGGGCTGGACGTCCCGCTCGGACAGCACGGAGAAAGGCCATGACACGGGCGACCGGGCGTAAAGGACTGCCGCGCCCTGCCCGCTTCTGGGCTGCCCTCGCCGTGCTCGCCGGCGTCGCCCTGGTCACGGCCATGGGCGCCATGATAACCGTCGCCCTGCCCGGTCTCGCGGGCAGTTTCGGCGCCTCAGACGCCGACGTCGTCTGGACGGTCACCTGCTATCAGATGGCCAGCATGGCCTGCGTTCTGCCAGCCGCATCCCTGGCCGGAACCTTCGGGGACAGGATAATCTTTCTCACAGGCCTCCTTCTCTACGCCGCGGGCTCACTCCTCTGCGCTCTCTCCCCGGACCTCGCCACGCTCACGGCATGCCGTGCCCTGCAGGGCGTTGGCGCGGCCGGCTGCACGGGCGTCAGCCTCAAACTCATCGAGACCATTTTTCCGAGCAGGCTGCTCGGACGCGGCATAGGGCTTAACGCGGCCACCATCTCCGCTTCCATCATCCTCGGTCCGGCCATCGCCTCGGTCATCCTCTCCCGCGCTTCCTGGCCATGGCTCTTCTTGGCCGCCTTTCCCGCCGCGCTTGCCGCCGCGGGTCTCGCCTTCGCTTTTCTGCCGCGCGAGAAACCGGAAAATCTCACTCCTCCCGCAAAGGCTGGCACGCTGAAGGAGCTTTTCCCCAACCTTCTGACCTTCGGCGCCTTCTTCCTCCTTGTGGCCGCTCTCTCCCGCGGGGCCGCACCCCCTGTCTCGGCAGGTCTTGCCGCCCTCTTCCTCCTGGCCCTCGTCCTTTTCGTGCGCCTTGAGCGCAGGAGCCCTTCCCCCTCACTGCCCGTGGATCTTCTGGCGCGGCCCGTCTTTTCCCTTTCCATGACGAGCCAGCTCTTCTGCTTCATGGCCCAGTCAGCCGTGGTCACAGCCTACCCGTTTTTCTTTCAGGAAAGGCTTGGCTTCTCCGTGGTCACCACAGGGCTCCTGCTCACGGCCTGGCCCCTCGGTCATATTGTCTCCTCCCTCGTCTCGGGAAGACTCACGGAGCGCGTGAGTCCTGCTCTCGTGGGATTTCTGGGCATGTCCGTCTGCACGGTCGGCATCGTGTCCTTCCTCTGGCTTGAAGGCGGCCCTCTGGACGCTGCCTGGCGCCTCTCCGTCTGCGGCTGCGGCTATGGTTTCTTTCAGGCGCCCAACGATCAGACCACGCTTCTCGCCGCGCCCCATTACCGGCGCAGCGCGGCCAGCGCCTTTCTTGCCCTTGTCAGATCCCTCGGACAGATGATCGGAGCTGTAGCCGTCTCATCAGCCTTCCATTTTTTTCCGGATATCCCGGAGGCGTCCTATCTTGCTGCAGCGGCCTTCGCTTCGGCCGGCACATGCTCACTCGCCCTGCGCTGGCGTTTCCTGAAAAAAAGATTCACCAGCCGCGTCAGGCACAGACCTTCGGCCTTCGGCAGCCTCATACGGAAAAGAAGGAATTCGAGCGGAAAACAATCAGCGCCGAAATGACGCAGAGCCCCATCAGAAACGCGATGTAGGCCGTGCGCGAGCGGATGGCGAGAAGCGCGCCCGAGAGCGCCGCGGCGTAGACGAAGGTCCAGGAAAGATCGGGGATAATCGGATAGACGCCCAGGGCCAGAAGAGTGCAGACCACCCCGCAGAGCAGGGTGTAGCTCACGGCGTAGAGAATGGCGTGCATGCCCGCCCGGCGCAGTATGCTCTGGTAGACCACCTTCTCGGGGTGCGGATCAGCCGCCTCCATGTCAGGCAGAAAGCGATCCTCGTATATCCGGTAGCGCTGTTCGAGCCAGCTGCCGGCCTGGGCGCAGAGCATGGCCAGAATGAGCGGCAGAAGCATGCTCCCCGCGTCCACAAAGTGCGCGGTGCGGGCAAAGGGAAAAAGCAGGAGGAAGGCCATGCCGCCGAAGGGATGAATCACGGTTCCCATGGCGATGACGTCCTGCCAGAGGAGCTCCAGCGTAATGCCGATGGGCAGGGCGACGCTCCACTGATCCGTGACGAACCCCGCAATCATGGCGAGGGCCAGTGGGCGCTCCACGAGCCCCACGATGAACGAGAAGCGGGCCGCGCCGATGAGCACGAAGAGAAGACAGCAGGGAAGGCCGGCCAGGAGAAGATTAAAGAACAAATTCATCGGGAATCTTCTCAGGTTCCAGGGGCACGGCCCTGAAATCGAGTTCCGTGCCCTGGCCGGACACGAGTTCGCGCAGGGCCGCCATATCGTCCTCGGACACAGCCACGTGGGTGCACAGCTGTTTCTTGCCGGCGCCGTAATGCAGATTGCCGATATTGAGCACGTTCAGGGTCACGCCGCTGCGCGCCGCCGTGCGCACATCCTGCAGGTTCTCAAAAAGCACGAAGCTCTCGTCGCCGCATTCCTTCAGCGTCCCGGCGAGATCCTTCAGGGGCACGAAACGCACGTCCACATGGTGGGGAATGGCCAGGCTCATGATCTGCTGCCGGAGCAGGTCTTCCGCGAGAGCGTCATTTGCGACGATGAGATGCGCGGCGCCTGTATAGGGAAGCCAGCCCTCGATGACCTGTCCGTGGATAAGGCGGTTGTCTACGCGGAACCACATGGACTAGCCCTTGTGCTGTTCCGCTCTGGCCTCACCGCTTTTTTCGGCGTGCCTGTGCTTCAGCATGGCGCCAGGGACCACAATGCCCTTGACGCCGGCCTCACTGGCTACTTCCGCCAGTTCGGCGAGGGGGAGCGTGCGGGAGGAAAAAACCTTGAGCAGCATGGGCAGGTTCACACCTGTCACGACTTCAACATTGAGCGATGAGAGAAGGGAGAGCGCGAGATTGGTGGGTGTGCCGCCAAACATATCGGTCAGCACGATGACGCCCGCGCCCTTGTCGAGACGTTCGGCTGCGTCCTTGAGCCTGCGCACCGTCTCGGGCACTTCCTGCCCCACGTCGACACTGATGGACGTGCAGTCGGAAAGCGGTCCGAGAATAAACTCGGCGGTGCGCAGTATGGCCGACCCGTAGTCGGCGTGCGACACCACGATGATTCCTGCTTCCGGGGTTCCCTTCTTTTCAACAGTTTCTTCAGGCATAGCGCAAACCTCCAGACTGAGACAGGACAGGATCCGTCAGGCGGGATCCGTTCGTTTTCGAAGTGTGCCAGCTTTCAGGCGGCATGACAAGCTACCCGAGTTCCAGATGCCTGTGTTCCAGGGTCACCGGGTATCCCGCCTGATGCAGGGCCGTATGCACGGCCTCGGCCACGGCCACGGATCTGTGCCTGCCGCCCGTGCAGCCGAAAGCAATGGTCAGACGGTAGCGGCCTTCGTTCTCCATGAGCGGGAGAATAAAGAAGATCAGCTCCAGAAGCTTGGTGCGGAATTCCCTGGCCTTGGGCGTGGCGAAAACGTAATCGGCCACGTCGCTGTCCTTTCCGCTCTTCGCCCTCAGCTCGGAAACGAAGTAGGGATTCGGCAGGAAACGCAGGTCGAAGACATAGTCTGCTTCCCGGGGCACGCCGTACTTAAAGCCGAAGGAAATGATATTCACCCTGAGGGCGCGCAGGTTCCCTGTCCTCGATCTGAAGCGCCTCTGGATGACGCGGCGCAGGTCGTGGATGGAAAACCTCGTCGTGTTGACAACCATGTCGGCCATGGCGCGCAGGGGCGCAAGCCGTTTTCTCTCGAGGAGCACAGCCGCCTCAAGGCCGACACCCTCGCTCTCAAGAGGATGGGGACGGCGCGTCGTGGCGTAACGGCGCATAATCTCGGCCGTGTCCGCCTCAAGGAAGACGATCTCAGGCGTCCAGCCTTCGCGGCGGAGGCCCTCTATGGCGTCCTGGATGGTATCGAGAAAATTGGACTGGCGTATGTCCATGCCGAGGACAATGCCCTTGAAATGTGCCATGGACGGCTTTTCCATGAGCGCGACCATTTCACCGGCCATGGTAGCGGGAAGCCCGTCCACAGTGAAATAGCGCAGGTCCTCGAAAACCTGTATAGCCGTGCTCTTACCGGATCCGGAAAGCCCGGTGACAATGCAGACGCGCAGGTTCCTGCGTTCGGCTGCCCCGTCCTCCCGGTTCTCACCTGTCGTCCCTGTGCCGGCAGATCCCATTCCCGGAGCGGGCTTCTTCTGCGGCTCCTGCCTTTCCCCGGCAGACAGCCGCCGTCCGGGGTCGGCGCTTTCCGTGGGAGCATCCTCCCCGCGGCGGCGGACATTCTCAGTTCCTGCAGCCCGCTCCCCGGTGAGGGGAACTTTTCTTTCGTATTTCCCTTCCATGGCCCTGCACCTCCGGCACATACCGAAACGAGGCCGATCAGGAAGGGCTCCCCGCGTGCAGGGAGCCCCTCGGAATGCCTTATGTACGCTTATACAATGGGGTCAATCAGACCGATGCTGCCCGTACGGCGGCGGTACACGATATTAATGCGGTTGTTTTCCTGATTCAGGAAGACAAAGAAGTCGCTGCCGATGTTGTCGAGCTGCATGACCGCTTCCTCAAGATGCATGGGCTTGGGGCTGAAACGGTCCGTTCCATCGACCCCGGGGTTTTCTGCCTCGCCCTCAAGGTTGTAGGTGAAGACATCTACTTCGGTTCCGCGGGCCTTGCGGCGCTGCTCCTTGACGCGGGACACGTGCTTCTTGATCTGGCTCTCCAGCTTGTCTGTAACGAGGTCGATGGCGGCATACATATCAGAAGTCTGCTCGCTGGCCTTCAGGTGCAGTCCCTCGCCGACGACGGTCACTTCGCAGTTATAGCGAATCTTGTCCACGGTCATAACGACATTCACTTCCAGACCGGCGGACTTGCCGAAGAAGCGGCCAAGCTTTTCAAGGCGGCGGCGTGCGTACTTCTTGAGATGATCGGAAGCCTCAAAATTCTTAAAGGCGTAGGCAATATTCATAAACGACCTCCAGGTTGACCTTTTCCAGGCAATCCGTGAACGGTACGGACGGAAAAGGTGTCCATGTCTGCCCGGCCGGGCGTTTCCCCGGCCGTAACACCGGAGAAACGGGGCTCCGCCGCAGCGGTTCCGCCCCCTCGCCGGGTACAGAATTCCTGCTATGAAAATCTCATTGACGGCATGTGTTGTCAACTCCCGGGGAAAATATCCCGCCCGCCCCTGACAAAAAGGAAAAACGGAAAGGAACAGGGCTCCTCCGGGAGACCAGGCTGTGCCGGCTCCGGGGCCTCCGCAGGCAGCCGGAAGAAGGATCCCCGCGGTACGGGAAATTCACAGGCAGGAGCCCGGCTTCGGTCAGCACGCAGGGACGCCCCCTGGCCCCTGGCGCACCGCCGGAAATGCCGCCGGCCAGAGGGAGCAGGAGTGCACACCAGGGCCTCACCGGAAGCCGGGCGGAAAGACACCGGGCGGGGCACGGCAGAAAGAAGGACAGTACGGGAAGCCGGGGGGCTGGTGTTTATCCGGCAGGCTCAGGGAAGACGCAAAGGCAGCCTTTCAATTCGCGGAAATTCCTGAGGGCTGCCTCCTGTGGCACGGCGGAAGGACAGGCCAAATCTAAAGAAGTTTGCGGCGCCTGGAGGATGACGGGATATTCAGTGCGCCGCGGTACTTGGCCACGGTTCTGCGGGCTATGGTGATGCCGAGCTTTTCCTTGAGCTGCTTCACGAGCTCCTCGTCGCTCAGGGGCGACTGCGGATTCTCTTCGCTGATGAGCTTTTTAATAAGAGCGCGCACGCTCTCTGACCCCACCTGGCTGCCGTCCTGGAGCGCGACGCCGGAGTTGAAGAAAAATTTGAGCTCGAAGATGCCGAAAGGCGTGGAGACGTACTTGTTCGTGGTAATGCGGCTGACCGTCGACTCGTGCATGCCGATCTCCTCGGCCACGTCGCGCAGGATAAGGGGCTTGAGGGCCCGCACTCCGTTTTCAAAAAAGTCCCTCTGATAGTGGACTATGCTCTCCATGACTTTGTACAGCGTGCGGTTGCGCTGTTCGAGGCTTCTTATGAGCCAGCTCGCGGCCCGCTTCTTTTCCGTGCAGTATTCCTTTTCCTTGTCCGTGATGCGTTTGTCGTTCTCGAACGTATCCGAGACAGTGAGGTGCGGCAGACCGTCCTCATTGAGCAGGATGACGAAGTCACCGCCGATTTTGCGCACGTAGACGTCAGGGCTTACGTATACGGGCTCGCTTCCGCCAAAGCTCGATCCCGGCATGGGATCAAGGGAGCGGATGACTTCGAAATATTCCTTCAGGTCGTCCTCATCGAGCCTGAACTTCTTCATGAGCGGCTTGAGGCGGTTGTTCTCAAAGTCCTCGAGATGATTCTCCACGAGATCAACAAGGACGGGATCACGGTCGAGCCCCTTCTCCCTGATCTGGATCATGAGACATTCCACGGGAGTGCGGGCGGCCACGCCCACGGGATCGAAGAGCTGAATGCGCTTCAGGACCTTTTCCACGTCCTCGGGCTTGCAGCCGGACATCTCGGCGATTTCCCCGAGTGTAGCCTGCAGGTATCCCGTGGAGGACAGATTGCCGATGATATTTTCGCCGATGGCTACCTCCTCGGGCTTCATGTCCGAGAGATGGAGCTGCCAGAGAAGATGTCCGGACAGAGTGGGCTTGCGCGAATAGCGCACTTCGGCCGGCACGCCCTCCTCTTCCTGAATCTCGCGCTGCTGGAAATCACGCGGCGAGCTCGCGAAGTCGCCGAGATAATCCTCCCAGTCCTCATTGCGCGACGATTCCCTGTCGTAGACGTTCTCCTGGTCGTGGTCAGGCTTGCGTTCCGGTTCAGCCTGCTGCCTTTTCTCATCCATGGTGGGCTGATCCACCGACTCCTCAAGGAAGGGATTCTCCATCAGTTCCTTGCGCACGGTTTCCACGAGATCCAGTCTGGACAGCTGCAGAAGCCTGATGGACTGCTGCAGCTGGGGTGTCATGACGAGCTGCTGGCTTAATTTAAGCTGCTGACGAAGTTCAAGAGCCACGTTCCGCCTCTTCTGTTACTGCCGGCTGAAGAAGCTGGCATGATTTTTGATTTCCTATAAGCGAGTAGCACGCTAAGATTTATTTCGCAATACCGGGTCCCCGGGAAAGAACAGAAAGAAAGGGGTGAATCCGCCGCCGGGAGGAGAATGGACTGGCCGCCCTTCCGCACTGACGGCATTCTTCTGCGGTTTCCGGGAAGGCGCTCTTCAGGTTTTCAGTAAGGGGTCATTCCGCTGTTTCTCTTCCGTTCCTGCCTTGAGAATGGCTCCTGTATGATCTATTTTGATGCTTCCGGAAAAGGCTTTTCCCGGACTGCACTTCAAAAAATTTAAAAGGAGACGGCCCCCGAGTGGGAGCCCTTACGCATTCATGAAAAAAACCAACGCGAGCTGGGGCGGACGCTTCAAACAGGGCCCCGCGGAGGCCGTAGCGGCCTACACCGAATCCGAATCCTACGATCGCTATCTTGCTCCCCAGGATATCCGTGGCTCTCAGGCTCATGCCCGCATGCTGGCCCGCCAGGGAGTCATCAGCAGGGAAGACGCTGACACTCTTGTGAAGGGCCTGGATCAGGTCGCCCGTGAAATCAGGGAGGGCTCCTTTGTCTGGAAGCCCGAACTCGAGGACGTGCACATGAACGTCGAGGCCAGGCTCACGGAAATCGTGGGCGAGGTCGGCAAACGCCTGCATACGGGCAGAAGCCGCAATGACCAGGTGGGGCTCACCTTCAGGCTCTTCGTTTCCGACAGCCTCGCCGAGTGGCAGCACCTCCTCGTAAAGCTCATCGCCCGTTTCCGCGAAAAAGCCATGGAGTATCAGGACGCCATCCTTCCAGGGTGCACGCACATGCAGCCGGCCCAGCCCATCAGCCTGGCCCACCAGCTTCTGGCCTACGCCTGGATGCTCGAGCGCGACACGAAGCGCATCGATGACACCCTGAAGCGCGTGCGTGTCTCACCGCTCGGGGCCGCCGCCCTGGCCGGCACCACCTACCCCCTCGATCCGGAGAGCGTGGCAAAGGACGTGGGCTTCAACGGCATCTACCACAATTCCCTGGACGCCGTATCGGACCGCGACTTTGTACTCGAGGCCCTCTTCGACGCCTCCCTCATCATGCAGCACCTCTCCCGCTACTGCGAGGAGACCATTTACTGGGCCAATCCCAATTTCGGCTTTGTCACCCTTTCGGACGGCTACTCCACGGGCTCTTCCATCATGCCCCAGAAGAAAAATCCGGACGTGGCCGAGCTCATGCGCGGCAAGACTGGCCGGGTCTACGGCTCCCTCATGAGCCTGCTCACCGTCATGAAAGGCCTGCCCCTCGCGTATAACCGCGACCTTCAGGAGGATAAGGAGGGCTTCCTTGACACCTCCCACACGGTGATCACTTCCCTCACCGTCCTCGAAGGCATGCTCTCCGAGCTTTCCTACAACACGAAGCGCATGGAGGAGGCGTGCAGCCGCGGCTTCCTGAACGCCACGGAAATGGCCGACTATCTCGTGGGCAAAGGCGTCCCCTTCCGCGAGGCCCATCACATCACCGGGCATGCTGTGGCCCTGGCCGAGCAGGAAGGAAAGAAGCTCGAAGATCTGACCCTGCAGGAACTCAGGGGCGTGAACAGCCGCATCGACGAGGGCGTCTACGCCGTCCTCGACTACCGCGCCGCCGTGAGACGCAGGGAAACGCCCATGGGAACGGGTCCGAAGTCCGTCGCGAGGCAGATCGCCGATCTCGGAGCCTGGCTGGATTCCCGCCCGGAAAGCGCGCCGGACGGCCGTCATGAATAGCGATCGGCGAAAAGGTACGGCGGAGGAGCCCGGCCATGAGCGCGGGGGAGGCTGGAAGCTGCCTCTCCTGTGCGCGGCTGCGGCCGCCGCTGCCGCTGTCCTCTTCTGGGGCCTGAAGGCGGCCACAACCTCAGACCCGGCCATCGACAGCGAACTCATGGAAATCTCCACGTCCTGGATGCAGGAAGTTACGGAAAATTCCTCGGCTTCATTCAACAGCGAGATCCAGGCCGCGGTCAGAGGGTACACCACAGCCCCGGCCCGCGACGCCAGCGTCGCGGCCATAGGACGCAGATCCATTGATGACGGGCGCCTCGACATGGCCTGCGCCGTCACCCGCTACATACAGAACCGCGAGCTCCGCCTTTCCCTTCTGCGCGACATCGACAACACAGCCCGTGGGAGCTGCGCCACGCTCCCCTGGAGCGCCTTCGCCGTCCGGAGCATAGCCGATGACGATCCCTCCATGGCCGCCACCCTCGCACGGGAAGTGAACAGCCGCTGGGAAGCCTGCGGACGCAATCTCGGACCGGACTACCACGAAGGCGGCCCGAGGCCCGGAACGGCCAGACCGGAAAGACCGGAAAGCCTGGGTCCGGATTCCGGGGATATCATCCGGGATGAACCCGATGGCGAATCTGACGGCGGACCGGACGCTGAAAGCGGGGAGGACAGGGACAGCGGGGCAGCGCAGCCCCAGGGAGCCCCCTCCGAACTTGGCGCGGATCCGGGCGATGACACTCCCGATTCCAAGGCGGCCCCCGACGAAAACGACATCCGCAATTAGTTACATATTTTTCCGTATTTCCCTCACGTGAGAAGGAGAGACATATGGCAGACAATGCATGCACAGCCCCCGCTGCGGGAACCGCAAACGCTCTGACCGGCCGCCCCGAGTGGCCCGCCTGGATTGAAAGGAAGCGCATTGACGATGCTCTTACGGCCGAAGCCTATGAAAAGGCCGGCCCAACCTGCCGCGCAGCCATCAAGACGGCCACGGCCATGTTCATGCGCTATGACGCCCCGGCCAGGGAGGTCGTTCACGAGGAACGCACGGATCCCTCATCCGGCTTCTGGCGTTCGCGCACTGTCTTTCCCGCTCCCTGGGCTGTCGTTGCCTTCACCCCGGAGTATACGGCCGCGGCGCGTCTCCTCGGCGCCGTTATGCCCGCCATCATCACGGGCGTGCCGCTCATCGCCGCCGTCTGCGTGGGCGGCATCCCCTCGGAGCCTCTTCTGACCGCTCTGGATCTCGCCGGCATAGAGGACATCTTCTCCCTCTCGGACGTGGAACTCTCCGCCCTTCTCGAGGAAACGCAGCCTGGTCCCGGCCGCCTCGTTCTTCTGCACACGGGCCGCCTTGACACTCTGCGCCTGCAGGCGAGGGGACTGCACGTCCCCGTCTTCGAGGAGCGGCGCGCCCCCACAATTACCATTCCACGGCCCGAGCTCTTCAATCTTGATGTCCTGCGCTTCGCCCAGGGCGACGCCCCCGTGGACGAGGCCCTCGAAAGCCCCGCGCCTGACGCTCCCGATGTTCTCTACGCCGCTCCCGAAGCCGTCCGCAGGCACTGCCTTGCCCGCGCCCGCTCCCAGTTCTCGCTGGGCATGGCGCCCCTGGCCCTGACGCCCGGCTGCGAGGGCTTCTGGCTGCATCACGGCCTCGGAAGAAGCTTCTTCCTGAGCCACCGCGTGGGTTTCGGACTCGATCTGGACGGGCAGCAGAATTAGGGGGAAGCCATGGATCAGTCAAAGCTGCGCAACATCGGCATCATCGCCCACATTGACGCAGGCAAGACCACGCTTACGGAGCGCATTCTCTTCTACACGAGGAAAATCCACCGCATGGGCGAGGTCCACGAGGGCACGGCCACAATGGACTTTATGCCCGAGGAACAGGAGCGCGGCATTACCATCACCTCGGCCTGCACCACCTGCCACTGGAAGGACAGGGTTATCAACATAATCGACACGCCCGGCCACGTGGATTTCACCATCGAGGTGGAGCGCTGCCTCAGGGTTCTCGACGGCGCAGTAGGTGTCTTCTGCGCCGTGGCCGGCGTGGAGCCCCAGTCCGAGACCGTCTGGCGCCAGTCCGAGCAGTTCGGCGTGCCCAAGCTCGCCTTCGTGAACAAGATGGACCGCCCCGGCGCCGACTTTGACAGAACAGTACAGGCCATACGCACACGCCTTGGAGCCAACGCCGTGCCTGTCACCATTCCCGTGGGTTCAGGCGCCGACTTTTCCGGCGTCATCGATCTCATAAGAGCGAAGGTTCTCTCGTTCTCGGAAGACGATGAGGGCATGACCGTCTCGGAATCCGCTCCGGAAGGAGATCTGAAAGAGGCCTGCTCAAAAGCGCGGGATCACATGCTGGAATCCCTGGCCGATGTGGACGACGTTTTCATGGAAAAATACCTGGAGGGTTCCGTCACAGAGGATGATATACGCTCCGCCATGCGCCGGGCCGTGCTGGCCCGGACCTTTACGCCCGTTCTCGCCGGCTCCGCTCTCGGGAACAAGGGAGTACAGCCTCTCCTCGACGCCATCTGCGACTTTCTGCCCTCCCCCTGCGATCTGCCTCCCGTGAAGGGACTCGACGCGAAGGGAGAATCCGTCAGCGTGCCTCTCACTGAAGACGGTCCGTTCGTTGGCCTCGTCTTCAAGGTAGTCATGGAAGACGGCCGCAAGACAGCCTTCCTGCGCGTCTATTCAGGCCGCTTCGACGAGGGCGACAGCCTGACCAACGTCAACCGGGGAAAAGACGACCGTGTGGGCCGCATCTACCGCCTGCACGCAGATCACAGGGAGCAGCTCAAAAGCGCCTCCGCCGGAGACATTGTGGCTGTCGTTGGCCTGCGCAGCGCCCATACGGGCGAAACGTACGCGAAGGGGATTGACGTCAGGCTGGAAGCCATCGAGTCCTACGCCCCCGTCATCACCCTCGCCCTCGAGCCCAGGAACGCCGATGAAGGCAAGGTGCTCGACGAGGCTCTGGCCCGCTACACGGAAGAGGATCCCACCCTGCTTTCTCATTTCGACGAGGAAACGGGCATGCGCACCATTTCGGGCATGGGCGAGCTGCACCTCGATGTCACCCTCGAGCGCATGCGCCGCGAGTACCATATCAGTCCGCGCGTGGGAGCCCCCGAGGTCATCATGCGCGAGACCATCACAGGCACGGGCGAGGGCGACTGCGTCTTCGACCGTGAGCTTGGGAAAGTGCAGCACTTCGGCCACGTCAGCGTTTCCGTCGCCCCCAGGCCCCGCGGCGCAGGGAATACGGTGAAACCCGGCAGCTTCCTGCCTGAGGACAAAATCGCGGCCGCGAAGGTCATCCAGAAGGAACTCCTGGCCGCAGCCCTGGAAGGCGCCACTGACGCGCTCCAGAGCGGCGATCTCACGGGCTACCCCGTGGTGGATGTCGCCGTCACCATCACAGGCATCGAACGGCGCGACGGCGTTGCCTCTGAGCCCGGCTGCCGCATGGCCGCTGCACAGGCCCTGAAGCAGGCTCTGGCCGCTGCGTCCCCCGTTATTCTCGAACCAGTCATGAACGTAACCATCAGCTGTCCCGAAGCGGAACTTGGCAGCGCCATCAGCCTCTTCGGCACTCTCGGCGGCAAAATCGACGAGATGGAAGACAATTCGGGCCAGAAGGTGGTTCACGGAACGGCCTCCTTACGGAAGCTCTTCGGCTTCTCCACAAAACTGAGGAGTGCCACCCAGGGGCGCGCCGGACTCGTCATGTCCTTCAGCCGCTTCGACAGGGCCTAGCTCCATGGCATCCTCAGCCAGAGAACGTCTCAGGAATGCGTCCCGGAGACTCACTGCCGGACAGGGAAACAGCGCCCCGGCCGCCAAGAAGAGCCTTGGTCAGCACTTTCTGACAAATCCCGGCATATGCCGGCGCATCGTGGATCTCATCGCTCCCTCCGGAAGCGACAGCATCCTCGAAATCGGTCCCGGCCCCGGCGCGCTGACGGGCGTGCTCGAAAAGGCGCCCCACGCGCGCCTGCTTCTCCTCGAAAAAGATGACTACTGGGCCGGCGTGCGCGCCAGGGAGGGCGGCCCCTCTACGGAAGTGCGCTGCATGGACGCCCTGACCTTCCCCTGGGGGGACCTTGAGGGACAGTGGAAACTCATCGGCAACCTCCCCTACAATGTGGCCTCCCCGCTCATCTGGGACATAGCCTGGAAGTGCCGGGCCCTCACAAGAGCCGCCTTTATGGTCCAGAAGGAAGTGGGCGATCGCCTCGCCGCGGCACCCGGCACCCGGCACTACGGCGCTCTCTCCGTGTGGGTGCAGGCCTGGCTTTGCGTGCGCATGGAATTCACCCTGGGGCCGGGCGCCTTCTCTCCGCCGCCAAAAGTCGACTCAGCCGTGCTTTCCTTTACCCCGCTCCCGCCGGAAAGGCACCCGAAGAACCCGGAACGGCTCGCCTCGCTGATAAAACTTTGTTTCCAGCAGCGGCGCAAGCAGATGGGCGGCCTCTTCCGGCGCGCCGGCCGGGGAGATCTCCTGGAAGGCCTCGCCGCTCTCGGCATCAGCCCGGAGAAGCGCCCCGAGGAACTTTCTGTTTCCGATTTTCTGGCTCTTTCGGAACAGTCAGTGAAGTCAGTTACCCCCCGATTTTAGAGGGGGAGTCTTCCGGGCAAGATAATAAAAACTTTTTCTTTCCTCTGTCAGGGCAGCCACGGGACTTTCCTCATCAGGGCGCACCCATGCCGGGGGCACAAAATAAGGGGGTCCGCCACCTGGCGGACCCCCTCTGATTTTTTCAGCCTTTTCAGCACTCAGTCAGATTACTTTCCGTGCCTGAGTGCTTTCTGGTTCTTGGCGGCCTTGATAAATTCCCTGAAAAGCGGGTGCGGGGCCATGGGGCGGGAACGGAATTCCGGATGGAACTGGCAGCCCAGGAACCACGGATGATCCTTGAGCTCGACAATTTCCACGAGGGATTCATCCGGGGACATACCGCTGTAGACAAGTCCCTTCTCTCCGAGGGCGTCGCGGAAGGCGTTATTAAATTCATAGCGGTGGCGGTGGCGTTCCTGCACCAGCGGCTGCCCATAGGCCTCCGCGGCCTTCGTTCCGGGGATGATCTTGCAGGGGTAGGCACCAAGACGCATTGTGTGCCCCTTGTTGCTGGTCTCGTCGCGTTCCTCCACCTTGTTGGTGTGCACGTCGTACCATTCGGTCATGAGATAGATGACCTTGTGCTCGGAAAGCTTGTCGAACTCTTCCGAATTGGCGTCCTCCAGGCCGAGCACGTGGCGGGCGAACTCAATGACGGCGCACTGCATGCCGAGGCAGATGCCGAAGAACGGCACCTTGTTCTCACGGGCGTAGCGGATGGCGCTGATTTTGCCTTCCACGCCGCGGTAGCCGAAGCCGCCGGGAACAAGAATGCCATCCACGTCGCCGAAGAAGGATCCCGCGTTCTCGTCCGTCACTTCCTCGCTGTTCACGTACTTAAGATTAACGGAGAGATGGTTCGCGAGGCCGCCGTGCACGAGAGCTTCGTGCAGGCTCTTGTAGGCTTCCTTGAGATCCACATACTTGCCCACGATGGCAATGGTGACGGATCCTTCGGGATGCTCGAAATCATAAATCATCTTGCGCCAGGCATCGAGGTGCGCGTTGTGGGCCGGCAGGCGGAGCATGATGGCCACCTTCTGGTCAAAGCCTTCCTCAAAGAATTCCAGGGGCAGTTCGTAAATATTGGCTACGTTGACCGATGAAAAAACGGCGTCCTGATCCACGTTGCAGAAGAGCGCGATCTTCTGCCTCAGTTCATCAGGCACGTTCGTTTCGCAGCGGCAGAGGATAATGTCGGGCTGAATGCCGATGGAGAGCAGCTCCTTGACGCTGTGCTGCGTAGGCTTGGTCTTGAACTCGCCCGCGGCGCGCAGGTAGGGAACCAGAGTCAGATGGATATTCAGGCAGTTGTCACGGCCGAGCTCGGATCGCAGCTGTCTGATGGCTTCGAGGAAAGGCAGGCCTTCGATATCGCCGACAGTGCCGCCGATCTCAATGATGGCGACATCAGGGGCGTCCTCGCCCTCGGCAAGAGAAAGCACGACGCGCTTGATCTCGTCAGTGATGTGCGGGATCACCTGCACAGTGGCACCCAGGTAGTCCCCGCGGCGTTCCTTGTGGATGACGCGGTTATAAACGGCGCCGGACGTGGTATTGTTCTTCTGGGAAAGGGAAATGTTCAGGAACCTCTCGTAATGGCCGAGATCGAGGTCCGTTTCAGCGCCGTCGTCCGTGACGAAAACCTCTCCGTGCTGGAAGGGGTTCATGGTGCCGGGATCAACGTTAATGTAGGGATCCAGTTTCTGAATGGTCACGGAAAGATCCCTCGCCTTCAGAAGTGCGCCGAGGGAAGCCGCAGCCAGACCTTTTCCAAGGGAGGAAAGCACACCTCCTGTCACGAAGATAAACTTTGTTTTCATCGCTCTCCGTTCCTTACTCCCGTCTCCCCCTCAGGCCGCAGGGTGAGCCTTTAAAGTATGGTTGCAAGCGCCGCCTGTACGCATCACGCATCTGTCTTAATCCTGAGGTCTATAGCCTATCTCAGGCCGCTTGACTAGCCTTGACGATGACGCCTCCTGCGTATAAGGTGTTTTGCATTTCGCTGAGAAAGGAGAGCAAGAGCATGGGCAGAGTAAACACCCTCGTTATCACCGGCTACGGAACCAATTCCCATGTCGAAACAGCTTACGCCGCCACACAGGCCGGCGCTGACCGGGCCGACATCGTTCACTTCTCAGACATCACAGCCTGCAACTGCAGCCTCGATGACTACGACTTCCTGATTTTCCCCGGGGGATTTCTCGATGGCGACGATCTTGGCGCGGCTCAGGCTGCAGGCATGCGCTGGCGCCATCTGAAGGATGCGTCCGGCACACCTCTGCTCGACCATCTGAAGAAATTTCTCAGCGACGGCAAGCTGGTTCTCGGAATCTGCAACGGCTTCCAGCTTCTCGTGAAGCTCGGCCTCCTGCCGGGCTTTGACGGACAAATCAGGCGTATGGTCTCTCTCGGACACAACGACTCGGCCCGCTTCGAGGATCGCTGGGTCTGCCTGCTCCCCAATCCCAAGAGCCCCTGCGTCTTCACGAAGAACCTGCCCTTCATGCGCATGCCTGTCCGTCACGGCGAGGGCAAGCTCGTCTGCGCTGACGAAGCCTGCCGGCAGCGTCTCGTGGACGAAAATCTGGTGGCCCTCCAGTATGCGGATCCCGAGACGAAGCAGCCTACGCACGAATATCCCTATAATCCCAACGGCTCCGAACTCGAGGCCGCAGGCCTGACCAACCCCACGGGCACGGTTCTCGGCCTCATGCCGCACCCCGAGGCCTTCAACCACGCCACCAACCATCCCGGATGGACCCGCGGCGAGGTCGACGCACCCGGCACCATGCTTTTCCTCAACGCGGTGCAGTATCTGAGGGGACTCTAGGCCTTCCTTTTGACAGGTCTTCCCTTTTCCCGTATCAGCACGCGCTGCCCCGGCGTTCCGGCGCCGAGGATGTGAATTCAAGGCCCTGCCCTGACTTCGGCCGGGGCGGGCGCTTTTTTGTATCGAGGACCAGCCATGCGCATCCGTGACATCATAGCCTGCATCGAAGAAATGGCCCCCCTCTCCGGGGCGGCGGACTGGGATCGCTCCGGCCTCCAGGTCTATTCCCCGAGAACCGCAGCCTCGAGAGTCTGCGTCGCCCTCGATCCCACGCCGGAAACCGTGAAAAAAGCCCTCGGCGAGGGCGCAGATTTCATCTTCACGCATCATCCTCTGGCTCTGAAACCCGGACTGCCAGACCGTCCCGGCAATTATTACGAAACGCTGTCTCTGCTCATGAAGGCCGATGTGCCGCTTTATGCCGCCCATACCTCCCTCGACGTGCAGCCCGACGGCCCGGCCGGCTGGCTGGCCCGTTTCCTCCAGTTCGTGCACCCGTCCCTCCTCGATGCAACAGGCCCTGACACGGGCTTCGGCCTCGCGGGCGATCTGCCCGGAGCCATGAGCTTTGACGACCTCGTGCGCCGCCTCGGCACCGTCATCAGCCTGGATACGGCTGTCGTAATCGGGGACGTACCCGAAAAAATAACCCGCGCCGCCTACTGCACGGGATCGGGAGCTTCACTCCTTCCCGAAGCCGAAAGAAGCGGGGCCCAGATTTATATAACAGGCGATGTAAAATACCACGCCGCGCTCGATGCCCGCATCTGCGTCCTCGACGTGGGTCACCACAGTCTTGAGGAAGAGATGATGCGCCAGGCAGCCCAGATGCTGGCAGGGCGCCTGACCGGCGCTGACGTCTCCTTCATTGCGTCGGTTCCGCCCATGCGCCGCGTCGTCCTATCCTAATTACGGGAGAAATCCATGCCCCAGAATACTGACAATCACGCTTTTTATCTGACCCAGATTCATCAGCTCAAGGAGCTGCAGAAGCTTGACGATCAGATTTACGAAGTGCAGCAGATCCTTGAAAAAGCCCCTGACGAACTCAGGGACCTGCAGGACAAACTGACAAAGGCTGAGGTCCAGCGCGACCGCATCAACGACAAGATCAGCCATCTCAAGGAATCGGAAAGCCGTATCTCCCGCGAGAGGGAAGAAAACAGCGAGCGCCTCAAGAAGAGCAAGAGCAAGCTTATGAACACGGGCAACGAAAAGGAATTTTCCGCTGTCACCCGTGAAATCGACAATCTGGAAAAAATGACCCAGCCCCGTGAGGACGAACTGCTCGCCGTGCGCGATGAACTGCGCAACCAGAATGACAGCCTCAATGAGCTGAACGAGCAGTACATCGACCTTAAGACCCAGGTGGAAGCCCGCAAAGCTACCCTGGACGAACAGCTCAAATCCGCCAAAGACAGGCTCGCCGAGCTCGACAGGGAACGCGATGAGAGCAGCCGCAGCATTCCCAAACCCATTTTCCAGCGTTACGAGTTCATCCGCCAGCGCCTGCAGCATCCTGTCATCGTGCCTCTCGAGAACTACATCTGCCCGAGCTGCCACATTGCCATCCCTCCGCAGGACTTCAACGAGATGCTGCGCGGCGAACATATCATGAGCTGCCCCAACTGCCAGCGCCTCATCGTCTGGCGCGACGATTTCCTGGCCGATGATCCGGAAGCCCTCGCCGCCGCCAAGGCGAAGGAAATGGAAAACGCCGCAGGGGAAGACGGCTCCAGCGAGGCTGAATAGTTTTCACTGAATCACAGGAGTCGGACAGACCGCCGCCGCGGAGAACATCCGGGGAGGAAAGTCCGGGCTCCACAGGGCATGACGCCGGGTAACGCCCGGGAGGGGTGACCCTCGGACAGCGCCACAGAAAACAGACCGCCCGCTTCGGCGGGTAAGGGTGAAAAGGTGGGGCAAGAGCCCACCGGACGCGGCGGCAACGCCGCGTGCCTGGCATACCCCGTCAGGAGCAAGACCAAATAGGAAAGGCGGCCGGCCCGGCCGTGTGCCTTTCGGGTAGGTTGCTTGAGCGTGCGGGCAACCGCACGCCTAGAGGAATGGCGGTCCTCGACAGAACCCGGCTTACAGTCCGGCTCCTGCTTTTTCGTCCGGCTCCCGGCCCTTACCGACTGCCGGACTTTTTTTTGAGCGGCAGACGCGCTTTCGCGCCGCAAAGGATCCTATGCCTGATACCGCAGATTACACGCTCTCTGACGCCCCGTGGGCGGTCCTCCTCGCCGCTGGCCAGGGCACGCGCCTCATGCAGGCCGCGGGCATGCCCAAGCAGTTTCTCAGAACAGAGGGTGTTCCCCTCTTCTGGCTCTCGGCACGCGCGTTCCGTCTGGTACCACGCCTCTCCGGCATCGTCTTTGTCTTTCCGCCGGACAGGCTCGGAGAGTGCGAAAAAATGGTCAGGGAACTCAGCGCGGCAGAGCCTCTGGGCCTCGCCATCCGTTGCGCCGCGGGCGGTGAACGCCGTCAGGACTCCGTTTTTAACGGACTTCTGGCCGTACCGGAAAAAGCCCGGTTCGTGCTTGTCCACGACTCGGCCCGACCCTTCTTTTCTCCCGGACTCGCCGGCCGCGTGCTCAGCGCACTTGAAGCCGGCGCCCAGGCCGCCATACCCGGCATCCCCGTGAAGGACACCATCAAGAAGGTGCAGAACGGCATTGTTGTGGACACCCTGCCGCGCGCGGAGCTCATGGCTGTGCAGACACCGCAGGGCTTCGACAGGGCGGCCCTCCTCAGGGCCCACAGGGACTGGCAGAAGGCGGGTGACGGACTCGTCACCGATGACGCGGCTCTCATGGAGGCCGCGGGCGCCAGCGTACGCATCGTGGAAGGAGAGGAAGGCAATATGAAGATTACAACTCCCGGAGATCTCGGCCTGCTCAGCGGAAAACAGGACGGCATGCCCTGCACGGGATTCGGCTACGACGTGCACAGATACGGGGGCACAAGGCCTCTCGTCCTCGGGGGCGTGCCCATGGAAGGCGGTTTTACGGTTGAGGCCCATTCCGACGGAGACGTGCTCCTGCACGCACTCATGGATGCCCTGCTCGGACTCTCCGGCAAAGGAGACATCGGCGAACTCTTTCCCGACAGCGATCCCGCCTTCGACGGCATCAGTTCCGCCGTGCTCCTCTCCCGTGTCCTTGATGTCATCCGCGAAAGCGGCATCGTCCTGACCAACATCGACTGCACCGTCGTCTGTCAGAAACCGAAGGTCGGACCCCAGAGGGGAGCCATCCGGCATAATCTCTGCCGGCTCCTCTCCCTTGATCCCGACCAGGTCAGCGTCAAGGCCACCACAGAGGAAAAACTTGGCTTCACAGGGGATCTCTCGGGCATCAAAGCCTACGCCGTGGCCACGGGTCTCAGAACGCAGCGCAGCTAACCCCCGCTCTTACGTGCCAGCCGTACGGAAGGAAACGGAAAGGCGACGGCGCCTTTCTTCTCCAGCCTCCCTCCCGGAACGCCCCGGAACTCTCTGTTCCTTGCATCATACAGGAAAAAGTGTCTTAATAAGTCTGCTTGCTGTTATTTCTTCCGGAACAACTCTTTCCCGGTTCTCTCCGGACAGCACAGCCGTATTCTTCCAGGAGCTTTATTGTGCCTGATACCTTCCCCACGCCTTGGCTGAACAAATATAACGAATTCCACATACCCCATGACGTCCCGGTTTTTGACCGGCCCCTTTACGCGGCTCTTGACGACGCAGCCCGTGATTATCCAGACCGCCCTGCCATCCTTTATGGAGATTCACGCATTTCCTATAAGCGGCTCCATCTGCTCGCAGAACGCTTCTCCGCTTCCCTGCACCGTCTGGGACTCAAAAAGGGCGATCGTGTGGCGCTCATGCTTCCCAACCTTCCGCAGACTGTTGTCGCATATTGGGGTATTCTGAAATGCGGCGGCGTGGTTGTCATGACAAACCCTCTGTACATGGAAACAGAGCTCATCGGGCACCTGAACGATGCGGGCTGCCGCTTCATGATCCTGCTTGATACCTACTGTACCAAGGTAACCGCCCTCAGAGACAGGCTTCCTGTTGAAAAATTCATCGTGACGGCCGCAACAGACGCGGTCGACGGTACGGGAATTCAGCCCGTCGAGCCAAAAAATCCACGCGTCAAGCCGCATGTCATCAGTTACGGCCCGCATGTACTCCCCTTTCTCGCCCTCCTTGTGGGAGATGAACAGTACACCTGTCCCATCGAGGATCCCGTACACACGGTAGCCATGCTGCAATATACCGGCGGCACAACGGGAACCCCAAAAGGCGTCATGCTCACACACTCCAATCTGGGGACTGATGCTGCGATCATGGTTGCCCACCTGCACATGAAGAAAGAAGACAGACACATCTTTCTTTCCATCATGCCTTTTTTCCACGTGTACGGGCTTTCTCTCTGCTGCATAGATCCTGTCTTTCTGGCTGCTGCCACGATTCCCGTACCACACTATTCCCCTGCGGATTCCCTGAATCTCATCAGCCGTTTCCGTCCGACCGTGTTTCCCAGCGCCCCGTCGGTTTTCACATCACTCCTGCAGCAGAAAACGCTGGAAAAATACGATCTCACATCCATACAGATCTGCATGTCCGGCTCCGCCCCTCTGCCGTATGACGTTCTTGAACGGTTTCAGAAGATCACCGGTTCCCGCATCATGGAAGGCTATGGTCTCTCCGAGGCCTCGCCCGTCACGCATTTCAACGCCATCGAGCTGACCAAGGATTCCTCCATCGGCATGCCTCTGCCTGATACGGACGCCTGCATCGTCGACACGGAGACGGGCACAAAGCTCATGCCCCCCGGAAAGCTGGGAGAACTCATCATCCGCGGCCCTCAGGTCATGATTGGCTACTGGAACAAGCCTGAGGAGACAAAAAATACGCTGCGGGATGGATGGCTTTATACCGGCGACATCGCATATATGGACGAGGACGGCTTTTTCTTCATCATGGACCGCAAGAAAGACATGGCCCTGGTGGGCGGCTACAATGTCTATCCCCGCGAGGTGGATGAAGTGCTCATGTCCCATCCCGGCATTGAGGAAGCCGTTACCATCGGTGTTCCCGATCCCATACGCGGCGAGACCATCAAGGCCTTCATCGTACCCGGCGCAGGCGTTAAGCTGAGGGCGTCCGAAATCGTCGCCTGGTGCCGTGCCCGTCTCGCTTCCTATAAAGTCCCTCGCTCCATCGAATTCCGCGACAGCCTTCCCAGGACCCAGGTGGGCAAGATCCTGCGCCGCACCCTCAGGGAAGAGGAAATCCGCAAACACCAGAACAAAGCCTGATTCAGGAGAAAAGGCGGACACGTCCCATCTGAGACTGTCGGATAGGAGGGGTTCCCGTTCTCCCCAACCTCAGCGTATGCCATCCGGCACACGCCGGTTTCCTGACTTTCATATACCTGTAGATAACAGCCGGGCATGTTTTTCTATCCGTGCCCGGCTGTTCTTTACATGACTGCCACGACGTCATTGTGTCCGGCTATCCCCGCACGGACAGACCTTCAGCTTCTTTCCGGGGACAATTCCTGACAGATCCCGGGGACCGGATCTTCCTGTCAGGCCGGAGAGCTGCCTGCACCGTTCTCCGGAATCCTTTTTCCGGCGGACACACCATTTCCGGATGTGACCTTTACACTGCCAGATTTATCCCAGGATTTTTGCCCCATTAGATGCCCATGCGGGGCGAACAAAAAAGGCGGCCGGACTTAAGAAGCCCGGCCGCCTTTCTGCGTGTGCGTATAAAATTTCTATTTCAGGCCCTTGGTGGCGGACCAGCGGATAAAGTCACCGCCCAGCATATCATCACCAGGATTCCAGCAGTGCTTCTCACCTCTTGCCGTCACGCAGACAGCCTCAGTGGGCAGGCCATCATCGGAAAGGACGCGCAGGACATAGGCCTCATTGGCGTTCATGAAACGGCGTACCGAGGGAGAAGCCGAAAGTTCCAGCTTTCCATCCTTGTTGTGGACATCGTACACTTCCAGAATGGACTCGTTTGACAGGGGCAGAATAGCGTAGGCGCTCTCATTGGGCCCCAGATTGTCCACATTTGTCTCGCCCACGAAATTCACGAGAGCCAGGGAAAGCTGCAGAGCCGGAAGTTCTGTCCGGGACGCAAGGTGGCGCACCATAGCCACCGGCGGCGTGAAATCGGGAAGCGAAGGATTCTTCAGCGCGGAGACGCCCGGAGCCGGAGCAGCTGACCGGGCTTCCTGAGGCTCAGAAACCTGGGAAGAAGCGGACTGAGCCTCCCCCTTTCCCTGCACCACGGCGTCAGCCTGAACGGAACCGGCCATGAGCAGGGCGCATACCGGAAGACAGGCGGCAAAAAGACGGAATGTCATACGTTTGTGCACTGTAGCTCTCCTTATTGGGAGTCACAGCTTAACATAAAATTGTGCGTGAAGGAACCTTTTCCAAACCTCCGACCCCGCTTCCTGACTGTTTTCCTGCTCTTTCCAGACCCAGCGCACTGACAAAGATTCCCGGCTGGCATCCGGCAGCACAGGAAGCGGGAAAATCCGGCATCCCGGAAGAAGCCGCCTTTCAGCTGTCCGGCACCCCGATTCCTATTTCCCCTTCAGGCCGAGAAGAAGACACAGCCGCGACAAGGTCTCGTCGATATACCCGTCTATTCCGAAAGACTGTTCCCGTATTGCCTCAGGAATATACAGCCTGCCCAGGTTTACCGTCACGTAGGTTGAGAGCGGTGCCTGAGCCACGAAACGCATGAGCGGCGCTTTCGTCAGCTGATTGTCCGGCCCTATGCCGAGTTCCAGGACGACGGTCTTCCTGCCGGCGCTGCGCCCGAGGAATGCGCTGAACCTGGCGCGTGCGCCCTGATCCGTCAAAAAGGCATCTCCTGCCGACATATGCACGCGCATGGGAGCGCCGCAGTGGGGACACACGGGCAGGAGTTCGGACGGGACACGTCCGTCCTTTTCAAAAGCTGCCATTTTCCCTGCCAGTTCCTCACATGGGTACAGGGCGCCGTGGCAGCCCCGGGAGCACTGCATGGCAAGCCAGGTTCCTTCCACCTCATAAATATTCTCAGGAGCGAAGCCGCTCATTTCGAAATGACACTCGCCGTTTGTCGTAAGAACAAAACAGTCCTTTCCCCCGGCGATCGCTCTGAGATTCTTCATGCAGGCACTGGGGCTGTAGCCGATACAGTAGTGCCGGATAAGACGGCTCCAGAAGCCCCAGTATTCTTCCTCCGAAGGCCATCTGGCTATCATCCCGCCGAGAATACAGGAAATACCGTATCTGCGTTTCAAATCCCCGAAAAGCTCCTCAAAAGCCCTGTTATCCGCAAAGAGATGCAGACCTTCCGTGATAGACAGGCCGTTGCCAGCTCCGATGAGGAGGGCATCGGCTCCAGCAATCCTCTCAGCTATTTCCTTCAACTTATCCATTGTCTTCTCCGTTTGTTCCTGATGCCACGGAAAGGGAGCCCGTTGTTTTGAGGCGCGCGGCGTCAGCGAGTACCCTGCCGATGTCGTCAAGAATAACCATGCCCCTGTCCTCAATTTGCACGGGCATATAGTTGTAACGGTTATTGACGGAGATATAGCTTGTCTGCGGGAGGTTCAGCGTAAGGTACCAGAACGGTTCCTGGATGAACATGGGAGTAAGCCTCCCCACTCCGAGTTCCAGAAAAAGAATCTTCTTCTCCCTGTGGGTACTGAGGTATTCCGAAACCTTGGCGTATTCGCCCTCATATTTCGTTCCTTCCAGAAAATTGCCGTATCCCCTCACCCAGGGGAACGCCTCGCATCCGCAGTGCGGGCAGCGCGGAATCATTTCCGGGGGAATGGATGTACCGTCTCCCAGAGCCTCAAACATCCCGTCAATAAGCTTCTCCGCATTCCACGTGTCATCGCTGCAGCACCTGGAACACTGCATGAAGCGGTGATCGCCCTGAATCTCGCTGACATCGGACTCAGGGTAAAGTTTGACGAACTGCGTGTCCTGGTTAGTCGTCAGGATGTGGAAATCCTTCCCTTTAAGCAGGATATCCAGATCCCTGTATGGCGCACGCAGAGGAGCGTGCAGCGTGGTATGAAGAAATGTGGCGACATACCCCCATCGTTCTTCCGGACCCCTGAAAGGGCTGTGCATCCCCGCAAAGGCGCCCTTAAAATGATACTTCTCCGCAAATTTTCCAAAATATTTCCGGAACGAAGGCGTGTCCGTATAATAAAAATCCCCTCCGCCTGCGGCGGAAAGCCCTGACGCTCCGCCCACGAGGACGCAGTCAGCATCCTCTACGCTTCTGACAAGGCGGGCTATCTGCTCGGCATAGGGTGCGGCCGCCTTCTCTGAGAGCTGATATGGCGTGCCGCCGGCCGCGTACACCTCATGATAGCGTACATAATTCTCCTGGGTTCTGATGACGATTTTTTCGTACTGGGTCACAGAAGGCCTCCTGTTTTGTTGTAAATTTATTTTTATCAACAAGACAGATATCCACGGCTTGCTCCTCTGTCAACATGTTGTTAAAATAAAATTATCAATCAGAGGAACCGCCATGAAATTCTCGACCAGAGTCAGCGACGCCGTACACATTCTTGCCTTCATCGCACTCAACCGGAATGAAGCACTGACGAGCCAGCGCATCGCGGAAAGCATACGTACGAATCCGGGCTGCGTGCGCCAGCTCATGGTAAGCCTGCGCAGGTACGGGATCATGACAAGCGTGCAGGGGCACGCCAGGCCGGCTCTTTCGCGCGCGCCGGCGGACATCAGCCTTCTTGATATTTACAGGGCCGTTGAGGGCGGAAAGCCCCTGCTTCATCTCGACACGCACACAAACCCCGAATGCGGCGTCGGTGTCAACATACAGCTTGCCCTGCAGGATTACTTTGACAAGGTGCAGAACCGCGCGGAAGACGAAATGAGCCGTATCACGCTTCAGGATGTGCTGGATCGTTATGAGGAAAAGCTCAGGCTCCTTCCCTCAGGGAATGCGCCCGCACGGAAAGGACACATGGCAGCAGAAAAGCCCCGAATCTCACAGACAGAATCCGGACAGGCAGAAGACCGCCCCTGAAACGCATATTCCGGCGTTATCCGCGGAATTTATCCCTGGCATATTCTTTCATTTTCGCGCCTGGCAAGGTAGACTTGTCAACTAATAAAGGCGAAACGGGCTGTCCCCTGAATTCTCCGGCCGAGGCCGGCAGAATACAATCTCTGTGGCAGTCTTCCGCCCCGACCCGGGGCCATCGGGATTTTCCCAAACTTTTTCAGGAGAAGCACAATGAAAGGTTTTAAACTCGCTTTACCTCTTGTTCTCGGCATGTCCCTCGCTGCCGGTTCCGCCATGGCTGCAGACGGGGAAAAAACTCCTGGCAGCCCCTGCCCCGCGGCTTCCAACGCCCCCTGCCCCGGCCAGCAGAGCAACCCCTGTCCCGCTGCTCCGAATGGTCCCTGCGCTGACCAGCAGGGAGCTCCCTGCATCAAGGCTCCTGCTCCCCAGGGCGTCTGCCCAGGTCAGGACGCTGGCTTCCGCCTGTCCGCCGAAAGCAGCGCCAGGTATGAGAAAATCGTCAAGGAATACATCGAGCCCATGCGCAAGCTGAAAGACGAACTCTTCGTGAAAAAAGCCCAGCTGAAGGCCCTCGAGAACGCAACGGATCCCGACATGAAGGCTGTGACGGAAACGGCTTCTGCCGTCGTCATTCTCAGGAACAAGCTCAGCGCCCTTCATTCTGAAATGGAGCAGCGCATCATGAAGGAAGTCATCGAGCCCGAGCGCAAGGCTGCCGCGGCCCAGGCCGCGAGCAAGCCCGCAGAGCAGAAGGCTCCCGCTGAAGCCGCAGCCAAGCCTGCCGAGCAGAAAGCTCCCGCTGAGGCCGCTAACAAGCCTGCCGAGCAGAAAGCTCCCGCTGAAGCCGCTAACAAGCCTGCCGAACAGAAGGCCCCCGCCGAGGCCGCTAACAAGCCTGCCGAACAGAAGGCCCCCGCCGAGGCCGCAGCCAAGCCCGCGGAACAGAAGGCGCCTGCCGAAGCCGCCAATAAGCCTGATCCCAGAAAGAAGATGGCCAAGGAAGAAAAACCCCAGCGCCGTACTTTCCTGGGTATTTCTTTCTAAGTTCCGGGACAGCCGGATTAAACAGGAAGGGCTCTCCGGTCATCCGGAAAGCCCTTCCTGTTTTTTGTCTGGGAAAACGTGCTGGGACTGCCAGGTTCATCCCTCTGTACCAGTCCTTCAGACAATGGACTCAGAGGCCCAGGTACACAAGAAAATTCATCTCCGGATCCTCAAGCTCGAAGATCTCTTTGTGCCACACAGGCTTTCCCTGCTCCGTCTCAGTATCCCGGTAGAAATACTCGTGTTCTTTTTCGTAAAGCCTGCGCTGCGAGCGCCTGTCCCTGTAATAGCTGTAACACGCCATCAGGTTGAGCCCTGTGCTGCCGTAATCGAGCATGGCCGCGGACTCCTCATCTATGGTTGTACCGAAGAGACCGATGCCGTGACTGATAAATTCCTTTTTCAGGATCCACCAGTAATAACCGAAAGCCATGTACTGCTTTGGATCGCCACGCAGCTCTTTTTCGAAAATTTTCAAAAAATGTTTCTGCCACTCCTCGTCAGGAACAGCTCCATCATGAGAGGCCTCGCGAACCAGTGGAAGGAGTTTTTCCTCCTCCGGTTTCCTGATGATGATCATCCGCATCCTCCTCGCTAAAAATCCGAATCTGCGTGAACATCCCACAGACTGAAAAAAGGGAGTCTCCACCTCTTCTGCCGTTTCCGGCCCGCAATTTTATCTGCGGAGAGAAGAAAATCAACGAAAGCCTGAAAAACCATTTCCCATACCATGTGGCGGGACTGCCGGATCAGAAGGTCAGACTTCAGAATCGTCCTCTGTGAGGCTTTCCCGTGCCGGCTGCCCCGCACTGGGCTCTAAGAGCCACAAAGCCGGCCGCCGGCGGAGAATTCACTGGCTATTATCCGCCGGACACAAAAAAAGCACCGGAAAGGCCTTTCCGATGCCTGAAAAAAGAAGAGGATGTCCGCGGGGAAGCGGAATTTCCGCTTCCCCTGAGACTGTATTGTCCGCCGCCGGCAGGGAATCCTGGCCGGCGGAGAACTATCGTCCGCGCTGATGCGCGCAGTTTACCATCTCGCCCAGAAGACTCCCGCCTCTAAAGGCGGGGATAATTGACTATCTGGGAGCCCCGGACTTTGAGGCATCCTCAAAGGCTCTGCGTTCCGGAGCGAAGACCTCTTTCTCAAGGGTCTGATCCATCTCATCGCGAAGAGAACGGAGCTGGCCTCTGAGGCTCACGATTTCGTTGGCCTTGTCGGTCACGGCCTTCACATCCGGAGTGCTGCTGCGTTCAAGGGCCCTGAGCTCGGATTTCCTGACGAAGAGTTCATCGCGAACCTTATCGATTTTGCCGCGGTACTCAGACATAATTTTATCATATCTGGCCTGCCCCTCATCGGAAAGAGCTCCTCTAAAGCCAGGGTCCATGCCGTAAGCTGGACCATAGCCGCAGGGGCCGTACCCCATCCAGCCCGGACCTCTCATGCCATGGTGAAAGCCATGAAAGCCGCCCTGAAATCCAGGGCAGGGAACATAGCTCTGATCAGGTTCCGGGGCGTCCTGATCTTCTGCAAAAACGGAACCGGCGCCGGCCACCAGAACCATGGACAGAATAAGGGGAAGAGCGATCTTGGAGGTTTTCATATCTTTTTTCCTCTAAAAAATTAAAGTGGATCAGGATCCGCTGTCATTGCGGCGCCAGATCAGCTAACGCTGGCCGGCAGCCTTTCTTTCGGGGGCAAACACTTCTTTTTCGAGTTTCTGGTTCATCTCATCAGAGAGAGCACGAAGTTCCCTGCGCACGCTGACGACTTCGTCAGCCTTGGCACGGACTTCCTTCGGATCAGGCCGTTCAGCTCTCTGCATGGCTTCGAGTTCGGAGTTCTTCACGAAAAGCTCATCGTTGAGCTTGCCGAATTTCTCACTGTAGCTTCTGACAATCTGATCGTACTTCGCCTGCCCAGCCTCTGAGAGCTGGCCGCCGTAGTAGCCCGAACCGCCTCCGTTCGCCATACCGGCGCCGTAGCCGCCCATCATGTGACCATAGCCTCCCATATGGCCATAGCCGCCCATATGACCATAGCCATCGCCCATGTGACCATAGCCGCCCATCATGGGACCGTAACCACCCATATGACCATAGCCGCCCATGTGACCGTATCCATCCATATGACCATAGCCGCCCATCATGGGGCCGTAATATCCCTGACCGTAGGAGCTGTCTCCGCTGCTCTGCTGATCTGACTGGGATCCCGCTGCAAAGACGGAACCGGCACCGCTCACAACAGCTGCTGCCAGGAAAAGAGGAAGAACGCTTCTGGATAATTTCATCGGTATCGCCTTTATATTCTGTAATTTCTTCCCACCGGACCGCCTGCGGCGATCCGGTGATGCGGATTCCTTATCTTACTTTCTGGGAGTCTGGGGATTGGGAGCAAGCGCCTTCATCTTCTCTTCCCAGGCCTTCCTCTCAGGGGCATAGACATCCTTTTCAAGGGTCTTCTGGAGCTCATCGGTCAGACTGCGGAACTGGGCATCAAGTTTGGAAACTTCCCCGGCAGCGGAGCTTACGGCCTTGACGTCGGGGGTAGCGGCTCTCCAGAGGGCACAGAGTTCAGCGTTCTTCACGAAAAGCTGCCCTCTGAGCTGATCCATCCTGGGGCGGTAATCGCTCATGATCTTGTCAAACCGCCCCTGGCCTTCAGGAGAGAGCATTCCCCTGAAGCCGCCGTTCATGCCGCCCATCATGCCGCACATGCCGCCCATGGGCATACCGCCCATCATACCGGGACCCATCATGCCGCCCATGGGCATACCGCCCATCATACCGGGACCCATCATGCCGCCCATAGGCATGCCGCCCATCATACCGGGACCCATCATGCCGCCCATGGGCATGCCGCCCATCATACCGGGACCCATCATGCCGCCCATAGGCATACCGCCCATCATACCGGGACCCATCATGCCGCCCATGGGCATGCCGCGCATCATACCGGGGCCCATCATGCCGCCCATGGGCATATTGGGATTCCCGTTCATCGGCATACCATAGCCGCCCATCATGCCATTCATCGGCATGTTGGGATTCCCGTTCATCGGCATACCATAGCCGCCCATCATACCGTTCATCGGCATATTGGACGAGCCATTCATGGGCATGCCGGCATGGGGCTGGTCGGAATTCGGGCTGGCTGCAAAAACAGTGGCGCTGCCGGCAGTAAGCGCGAGGGCCATAACAAGAGGAAGGGCAAATCTGGAAGCTTTCATAATTGTTTACCTTTATATAAATTTATTTTTTCTTTTCAGAAAACGAGCACAGTGACTGGATGTTTGAAACTCAGGTTATTCGTCTCGGCCATCGCGGCGGCCGATATCCCGATCATCATAGTCCTGGGCATAGCCTCCCCAGCATCCCCCACGGTACGCGGCCCTGCCGCTCCGATAATAATAGCCGCAGGGGGCACCATTCCTCATTCCATAATTCATGCGGTACCCGGGTCTCACCGGTGTGCCGTCGCGGTTGACATACTGGCCGCCTGAAATCCACGCACAGGGAACATTCCAGCTCGGAGAAGTGGTGCCATAACGATCAGCTGCAAAGACTGAGCTGGCGCCTCCGACAAGGGCTGCGGCCAAAACGAAAGAAAACGCTGTCTGAGACAATTTCATTTTTTTGCCTTTACGCTTTGAGAAATTGATGGTGAGCCTGATGCGCGCCGGGACCATTTCCCGGCACGCAAAAACTGTTTTTCTAAGGATTCTTCACTCTTGTGCCTGGCTGTCCGTCAGGCCTTTTGTCATCGCGACGGACGGCACTGCCGTTTTTATGGGGCCTGGGGGGCTTTTTCTCCCGGACTACGTTCTGCCCGGCCGGGGGCCTGTGCTCGGGCGCGGGACGAACGCTTGCAGGAGGAGCCGGTTTCGGAGCGGGACGTACGGCAGGAGCCGGACGCGGCGGCTCAGGGACAGGGGGGTGAGGACGGGCATACCCCGCGTCGTCTGGCGGCGGCCCCTGATGAACACACCCGGTCATACCCAGCGAACCTGCGAGAGCCATAGACAGGACGAAGGGAAGGAAAAATTTTGTTCTCTCCACTTCCTTAACCTCCTTCTTGTAAAGAAGAACACAATCCTTGTGTCTGATAAAAGTTCCGCGCTTCAACGCGGGCTCAGCAGGACGGATTAGTCATCTCCCCTGTCATGCCCTCTGCCACGGCTCCATCCCTCATGGCGGCCATTGTCATGCCTGCGCATATCGCGGTCACCATCACGCATGCCGTCGCGGGGAGGCCTGCGCATATCGCGGTCACCATCGCGCATGCCGTCACGGGGAGGCCTGCGCATATCGCGGTCACCATCGCGCATGCCGTCACGGGGAGGCCTGCGCATATCGCGGTCACCATCGCGCATGCCGTCGCGGGGAGGCCTGCGCATATCGCGGTCACCATCGCGCATGCCGTCGCGGGGAGGCCTGCGCATATCGCGGTCACCATCGCGCATGCCGTCGCGGGGAGGCCTGCGCATATCACGGTCTTCACGATAGCTCCCACGGTCAGAGTTGTTCTCTTTCAGATCGCGGAAATCGCGCCTGGCCTGATTCATGTCCTGCTGCATGTCTCTGGCCCCCTCCATGAGGCCCTCACCCGGATACGCGGACACCGCTGAGGAACTCAGGCCAAACGGAGCGGCCATAAGAAAAGCAGACATAAAAACCACCGTTTTTGTGGGAAACATAGAAACAACCTCCTGTTCCCGATTGAATGCCCGGCAGGCGGAGCCTTTGCCAGGCACACCTAGCTTTATGCAAACTGCATGCCAACTAATAAATAGTCTCTCACAGGATACGGAGACATCTCCGTATCTGTCTTTAATTATAGGCTGTTACAAAATAAATAAAAATGGATTTTTCCCCAAAATACTGGTGCGGCAGCCACAAAAAACTTCTTTCTGCCTGCGTGACAAAAATCCTGTCATGGATGGGTGTGGTCTGCTGGATACTTTTTGAACAGTGTATACGTATTGCCCTGAACCAGCTGGCTATACTTTGGACAATGCCAGGAAGAGGTGTCCCTGCGGAGTCAGCTCTCTCTGAGCGCTCAGGCTGACGGCTCCCCGGATGCGGGGACTTCCTCCAAAAAAGCCCCCCTTCCATCCGCATACAGACGGAGGGAACACGAAAACCGGAGAAGAGGACGACCCTGTATCCGCAAGGCAGACGGGACTCCTTCTTATAGAAGAGACTGTCCCCGCAAACTTCAGTCATGCAGAGCCGCTCCGCTTACGAACGTCCCTGATGAGAAGTTTCCTATGCTGCTGCCCTACACCTTTCCGCCATTTTCCTGCCCGTCCGGAGAGCAGGCTGCGCTCCACTTCCAAAAGCCCGCTCCCCGGAATATGATGCGCACGTATCCCCGTTTTCCGGGAGGTTGGGGAAAATGCTGTTCAGAACAAAAAACAAAAAAATGTCATCCGGACCGGCGCTTTCCGGGGAAAAGGCCATACGCCGCGCCATGGTAGCAGACGGACGCGTGCAGGGGGTCGGTTTCCGCTATTTCGCAAGGAGCCTCGCGCGTGAACATGGCGTAACGGGCTGGGTTATGAACATGCCCGACGGCACCGTGGCCATGGAGGTCCAGGGCCCCGAGAACAGGGTGGACAGTTTCGCCGGGGCTATATCGAACCCGCCAACGGACTGGTACATCCGCGTCACCAGTCTGAAGATCCGGAACATTCCCCTTGTCCCGGACGAATCCGGTTTTGACATCCGGTTTTACGGTCAGCGGTTCTGACCCTGCCCCCCTGGAAAACTGAATGGCGCCGCACAGGGCCTATTTTCCACTGCCCTGCCCTCCGCCCCTGTTTTCCACAGAAGCAAGCCACTCGAGGGCCAGCGCAGCCGCGTTCTGCTCGGACTTCTTCACGCTGGTGCCCTCCGCCGTAAATTCCCTGCCTCCGGGAAGAAAGACGCTTGACGTGAAGACCCGGGCATGGCTCGGGCCGACAGAGCCCTGCAGCGTGTAGTACGGCCTCTCGCCGCCAAATCTGTGCTGCACGCATTCCTGAAGGGCAGTCTTGTGATCACGTTCCTTCTGGGCATCATTGGGGCTTTTGGGCCAGTGCCCCTCAAAAATGCGGGCAACGGTTTTCTGACAGGCCTCAAATCCGCCGTCCTGATAGATAGCAGCCATGACGGCCTCGAAGACGTCACTGAGATTGGTATCCCGTGTTCTGCCGCCCTGGGCCTCCTCGCCGCGTCCAAGGAAAAGAAGGCGGTCTATGCCGGTCTGTCTGGCAAAGTTGGCGAAACTGTGCGTGCTCACCAGGCTGGACCTGAGGCGTGTCAGATCGCCTTCGCGCGTGTCGGGGAACCGTCTGAAAAGCTCGGCGGAAACGCAGAGTTCCATAACGGCATCGCCAAGGAATTCCTGCCTTTCATTATGTGCGGCGTTGAGTCCCTGCTCATTGGCGTACGAGGTATGTGTCAGGGCTCGTTCGAGGAGCTCCACATTCCTGAAATGGTACCCCAGTTTCGTCTCCAGCTCATTCAGCTTCTTTTTATCTACGGTCGGATAGCTGCTCATAATCTGTACGCTCCCCCCTGCAGACATTTTTAACCGGATTCCCGGCAAATTTACTGCATTTACACGTTAAATAATCACTGACTCCCGTTGTCAAGCAAACCGCACTTTGGATTCAGGATGAGGCATGCCTTTCCTTGACTTTGAACATCCTTATGCTAACTCACAGTCACACTAAATTCCTTTGAGGAGAACATTATGGCTGCATATGATATCAGAATGATGAAGCTCGTCTCGGGCGAGATCGTCCTCGGCAAGTACGATGCTGAAAAAGATCAGCTCACCGACGTCGCCCAGCTTCAGAACGTGCCCACCCAGCAGGGCATGCAGATGCTGATCACCCCTTACGGATTCCCCTTTGAGAACAAATTCCACGCTGTCATGGAAGGCCGCTTCATTCTTTACCGCTTCTCCGATACCCCGAAGGAGCTCCAGGACAAGTACATCGAAGTGACCACCAATCTCACTGTCGCCAACGGTCTCGGCAAGATTCACTTCGGCGCCACCGGCGGCTCCACCTCCGGTTCCGGCCTCATCAGCTAGCGGATCATCAGCAGCGTCATAACCGGGGCGGCGCCCATGGCGCCGCCTTTTGTGTCCCCGGCCTTTCCCTCATTTCTGAACACGAACACACAGGTATATCGAAGAAATGCGTTCTCTCCTGCCCCGCCTCAGACAGCCCAGCCGCTACACCGGCATTGAACAGGGTGCCGTCCATAAGGATCCGTCCGCCGTCACCGTGCGCGCCGCGCTCTGTTTTCCCGATCTCTATGAAGTCGGCATGTCCCACCTCGGACAGAAAATCATCTACGGCATCATCAACAGGCATCCCTCATGGTGGGCCGAGCGCTGCTACGAGGCTGACAGGGAAGACTGCGATATACTCAGGGAAACCGGCACACGCCTCGCCACCCTCGAATCCGACACGGATTTGAAGGATATGAACCTGGTGGGTTTTTCCATCACACACGAACTCTGCTATCCCGACGTCCTCAACATGCTGGATCTCGGCGGTATCCCCCTGCACACCAGTGAGCGCCCGCAGGATTTGAAGGCCTGCCCTCTGGTCATCGCCGGCGGCGGTGCCCTCCTCAGTGCAGAACCCATGGCACCATTCCTCGATCTCATGATCCTGGGAGATGGCGAGGAGACTATGGTGGATCTCCTGAACGCCCTCGAAAAAGCCCTTCAGGAGGGTACCACACGCTCCGATTTTCTGCGCACGGCCTGCGCCGTACCGGGCATCTACGTCCCCTCTCTCTACAGGGAAGGCAGTGACGGCCGCATGGAACCTCTCATTCCTGAAGCCGCCCACCCCACAAGACGCGTGGTGGCTGATTTTGACAGCCTCTTCTATCCCACGAATCAGGTCGTCCCCATCGCCACGGTGCACAACAGGCTTTCCCTGGAAATCGCCCGCGGCTGCACGCGCTTCTGCCGCTTCTGTCACGCCGGAGTGGTATACAGGCCGGCCCGCGAACGGAGCGTGGAGACAGTCACGAAACTTCTGAAGCAGTGCCTCGACGAGACCGGATTCGATGAAATCAGCTTTCTGTCCCTGAGCGCGGGCGACTACTCGGCGCTCAGGACGCTGTGCTCGACCACGCTGGACCGCTGCGCAGAGGAACAGATTTCCCTTTCTCTGCCCTCCCTGCGCGTGGGATCCATTGACGACAGCATCATGGACCGCATGTCCTCCATCCGCCGCACTGGCATGACGCTCGCCCCCGAAGCCGGCAGCCAGCGTCTGCGCGATGTCATCAACAAAGGCATCACGGAAGAGGAAATCATGCTGCACGTCCAGAAGCTTCTGGAATACGGATGGAGGCAGGTCAAGCTGTATTTCATGGTGGGACTGCCCACGGAAACTGATGACGACCTGCGGGCCATTTATGAGCTCTGCGAAAAAGTACGTCTCGCCGGCGGACCCGGGCGCCCCAAGCTCGCTGTCACAGCCGCTCTCTCCCCCTTCGTTCCCAAGCCTTTCACGCCCTTCCAGTGGGCTGATCAGATTCCCCTTCCTGAAATTAAGCGGCGCATCGAGCTCGTGCACAGCCTCTTCCGCGGCAAGCGGGGGCTCACCATGCGCTGGCACGAGCCCCAGGTCAGCCACCTCGAGGGCATTCTTTCCCGCGCCGGCCGCTCCATGGCACCTGTTGTTGAAAAGGCCTTCCGCAAAGGGGCCATCTTTTCGAGCTGGATGGACAAGTTCTCCTTCGAGCCCTGGCGCGAGGCTCTTGCCGAGTGCGGCTTCGACGAGGAGGAATGCATACGGGGAAAGGAACCTGGCAGTGTCTTCCCCTGGTCTCACCTCGAAAGCGGCGTCAGCGAAGAATTCCTGCTCAGGGAGTGGAAACGGGCCCATGAGGGCAAAGTCAGCCTGGACTGCCGTTACAATCCCTGCAACAACTGCGGCGCCTGCGATCGCGGAAAAATCCCCTCGCGCCTGCCGCACACGGACGGAAACAAAATATGCAACCGCCTCGTCTTCCCCCAGCGCGACCAGCAGCCCAACCAGCCGAAAAGAGACGAAAACGGGCGCATTGTTCTCAGGGAAATTTCCTCGAAGCCGCCGCAGATCGCTCCGGAGCTCATCGTCCGCGCGATAAGCTACCGCATCTGGCACGAAAAGATGGCCGAGAGCTGCTGGCTTTCCCAGCTTGAGCTGCAGGCAGTGCTCGACAGAGCCCTGCGCCGCGCCCACATCCCCATGGCCTTTTCCCAGGGCTTCCACCCCCTGCCCCTCATAAGTTTCGGGCGGGCTCTCCCCGTCGGCGTGCAAAGCGCCTGTGAATGGTTTTCCGTGACACTGCGCGAAAATCTTTCCGCCATGCGCCTCATTAACGAACTCGCTCCCTGCCTGCCCAGGGGCATTCTGGCCTACAGGGCCGTCCCCGTTCCCTATAAGGACAAGACTATGCAGGCTGTCTCCGAACGCTTCCATGTCACACTGGATGGCGGACAGGACGAACTTGAGCGCTGCTTCAGGGTTTTTCAGGACGCTTCAGCTTTCCCCTTCACCCGGGAAACCAAGAAGGGCGAACGGACCTGCGACGTGCGTCCCCTTGTCCAAAACATCGTATTCCCGGGAAATCCCGGAGAAACGGGGGTGACATTCGACGGGGACTGGGGTACGGGGTACCTGTCACCCCTGCTGATCTGCAGGGCCATTTTAGCGCCTCTCGGCGACTTTACCGCCCTCGCCCAGACGCTGCATATCACCAAAACCGCCCAGTTCATGCCGGACGGCACTGTCGAAAGAGGAGTGCATTAGTATATGGGACGCGATCATACGGATACGTGGTTCTTTTTCGGCGACTCCGTCACGCTCGGAGTCAATGACAACGTTACCCCTGGCGGATTCGTGAGCAGGCTCGCCCTCAAGGGAGCCCAGAAAGGCCTTTACGAATTTCCGCCGGCCACGTTCTATAATCTCGGCGCCAGACGCCAGACCATGGCGCAGATTCAGGATCGCTTCAAACGTGAATACGAGGCCAGGCTTATGCCCGGCATTCGCTCCCGTTTCGCCTTCTGCACCGGCACCGTTGATGCGCTCAGGGGAACCGCTCCCGAGGCCATGGCAGAAAACCTTGCCGGTCTTCTGAACGAAGCCAAGGGCATTGCGCCCACCCTTTTCATCTGCCCCCCGCCGCTTTTCGACGACGGGCCGCGTGAATGCCTCTCCCGCTTCGCCGCTCTGGCTTCCGATATCTGCGGCAGGCTTAATATTCCCTGCGTTAACATCTTTGACACGCTCATGAGCAGAAGTTATGTAGCCCTCCTTACGGATCACATTCATCCCGGACCGGAAGGCAATGAACTTGTCGCCAGCCTGCTCATTGAGCAGCCCGAGATGCTCACCTTCCTCAAGGCAACAGACTAGGAGCCACGCTGTATGGGATCTGATTCACCCTTTTTGGACGACACCATTCCTTTCTCTGAACACGCACGTGGAATGAAGGATGATGAACTGCTCGACATCTGGGAACAGGTGCAGCGCATCATGATCGCTCTTCAGGATCACATTATCCCCGGCGTTGAAATGAAATCAGGAGTCGAGGACGCCGTCCTCGTGGAACTCCTGCGCCGTGATACGCTGCGCCGCCAGACTCACCTGCGGCACACGCAGCGCAAGACGCACCTGCAGCCCATTCCTCAGGGACGGCGCAGGCAGCACTGCGCGTCGAGGCGTGCCAGCCAGGCCCGTTAGCCCGGGATTCTCCCAAAAAACAAAGCGGGGCGTTCTTCTTCGGAAGAGAAGAAGAACAGCCCCCTTTTTTTGATCTTTTCTCAGACACGGGGAGAAACCACATACGTGCCATGTCCTCGAAAAGCGCAGGACTCCACAGAGAAGCCGGGCTCCGCTGTGCCGTTCTGAGTCCTGAAATTCCCTTTTCCCACTCCATACTTTTCATTAGCAAAAAAGTATAGATCTCCAGGCTTGGTTTTCCGGATTTTTTTTGGCGGCGCCAGCAGGAGGCCTCAGCCTTCACAGGCAGAGATATCCATCCTTTGCGGAGGAGCCAGTCACACAACGGACACTCACCGCAGTACAAAAATTCCGGCGCTCAGTAGCGGAATCATCCCGCTGAAAAACCGTGCAGTATGAATAACCGGGAAAAGCTTCCCGCACTCAGTCATCCGATTCCGGACGGCAGGGAATAAAGGGCAGGCGCACCGTAAACACGGTACTGCCCGGATCACCCCGCTCGAGAAAGATACGTCCGCCCATTTCCTGCACCAGGCCGCGGCAGACGGCCAGGCCATGGCCAATACCGCTCTTTCCCCTGCTGGTGCTGAAAAACGGAGCGAAGATCTGTCTGCGGATTTCCTCAGGCACGCCGCGGCCCGTATCAGTGACACGGATTTCCACGAATCTCGGGGCCGCTCTCATCTCTCCCCCTTCGGGATAACCGGAGTTCTCCAGCTCGGAAAGTTCGATCATGGCACGCTCCTCAGGCGTACGGGCTTCCCTGAGCATCGTTGCAAGACCGAGGACACCGCCCTGAGGCATGGCATCGAGAGCGTTTTCGACAAGATGCAGAAGCACCTGTCTGAGACCGAAGGGCTCGCCCATAAAAACAGGAATAGCACTATCTGTTTTTACATGAGGCCTGACCCCCTGCGCGCGCATCCTTTCCTGAAAGATGACAATGACCTCACGCACGACATCGCGCAACAGGATCCCCATCTTTCTGCGTCCCGTCCCCTGACTGAGCACGAGAAGGCTCTGCATCATGGATTTCACCCTGCGGCTCTGCCGTTTGATGGTTTCCACCGCGTCCTTCAGTTCTTCAAGTGTGGCTTCCGGCAGATGGCAGGCGGGTTCCTCCTGCAGGATGTCGCCGATATCCCCCGCAGCCTGGACCATAATGTTGACAGGATTATTCACGCCGTGAGCAACCCCCTTCGTCAGCCTGTCCAGGGTGCGCATGCGCGCTGCCTCAGCGTACAGTTCGTGCTGGCGTTCGGCCTTCTGCCTTCCGAGCGCTCTTTCCAGCGCCGATTCCACAGACGCCATGGAAACCGGCTTGGCCAGCCAGTCGTAGGCCCCGAACCGCATGGCTTCGGCTCCCTGCTCAGCCTGTGCCGGCTCTGTCAGCATGATGCAGGGAGTCTGCGGCCATTTTCTGCGCATGCGGGAAAGCAGCTCGAGTCCGCTCATGCCCACAAGATGCACGCCCAGAAGAGCCACGTCGCAGGGACGTTCCTTCAGCTTCTTCAGCGCTTCCTCACCGCTCCCGGCTGATCGGGCGCTATAGCCCTGGAGTTCCAGCCTTGCGGCCAGAAGTTCGGCAAAGGCCGGTTCGTTGTCGACGATGAGAACATCCATGAAAAACACTCCTGAAAATAAGCCCGCGGGCGCAGACGCTCCGGTTTTTCCGTTTTCACTTTTTCTACCCGGTCATGTCACCGGAAATCCGCAAACTCCGGACGCAACAGAACAGGCACGCAATATAACTCAAAACGCATATCTTAATTTACACACCACCGCTATTGGAATATATACTCTAATTCCGGGTTAAGGCTGTTCCGGCCCGTTCCGTGACTGCAGCCTTCCCTCACAAAATTCTCTCTGGCGCGTAGTCCGCTGCGGCTCCCCCCTCCTGCCGTATCTCCTCCCCGGCATCAGTTTCCGGACGCCCAGCCGGAGCAGGAGTCTTTCCGCCCATGCTCAAAACCAAAGAAACCATCAAAAAAGGCATCATGCAGCTGCTCGTCCGTGCCGCACCGGAAAACCGCAGGGCTGTCATCAATCTCCTGCCTGCGGCCAAGCGGGCTCTTGATCAGGGCTATGTCCCTGACGCACGCAGCGTTCCCCTGCACAGCTGGCGCTGCCTGCTGACCCTGCTCGCTCAGACGGCTGCCATGCAGACTGACGCGGATGCGTTCCTCCGCGTCTCCAACGAGCTTCTCATGATCGGTGACAAGCTTGTGCCTCCGGCCGAGGCCCTGCGTCAGAGCGCGGAACTGCTCATGCACAATTTTCACGCGCAGCTCTACGTCTGCCGCATGCGGGACAAGGACGGCAACTGGCGCGTCACGTCTGCCTCCACTGATGACGGCAGCCCTGTGCCCATGTTCGCCCCTGCGCTCGAGGAGGGCCTTCTCCGCCACCCTGTCATGCGCGCCGTGGCCCAGAGCCACGAGCAGTTCATCGTCTCCAACAATCTGCACAGCATCGAAAAGGGCGGCGAGTCCTTTGACTGCTTCGGATACCGCACAGGCTACCGCTCCCGCCTGGCCTTCATCCTTCGTGAGCACAAAAACGTGACGCCCTTCGGCCTTGTCATGCTTTACACCCGCCAGGAATTCGGCTTCGAACAGTTCGATGAACGATTTCTGAGCCGCTGCGCCCGCCTCATCAACCTCGTGGTGGGACGCCGCATCGCCCTCGCCAGGGATACTCTGGAAAAGGCCGCCGGAGCCATGGCCCATTACGGCAACAACGCCCTGAATACCATGCGCGCCCACGCCGAATACTGCGGCGACCTCGTGGAAATCCTCGACGAAAACCTCACAAAAGCGACACGTCTCTCGCGTCAGATAAGGGCCGAACTTCCTCCGACGACCCGCCCCGGCCATATGGCCGATGATCTCGAAAAAGCTCTCACCCGCATGGATCTCACGGAACTGGCGGGCCATCTCGGCGGCGTCCTCCAGGGCGTCAAGCGCATGACCCGCATCATCAAGTCCCTGCAGAAGAGCGTTGACCGCCCCCGCCTGCTGAAATACGTGCAGGGCGTAGATGTCCTGAAGCTCGATGATGACAAAAATCCCAAAGACGAGTCCTGAAAAAGAGCCTGCCACCGTAACCACATCGTTTCCGGTGGAATCCATAGATCTTCACGCCGCCAGAAAAACGCCGCCCTTTCCCCTCGGGAAGACGGCGTTTTTTCTGCTTTATCCCCTTCCGGCAACGCCTTCTTTACGTTTTTTTTACAATTCTTTTCTTCCAAAATACTCTTTTTTTGAGTTAATAGTGACTGATTTTCCTTAAACAAAATGCCCTCAACAGGTACTCTTTCATGCGCGATGAAAATAACGTCAGGATACTGCTGATTGACGACGATGAAGAATTCTGTCAGCTCACCCGGGATTACCTCGAACTGCAGAATATGATCCTCGATTACTGCACTTCGGGGATATCCGGCATCCAGGCCATAGAAAAAGACACATACGATCTCATCCTGCTGGATATGATGCTGCCTGATGAGCCCGGTGTGGAGGTGCTGCGCCAAATCCGGTCCCAGAGTTCCATCCCCGTCATCATCTTCTCGGCGCATAACGATGAAACCGACCGTATCGTCGCGCTGGAGCTCGGCGCTGACGATTACGTTCCCAAGTCATTTTCTTCGAGGGAACTTCTTGCCCGTGTCCGCGCAGTCCTGCGACGCACCTCCGCAAAAGCTGAGGAAGAACGCACGCAGATCCTCTCTGTCGGCGGATTGGAACTCAACCCCCGCACGCATCAGGTTTCCTTCAGCGGCAGGCCTCTGGAACTCACCTACGTGGAATACTCCATTCTTCAGGCTCTCATGCGCGCCCCACGTGTCATCTTCCCGAGGAAACGCCAGCTCAACCTCTTTGCAGATAAGGAGTGGAACAAGTTTGACCGCTCCGTGGATGTGCATATTTCCACCCTGCGCAAGAAGCTTGCTGATGCCACAGGAAAAACGAATTATATCCGCACGGTGCGCAGCGCGGGCTACATGTTCGTCCCCCAGGACGAGGACACGCCCTCTTAAACCTGCTTTCACAGAGGACTGACGCGGGGCTCATCTCCATGACACTTTTCAAATCTAACCTGTATTTTAAAACCATATGCTGGCTTCTGCTGAATCTCCTCCTGCTGGCTGGCATCGGGCTCGGCGTCATCGTCTGGTTCACCCACGGTTCGCCGGAGGACCGGGGCGTTCTGCCTGCTTCTCTTCTCAGCACAAAATGCGACAGTGCTCTGCGTGTTATCAGCGCCAATCTCCAGTACAGGGACGTGAGAGACTGGAAGGAACTTGTTTCTCCCTACGCAAGGAAACTTCCTGTCGCCGTGCACCTGCAGACACTGGACACGGAATCCATCCGCGATGCAGCCATTCCCGACGTGATGGTGAAAAAGGCCGAAACGCTGCCTACTTCTATCTATACCTTCTGCCCGTCGCCGGACATCACGTTCTGGGATCCCATGGGCTCGACCATGTTCGCCGAGAAAGACAGCGGCGTCTCCTACGGACTTCCCCCCGTTCCCCCGGCTCTGTTTGCACATACGTCCTCCCCGTCCCGTTTCTGGATAGGCAGGATCATGTACATTCCTGACGACATCCGACAGGTCCACACAGTCCTCATCACCATGGAATCCGATTCCTTCGACGGACACGGCTTTTATTTCGAGACAAGACCGGTTCTTTTGCTGACCCTCGCCCTGCTCGGTATCTCCTTCCTCTGGTGGCTCCCATTCATCCGGCATCTTTCCCGCCCTCTGCGTCAGATGGCCGACTATGCCCGAAAAGTTGGACTCGAAGGCTGGAGGGCCGATCAGCCGATCCTGAAGAACAGCGTTTTCACGGGAGAACGCAGGGACGAGATTGGCCAGGTCGGCTACGCCCTGGCCAGCATGACCCAGCGCCTGCACCGCACGCTCACAGGACAGCGCCAGTTCATACGCTATGTCGCACACGAGCTGAATACACCGCTCGCCAAAGCGCAGATGGGGCTAGGCATACTGGAATGTAAACTGCAGGGCGACGAACAGAAACGCGTCCGACAGGTCATGGAACACATCAGACGTCTGTCCGTCCTCACGGAAGAAGTGCTCTCCTACCTGCAGGCCAAGGCCTCCATGGACGTTCCCGAGAAAAAACCGCTTGAACTCGCTCCTTTCCTGAAATCCATCGTGCAGTGCGAAGCCCCCAAGGGAGATGTGCGTATAGAGGCCGAGGAAGGCCTCACCCTGAACACCGACCGCTTATACCTGCAGCGCTGTGTCATGAATCTTCTCCGCAACGCCCAGCATTACGCAGGCGGGTACGGTCCCATCATCATCCGGGCCGAAAAAACGGAACACGATACCGTCATCTCAGTAATTGACTCGGGTGTCGGCGTCCCGGCAGAAGATCTGCCTTCTCTGTGCGAACCCTTCTACCGCGGGCATGCCTCCACAACCCACCCAGGCGGAACCGGCCTCGGGCTCTCCATCGTCAAGAACTGCACGGAAAGCCTCGGAGGAAGACTCGAATACGGCAACCGCAGGCCGCACGGCTTCGCTATCCGGATGCGCTTTCCCCTGGAAAAGAAAGACACGAAGACCAGACTCTGGTAGCCACTCTCCATACAGTGGTACCCTGGGCGCGTGGCCTCAGCTAAAAGGAGAAGAAACGCTTCCGCTGCCCATTCAGGAATCACATGGCGTTCAGCGTCCTTCATGTGAAATAATGTACAAATAGGACTCTTTCAGGGCGGTATGACATTCTCAGCGTTCGAAAAAAGCTGTTTTCTCCTGTCATTTGTAAATATGCTTTTACATTTTTTTACACTTTCTTGACATATATTTCCTTTTATTTCACATAGATAATGAGAGTAGGTTTTTCCATTGGGGGAAAACGCACCAACCTGCTTTCAGGAGAAGGGAATATGTTAAATTTTTCACACATTCTGACACTGGGAGCTGCTCTGCTCCTCGGCGTGCCAGCGGCCCAGGTTTCGGCCTCTGCTCCAAACGCGGAACAGCCGCTGGAATGGAATCTCGTGAACCCCTCCGGCGCCATCAAGATTGCCCAGATTAAGCCTGCCAAGCGTATTTCCACGCTGGACGGCAAGACCGTTGCCTTCCGCTGGAACGGCAAGAACAACGGAGATGTCGTGCTCGACCATCTCTGTGATCTGATGGGCAAAAAGTTCCCCAACACCAGGTTTGTCAAAATATACCAGAAGGATCCGAGCACGGTTGGCATTTCCGGGTCGGCTCCTGAGTCCGAACGTATTGCCAGGTCCATGGTTTCCCTGAATCCCGATCTGGTGATCGCAGCCCAGGGAGACTGAGGCAGCTGCACCTCATGGCTGGTAGTTGACCAGTGTAATCTTGAAAAGTCCGGCATCCCTACCGTCACCATAATTACCGATCAGTTTAGGGGGCTCGCGCTCGGCACACAGAAGAGCCAGGGTCTGACGGATCTCTGCTTCGTCGAAGTTCCCCATCCGCTCGGCATGATCCCAAAAGAAGAAGCAACCGCAAAGATCGATGCCGTTTTCACTCAGATTGTGGACGCCTGCATCAAATGGCAGCCAGCTCCGCCCAGGGCCGACGCCCAGGCTCAGCCCTATCCCGCCAGGACTATAAAATTCAAGGGCTCCTACGCTGACGTCAATAAGATGTTCCAGAAGCGCAGGTGGTCTCTCTCCCTGCCCATCGTGCCCCCCACGGTTGAAAAGGTGCAGGCCATGCTCAGGGGCACCAAGCGCGAGCCTTCCGAAGTCGTCTGGGTCGTGCCTCCGCGCAACGGCATGCTGACTGTTGAACTCGTTGCCACCCTCGGCGTCATGGCCGGCGCGCAGCCCGAACATATGCCGCTGCTCCTCGCCACTGTAGAAGCCATGAAGCAGCCAGAGGCCGCCTGGCGCGGTACCTCCACCACGACCGCAGCCACCTGCCCCCTCATCATTATCAGCGGCCCCATCGTGAAGCAGCTCAAGCTGAACGCCGGCACCGGCACCGCGGGCGGTGAGAACCCGGTGACCAACGCTCTCGGCTATTTTGTCAACCTCGTCGGCGACGTCGTGGGCGGTTCCGTTCCCCCAAGTTTTGACAAGAGCACACACGGAACGTCCTTCGATCTGGTGGCCAACGTCATCTGCGAAAACTTCGAGGCCACTCCATGGAAGGAATCCTTTGCTGAAGAGCAGGGCTTCACCCGCAGCGACAGCATCGTGACCATCTCCACCTCGTATCCGCCCAATGCCAACATCGATCATAACAGCACGACAAGTACCGAACTGCTGGACACATTCGCTGCCGGTATCGCCGGCACGGCGTCCGGCGTCACAAGCTGCCTCACGATCCACAGGAGAGATCCCCAGAGCCCCTATGACAGGGCTCTCAGCCAGACCAACAACGGCGTAACGTACGCCCTTATCATAGTCGGTCCCGAGCACGCCAAAACCATGCTCCAGGATATGAAGACCAAGGACGCAATCAGGGACTACCTCGTCAGGAACATCGGGCTGCCCTACAGGTACTACGCCAAAGGCAAGTGTCAGCCGCCCAGAGAATTCGGCGAGTACAATGCGGACACCTTCATCCCGCGTTTCACACAGAAGGAATCCATCAAGCTCGTTGTTTCCGGCGGTCCCGGCAAGCAGTCTCAGCTCTGGGTCCCTTTCCCACAGGTCTGGAAGCCAGTCTCCGTTAAGATTGGTGAATAGTGCCTGAAAGCCAGCAGGGGATTCCGGATGGAATCCCCTGACCGCTTACGCTGACCGGAAGTCCCGCTGCACATTCATGCGGCCGTATGTCCTGCCCGGCTTGTTTGCTATGTGAAAAAAAACGCATTTTACTGTTTACGGCTCTTCCAGAAAACTGTTGGATTTCATCCCACACCGCAGTTATCTCATGTTTGTAAAGACATTTTTACATTATTTAAAATTTTCCTAACACAAATTTTTATTGATTTCGGATAGATAGAATACATAAAATTTTCCCAGAGTGGGGAAATTCTAACAATCTTTTTCAGGAGAAGGGAAGATGTTAAAGTTTTCACATCTTCTGGCGCTGGGAGCTGCACTGCTTCTCGGTGCCCCCGCGGCCCAGGCCGCGGAGCAGCCGCAGGAATGGGATCTCGTGAATCCCACAGGCGTCATCAAAATCGCCCAGATTAAACCTGCCAAGCGTATTTCCACACTGGACGGCAAGACCGTTGCCCTCCGCTGGAACGGCAAGAACAACGGCGACGTTGTGCTCGATCATCTTTATGATCTGATGAGCCAGAAATTCCCCAAGACCAAGTTCATCAAGATGTATCAGAAGGATCCGAGCACAGTCGGTATTTCCGGTTCCGCCTCAGAGTCTGAACGCATCGCCAAGTCCGTGGCTTCCGTGAAGCCCGATCTGGTGATCGCGTCCCAGGGCGACTGAGGCAGCTGCACCTCATGGCTGGTAGTTGACCAGTGTAATCTTGAAAAGTCCGGTATTCCCACTGTCACCATCGTTACCAATCAGTTCAAAGGGCTCGCTCTCGGAACCCAGAAGAGCCAGGGCCTGACAGATCTCTGCTTTGTCGAAATTCCCCATCCTCTTGGCATGATCTCAAAAGAAGAAGTGCATGCCAAGATCGATGCCGCTTTCAATCAGATTGTGGATGCCTGTATAAAATGGCAGCCCACTCCGCCCAGGGCCGACGCCCAGGCTGAACCCTATCCCGCCAAAACTATAAAATTCAAGGGCACCTACGCTGACGTCAATAAGATGTTCCAGAAGCGCAGGTGGTCTCTCTCCCTGCCCATCGTGCCCCCCACGGTTGAAAAGGTGCAGGCCATGCTCAGGGGCACCAAGCGCGAGCCTTCCGAAGTCGTCTGGGTCGTGCCTCCGCGCAACGGCATGCTGACAGTTGAACTCGTTGCCACACTCGGCGTCATGGCCGGCGCGCAGCCAGAACATATGCCGCTGCTCCTCGCCACTGTAGAAGCCATGAAGCATCCAGAGGCCGCCTGGCGCGGTACCTCCACCACGACCGCTGCCACCTGCCCGCTCATCATTATCAGCGGCCCCATTGTGAAGCAGCTCAAGCTGAACGCCGGCACCGGCACCGCAGGCGGTGAGAACCCGGTGACCAACGCTCTCGGCTATTTCGTCAACCTCGTCGGCGACGTCGTGGGCGGCTCCGTGCCTCCGAGCCTCGACAAGAGCACGCACGGAACTTCCTTTGACCTGGTGGCCAACGTTATCTGCGAAAACTTCGAAGGAACCCCGTGGAAGGAATCCTTTGCTGAGGAACAGGGCTTCACCCGCAACGACAGCATCGTGACCATCTCCACCTCCTATCCGCCCAACGCCAACATCGACCATGACAGCACGGTGAGTACTGATTTGCTGAACACGTTCGCGGCCGGCATCTCCGGCACGGCGTCCGGCATCGCCAGCTGCCTCACGGTCAACAAGAGGGATCCCAAGAGCCCCTATGACAGGGCTCTCAGCCAGTGGAACAACTCCGCGACCTACGCCCTCATCGTCGTCTGCCCCGAGCACGCAAAGACTCTGCTCCAGGATATGAAGACCAAGGACGCCATCAGGGACTACCTCGTTAAGAACGTAGGCCTCCCCTATAAGCTCTACACCAAGGGCATTTGCCAGCCGCCCAAGGAATTCGGCGAATACAATGAGAACACCTTCATCCCGCGCTTCACGCAGAAGGAATCCATCAAGCTCGTTGTTTCCGGCGGCCCCGGCAAGCAGTCCCAGTTCTGGGTGCCCTTCCCGCAGGTCTGGAAGCCAGTCTCCGTTAAGATTGGTGAATAACATCTGAAAACCAGCGGGGGATTCCGCAGGGGATCCCCCGCCCATACCAGCCTGGAGGAAAACATGTCCACTTCTCGCCGCCAGTTCATTAAGGATACCGCGCTCGCCGGCGCAGCTGCTGCAGCGGGTACGCTCATCGCAGGAAAGGCCGAGGCCATTGCACCGAAATATGACAAGGATCTCGAAGGCATCATCGAGATGCATGTGCACGCCACGCCAGACATCCGTCCGCGTTCCATCGACCAGCTCGATCTGACAAGACAGTTCAAGGCAAACGGCTATCGCGCCGTTATGTTCAAATGCCACGATTTTTGCACCGCTGACAACGCCTATCTCCTTGATAAGATGGTTGATGGTATTGACGTCTTCGGCGGTATCGTTCTCAACCTTAACTACGGCCCCACCGTCAACGTCAACGCCGCAAAGAGTGCCGTCAGACTCACTGGCGGCTACTGCCGCTGCATCTGGATGCCCACCTATCAGTCTGCCTATGACTACGGCCGCAAGAACATGAAGGGCGTCCCTGTCGTCGACAGCACGGGAAAAGTTCTGCCCGAGGTCGTCAGCGTTATGGAGATCTGCCGCGACGAAGACATCATTTTCGCCACGGGCCATTCCTCGCCCGACGAAGCCGTGGCTCTCGTCAAAAAAGCTAAAGAAGTGGGTGTCAGAAAGTGCGTTGTAACGCACTGCACTCAGACATACTGGCACATCACACTGGATCAGGCCAAAGTATGCCTCGAAAACGGCGCATATCTCGAACATTCCATCCTGCCTTATTACAATGGCGTGCACTGTCTGATTCCTGCGTACCAGAAAGCACAGCAGACGCCCCTGGAAGAATTCGTCAGGTACATCAGACTGGATCCCTCTCATCAGTTCATTTCTTCCGATCTCGGCATGTCCAAGATGCCGAATCCTGTCGACGGCATGCGGGACTGCCTCCATGGGCTGCGCCAGGCCGGCCTTACCGATAAGGACCTCGACCTCACAACGCGCAGGGTTCCGGCCCTCCTGCTGGGTATCTAGCTCTTTTCCGTCCCCGTGCCTCTGTGGGGTGCGGGGCACACCGATCCGGAGGAGATACCATGCGTCTCTTCTCTCTCTTTTCTCTGCTTTGCGTCCTTCTCCTGCCGGCACAGGCTTCAGCTTCCCTGACCGTCTGCAATCCGTCAGGTCAGATGGAAGACGGACAGTATATTGATATTGTCCTGTCCACACAGATGGGAAAAACCGCTTCCGCTTATCCGGGGAAAGAGCGTGAAATCCTGCGGGACGACAGCCTCGAGGCCTTCAATGATCTCTTTCTGAAGCGGGGCTGGGGCGACGGCCTGCCGCTCATTCCCCCCACTCCCGAACGCGTGGAAGCCATGCTGAAAGGTTTTGACGAACCCGGAGACATAGCCGTGGCTGTCCTTCCTCCCATGGACGGAGTGGCAACCGTGGAAAAAATCGCCGTCAACGCCGTCATGGCCGGATGCGAGCCGAGGCACATGCCTCTCCTTGTCGCCGCTGTCGAAGCGGTAAGCCAGCCGGAATTCGATCTTCGGGGCATATCAACGACAACCAATCCCGACGCGGTTCTCGTGATCGCGAGCGGCCCCATCGTCAAAAAAATGGGACTCAACGCGGGAAGCTGCACCTTCGGCCGCGGCAACAAAGGAAACGCTGCCATAAGCCGCGCCCTGCATCTTATCATTCAGAACGTGGGAGGCAGTCATCCGGGGACAACGGACATGTCCACACTCGGTCAGCCTGGCGAATTCGTCATGTTCCTGGCCGAAAACGGGGACGCGAGTCCCTGGCCGCCCTTCCACACAGAGAATGGTTTCCTCCCTGAACGCAATGTGGTCACCGTGGCTTCCGTTGAGGGATATTCCGGCATCATGGGTATCGGCTACACCCGCCCTGAATACCTGAATCTCATAGCCGCCTGGCTCAGGGGGCACGACAGGCCCTACCGCAGCGCCATCATCCTCATCATCGCGCAGGACACAGCCAAAATGCTGGCCAGGGAAGGCTGGACGCGGGAAAGCATACGTCACTATCTCAGCCGGCAGGCCCGCATTCCCTTTGGCGAATGGAAGCGACGCTTCCGCGGAGCCACGGAAGCGAAGCATCACGTCCCCGGGGACATTCTCCGCACGAAAGACGACAGCGAGCCTGTTCCCATGCCTTTTGTGGAATCCATGCCCATCATCGTTGCCGGCGGTCCTGGCGAAAAGAGCATGCTCATGCCCTGCTGGGCCAACGGACATCCCGTCAGCGTGGAAGTGCACCTTCCCGTTGACTGGAAATAACGTCCTCAATTGTAAAGATGGGGAGCTTTATCTTTACAATAAATTGCAGAATCCAAAAATTTATACCCTGGAATTCTGCTACAAACAAAAATGCGTTAACAAAGGCGATGCCCTATCATCGCAAGGAGACATATCATGAAATTCCGCGCTCTGATTCTCGCTCTGGCTATTACCCTCTTCTCCACTCCTATGGCTTTCGCCAACTCCGATCATCCTTTTGAGCTCAACGACGCCACAGCCGAAGATCTTATGAACAGATGCTTCTTCTCCCAGGAACTCGCGGACAAGATCCTCGAACTCCGTGATTCACTCGGCGGCTTCCAGAGCTGGGATGACCTCAAGGACCTCAAGCTTTCCGATGCCGAACTGAGCATCCTGCATTCTGAAGCGACTATTCACGGCGTTGCCGTCGACTGTAACTGCTAGCAGGATCCCCTTATCTTTGGGAAGACCGTCTCTGGCATATTCTTCCGGGACGGCCTTCCCGGCCTCACATCGCAGAGCTGGCTGCGGGAGCTTCCTTCGGAAGCCGGTCAGACGCATTCCCGCAGAATCATTTTCCGGACGGACGGAAAGAGCCCTCTATCGGCAGACCGCAAAGAGAAGAGAATAAATCGGCCCGCCACGTAAAAAAACAAACGGCGCGCATACCGCGTTTCCGGAGCCGACTGCGCTTTCACGCAGCCATCGGTCTGTGCGCCTTTTCTTTCTTCCAGTCCGGAACACAGGCAGGTTTATTATGCCAGAGAGCTATTCGAGAAGAAATTTCCTCAAGCTGAGCGCCGCGCTGCTGGCTGGCGGCGCCGCTGCAGCTCAGCCCGCCACAACGCGCGCCATCGGATATGTTCCAAAAAAAGGTGGAGCTGTCAGGCAGGTCAAAGGGTACTGCCCCTTCTGCCAGGTCCGCTGCACCTACATAGCACGCCTTCAGGATGGCAAAATACTCAGTGTCACGGGCGATAAAAACAATTACTGGACCGGCGGCGCCATGTGCCCCAAAGGTATGTCCATGCTGGAACTCCTGGACAGCCCGTACCGCATCACCGAACCCATGCTTCATAATCCTGACGGCAGCTGGAAGCGCATTACCTACGATGAAGCCATCACCATGTGCGTGGAAAAAATGAAAGCCGTGCGCGACAAATACGGAGCCAAGGCCGGGGCCCGCGTCGCACTGACGAACCCGCTCTGGGACTGCTTCGAGTCCGAGGTGGCCGCACTCATGACGCTGCGGACTGTTGGCAGCGTCCACGCCATGCCTCCCGGGGAAACATGCGTCTCAACGGCCTCCAACATGCTCGGTCTCATGATTGGCGTGAACAGCGGCTCCACGCAGGTCGACGAACTGCTCAAGACAAATCTCATTGTGCTCTGGGGCGCCAACGTCAACGACCTGTATCCCCCTTATTCCCGCTGGCTCAAGATGGCCAGGGACAGGGGTGTGCGCATCATATACATTGATCCCCGCCGCACCCGCACCAGCATCTGGTCCACGCGTCAGCTGCGTCCCGAGCCAGGAACGGACGGCGTTCTCGCACTGGGCGCCATTCATTACATCCTTGAAAAAGGCGCCTATGACGAAGAGCGCGCACGCTTCCAGATTGCCGATTTCGAAAATCTGGCACCGGAGACGCAGAAATACACGGTGGATTATGTCAGCTCCATCACCGGCCTCTCCACCCAGGATATTCTTTATCTTTACGACGCCCTCTGCTGCAATCAGAAAATCATCACATGGCTCGGCGGATCCCTTTCCCGCCAGACCAACGGCGTGGTCACCGACAGAGCCATCATTCTCATGCAGGCTCTGCGTGACAGTCTCATCGGAGAGGGAAAGGGCATTCTTACCTTCCAGAGCGGCAAGCCCGGAGGCGGCGAGGAACTGGTCGACCACTTCTTTGGCGCAAACAACGCGCCCAAGATGAATTTCCGCCGCCTGCGCCGCGCCATGGAAAAGAAGGAACTCGACATCCTTTTCCTGAATTCGAGCTACCGCCGCTATCCCGATTCCCAGGGAGTGCGCAAGGCCATCCAGAATGTGCCCTTCGTTGTGCACATGGGTTTCTTTCTGGACGAGGAATCCGAAGTCTCCACGCTGTTCATTCCGGCAGCCTTCGGACCGGAGAGCCAGGGCTGCGGCTACGGCAACGAAAATCAGGTGGCCTGGCGCGAAAAGCTCGTCGAGGCTCCCGGCCACTGCGTGCCCGCTTGGCAGTTCTACCGCGACATCGGCCTTAAGCTCGATCGGCGCTACCCGAACTTCAAAAATCCAGAGGAATTCGAAAAGCTCATGCAGGAAAATGTCCCCTCGTGGAAGGGCATCACACTGGAGCGCCTTCGCCATTCCTCCACTGTAACCTGGCCCCTGTATCACGAAGGAGACCAGGAACGCACGGGCACGGTCTTCACCGAAGGGAAGCTGCTCACTCCCACCGGGAAAATGCCCGTCAAGGATACGCTGTTCGGCGGCATCGACCGCTGGGATTATCCCAAAGGTCATCCCAGGGCGAAGAAGTCGGATCCCAAGTTTCCGCTTATACTCACGCAGGGAAAGCAGCTCTGGCACTGGCAGCAGACCATGACCAATTACGCACGATCCATAGCTCAGTTCTGCGACGGCCGCTTCGTGCAGGTACACCCGGCAACGGCAGCGAAACTCGGTCTGAAACAGCGGGACAGGGTCAGACTGGAGACCATCATGGGCGGAACGGAGGCCTGGGTCGATATTTCAGACAACGTTCTGCCCGATCAGGTCTTCACTCCCACCAATCTCTGCCCCAATACGCCGCTCAAAGAAAACAGGGGCGACCCCATCTGCGATATTCTCCCGAACTACTGGGATCGTATTTCCGCGCAGCACAACTGCACGGGCTGCCGCCTGGTAAAAATATAAGGGGTGCTTTATGGCCCGATATGTAATGGTCATAGACTCAAACAAGTGCATGGACTGCAAGGCCTGCATCTTGGCCTGCCAGCAGCGCAACAACGTCCCCTACGGCATTTCGAGGAACTGGGTTCACGAAACCGTCGTGGACAGCGCTTCCTGCGGCTTCAGATTTCAGCCGGGAGCCTGCATGCACTGTGACGATCCTTCCTGCGTGCGCGCATGTCCTACCGGCGCCACGTGGAAAGGGAAAGACGGCGCAGTGGAAATCGACAAATCGCGCTGCATCGGCTGCGGAAGCTGCGTGGAAGCGTGTCCTTACCATGCCCGGTTCATCAATCCCAACACCGGCACGGCCGACAAGTGCGATTACTGCCGTGCCAGCACTCCCGGAGAAACTCCGGCCTGTGTGGCCGTCTGTCCCGTGCACTGCCGCGTCTTCGGCGATGCCGACGATCCCACTTCCGAGGTAGCCAGAGTCCTTGCCAAACACAGGGGCGTGCACATTGTCCCGAAGGACAGCGGGGCCAGGCCCACGCTGACCTATCTCGATGAAACCACGCCCGAGGCCCTGCCCGCCGGCAGCACGGTAAGTCATCCCGTCGGCGCCATGCCGCACCTCGTCAGGGGCGTTACCTGGCTTGGCGGCTTCATCCTGGCCGCCCTGGGTGGCACGTTCATCCGCCAGCTCATCAAATCCTCCGAGAAGGAGGACAGGGAGCTCGCGGATAAGGAGCGCAGGAACAACAATTCCGATAAGGGGGCAAACGCATGATCCGCAGACATTCACGCTCCGCTATTTTCATGCACTGGTTCAATGCCATCTGCTGGATTTTCCTGCTTTTTTCCGGATTTGCCCTGCTTACCGGGGATATGCAGCCCATAGGCCGCTGGTGGAGCAGTCTCTGGGACGGTTTCTTCGGAGGCAGCCGGGGCCTGCTTCTGGCCCATCTCGCCGTTGGCTCGGTCTGGGTGGCGGTCTACGCCGTGTATATCCTGCTGCGCTGCCGGGGAGAAGTTCTTCCTTTTCTGCGCGAGGTAACGACCTTCCATATGAAGTCCGACCTCACCTGGTGCCTCAGAAAGGCCTTCTGGCTCGTCCTGGGACCCAAGCTCACCCGTAAAATGGGCTTCGACCCGACCCTTCCGCCCCAGGGATTCTATAACGCCGGACAGCGCATGGTAGCGGTGATTGCCGTCGCCGCCAGCATCGGCCTGGCTGTCACTGGCGTAATAATGGGCTTCTTCTCCGGGAACGCGGCGCACGCCGTTTCACCGGAAGTTCTGCAGTGGTGCATCTTTATTCATTTTTGCTGCGCCGGCGTCATGGCCATCTTCCTGCCCGTTCACATATACATGGCCGCTCTGGCCCCAGGCGAAGGCCCGGCCCTCCGCTCCATGTTCACGGGCTATGTTCCAGAAAGCCATGTGCAGCACCACAATCCGCTCTGGTTCGAGGCCCTGAAAAAAAACAGATAAAAGCCCAGCCTCAATAGCCTGACGCAGGGAATCCCGCGTCGTCTGTTCTCCCGTCCCCGGCCGGAAAAACCTGCCGGGGACTCTTTTCCCCAAAGCGTTCCGCCGCAAATCCCGGGCATAAGACCGCTGACCGGAAAGCAGATTCCGCCACTGGTTACGAAAAACTGCGCTTAAAAGCCTGCGGCAGTTACGGCCCTGGAGAGAAGAGGACAGAGTCCGCCCTCAAAGACCCGGATCTGCCGCATCGCGGAACAGGGAGCTCAGCAGTCTCCGGCGCGAAAAGTCCAGAGACTTCCTTTTCCGCCCACAGCCGGGGCATTTTATCCCCATTCACGTGCGTTCAGCCTGGAATTTCAGGCAAAAAAAAAGACCCGCGCCAAAGCGCAGGTCCGCGAAATTTGTGGTGGGTCATCGGAGACTCGAACTCCGAACCAATTGATTAAGAGTCAACTGCTCTACCAATTGAGCTAATGACCCACGTCGCAAGGGTGTATTTACGCTATGGAGGGCTGTCTGTCAACAAAGAATCCGCATTTTCCTGTCAGAAACATCTTTTTTTCTTTTCTTGCTCATTCTTTTCCCCTGTGGCACCACAGGAAAAGCATTTTCTCCGAGGTGCCGCATGACCAATGCCCACAGGTCTCTCTTCTTCGCCTCTCTGACAATTCTTTCCTGGTCTACCGTTTCCACGGCTTTCAAGCTTTCCCTGGCGGCCATGACGCCCCTGCAGATGATAGCCGTATCCATGACAGTGGGCGGGCTGGTCTTCGCTCTGGTTCTCGCCGTCGCGGCGCTGCGGGGAGAGCTCCACTCCTTCCGGAGCTCTGACGCTGCCGGAGCCGTTATCGCCGGTCCTGTCATTGCGGTATACTACTTTGTTCTCTTTCAGGGATACAGTCTCCTCCCGGCCCAGGTTGCCCAGCCCATCAACTATACATGGTCCATCGTTCTGGCCATTATGCTCTGCGTGGCCCACAGAGAACCTCTTTCCGTGAGGCAGGTTTTCTGGATGCTTACGGCGTGGGCAGGCGCGGCTCTCATCGCGGCCGGCGGAAGGGATATAGGTCACATCAGCCCGGCAGGCATAGGGCTCATGATTTTTTCCACACTTCTCTTCCCTCTTTTCTGGCTGCTCTCGGATCGCAGCAGACTGCCCCAGGCCCTCTTCATGCTCATCAGCTTCACCGGCGCGGCGGCTCTTTCCTGGGCCGGTGTCCTCTGGGAGGGACGTCCTTTTCCGGAAATGGCGGCCATTCTGCCGGCCGTCTATCTCGGCTTCTTTGAGCTGAGCCTCCCCTATCTCTTCTGGGGCAAAGCCCTGCGCCTTGCCGACAGCGTGGCCCTGCTCGGCACGCTGCCCATGATCGTCCCCTTCCTCGCCCTCTTCTGGATTCATCTCTTCCTGGGCGAACCCATACTCCTGACCACTATCCTCGGGCTGACTTTCATCGTGGCCGGCACCTTCCTGCAGGCAAGGGAAGGCAGGAAGCGCCACGCGGCTTCCTCCAGGGCAGACCGGGACTGACTGCGCCGGAACGGTGAAAACAATTCTGCCCGCGGAAGTTTCCTTCTGCGGGCAAAAAAAGGACCCGCGCTCAATCGCAGGTCCCATGAAATTTGTGGTGGGTCATCGGAGACTCGAACTCCGAACCAATTGATTAAGAGTCAACTGCTCTACCAATTGAGCTAATGACCCGCACCGCGAGAAGACTTCTACGCTTGAGAGGCCCGCTGGTCAAGCACTTTTTCCAAAATTCTGAAAAAAACTCTCTACGGCCTGGTTTGAGTCACGTGATGACTTAAGGTATACTGCAGACTTGCAAGTAACGTTCCGCCGGGGGCTTCACTATACCGGCGCACTCGTTCCCAGGATATTTCATGGCAAAGAACTGTCAGCTCATTCTTCTCCCTCTTCTGTTTGTGCTCTCCCTGCTCCTCAGTCCGGCAGCTTCACAGGCAGGAGATGTAACGCCACAGATAGCCTTCGCGCGTGACGGCAACAGCGTCATCGCCACTGTCTATGCCCGCATCCCCGACGGCTATCACGCGTACGCCCATACGCCGGGAGATGCCGGCCGCCCCACAACGCTCGACTTCTTTCTGGCGGACGGCGTTCCCGTCACAGTCTATTACCCGAAAGGCTCCCTGCAGCGGGACTACTATGATTCCTCGGCGACGGTTAACGTCTATGACGGCGAGCTGAACCTCTTCATGCTCCTGCCCTCTGACAGCCCCGGCAAGCCTTACCGGGCCTCGCTCTCCCTGCTCATGTGCAGCTCAAGCAACTGCGTGCCTGTGGACAGAAGCTTCAGCGGCATCATTCCCAGAAACATTCCCCCCATCGGCGCCATGTCCTGGGCGGAAAAGTGGAAGAAGGCCGAAGCAACGGGAGAAAGGGATTCCTCAAGGGAAACCGCAGAAGCTCCGGAAGAACCTCTTTTCATGCCTCCGGCTCCTGAAGGGGCCCCCTCCGCAGGCCATTTCAGGGCTGTACCCGGCGGCGGCATGTTTCCCGGAGAACCAAACGGTCTTCCCCAGATCGGGCCGCACGTGCCTTTGGATGCGGAAAACGACAGCCCCCTGCCGCCGCCTCCTGAATTCAATATCCAGCTGCAGCCCGTCTACGCCGATCAGTCCATCGAGATTTTCGGTCTTGGTAAGGCACTCCTGCTGGGTATTATCGCGGGCCTCATCCTCAATGTCATGCCCTGCGTGCTCCCTGTTGTCACGCTGAAGCTCTCTGGTCTCCTCCTTTTGAGCGCCAATTCAAAAGAGGGCATCATCCGCTTCCGCGAACACAACATTTTCTTCGCCGCGGGTATTCTGACGCTCTTCACTGTGCTGGCCATTGTGCTTGGCGCTGCGGACCTCATCTGGGGGCAGTTTTATCAGAGTCAGACGCTCATCCTGATCATGCTTGTGCTCATCTTTCTCATGGGCCTTTCCATGTTCGGGGTGTTCGATCTGCCCATGTTCAGTCTGAATTCCCTCAAAAAGGCCCAGAACACCCGGCTTGAATCCTACACGACAGGCCTGCTTTCCACCATTCTGGCCACGCCCTGCTCCGGACCGCTGCTCGGCGGCGTGCTCGGCTGGGCCTTCACTCAGCCCCTGCCCATCCTCCTTGTGGTCTTCTGGGCCGTCGGCCTCGGCATGGCCCTGCCCTATATCGTTCTGAGCATTTTTCCCTCACTCGCAGCCATTCTGCCGAGACCCGGCGCCTGGATGGGGACGTTCGAAAAGGTCGTGGGTTTCCTGCTTTTCGGTACCTGCGTCTACCTTCTGTCGATTCTTCCTGACGAGCTGCACGTACAGATTTTGATCGCTCTGCTCATCACGGGCTTCGCTGCCTACCTCTGGAAGTGCTTCTGCGGCCTCAGGGCGCCGAAATCGCGCCGCCTGGTGGGTTCTTTCCTCTTCCTCGGTATCATTGCCGGCTCCATTTACATGGCGCTCACGCCTCCCACCCCCGCGCCAGGATGGAAGGAATTCAACCCGCACGAGTTCGTGAGCGACCTCGGCAACAAACCCATGCTGGTGGAATTCACGGCTGACTGGTGCCCCAACTGCAAATTCCTTGAGTCCACGGTCTATACAGAGAAGAACATGGCCGCACTCAAGAAGCGCTACGGCCTCACCTTTGTACGCGTGGATCTCACGGACGCCAACGCTTACGGGCTCAAACTGCTCAACCTCCTGGGCAGCCGCAGCATTCCCGTGGCGGCCATCTTCCCCCAGGGGGGAAACGCATCCCAGCCCATGGTCCTCAGAGACGTCTTTTCAACTAGCGGCCTCAGGGAAGCAGCAAGGAAAACGCTCACGCGCTGACCGTAATTTTGTCCAGCAGAGAAAAAACAGCAGAGAGGCCGGGAAGGATCGATGTCCTTCCCGGCCTCTCTGCTGATAAATAAAAAGCCGGACGCGGCGGATACCGTTCTACTTAACGGCCTTCATCCTGAGACGCACGTAGTCTGCCGTCCACGTCCCGTCCCTGAACAGACTGCCCTTCAGACTGTCCGTGGCTTCCGCGATAATCTGTTCCTTCAGGGATTCATCGGAAACAGCCTGGAACGGATCCTTCACAAACATGCGAATCCACTCCGCCATGCCGTCATCCCCCTTCAGGGGCGTGGGTCTTTCGAAGAGCTTGGCGTACTTCACAGTGAATCCGATGCGTTCGAGCATGCCCGTGTACTCCTCAGCCGTGGGAAAATAGAAGGGCATCATGTATGGCAGGCCGTGCGCGGCGAACGCCTTTCCGAGGGCCTCGTGTATGCGGGCGTTGTTACCGGCGCCGCCCATTTCAAAAACGAGCTCGCCTCCGTCCCTGAGCGCCCTGTAGACACAGGCCAGCAGAAGGGGATGCTTGTATTTCGGAATCCAGTGAAACACAGCGTTGGAAAAAACGACGTCCACAGGCTCCTCAAGAGAGAAAAATGATGCGTCTCCCTTGTGGAAACGGATACCCGGACAATTTTCGCTGGCTACGGACAGCAGTTCATCGGACTGATCGATGCCCTGCACGTTGTATCCGCTGTCCTTAAGTTCTTTCGTGAGAGTCCCGTTGCCACAGCCTAGATCGAGCACGCTCGCGCCCTTTCCAGCGTCAATAAGACCGATCAGCTCTCTGCCGTATTCAGGCACATAGGAAAAGTCGGAGCCGTATTTTTCGGCGTCCCAGGTTGTATTCATGCTTCTGCTCCGGAAAACCGCGGGACTCAGCCGGAAACGGCGCCGCACCGTATATCCCGGAATACTCCGGAACCGGTACGGACAGCGCCTCCGCAGATGCCCGCGGAAGAAAATTACAGGATGTAACGGCTGAGATCCTGATCCTCACGAACGTCAGTGAGATGCTCCCGTACGTAATCGCGGTTGATCATCACCTGCGCACCAGGCATATCCGGCGCGTCAAAAGAAACATCAGCCAGAACCTTTTCCATGATGGTGTAAAGACGGCGGGCGCCGATGTCCTCGTTGTGGGAATTGATTTCCTCGGCGAAAGCGGCAATTTCCTCAAGGCCGTCATCAGTAAAGCTCAGGCGCACATTCTCCGTGTTCAGAAGAGCGGCATACTGCTTTGTCAGGGCATTGTCGGGTTCCTTGAGGATGCGGAGGAATTCATTGCGTCCGAGAGCGTCCAGTTCCACGCGCAGGGGGAAACGGCCCTGCAGTTCGGGAATAAGGTCACTGGGCTTGCTGAAATGGAATGCCCCGGCCGAGATGAACAGGATGTGGTCGGTGTGCACGATACCGTACTTGGTGTTGACAGAACAGCCTTCGACAATGGGCAGAAGGTCGCGCTGCACGCCCTCGCGGGACACATCGGAGCTGCGATTCTGGCTCGTTGATGCGATCTTGTCGATTTCGTCTATAAAGACGATGCCCATCTGCTCGGTACGCTTCTTGGCAGTCTCGATGATAGTGTTTTCATCCACCAGCTTCTCGGACTCTTCCTGAAGCAGGATTTTGTAAGCGTCCTTCACCTTGAGCTTGCGGCGGGACTGTTTGGGCGGAAAGGCCTTGCTGAAAAGCCCCTTCATCTGACTGCCCATTTCTTCCATGCCTGGAATAGCGAAAAGGTCAATCTGGCGTCCCGGCTGCTCGGTGACTTCCATCTCGACCTCCATGTTGTCCAGAACGCCGAGTTTATACTGCTGGCGGATCTTCTCGCGCGTGGAGGCGTGCTGCTCCGAGCCCATCGAACCGGGCAGGAGGAGATCCATGAGCCGGGATTCCGCGGCCGCGCCGGCAGCCTTCTTCACTCGCTCGTTTTCTTCCTCGCGCACCATATGAATGGCGATATTGAGGAGATCGCGGATCATGGATTCCACATCGCGGCCCACGTAACCCACTTCCGTGAATTTCGTGGCTTCCACCTTTACAAAGGGAGCTCCGCTCAGTTTGGCCAGACGGCGCGCTATTTCGGTCTTGCCGCAGCCAGTGGGACCCATCATGATGATGTTCTTGGGCGCAACCTCATCGCGCAGTTCCTCGGGCAGCTGCTGTCTGCGCCACCTGTTGCGGATAGCCACCGCCACCATGCGTTTGGCTTTTTCCTGACCTATGACATACTTATCGAGTTCAGCCACTATCTCATGCGGCTTCATTGTGCTCATATAAACCTCTCTGCCGGCCGGACGCGGAAAATCAGCGGGCGGACGGCGTTTTTTTTCATATTCACGAAGTGCACGCAGTGCATGTGCACAATATAAGCATCACCTGGCAGGGCGCAACGGCAGACAACAAAAAAGCCGCCCTATGAAGGACGGCTGTTCTCTTTCTGAGGGAAATTGAGACCGCTACCTGGACTTTCTCACCTTCTGGCAGCGGATTTTGACATCCCTGAAAGGACAGACGCCGCGTTCAGACTTCGTGCGGGCGAATTCATCCCGCAGAGCCTTTTCCTGCTGCTTCGCGATCTGCTGGCACTCTTCCTGCGACGAAAGAGCAGCAGCATCTTCCTCGGCCTCGAGCGTTCCGCCCTCGGTCAGGTAAAGTGTCATCAGAAGCACATAGGAAGCAGTTGTCATTGCGATCTTTCCTTTTGGGTCTTCACCCCTTGGCTTTCTCTGTGTTACCCTAAAGCGCCTTTCTGTCAAGTATTTTGAACCGAAAAGAGGGGATTTTTGCACCGGCAGTCCGCTTCCTCCGCGGTCCGCAAAAAACAGACCGGCGCATTCCGGCTTTCTTCCCCTGCCGATACCGAGGTTTGCGCCAGACAGCGATGAAAATCTTTTTTCAAGCCTCTCTGAAACGGAGGGCTCCGTCAAGATATTTGAACGGAACAGTCTGAAAGAATCAGGCGCCGGAGCGGAAATGCAGAAGGCGTCTTTTGCAGGAACATTCTCAAAAAAACAATAAAAACAAAAGGCCCCCCTCTTCCGAGGGGGGCCGTATATTCAGGATATGAAGCTTACTACTTCATGACCTTCTGAAGCGGAGGAACGACCTGCTTCTTACGGCTCATGACGCCATCAAGCCACACATGGGTGCCCTCGGGCTTCTTGCCGAAAGCCTTCTCGACGACGGACGGGTCATCGGAGGCGATGAGCATGTCGGAACCTTCCTTCATGATGTCGGTGAGAAGCAGGAAGACAGAATGACGGCCTTCGCCCTTGATCTTCTCGATTTCCTTCTGGAGGCCATCACGGTACTTGTCGAGCATGCTGAGATCGACGACTTCGAGCTGGCCGATGCCAACCTTCTTGCCGCCCATGTCGAAGTCCTTGTAGTCACGATGGACGAGCTCGTCCATGGTGGCACCTTCAAGGGCGCTCTTCACTTTGTACATTTCCATGCCGAGAGCCTTCACGTCGCTCACGCCGGCAATCTTGGCGAGCTGCTCGCAGGCCTTCTTGTCGTCAGGAGTGCAGGTGACGGACTTGAAGATAACGGTATCGGAAAGGATGGCGCACAGCATGCCGCCGGCGATGTCCTTGGGGATCTCGACGCCGTAGAAATTGTACATATTGGTGATGACGGTGCAGGAGCAGCCAGCGGGCCAGATCCAGCAGAGGAGCGGGCTGTTGGTGGTCACATCACCGAGCTTGTGATGGTCAACGATGCCGAGCACATTGGCGGAATCCATGCCCTTGGGAGCCTGGGCGAGGTCGGAGAAGTCAACAAGGTAAAGATCCTTGCCGGCCACGTCGGAAACAACCTCAGGAGCGGTCAGGCCGAACTTGTCGAGAACGAACTTGGTTTCAGGAGTGGGAGCGCCCTGAGCGGCGGCCTTCACGTCCTTGCCGAGTTTTTTGTACAGGTCCGTGATAGCAATGGCAGAAATGATACTGTCGGTATCAGGATTCATGTGGCCGATAACAAAAGCGGACATACGGTTCCTCCACTAGAAGTTTCAATATGGCAGCGTACATGGGTTTGGAATACTGCCTTTCTAAAAACTTTGTTAAAGATAGCACAAGCTCAGCAGAATGCCAAGAGTCCGGACAAACGGTTTTACGTCTTTTTTGGTTTTTCTTTGATCTGCCCCAAAAAGAAACCGCTCCGCCCCTCCTTTCGTCCTTTCCAGGAACAGGGAGCAAAACGTTCCCGGGGAGAATCACTCTGTGAACATATTTGTGATTTTTTACACAAATCCCTACTTTTGTTCCTTTCCGCCATCTTCCTGCGCCAGAGGATGGCTGCTGTCGTACACTTTCATAAGGTGTTCAAGGCTTATCTGGGTATAGCGCTGCGTGGTGCTGAGCCTGGCGTGGCCAAGGAGCTCCTGGACGGCACGCAGGTCGGCGCCCGCCGCAAGCAGATGTGTGGCAAAGGAATGTCTCAGCACATGCGGTGAAATAGTGCGGTCAAGGCCGGCCGCGCGGCAAAGTTCCTCCAGGATGCGGCGGGCTTCGCGGCGGTCGAGGCGTTTTCCCCTGGCCCCCGTAAAGAGCGCGGGTTCCTCCGGAACGGCAATGAGGGGGCGCATTTTCTTCCAAATGGCCAGCGTTTCCCTGGACGTGTCTGAGAGAGGGGCAAGGCGCTCCCTGCTCCCCTTGCCGAGCACACGCACGTATCCCGCGTCTGGATCCACGTCCGTGTCATTAAGTCCCAGAGCCTCGGAAATGCGCAGTCCTGAACCGTAGAGCAGTTCGGCAAGGGCGATGTCTCGGGCGTGAAGAGCCTCGGCCTGTTCGGATGTGGTGCCTCTTGCCCTTGGCAGCTGTGCCCGCCCACCGCCGTCCAGAAGCTGCATCGTCTCATCGACATTGAGCGCTTTCGGGGAAAACTGATCCTGACGGGGATTGTGCACACTCTGAACGACGGATTCCTCCACCCTGCCCGTCCTCTTCAGCCAGCGGAAAAACGTACGCGCCGCTGAAAGACGCCTGGCCATGGAACTCTTCGCTTCCCCCTTTCGGTAGAGCCAGGCCACCCAGGCCTGTACGTCACGAGCGGTCACCCTTTCCGGGCTTCCGAGATCAGTCCCGCGGCGCTTCATAAAGGAGGCAAAGTTCCTGAGATCCGTGCCGTAGGCCATCTGGGAAGCGGGGGAAGCGTTGCGCCTCGTCCCGAAATACAGAAGGAATTCTCCCAGGAGAGACTCCGTTTCCGGAGAAAGGACTGTCTTCCGCTTCTCCCCCGCCTTTCCTTTCCTTTCCATGTTTTTTCCACGCTCCCGGCCTGTAAATCGCCGTCAAACTTGCAAGACAGGCTATTTTAAGGCAATGATTCATCGGATTTCAATAATCTTCGCGTCACATATCTGCAGGAACCGTTGTGTCTTCCCGCCCACTCTGGGAGTTTAAGGCTTATGAATTCGTTAGAGGCTTTCTTCAGTTTCAATCCGGCACTGGCTGCTATTCTTCCGCCCGTCATTGTAGCCTTCGTCGTAAGCACACTCTTCGCCTATGCGGGGATGGGGTACATGGTCGGTTTCCTTCAGATTCATGGTGTGCACGCCCAGCGCTCTGCCTTTGACAAGTGCGCGAAGCAGCTCGCCACCCTGGGGCTTATCCTCGGATGGTGCCTGCTCATAGGCGCACGGATATGGATCTTCTTCAATACGGACAGCTATGTTCCGAGATCCAACCTCGGCAAGATCATCGAGCTCGGCTGGGGCTGCCTTGGCATCGCGGTTGTCACCTCGAGCCTCCATTTCGCGCTCTGGAAACCTTTCAAATCACATAAAATTATGCACGGCAGCCTGGCTCTGCTCTCCGGCATCAACGGAACGCTGGCCGTGGTTGCGATCCTCGGCTCCATCCGCCTTTTTTCCGCTCTGGATCTTCCAAACGCCACAGAACTCAATCTGTATGAGCTCTTCAACTTCCGTCTTTTCCCGTCACCGCTCGATTACGCCTGCGGACTCTTCTTCCCGCTGATCGCCGGAATGCCCGCAGCGTTCGCCCTGGTCTGGCTTCTCGTACGCCGCCGCAGGGACGATTTTGGCCGTGACTACTACAATAATATGATTCCCTGGTGCGCCCGCTGGGCCTTTGTTGCCTGGATATTCATCAGCGGGCTCTACCTCCTTACCGTGGTCGCCGACCTCTGGCAGATGATTTCCACAGGCTCCTTTGATCTCGGGCTCGATGAAGGCGTCACGTATGCCCTCCGTTTTCTTCCCGCCCTTGTCGCCTGCCTGATCTGGTTCCTCGTATCGAGATCTCCGATGCCTCTGCGTCACAAGCCGGAAATCATCGCAGCTTTTATCCTCTGCTTCGTGTCCGGCTATTTCATCTTCTCGGACGCCACAAGCTTCATTTTCTAACCTATCTTCATACACCGAAGACTTTGCGGGCGGCCCTGAGTGCCGCCCTTTTTATTTGACGCGGATGGCTAGACCGGGGCACGGGGAAACCGGAGGCAGCACACTGTCTCACGATGGCAGCATTCCACCCGGTGGAAGGTGCAGGCCGGGAAAAGCTTCAGTTCTTCCCGAATATGATGCCCCCGGCGCTGCGCTTTCACCTGCAGGCCGCTGTTCCTCTCCGGCCGTTCCATGGCGGACGCACTGGCGTCCGTCCGCGGCTTTCCCGATGTCAGGGCAGTTCCGGGACTCTTCCCCATGAAAATGCACCTTGCCGGATGCACAAAAAAAGCCCCGCATTCCGGTTCCCATACGGGAGCGGGCGGGGCTTTATTATCTCAGGGGCAGTGATGTTACTTGGCCGGCACAACGCCGCCCTGGTACTTGTCCTGCATAAACTTCTTGATCTGATCGCTCTTCAGGACCTCGCAGAGCGCCTTGAGCTCGGGACGGTTCTCGTCACCCGCGCGCACGGCGATGATGTTGGCGAAGGTGGCGGCGGCGAGAGAGTCATTCTTCTCGGCGGCCAGAGCGTCCTTCACCTTCAGACCGCCCAGCATGGCGAAGTTGCCGTTGATGATGGAGATGTCCACATCGGGCAGGGAGCGGACAAGCTGGGGAGCCTCGATTTCCTCAATCTTGAGGTTCTTCGGATTGGAAGAGATGTCCAGACGGGTGGCGGTGAGGCTCTTGTTCTTCAGGGTGATAAGGCCGCGGTCATTCAGAAGAAGCAGGGCACGGGCTTCGTTGGTCGTGTCATTGGGCACGGACACGATGGCGCCGTCCTTCAGCTTATTCAGATCCTTGCAGCGGCCGCCGTAGATGCCGAAGGGCTCATAGTGGATAAAAGCCATGGCTACCAGCTTGGTGCCCTTCTGCTTGTTGAAGTCGTCCATATAGGGCTTGTGCTGGAAGTAGTTGGCGTCGAGTTCGCCGCTGTTCAGGGCAACGTTGGGCTGTACATAGTCAGCGTACTCGATGATCTGCATTTCATAGCCCTTGGCCTTGAGAAGAGGCTCGGCGGCACGCAGAATTTCCGCATGCGGCGTCGGAGAAGCGCCAATTTTGATGACCTTCGCGGCGGAAGCGGAGTCAGAGCCGCAGATGGTCAGAGCCAGAGCCACGAGAGCCGTTACAACGGCAGAACGAAACGTTTTCATGCTGTCAACCTCGGAATACAGTTCGTGAATCGCCCCAACCAGGCGATCCGGAAGAGAAGAACAGGCAGAGCCGCTTCATGCGGCGCCTGCCGGGGGAAAACTACTTGATGCGGCGGTCGGAACGCCGTGTGGCCCAGTCGCCGAAGCTCTGCAGAAGCTGCACGATGATAATGAGCAGGACGACCGTGGCGAACATGATGTCATTCTGGTAGCGGTTGTAACCGTACATGATGGCCAGCTTGCCCAGACCGCCGCCGCCCACGGCACCGGACATGGCCGAATAACCCAGAATGGTGGTGGCGGCGATGGCGCTGCCATTAATGAGCGACGGCGTTGCCTCGGGAATGAAAACCTTCCAGATGAGCTGCCATGTGCTGGCGCCCATGGACTGGGCCGCCTCAATGACACCCCTGTCCACCTCAAGAAGGGACTGCTCAATCAGACGGGCCACAAAAGGAGCCGCAGCCACGACCAGGGGAACGACCGTGGCGTTATTGCCGATGGTGGTTCCCACGAGCCAGCGGGTGAAGGGAATGATGGCGATCATAAGAATAAGGAAAGGGAACGACCGTGTCAGGTTCACGATGACGTCCAGCACGCGGAAAATGACGGGATGCGGGCGTATGCCGTCCGCCCTGGTGATGACAAGAATGACTGCCATGATCATCCCGAACACATAGGAGAAAAACGTCGAGACAAGGGTCATGTAAATGGTATCGAGCGTTCCCTCCCAGAGGAGGTCGATAAGAGCCTGGTTAAGCATGCGTGAATTCCTCCAGGTACAGGCCGTGTTCTTTCACATACGCCTGTATGCGGGCGATGCTTTCCTCGTCCTCAGGCAGCTGCAGCACCATCTGGCCGAAGGCAGTGCCGCCGATATCCTGCGTGCTCGCGTACATGATGTTCACGGGCTTTCCGCAGGCCAGCACCATATTGGAAACAACGGGGTCAAAGCTTGACTGCCCGTCAAAAATGAGCCTGTAAAGCTTGGGCAGTTTCATCTTGTCGGGGTGCAGGGCTTCCGGCACAACGAGCCTGCGGGCTATCTCGCTTCTGGGGTGGAAGAAGACCTCGTTCACTGTGCCTGTTTCGGCAATAACGCCTTTGCTGATGATGGCGACCTTGCTGCAGATTTTCTCGATGACGTCCATTTCGTGAGTAATTACCACTGCCGTGATGCCAAGGCGTTTGTTGATGTCCCGGATAAGCCCCAGAATGGAATCCGTGGTCTCCGGGTCGAGGGCACTGGTGGCCTCGTCGCAGAGCAGGACACGCGGCTCAGTGGACAGAGCCCTCGCGATGGCCACGCGCTGCTTCTGGCCGCCGGAAAGCTGCGAAGGGTACGCGCTGGCGCGTTTTTCGAGCCCGACGAGCTCAAGCATCTCGGCCGCCTTTTTGCGCGCTTTTGCTCTGGAGACGCCGGCAAGCTCCATGGGAAAACAAACGTTGTCCAGAGCATTGCGCTGCATGAGCAGGTTGAACTGCTGGAATATCATGCCCATGGAACGGCGCACGATATTGAGCTGGCCCTGAGACAGGGCACCCATATCGCGGCCTTCGAAATACACCTTTCCCTCGGTCGGGCGCTCAAGCATATTGATGCAGCGTACAAGCGTGCTCTTTCCCGCCCCACTGCGGCCGATGATGCCGAATATCTCACCTTTTTCTATGGAAAGGTTAATATCCCGCAGGGCATCGATACGCCCGTTCTTGGTATCAAACCATTTGCCAAGGCCCCGGATCTCAATGATGGGCCTGTTCTCCGCGGATTCGCTCCGCTCTTCCGGCGTGCTCACGAAAGACTCCTCGCAAAAAGCAGTAGCCTTTCTTTTTACACGTGCCGTGGACTGACTTCAAGATCGTTTATTGTTTTCGGCAGCGGTGGAACGTGACAGAACGGACATAACCCAAAAAAATCCCGACATTCTGACATAGTTCCACGACGTACGCCGCAGGGGCAGGTGATAATGACGGACCCGGCATCTTCATATGGATGTGTTTTACGGGTATTCTTCACAATGGATGATGTCCCGCTCATTTCAAATTCTATGCTGCCTGCTTAAGTCCTCCGGCCTGCTTCCGGAAAAAATGCCTTCATGCCGCCAGCGTCTGTGCAGTTCCGGCCTGCAGGCTCCCGCCTCAAACGCCAGGGCTCCATCAGCGTGGCCATGTGCCCGCCAGAGCGGCCGTTCCGATCTGCCCGGATAAGGCGGGTTCCGCATCGGTGGCCCTCGGTCCGGGCCCCTGATGCGTCAGCTCCGTGAAACGTGACACCCTTCGTTGCCATGCTTCTGCTTTTGCAGTAAAAGGCAACCCTTACACGTCCCTCCAGGGGGAATCTTTTCCTGCGGAGTTATGCATGCCCGGTCAGCTTTATCCTCTCTTCCTTTCGCTCGAGGGCTTCAGCGTCCTCATTATCGGCTTCGGGTCGGTCGGCCGGCGTAAACTGGCCATGCTCATTCCCGCAGCCCCGGCCGCCGTTACCATCATTGACCCCCGCGGGCCGGACGGGGAAGGCGGCGAACTCATAAAGAGCGCCGGAGAAGCTGGTATCAGCGTGCGGATTTTCCCAGGACCTTTTGTTGACAATATGCTTGAGGATGTTCAACTTGTGTATACCTGCGCAGGCGATCACGCTCTGAACGCCCGCGTCGCCGGCCTCTGCCGTGAAAGGCGCATCTTCTGCAACTGCACGGACAACCCGCCCCTCGGCAGTCTGCATGTGCCGGCCGCTGCCCGCAGGGGCACCCTCTGCTGCGCCCTTTCCACGGGCGGAGCGAGCCCGGCTCTGGCGCGGCGCTGGAAAAAGGAACTCGAGGCCTGGCTCGCCCGCAAGGAACGCATCACCGACCTCATGGCCGCTCTGCGGCCCCTTGTTCTGTCCCTCGGCTGGCCGTCGGATCAGAACCGCGACATTTTCCGCAGTCTCTCGGATCGCTGTCTCGAGGATGCACTCGCAGACGACCACTGGGAACAGGCCGCCAGCCTGCTCAATGCCCGCCTTCCGCAAGAGCTGCGCTCACACACAGAGGAATTACTGCATGCACTCCATCCTCTCTCCTGAAATCTCCACGCTTCTGACTCTCCTGCTTTACTCCGTCGCCGGAGTGCTGGGTATGATCGGTATGATTTGCCGGAGCATCCGTGTGAGGCGTCTGGCTGCCGTTTCCGCTGTAGCCGGCATCGTCTTCCAGACCATCATTCTCTTCACGGGCTTCCACGCCCAGACAGAAGGAGGCCTGTCCGTAGGCGCCTATCTTCAGATGCTGGCCTGGTTCCTCGTGCTCTGCGGCATCGGACTCTGGATCTTCATGAAGCAGGAAACCCCCGTTATTTTTGCATCCATCTTTTCGCTCCTGCTCTACGGTTTCTCCGCCCCGACGCTGGCTATCATCGTCAGAGTTCCGGATACCTTCAAAACGTCATTTTACGCCCTGCACGTAGGGCCCTTTTTCCTGAGTCTTGCGCTCATAACCCTGGCCTTTGCGGCGGGTGTTATCTTCCTTTATCTGGACTACCGCATCAAGGCGAAGCTTCCCCTGCCCCACTTCATCCAGGACATGCCTGCCCTTTCCATTCTGGACAAAATCAATGCCCTGTCCACGCTGGCCGGCTTCCCCCTCTACACTATCGGCCTTGTGTGCGGCTTCTTCTACGCAGCCCCTGTCTTCGGGGGAACGGTCACGGGCGATCCCAAGCAGATAGTCACCCTCTTTACCTGGGCGCTCTATGCCATTCTCTTCCACAACCGCCTCGCCCGCGGGTGGCGCGGACGCAAACCCGCGAAAATGATGATCCTCATCTTCACGCTGAGCGCACTCTCTTTCATCGTCGTCAACCTCTTCATGAACAGCCACCACGCTTTCATCAGGAATTAGCCCCATGGATTGTGATATTGTCTTAGTTGGTCTGAACCACCGCACCGCTGCCGTGGACGTCCGTGAGCGTTTCGCTCTTGTCAAGTATACCGATCCCGGCACATGGGCTCTGCCCCTCGGTGGTGCCATCCATGAATCTCTCATCCTTTCCACATGTAACCGCGTGGAACTCCTCGCCATGGGCAAAGGCGATCTGGCTGGTCAGATGCTGAACAGCTGGGCCGGCGTCCGCAACGCCAAGGTCGAAGACCTTGAACGCTACGTCTACACGTACAAAAATGAAGAAGCCGTCAGACATCTTTTCCGCGTTGCCTCCAGTCTCGATTCCATGATTCTGGGTGAACCCCAGATTCTCGGCCAGCTCAAGGCCGCCTACCGCAAGGCATCGGCCTGCCACGCCACTGGCGTCATTCTGAACCATCTGCTTCACAAAGCCTTTTCCGTGGCCAAGCGCGTGCGCACGGAAACAGCCGTGGCTTCGTCAGCCGTGTCCATCAGTTTTGCTGCTGTTGAACTCGCCAAACGTATTTTCGGCACCATGCAGGGACATAAGGCCATGCTCATCGGCGCCGGCGAAATGGCCGAACTCGCGGCCACGCACCTCATGCAGAACGGCGTTGATGAGATCATCGTAGCCAACCGCACTTTCGCCCATGCGGAAGAACTCGCCAGCTTCTATCACGGACGTGCTGTTCCCTTTGAGGACTTTGCACGCCATCTGCTGGACGTGGATATCGTCATCACCTCCACAGGTTCGCAGGATCCCATCATTCACGCGAGGGACATCCGGACGGTCCTGAAGAACCGCGCCAACAGACCTATGTTCTTCATCGACATCGCCGTCCCGCGCGACGTGGATCCCGACGTCAACGGCCTGGACAATGTCTATCTTTATGACATCGATGATCTCAAGGAAGTCGTCCAGGAAAACATGGCCGGCCGCCGTGTCGAGGCCGAAAAAGCCGATAAAATCGTCGACGACGAGGTACATGAATTCTCAGACTGGGTCAGCAGACTGGACGTGCAGCCTACCATCAAGGAACTCATCCACCGCGGTGATTTGGCCTGCGAGGAAGAAGTCGCCCGTACCATGCGCCGGCTCGGCGCCACGGATCAGACCACCCGGGATGCCCTCATGGCCATGGCCCAGGCTCTGCAGAAGAAATTCCTGCACGAGCCGCTCACCTACCTCAAGGAAGGCGACAAGGCCGAGCACAGCCGCCGCATCATCGCCATTCAGAATATCTTCAATCTCGACAGACACTGCGCCAGCCGCTTCAACGCTTTCGAGGACAGGGAAAATGCCAGGGCCGAGGCTGAAAAGAAAAGAAACGGAGAGGAAGACGGGCACGTCCCCGCTCCGGGCTTCGGCGGGCTTGCCGGGCAGGAGGGCTAACATGAGACAGTACACGGTCACAGAACTCTCCGAAAAGGACATTGAGACCATTGAAAAGGCCCTCAGGGAAAAAAAGCTCCAGGCAAGCATAGACCATCTCTTCTGGATACCCGTGCCCGATGACCTCCTTACCCCCCTGCAGAAGGAACACGCCACAACATGCGGCCCGCATGTCATGGCCCTGGAAGTCATGCGCAGCAGCCTGAACCTGGAATTTCTGGTACGCGCCAGGAACAAAATCCGCTGCGACTGCATCACCTATGCGGACGACAGGCTGATGCTCGCCATGATCCACCGGGTGAATGACTTTCTCTCGGGCCTCGGCATCAGCGTGTAACGACCATGCCCGCTCCCTTCGCCGACAAAATTCCGTCCCTTGACAGGCTGCCCTCACGGGCAGCCCTCTTTGTTCTGTCCTTCGAAAAAAAACTTGGGGAACTCGGCCTGTCCGGCGGCGAGCACCTGCTCTGTGCCGTTTCAGGGGGAGCTGACTCCACGGCCCTTGCCGTGCTTTCTGCTCTGGCCCGCAATTACCGGCGCTTTCGCGGGAAACCCTCTTTCACGCTTTCCGCCCTTACCTGCAATCACAATCTGAGGCCGTCCGCGGCGGAAGAGGCCCGTTTCACTGAACGCCTCTGCGGGTGGCTCGGCATCCCCTGCCGCACCATTTCCCTGAACGTGACCGGAGCCGCGGCCAGAGAAAAGCAGGGAACCGAGGAAGCCGGGCGCAGGCTCCGCTATCTGGCTCTCGAGGAGGAACGCCGGAGAGTGGGCGCTGACTTCATTCTCACGGCACACCACGCCGGTGATCTGGCCGAGGATATGCTCATGCGTCTTCTGCGCGGCACCGGCTGGCCGGCGCTTGGCGGCATGTCCCCCAGGGATGACGAACGTCATCTTCTGCGTCCGCTTCTCCACACAGACCCTCTGCGGCTCCGCAGGCTGCTCAGCCTGCTCGGCCTGCCGCACTGTGAGGACGAAAGCAACGCGGACACACGCTACACGCGCAACCGGATCCGCCATGAAGTTCTGCCGATTCTGCGCCGCGAAAACCCGTCCCTTGACGCGTCCCTGATCCGGCTTGCGAGGCTCGCCCAGGCAGACGCTGCCTTCTTTGAGGAAGAGCTGGAAAAAGCCCTCATGACGACTCCCTGGATTGAGGAACACTCTGAAAACGGCACGGCCATTATCCTGCCGGAAAAACTTCTTCAGAGTCTGCCGGCCGCGCTCCGCCTCAGACTATACATGAAAGCGGTGAGACACATCGCGCGTGGAAGTGGCGGACAGGCCCGGGCCGAGGCACTGTGGAAACTTGACGAAGCATGGCTAGAAAGGGGACGCCCCCGCGTCTTCCAGATGCCCGGCGGACTGACCCTGAGCGTAAGAAAAGGCTGCGTACGCTGCGCTCCGGGAAAAGGAAAGACACGCTGACGCACCAGGGGATGCAGAGACCGGTAGGCCGGCTGTCAATCCCCAGGGAGCGGAAACGAAACACTTTTCTGAACGCCGGCAAAAACAAAAAAGCCTTCTGCCCATAGGGGAAACAGAGGGACGTTTTTCTGCCGTAAAGCCGGGCATCATCAGTATTTGCGGATGTACTCGTCGAGTGAGGTCGCCGTGCAGTTGCGGGATACCCAGTACGCGCTGGCCCAGACCATGAGCGCCGTTGCCTGTGTTTCGTCGAGGTAGCGCAGTTTTGCTTCCAGGCTGCTGCGGCTCGCTCCAAAACGCTCATTGGCATGGTTCTTGTCGCATGCTCCCATAACGCGAAGCATGAGGTAGGACTTGCTCGTGGAATCCGGCGTGACCTTCACATCCTTGTAGGCCTCGACAATGGTCTTCAGCTCAGCGGGTTCAAAGACAGCCTTGGTATTGGTGATGGCCCGGAAGAACGTGTCCACGGCCCAGGGCAGAATGAATTCGGCTCCTGCGCTTTTGGTCCTGAAATAATCCTTTAGCCAGCGTTCCTGTTCATCACTGATTCGGGCGGCCACCTGCGGCATCGTTTTCCCCCTGCACCGGCCTCAAAAAAACAAAAAACCGGTCTAACAATTTTCAGCGCCTGAATCCGCGCTGTCGAAATAGTTAGCCGGTTTAATGAAAAAATCAAGATTTTTTCTAGAAAATGTCGCTCATGCTGTAAAGCCTGCCGGGTTCCTGTTTGGACAGCCACTTCGCAGCGCGTACGGCTCCCCGCGCGAAATTATCGCGGGACTGGGCCCTGTGCGTGACCTCAATTTCCTCGCCGGGTCCCATGAAGTAAACTGTGTGCACGCCCACGACGTCACCGCCGCGCAGCGCCTGAATGCCGATCTGCTTTTTCGGCCTCGGGCCTATGATTCCGTCACGGCCGGAGCAGCGCACGTCCGCGAGATCCCAGCCCTTGGCTTTGGCCACGGCCTCGCCGAGATGCAGAGCCGTGCCGCTGGGGGCGTCCTTCTTGCGGTTGTGGTGGATTTCCAGAATATCCACATCGTAATCGGGGCCGAGGCTCTCCGTAAGCAGGGGCAGGATCTTCTGCAGAACAGCGACGCCGATGCTCATGTTCGGAGACCAGAACACCGGGGTCTTTTTGGCGTATCCGGCTATCTCGGCTTTCTGCTCATCGCTCAGACCCGTCGTGCCGATAACGAGAAACGCTCCTCTCCTGGCGCAGATCTTCGCCGAATTCACGCTCACGGCAGGAGCTGTGAAATCGATGACCGCCGCCTTCCCGGAAACCATCTGCAGGACTGCGTCCAGATCATCGGAGACCGTGCAGCCAGCGGGGGCTCCGGCCGGCTGAAATTCAGGGCGCTCGACCATGCCGACGAGACTGAGTTCAGGATCTTCCTCAACAATACCGCAGATGGCCTTACCCATGCGGCCGCCCGCACCCACAACAATAACTGGCAAACTCATAAAATATCCTCCCAAAAGCGGACTGGACGGCTCTCATGCCGGCCCGCGCCTCAAATATAAAAACGGGAAAGCCTCCGCGCAAGAAGGTTCCCTCCTTCTCAGCCAAGAAGTTCCCTGAATTCCTTTTCGTCAAGCACGCGCACACCAAGCTCCCTTGCCTTGTCGAGCTTGCTCCCCGGGTTTTCGCCACAGACGAGAAAGTCCAGTTTCTTCGAAACTGACCCGACGATAATGGCTCCCTTCTCCTCTGCCATATGCTGGGCCTGCGAACGCGGAACGCTCAGCGTGCCCGTGAAGAGGAAACGCTTGCCGGTCAGTGCCGATGCCTCCGCCGGGACCGCCTTCTCCCCTCCGTCGGACTTCTCCACGCTGTGCGGCCACAGGCCCTCTGCGCGGAAGCGCGCGATCATCTCCTGGTTGGCCGGCGTCATAAAGAAATCGTGCACGGATTCTGCCACGACGGCTTTGCCCTTTCTGACGGGAGACAGAACATCGGCGATTTCGTCATAGGAAGCGTCCGCCAGAGCGTCCAGAGTCCCGAAACGGGAGGCCAGAAGCTCAGCCTTCCTGCCGTCAAGTCCCGGAATATTCAAATCCCGGATACGCTGTGCGGTCGAAAGTCCAAGGGAAAGGAGACTTTCTACTCTGTTTCTGTTGGCGGGATCGCGGAAATACGCGCGCACGGCAGCGGGCAGACTGCCCGCGGACTTCGACACATAAAGGGCATCGGCAATTTCCCTCAGGGAAGCATTCGCCAGGGCGCCGAGATCGCTGAAATGCCCGGCCAGAATGCGGGCCGTCTGCAGCCCCACGTGAGGAATTCCCAAAGAACTGATGAGCCTGAAGAGCGGCGCCTCCTTGGCTTTATTCAGAGCGTCGATGAACTTTCTGGCAAGCACCCTGCCCATCTTCTCATACCCAAGGAGATCTCCCTCGGTCAGCGTGAAGAAGTCAGCCGGAGAATTGAGCCGGCCGTCATCCACGAGCCGCTCTATCCATTCCTTGCCGATTCCCTTGATATCGAGCCCGCTCTGTGAGGCAAAATGCACCATGGCGCGCTTCCGCACGGCCGGGCAGGAAATATTGTCGCAGATCCAGGCCTGACCTTCTACTTCATTGCCCCTGGAGTCGAGCTTCACGTACCTGTGGACGGGACTGCCGCAGACAGGGCAGGTGCTGGGGAAAACCCACGGACGGGCGCCCTCCGGCCGCTTTTCCGGCACAGCGCGCACCACTTCGGGTATAACATCGCCGGCCCTCTGCACAATCACGGTATCTCCAATGTGCAGATCCTTGGCTCGCACCTCGTCCTCATTATGCAGGGTGGCGGAAGAAACAATGACACCGCCCACAGCCACGGGGTCGAGCTTCGCCACGGGCGTGAGCACGCCGGTGCGTCCGACCTGGACCTCGATATCCCTCAGAATCGTTTCAGCCTGCTCAGCCTGAAACTTGAACGCCACGGCGAACCTCGGCGCCCTGGCCGTAAAACCAAGTTCCTTCTGCGCCTCAAGGTCGTTGACCTTGGCCACAGCGCCGTCAATCTGCATGAGGTACTGCGGCCTTTTCTCGTGCACGCCTTCCACATAAGCCTCCACTTCAGGGAGGCCGCGGCAGACAGCGCCGCCTGGCGGCGTGGAAAAGCCCCAGCTCTCAAAAAGATGCATGAGATCAGCATGCGTGCGCGCGGGGGAGGCATTTCCCCAGTCGGCAGCGCCCATGCTGTACGACAGGAAGGTGAGCGGCACTCCGCGTACCTGGGAGACGTCAAGCTGGCGCAGGCAGCCCGAAGCGGCGTTGCGGGGATTGGAGTACACGGTCTCCCCCTGTTTTCTGCGCCGCGTGTTCATTTCCTCGAATTCCTTCTTGAAAATGACGACCTCACCGCGCACACAGATGTGCTTCGGGAAAGGACCGTCACCATGAAGCTTCAGGGGAATACTGTGAATGGTGCGCGCAGCTTCGGTGACAACTTCGCCCTCCTCGCCGTCGCCACGGGTGATGGCACAGACGAAGACGCCGTCATCATAGACAAGCTCAAGGGCCAGGCCGTCCAGCTTGGGATCACACCAGAATTCCATGGGGACATCAGGGAGAGCCCTCACCATGCGGTCTACAAAACCGTGCCATTCTTCCGTGCTGAAGACGTCCTCGAGGCCGTACATACGCTCCTCGTGACGGCGGCGCTCAAGGCCGGGCAGAAGGGATCCGCCCACGCGCAGCGTGGGGGAATGCGGCGATTTGAAAGCGGGATATTCCTTTTCGAGCTTCACGAGCTCCGCAAAGAGCTGATCGTATTCCTCGTCCGAAATTTCCGGAGCGCTCATGGTGTGATAGAGCCAGTTGTGATGCTCCAGCACGCGGACGAGCGCATCCATCCGGCCGTGTATTTCCTCAAGACTCTCAGTCCCGCTTTTTTTCATACCCGGGAGCATCCCACTCGATTGTGCCATGACGTTCTCCTATTCCGGAAGGGAAACCATACGTTCACGCAGGCTGCGGATACGGTCGCGCAGCTGCGCGGCTTCCTCGAATTCCAGGTCCCTGGCCTTGCGGCGCATTTCCTTTTCAAGTTTTGCCACCAGTTCGGCTGCCTCTTCGGCCGTCGCCGGAGCTTCCTCCGCCTTTCCGCGCTTTCTGCCACGGCCCCTGCCCTGTTTCTGGGCACTGGCCTTTGATTCCTCGTAAATAGCGTCCAGAGGCGAATCCATGGACTTTTTCGTGCTGCGCGGCGTTATGTGGTGTTCCTCGTTGTACGCTATCTGCTTTGCGCGGCGGCGGTTCGTCTCGTCCATGGCCTTCTTCATGGAATCGGTCACCGTGTCCGCGTAGAGGATGACCTGGCCATGCGTATTGCGCGCGGCGCGGCCGAAGGTCTGGATAAGCGAGCCTGTCGACCGCAGGAATCCTTCCTTGTCCGCATCAAGAATACAGACAAGCGACACCTCGGGGATATCGAGCCCTTCGCGCAGGAGGTTGATGCCCACGAGCACATCGAATTCGCCGAGACGCAGGGCGCGGATGATCTGCAGGCGTTCCAGCGTGTCGATATCCGAATGCAGATAGCGGGCCTTCACGCCCATGTTGCAGCAGTAGTCCGTCAGATCCTCGGCCATACGCTTCGTCAGAGTCGTGACAAGCACCCGCTCGCCATGCTCGATACGCTTTTTGCATTCTCCGAGGAGGTCGTCTATCTGGCCTTTGACCGGACGCACGGAAACCTCCGGATCAACCAGCCCCGTAGGCCTGATGATCTGCTCGGACACAAGCCCCTGGGCGGCGTCGAGCTCAAAGCGCCCCGGCGTGGCAGACACGTAGACGGTCTGATTCACCAGATTCCGGAACTCGTCAAAATGCAGGGGTCTGTTGTCCAGAGCCGAAGGGAGGCGGAAGCCGTAGTCCACGAGCGTCTGTTTGCGGGAATGGTCGCCCTTGTACATCCCCCCTATCTGGGGCACCGTGATGTGAGATTCATCGATAAAGAGCAGAAAATCGGGCGGAAAATAGTTGAGGAGGCAGGACGGCGGCTCGCCCGGCTTTCTGCCATCCAGATGGCGGGTGTAATTCTCAATGCCAGTGCAGTAGCCGAGCTCCTCGATCATCTCGAGGTCGAGCTGTGTGCGCTGCTCAAGACGTTCAGCCTCCAGGAGCTTGCCCTGGCTCTTGAATTCCCTGAGACGTCCGCCAAGTTCCTCACGGATATCCTGGCAGGTGCGCAGCAGGTTATCCCTGGCTGATACGTAATGGCTCGCAGGGAAGATGACCGTCTTGGCAATATGCCCGAGTGTGTCGCCAGTCAGAGGATCCACCTCGGTCATGGAGTCGATGTCCTCGCCGAAATACTCGATTCTGAGGGCCTGTTCGTGACGGTAGGGAGGAATGATCTCAAGGGCGTCGCCGCGGACGCGGAACGTTCCGCGGTGAAAGTCGACGTCGTTACGCTCATAATGCACTTCCACGAGGCGCTTCATGAGCGCTTCCATGGGGAAATGCTGCCCTTCTTCCACGGGAATGACCAGTTTCGCGTAGTACTCTGGCGAACCGAGACCGTAGATGCAGGAGACGGAGGACACGATAATCACGTCCCTGCGCGTCAGGAGAGCGTGCGTGGCGGCATGGCGCAGCTTGTCGATATTGTCGTTGATGGCCGAGTCCTTGGCGATGTACGTGTCGGAAGCGGGCACGTAGGCTTCGGGCTGATAGAAGTCGTAATAGCTGACGAAGTACTCGACCGCGTTATTGGGGAAGAAGGCCCTGAATTCTGAATACAGCTGGGCAGCCAGGGTCTTGTTCGGAGCCAGCACGAGCGTGGGCCTGTTGTACTGGGCGATGACATTGGCCATCGTGAACGTCTTGCCGGAACCGGTGACACCGAGGAGCACCTGATCACGGATTCCCGCCTTCAGGTTCGCGACAATACTGCGTATGGCCTCGGGCTGATCTCCGGTGGGTTTGTACGGGCTCACCAGCTCGAAGGACCTGCTGGCCGCTTCCCCCGCAAGCTGAAGATCATTCATAAAACGCCGGCGGTCTTCTATGGTTTCGTTTTGTTCAAACATGACTTCTCCCCTGAGGCATCCCTTATCCCGTCAGCAGGCCGGACGGGCACGTGTTCCCTTATAGACGGATGTCCCTTCGGAAGAAAGCCCTGAACGTTCTATCTTGTGCCGTCGGGTTCCCAGTGTCCTGCCGTATAATGATAGTGCGTCCGCCATGGCAGATAGGGCCAGGCATCATCCAGGGGATCCGCTACGCCATCCCTGCCCCCCAGGAACATGTATTCCATGGTCAGGGCGTCATCGGAATCCGGACGCGGTTCCAGGGCATCGTCAAGGCGGGATTCAAAATCCTCCCGCTGGAGCATGACGCCGCCCTGATCCATAATGTGCTGCGTGCGCTGCTGGCAGTCGAGAATGGTGACGCCTCTCAGCCTCAGAAGCCCCACGAGCGCGTTCAGGGAACCGCGTGAAGCCTCAGGAACCAGATGGAACATGGACTCCCCGAAAAAAGCCCGGCCGAGAGCCACGCCGTAAAGGCCGCCCGCGAGCTTCCCGTTGAGCCACGCTTCGATGGAGTGAGCAAAACCAGCGTCGTGGAGATCGCAGTAGGCGCTGAGCACGTCGTCTGTAATCCAGGTCATGCTCCGCGTCCGGGCGCAGTTTTCAATAACCCGCCTGAAGCAGAGATCCATGGTGAAGGTGAACGGCGTTTTCTTAAGATAACGCGCTGCCCGTTTGGGAAGATGATAGAGCTCCGGCAGGAGAACGCAGCGCGGGGCGGGGGACCACCAGAGCACGGGATCTCCCTCGTTGAACCATGGGAAAATGCCCTTCCCGTACGCTGCGAGCAGCATAGGAATGGAAAGATCGCCGCCCTTGCAGAGGGGAACGTCATCACATTCCTGAGAGCACGCGGGAAAACCTGACTGCAGCATCTCCATATACCGGCGGACACGCATCAGGCTCATTCCCGCGTCTCTCAGGAACTGAGGTTTGTCTTCCGGACTACTGTTCCGCAAGGACAAGCTCATCCTCCTTCAGGGTCAGATGGGCCTTGCCGCCCTTACGGAGGAAGCCAAAGAGCAGTTCATGGGCCAGCTTGTCTTCCACTTCATTGCGCAGGAGCCTGCGCAGGGGACGTGCGCCCATATGAGGATCAAAGCCCTTGTCCGCCAGCCATTCCCTCGCCTTGCGGCTCAGGGAGAGGCTTACGTGCTTGGCAGCCAGGGAATCGCGGATATCGGTCATGAACTTGTCAACGATGCTGAGCATCATATCTTCGGTCAGGCTGTGGAACGGAATCATGCCGTCAAGCCTGTTCCTGAACTCAGGCGTGAAGAGGTTCTCCACAGCCTTCAGAGCCCTGTGCGAAGCCTCGTCCGGGCTGCCCGACTGCGAGCCAAAGCCCACGGAGGGACGGCTCATTTCGAAGGCGCCGGCATTGGAGGTCATGATGAGGATGACGTTGGAGAAGTCGGTCTTGCGGCCGGTGTTGTCTGTCAGCGTAGCATCGTCCATAACCTGCAGAAGGACGTTATAGATGTCCGGATGGGCCTTCTCGATCTCGTCCAGCAGAACCACGGAATACGGCTGCTTGCGCACGGCCTCGGTAAGGAGACCGCCCTGATCAAATCCCACGTATCCTGGCGGCGCGCCGATGAGGCGGGACACGGAGTGCTTTTCCATGTATTCGCTCATATCGTAGCGCAGGAAGCCGATACCCATGACCGCTGCCAGGCTCTTGGCTACTTCCGTCTTGCCCACACCCGTGGGCCCGTAGAAGAGGAAGGAGCCGGCCGGTCTGTTGGCGGAACCGAGCCCTGCACGCGAGCGCAGAATGGCGCGTACCAGCTGTTCGATGGCTTCGTCCTGACCGAAGACGCGCTTCTTGAGGTCGCGCTCCAGATGGGACAGGCGGGAAAGCTCGGAACCTGTCACGTTGCGCAGCGGGATACCAGCCATGCGTGCCACCACGCGGTCAACGTCCTGAAGGGTGACCAGAGGCCGCCTGGCCGGGTTTTCCTTGGCGGCCGTCTTTTCTTCCTGCGCACCGTCAGCAACCTTCGCGGAGGCAGCGTCAGCGGAAGAGGCGTTCTGAGGCGCACTCTTCGCAGCGTCCTTCCTGTCGAGCCCCAGGATATCCACATAGTGGAGTCCCTTCGGAACGGTATCCCCGTCCGTACCGGAAGCGGGAGCCGCCTCGGCGGGCGCGGGTTCCTGGGGTTTGAAGCCGGGCTTGTCGCAGGCCAGGCCGCAGGACTTGAGGTGCACAGCGGCACCGGTCTCGTCCATGACATCGATAGCCTTGTCCGGCAGGAGACGGTCGCGGATATGACGCGAGGAGAGATCCACCATGGCTCTCAGCACGGCATCCGTGTAACGCACCTCATGGTAGGAGGCGTAGCGGCCAGACAGCCCTTTCAGGATGTCGAAGCACTCGTCCCTGCTGGGTTCGTGAATGTCAATGCGCTGGAAACGGCGGGCCAGGGCGCGATCTTTCTCAAAATGATTGCGGAATTCGTCGTAGGTGGTGGAGCCCATGCAGCGCAGCTCGCCGCTGGCCAGAAGGGGCTTCAGCAGGTTCGAGGCGTCCATGGATCCGCCGCTCGTGGAGCCTGCGCCCACGATGGTATGGATCTCGTCAATGAACAGGATGGCGTCTTCCTTGCTCTTGAGCTCCTTCACCACCTGCTTGAGACGGGCCTCAAAATCACCGCGGTAGCGGCTGCCCGCCAGCACCAAAGCCAGATCGAGGGCATAGATGGAGGTGTGGGCAAAGCGGTCCGGAATGCGTCCGTCCACGATGCGCTGCGCCAGGCCCTCGGCCATGGCAGTCTTGCCCACTCCGGGATCGCCCACGAAGAGCGGATTGTTCTTGCGCCTGCGGCAGAGCACCTCAATGGTGCGGTCGAGCTCACGGGTACGGCCCACAAGGGGATCAAGACGTCCCTGACGTGCCTTTTCCGTGAGATCCACACAAAACTTCTCGAGCGCGCTTTCCTTGGCGCCCTTTTCTCCGCCTTCCTGACCTTCTCCGGCCCTGACTTCGGCTTTTTCTCCTTCTTCGGAGTCACCGTCGTCTTCCCTGTAGGCGTGGGCCACAAAGGTCTCCACATCCAGCAGGTTCACGCCCTGCCGCTTCATAAAGTACACGGCGTAGCTCTCGTCGTCCTGCATGATAGACACGAGAAGGGCTCCAAGGTCGACCTTTTTGCGGCCTGCGGCGGCCATGCTGCGCACGGCCCTTTCTATAACCTGTGTCAGGGCGACGGTCTGGGATATTTCTCCGCTCACGCCTTCAGGAACCGTCTCGAGTTTTGACCGGAAGAATCCCTCGATCCAGCTCGCGCAAAACGGCGGAAGAGGCTCCGCAGCCCTCGAGAAGGACGCGACCATGCATGGACATGGTGAAGGCGTAAAGGATGTGCTCCACGGTCAGCAGGTTATGCCGCCGCTTCTGGCACTCCTTTATTGCGTCTCGAAAGACCTTCTGGACTGTATTGCTGAACACCATAAAGAATGTTCCTCCCGTCCGGGGAACCAGCCGGACTATTCTTGTTCCATTGTGCACCGCAGCGGGAATCCCGCCTCACGGGCTCTGGTGCGGACCTGCCACACCTTGGTTTCAGCCACTTCGCGCACGTAGGAACCGCACTTCGCGACACCCTCGTTGTGTACCCGCAGCATGAGGGTGGTTGCCTCCTCCTCGCTCTTGAAGAACACTTCGCGCAGTATGCGCACCACAAAGTCCATGGTCGTGTAGTCATCATTATGCAGGTACACCGCGTAGCGCGGCGGTTCTTTCACCTGCGGTTCATCGATAACACTGACTTCTTCACCGCCACAGACGTCAGGATTATGTAAATCCGACATGGTAACTGCGTTCCTCAGCTAGGAGTTAAGGCCAAGGGACTGGCGGAGCTTCCCGCGCGTCTCCTCATCGAAGACACACAGGCTTTCCGCTTTACGTCCCCTTTCTGCGAGCCATTCCAAAAATAATTCGTAATAACTCTTTGCACTGGTCGGGCATTTGTCAAGGCCCAGCGCCTTCTCAAGCTCCGCGATGCGCTCCGGCCCGGCTTCGATTTCCACCACGCTTCCAAAGGGAAGTTCGTCCATGTCTATATGCGCACCGCCGATCAGGTAGCTTTCACGGATCTTCTCGTAGCCGCCGATCACGCGGTAGCCGAGCAGACCGAGGATTCGCGCCATGCCGTCCGGATCGTCGACGCCTATCTCCACTTCGTCACGGCATTTGACCGGCCTTCCTCCAACAATGACAGGAGGCAGGGGCGACTTGAAGGTAAGCCGGCAGTCACTCTTCTCAGGCCATTCCCGGGTTCTCAGCCTCAGCAGCCTGTCGGTGCGGGTGAGACTTCCTTCTGTATCGTCGTAGAGTCTGTTGGATTCAAAATGGGCCCCACCCTGCGGTATTCCGCCCAGGGCCTCTACCCGGCCTCTGAGAGCGTCACGGGTCACCCAGAGATATTTGCGTTCAATTTCGCTGCTCATGTCTGTCCTCAGTTTCTGTGAAAAAGCCGTGCCGCCATTTCCGATATCCCCTTCACCCCGCCCTTTCCCGAATGCACGATGGGGGAAAACCCGAGCCTCCTGGCCTGGGCGAGACGAAGTTCCTGGGAGGCGACGGGCCTGGCCTGCCCGTTCAGATCGAGTTCGCCGAAAAGCACGCACTTTTCGGGCAGGGGCACGTCGTAATAAGAGGAAAGCACAGCGGCCACGAGAGCCAGATCCATGCCGGGTTCCTGCAGACGCATGCCACCGCCGACCTTGGCGTAGATATCCACCTGCGAAAAATTGAGATGAAGCCGTTTCTCAAGCACCGCGAGGAGCAGATTCAGACGGTTGACGTCAAAACCCAGCGCCACACGCCTCGGTATAGCAAGAAAGGATCGCGAGACGAGGGCCTGCACTTCAACAGCAAGCGGCCTCTGCCCGTCCACGGCCATGACCACAGCAGTCCCGGAGAGCTCCGGATCCCTGTCCTCGAGAAAGAACGTCGAGGGGTCATCCACAACTTCGAGGCCATGGCGGCCCATGCGGAACACAAGAAGTTCCTCATTGGGACCGAAGCGGTTCTTGAACACACGCATAAGCCGGAAAACCTGACGTCTGTCCCCCTCGAGGGACACGACAGTATCAACCATATGCTCCAGCATGCGCGGGCCGGCCAGCGTGCCATCCTTGGTCACATGTCCCACAATGACCCCCGTCACGCTGAGGCGCCGGCAGGCCTCAATGAGGAGCGTGGCCACGGCCTTGACCTGGCTCACGTTGCCAGGCAGCCCTTCGGCCTCAAGGCTGGCCATGGTCTGAACCGAGTCAAGGATAAGAAGCGCAGGTTTCTCCTCCTCCATGCCGGCGATGACCTCCTCGATGGAGGACGTGGACATGGCCATAAGCCGGGGATTGAGCAGGCCGAGCCGTTCGGCGCGGGCCCTGACCTGAGGCAGGGATTCCTCTCCCGAAGCGTAGAGCACCTTCTGCCCGCGCGCTGACACACTGCCAGCAACCTGCAGAAGAAGCGTCGATTTTCCTATGCCCGGCTCACCGCCCAGCAGGATGGCCGCTCCCGGAACCAGTCCGGAGCCGAGGACACGATCCAGGGCGGCTATGCCGCTCGGATATGGTTCCCTGCCCTCGCAGGTGACGCTTTCAAGCGTCTGCGGGCTGTTTCGCTGGGACACGGAGGATTTTGCGGGGGAGGCGCTCCCCGGAGAGCCCTGCCGCACGGCCACGGGCTGGAGTGTGTTCCACTCCCCGCAGGAAGGACACTGCCCGTGCCACTGGAAGGAGCGCGCTCCGCAGCCCGAGCAGACGTATATTTCTCGTGTTTTTGCCATGACCGGATTTTACGTAATGTCCGGACCGTCCACAAGGCCACGGGAGAAGACCTACGGCTCCCGCCCGGTGGGCAAAAAAAAAGACCCCGGAGGCAGACAGCCTGCGGAGTCTCTGATTTCCTTGTTGGTGCGCCCGGAGAGATTCGAACTCCCGACACACAGGTTCGTAGCCTGTTGCTCTATCCAGCTGAGCTACGAGCGCACGAAGCGTGGAAATGTGGAAAATTTTCTTGTTGGTGCGCCCGGAGAGATTCGAACTCCCGACACACAGGTTCGTAGCCTGTTGCTCTATCCAGCTGAGCTACGAGCGCATCAAACAACAAAGCAACCTATTCCCAAGCTGAGAAAAGGTCAAGGGAAAAGTTAAAAAACTAAGCGTCGGCCTTCACGCCGTTCACGGCATGGGCAAGACGGGAAATCTTGCGGGAAGCCTGGCGGGAGTGAATGGCACCCTTGCCAGCGGCTTTGGCGAGCAGGGAAGTAGCCTTCACGAGGGCTTCCTTGGCAGCAGCCTGATCTTTGTTGGCAATAGCGAGACGCACAGCCTTCACGGCATTCTTGGCGCGGGTGCGGACAGCGCGATTGCGGCCGGCCTGAACAAGGCTCTGGCGATGACGCTTAAGGGCGGACTTATGATTAGCCACGATGATCCTCCAATAAAAACTATAGAAACCTTTGACAGGCTTTTTCCATTTGTGAGACGCTGTTAATACGCCAAGATGACGGACCTGTCAAGAAACAGAAACCGGAAAAACAGCAGATTCCGCGGCCCCGTAAAAAACGGGGCATTCCGGAGGAACCGGAACGCCCCGGAACCGTCAGATCTGCAGGGCCGCAAAATCAGCCACTCGGGAGAAACGGTCGGCCATGGCCTTGAGCAGCGCAAGCCTGTTGTTCCTGAGCGCGGCGTCGTCGCAGTTAACCATAACGCCGTCAAAGAACGCGTCCACAAAGGGGCGGAGCTTCTTCAGCGTGGCGAGAATGCCCGCGTAGTTCTGGCCGTTCCAGAGGTTATCCAGTTCGGGCAGCACCTCGTCCAGCACATCGGCGAGCTTCTTCTCGGGCTCTTCCTGGAGCAGCGATTTACGCCACACAGCGGGGATTCCCTCCCTGCCGTCAGACTGCTTGCGGATGATGTTGGCCACGCGTTTGAACGTCTGCACGGCCTCGGTATAGTCAGGTTCCTTGCGGAATGCGGCGAGCGCTTCCAGGCGCAGGTCGCAGGTCTTCACGTCGCGCACGCCGGCGCCGAGGGCTGCGTCGACCAGCGTCGTCTCCTTGCCAAGGTTCTGGTAGAAGTTGCGCAGCCTCAGGCTGAAGAAGTCCATAAGCCTGTCCAGGGCTTCCGTGGGGGAAAGCTTCCATTCGATATCGCCATAGGCTTCCTGGGCGAGCGCAAACAGATCGCGCATATCGAGGGAGAAGCCGAACTCACGCACAATGCGGATGATGCCCAGAGCGCAGCGGCGCAGGGCATTGGGATCGGCAGCGCCAGTGGGAATGAGTCCCAGTCCGAAGCAGCCGGCCATGGTGTCTACCTTGTCGGCTATGGACAGAATGGCACCGGTGGCGCTTACGGGAAGAGGGCTGTCCGGGCCGGCAGGCAGATACTGCTCGCTCACGGCAGAGGCAACGGCATCGTTCTCGCCCATGCGCTTTGCATAGATGCCGCCCATGACGCCCTGCAGCGTGTCGAATTCGCCCACCATATTGGTGACAAGGTCAGCCTTGGAGAGACGTCCGGCGCGGGCCGCGTTGTCCGCCACGGCAGGATCGCACTTCTCTGCGATGGCGCGGCAAAGCTTCTCAAGGCGCCGCGTCTTGTCGCCCATGGTGCCGAGACCGCGGATGAAGACGACGTGCTCGAGCTCCTCAAGCCATTTATCAAAGCTGTTCTTCAGATCCTCATGCCAGAAGAAGCGGGCGTCCTCGAGACGGGCGCGGAGCACCCTCTCCCAGCCGTGCTTCACGAGCTCCACGTCCGGAGGAGTGAGGTTGAGAACGGTCACGAAGTGCGGCAGGAGGTTGCCCGCGGAATCTTCCAGGCCAAAGCTCTTCTGGTTCACCTGCATGCTGGTCACCAGAACTTCGCGGGGCACTTCCAGATAGATTTTGTCAAAATCACCGAGAAGGGGAACAGGATGTTCGACGAGGCCGCACACTTCATTGAGCAGTCCCTCGGTATAGAGCACGCGGCCGCCTACGGCCTTTGCCTGTCTGTCAGCACCCTCGATGATAATTCTGCGGCGTTCGGCGCCGTCCAGCACGAGGCCGCCCTTCTTCGTTACGACGTCAACGTAGTCACTGGCGGAAGGGACCTCGAAAGGACCGGCTCCATGGATGCGGTGCCCGCGGGTGGTGCGGCCGCTCTTCACAGGCCCGACTTCGAAGGACACGACGCTGTCATCGAGCAGCGCCAGAATCCAGTGCATGGGACGGGCATAGGTGAAAGAGCTCGTCCCCCAGCGCATACGCTTCGCAAAGGGCACGCCGGAAATGATGCCGGGGCAGACATCGGCCAGGATGTCGCCCGCACCGCGTCCGCCAACCGTTTTCTTCACAGCCACGTACTCGCCCTTCGGGGTCTTGATGGTATAAACATCCTTCACTTCCACGCCGTTGGTGCGGGCGAACCCTTCCAGAGCCTTGCTGGGCACGCCGTCCTTCCAGGCGATGCGGGCGGGCGGTCCGGAGACCTCCTCCTCACGCGTGGGCTGCACGGGAGAAAGGTTGTCAATGATGACGGCGGCGCGGCGCGGCGTGGTGTACACGCGGATGGAGCCGTGCTCCAGGAAATTTTCTTTCAGGGCCGTGTCAAAAGACTGGGAGAGATAGGCCTCCTCCCCTGCCAGGAAGCGGGAGGGAAGCTCTTCAGTGCCGATTTCCAGAACAAAAGTAGCCATTCCTTCTTCTCCTTACTTCTTGAGCATGGGATAGCCCATATCCTCGCGCTGCTTGGCGTAAAGCCTCGCGACACCGGAGGCCAGGGCGCGGACCCTGCCGATATAGGCGGCGCGTTCCGTGATGGAGATGGCGCCGCGGGCATCCAGCAGATTGAACGTGTGCGAGCACTTCATGCACTGGTCATAGGCAGGCCACGGCAGTCCCATTTCCATGAGCGAGCGGCATTCCTTTTCGTGATCATCGAAATGCTTGAAGAGCATGGCCGCGTTGCTGCAGTCGAAGTTGTACTTCGACTGCTCCACTTCGTTCTGGTGGTAGATGTCGCCGTAAGTAACGCGTTCATTCCATCTGAGATCGTAGACGCTGTCCACGCCCTGCAGATACATGGCGATGCGTTCGAGGCCGTAGGTGATTTCCACGGGAGTAGGCGAAAGATCCAGGCCGCCCACCTGCTGGAAATACGTGAACTGGCTCACTTCCATGCCGTTGAGCCAGACTTCCCAGCCGAGGCCCCAGGCGCCCAGAGTGGGAGATTCCCAGTCATCCTCCACAAAACGGATGTCGTGTTTTGCGGTGTCGATGCCGAGGGCGCCAAGGCTGCCAAGGTAGAGATCCTGGGAGTTTTCAGGGTTGGGCTTCATAATGACCTGGAACTGGAAGTACCTCTGCAGACGGTTGGGGTTCTCGCCGTAGCGTCCGTCCTTGGGACGGCGGCAGGGTTCCACATATGCAACACTCCACGGTTCCGGTCCGAGCACGCGCAGAAATGTGTGCGGGTTGAAAGTACCCGCACCGCACTCGACGCCGATGGGCTGTTCGACAACGCAGCCGTGCTTGCCCCAGTAGCTCTGGAGCGTCATGATTACGTCTTGAAAGAACATGAAAATCTCTCCTTGGCGGAACGCCCTACACGCGCAGGAAACGGCCCCGCTCCCAGGTGAATCCTAGATGGTACTGCACAAAGGCATCTATGGCCTGGGCTGTCTGGCGCCTGTCCTGCGGCGAAAGACCAGACGCAGGCCATGAAAGAGGATATTCTTGCTGTACATCCCGCAGGACGTCAAGCGCTTTTGCCGAAAGAACAATGCCTCCGCCCCGTGAACGGGACGCGCACTCCTCACAGAGCACACGGGCCTCCTCGACAGAGAAACGCCCCGCGCCTTCGACAGGCCTGCCGCACGAGGCGCAGATGTCGAAGCCGGGGGCGTATCCCAGAATGCCTGCCAGACGCAGGCGGAAAAAAAGGGGAAAAAGAACCGAAGGCGCATCCCCGGATTCTAGGCGGGCCAGCATTTCGGAGAGAAGCCTGAAACCTTCTTCACCCGACTGTTCCGGCACACCGACAGCCCGCGTGAACTTGAGGCAGTTGGCCGCGATCCCGAGGAGAGCCGGACTGTGACGCAGTCTTTCCGGCCCTTTCTCCAGAACAGCTTCCTCGAGATCCAGGTACGTGCCCCTGCGCGAGGGGGAGACCCGGCACGTGAGGATGTTCATCACGTCCAGACACCCCACGAAACGGCGCCTGCTGTGGGCGCCTCCAAACGCGAAGACTGTCTGCATGCCGTGGCCGCGGAAAAGAATGCGGAGCCACACGTCAGCTTCCCTGAAAAGCCCTTTGGCCACCACAAAGCCCGTGTCGCTCCAGTCCATGGGCCTCCTGCCCCCTTTCTACTGGGGCATGGGCGGGAAGGTCATGGTGCGGACCTGGCCGGAACGGCCCCTGTCCTGCAGTTCCTGACCGTCGTAGATTATACGCACGCCGCCGGCGTTGCCGAGGCGCAACACAAGCTTGGCCGTGAACGGGAACGTCAGGGTCTCACCCTTCTTCATGGTGTGCTGATCCGGTTTTCCGGAGTCAGCAGTAGCCTGCATCCAGCAGGTCTCTTCGGCTATGAGTACGATCTTATGCTGGCCGGGAAGCGCAGAAAGATCCGCGTTGGGAGGCATATTGGGATTGGCGGCCTGCGGGGAAGGCTTTGTGCCGTTCCCGGCGAGTCCGGCCTTGCCGGCCAGCGTGGCGTTGCCCTGCAGCGTCCCCCACGGGGAATCCGCGGGCACGACACCGGCCAGAGGCTGACGCCCGGCACCCGTGGCGTTCAGCGACGGGGACCCGGCGGAAGTGGCGCTTCCGGCGCCGGCGGGCATGTTGGGCGTGCGCTGGGCGGGCGCCTGCATGTCACCGAGACCGGAGTCGGTCTTCTGCCCGGCGGGCTGGGCCTTCTGATCAACGGAACCGGTTACCTGGCTTCCGGCCATACTGGCGTTCTGTCCGCCCGCGGCAATGCCATCCTGCGGATTCTTCGTCTGCATGGGGGCCTGTGCGGTATTGCCGATCCCGCTCTCCTTGGCGACAAAATCGATAAGACCGAAACGCCACACAGCCCAGGCAATGAGGCAGGCCAGAGCGAGGCTCAGGACAATGCCAATCCAGCGCGTGTCGCGGTGCGGACGGGCTGAAACATCAGGCTCGAAGAGAGGCTCGGTCACGACACTGGATCTGTCGGGACTCAGGGAATCCAGGACTGGCCTGTACTCATCCTCGGGCAGGCCGAGGTAGCGGGCGTAGGACCTGAGAAAGCCTTTGGCGTACGCCGTATGGGGCATGCCGGACAGATCGCCTTTCTCGAGGGCGTCAAGATGGCTTGTGGAAATTTTGAGACGTTCCGAAACGTTTTCCAGGGACAGGCCGCGCTCTTCGCGTTTTGCGCGCAGCGCGGCGCCAAGCTCTTCAAGAGTCATGAAATCAACCTCTCGCCGTCAGACTAAAAACGTCTGTCTATGATGGCCTTGGACATGAGATCCTTGTTGAAATCTTCCAGACGGGAATCAGCCTTTGGATCACGCAGTTTGGCGTCAATAAAAGGAGTGGCTTCCTGCAGCGTCATAATTCTGAGCTTGGTATCTCCCTTGGGGCTGAAAAGGCGCACCTGGGCCTTGAACTGGGCGTTATAGGAGAAAAGATCCGTGACCTCGCCCGGCTGCATGCTGTTCAGGCGGCCCTTCCATTCGTCATTGAGGCGGTTCCACTGGACGGCACCGGCATCGCCGTCATTGTTCGAACGGTTGACGGCGTATTTCATGAACGCGTCGTGCCAGCTTATGGCCCCGCTCTTCACTTTGGGAGCGATTTCATTATAGGGAGCCTTCGGATTGTATATGAGAACCTGCATGTGCAGGCCTTCACGGTTGTACATGGTGCTCTTGTGAGCCTCGTAGTACGCCTTGATTTCCTCAGGAGTGACAATGGTGCGGCGCCCGACCTGCTGCCCCAGGATCCTCTGGCGGAGGAGGCTGCTCTTAACCTGCCTGCGCAGCTGGGTGAGAGTCATGCCGTCACGGGCGAGGGACTGCTCGAACTGAGCCCTGGTCATGCGGCGGGACTGGTACATATTGGTGATTTCCTTGTCGACTTCCGCATCCGTGACTTCGACTTTGAGGCGCCTGGCTTCGTTCTGATACAGAACGTCCAGAATCATCATGTCCAGAACTTTGTTCATGATTTCCCGGGCTCTGTCCTTCTGAGCGGGATTTCGGGGATCTATATGTGCCCTGGCCAGCTCGGGATAGGAATTGCGTTCCAGATCATACATGGTGATGACATTGCCATTGACCACAGCAGCAACTCTGTTGAGCTGCTCGGCAGCGGCCGGCTGGATCATGGCCATGCCGATAATCAGCAGAAAACCAAGCAATTTTTTCACGACGAAATCCTCCGCAAAAATTCGGCTCCTTATTACCCGCATTCTCTTACCCTTGGCAAGGTGTTCCCCTGAGGCATCCTGAGGCCTTTAGGACTGCCCGGCGACTTTTTTCCTTCGTTTCACGCCGCCCACCCTGACGGTAAGGCCCTGGAGATCCGGGGCTGGGGACTTCACTCTGGAAGGTTTGCGCGGTTTCGGGCGGCGTTCCACGTTCAGATAGGACGGAATGTCCTTCTTCTCCTTTTCCGGTTCCGTCTGCGCTTTCTCCCCGTCTCCGGAAGCGTCTCCGGCGCGCACAGACTCGAGCTCCGCCCTCAGGGCGGCAAGCGCCTCCCTGAAGGGTTTGTCTGACTGAACCGGCAGAATGAGCGTTGCCGGAGGTGTAAGCTTCGCGCCGTGCGTCTGATTGGCCAGCGTGAGAATCCTGACAGGATCCGAAGCGGTCTGTCCCTCTGCCCAGCACAGTTTGACATGCTTCAGGCTGAGATCGGCCTTCTGCACCTGCAGTCCGGTAAGGAACTGCTTGAAATCAAGGACGGCGAGGAAATTCTGGAAATCCTCAGGGAAGGGACCGAAGCGGTCACGCAGGGAAAGCGCAATCTGCTCCCTGGCCGGGCCGTCCGGAGCCGTGGTGAGTTCCTTGTAGTAACGGAGCCTTTCCTGACCGTCCTCGATATAGGTTTCCGGTATGCGGGCGGGAACGCCGATATTGAGCTCGGTCTCAACCCGCTGCACCTCGGGCGTTCCCCTGAGGCGGTCCACGGCCTGCGCGAGCATCTCAAGATACAGGTCAAGGCCGACCCTGGTAATCTGGCCGGACTGGGCTTCACCAAGGATATTGCCGGCGCCCCTGAGACGGAGATCCTCCATGGCGACCTTGAAGCCGGCGCCAAGGTAGTCCATTTCCAGAATGATACGCAGACGCTCCTCGGCGAGCTTTGTAAGGTGATCCTTGTCGGGAACCACGAAATAGGCATAGGCCTGGCGGTCACTGCGCCCTACACGGCCCCGCAGCTGATAGAGCTGGCCGAGGCCAAAATTCTGGGCCTGATCCACAATCAGGGTATTGGCCCTCGGGAAATCCAGGCCGGATTCCACAAGAGACGTGCACACGAGGACATCAAGCTCGCCATGCCAGAAACGGCGCATATTGTCCTCGACCTCTTCTTCGTTCATCTTGCCGTGGGCCATGGCGATACGGGCCTCAGGCACCAGCCTGTGCACGAACTCGGCCACGCGGCCAAGCCCCTGCACTCTGTTGTAGACCCAGAACACCTGTCCGCCGCGCTCCATCTCGCGCTTCACCACTTCCCTGAGCGTCTTCTCGTCGCGGTTCAGCACCAGAGACTCCACGGGTTTGCGGTCCTGCGGAGCGGTCTCAATGATGGAAAGGTCGCGGATACCGGACATGGAAAGCTGCAGCGTCCTCGGAATAGGCGTGGCCGTGAGCGTCAGAACATCCACGTTCTTCTTCAGCGATTTGAGCATTTCCTTGTGCCGCACGCCGAAACGCTGTTCCTCGTCAAGAATGAGCAGCGCCAGATTGGGCAGTTCCACATCCGAGGAAAGCAGCCGGTGAGTGCCGATAAGAATATCAATCTGCCCTCTGGCCGCCTCCCGGATGACTTCCTTCTGCTTTTCCCCGGACACGAAGCGGGAAAGCAGCCCCACGTTAACGGGGAAGCCGCTCATTCTGGCCCTGAACGTCTGATAATGCTGCTCGGCCAGCACGGTCGTCGGACAGAGCAGCGCCACCTGACGGCCTTCCGTTGCCGCCCTGAAGGCCGCACGCATCGCCACTTCGGTCTTGCCGAATCCCACGTCGCCGCAGATGAGCCTGTCCATGGGTTCCTCCCGCTCCATGTCGCGGAGGACGTCAGCAATGGCCTTCGCCTGATCCGGCGTTTCCTCAAAACCGAAGGTGGATTCGAACTCGCGGTAGAGGTCGTTCACAGGAGGATAGGAAAAGCCCTTCGCTACCTTGCGGTAGGCGTACATCTCCACAAGGTCGGCCGCTATCTTCTCAATGGCCTTGCGGGCGCGCTCCTTGCTGGCGTTCCAGCGGGAGCCGCCGAGTTTGTCCAGCGCTGGCTCGGCGCCATCGCCGCCCTTGAAACGCTGGATAAGGGAAAGTCTGTCCACTGGCACGTACAGGCTGTCGCTGCCCTGGTATTCCATAACCAGAAAGTCATTGCCCGTGCCGGCCATATCAATGCGCTTCAGTCCTCTGAAGCGGCCAATGCCATAATCCCGGTGAACGAGCAGCTCCCCTTCTTTCAGATCCTCGAAGGAATCCATGCCCTTGAAGGCGCGCGTGCTCCGCGTACCGGACCTTTCGGCCTTGGGGAAGAGAATTCCTTCCCCGAGAATGATCGAATTGTCCCAGAGGAGTTCGGAACCTTTTCTGAAGGAAGAAAGAAGAGCGAAAAGTCCCTTCTCATCGGGCGAGTAACGCAGGCGCGGCGCTATGCCCTCTGTTTCGCAGAGCTTCAGGAACTTCTTCCGGGCCCGATCCGTGGAAAAGCTGAGCAGCACCTGGTTCTTCTCAGCCATCCACGTCTTCAGGGCCGCGCTCATCTGCAGCCAGGGCCGGTCCATGGCGCCGGGATCAGTAAAGACTTCCTGGAAGGAGTGCAGCTCATGCTCGCACATATCGATGCCGGCCTGCTCCACTCCCACCACAAGGGGCTCAGAATAGACAGTTGTGCCGCCCTGCACGGGAGCCGCGTCACGGCTGCGCAGACAGAGAGAAGAAGGCTGCTGGGGGGAGGCGTCTTCCGCGGAAAGTTTTTCCGCGGCATCGTCCCAGGCCTCTTCCAGCACCTCGCGGGTATCGTTCTCCCCGTCGCAGAAGAAGAAACTTCCCTTCGGGAGCCAGTCTTCCAGGAGAGAGGCGTTTTCGTGCACCACGCCAGGCATGAGCGCTCTGCCCGTTTCACGCAGGGCCTTTCTGCAGGCATAGGACATGTTTTCCGTGATTTTGCCTTCCCGGAAGAGCTTCTGAAAGCGCTGCTCTGCCAGGTCGAGGCTCTTTGCATCGCTCAGATAGGGAGCCGCCGGAATAACGGTCAGAGAATCCGTATCCTCCACAGAACGCTGGCTTTCCGGATCGAAAACTCTCAGCCCGTCGACCGTGTCGCCAAAGAACTCCAGACGCAGCGGCCTCGTATACCCAGGGGCGAAAATATCGAGAATATCACCTCTGCGGGCGACTTCGCCGGGGTTGGTCACCATGGGTACGCGGACAAATCCCCACTCAATGAGCTGGTCAAGGAGCAAATCCTGAGGCCAGTCAGCTCCCTTTGCTATCTCGAGAGTGTTATTCAGAAAGAAATCCCTGGGTGGGTACCTGACAAGGAGCGAGCCGGCGCTCGCAACAACGATGCGGGGAGCACCCAGGGAAAGCGCGTAGAGAGACGCCAGGCGTGAGGCCCAGACAGAAGGGCCGCTACGCAGAAGGAGTCCGGGCGGGAGGCTGATGACACTCCTGGCCCACGCCGGGGTATCCGGAGGAACCGGCCTGGCGGAGAGTTCCGGAGTAAAGAGCACGGCCAGGCCCTGGAGAGCCTGAAAGCTCTCCCGGCTGCCGGCCACAAGTACGGCGGTGCGCCCGCGGGCGACGGATTCAGCCGCCAGCCTGGCCCGGGTGGCCAGGCCCGCACGATCAAGATGCAGGACAGCTTCCTGCGTATCCAGTGGAAAACGAGTCTGCATGTTTTTCATGCCCGCGGGGCTGAAAAAAACGGCTGTGCCGCCCCTGAGGCAGTCATATCTTTAGAAACCGCAGCCGGAACAGCTGCCGCAGCTGCCGCCACAGGAATGATCCGACGGCCCGAGAACGAAAGGATGGTCTGTCCTGACCACGAAGCCCGTGCCGCTGACATCCACAGTCACATTACCGACCATGGCGAAAAGGGGCTTGGTCATGCAGAACACGATACCGTCAACTTCCTCGGAAACGTCATATTCGGCATCGGCCTTGTCCAGTGTCATGGTGGCGGTGGGGCCGCCGCACGTGCCCGGGGCAAAATACACACGGATGCTCTTGCCGCAGTCGGAATTCGCGGCAAAGAAATCGTCGAGTTCCTTCTTGGCTTTAGGCGTAACAGTAAACATTGGGCATGACTCCTTTGAAAAGAGAAGAGTATACGGTGCCCCGTCGTCTCTGGGGCACCGTACGGATCGGAAAACAGAAGGCTAGTGGCATCCGCCGCCGCATCCGGAACACCCTCCACCGCAGCTGCAGCTCCCGCCCATGTCAGGAACGGGGCGCTCGGATACAATGGCGAAGCCGAGGTAACTGAGATCCACGCTGATGTTGCCAATGGCTTCGTAGAGTTCCTTCGTCATGCAGTAGGTAACGCCGCCGATCTCTTCGGAAACGTCATTGTCATCTGCATCATCGAGAGCCATGGACAGCGTCGGACCACAGCATCCGCCGGGAGCGGGAAAAACGCGGACGGATTTTTTGGCATCGGGATTGCCGCTGAAAAAGGCATCCAGCTCCTTCCTGGCCGCATCGCTGAGAGAAATCATGGAAAACCTCCACGGGAGATATAAACTGCCCGGGGAAAGGCAGTCCGGAGGGAGGGTGCTATCGCCCTTTTTCCCGCCTGGTTGGCTCGTCCTGTGCGCGGCCCGTTCCCCGGCAGAATCCGGAAAACAGGCCGCAGCGGAACGCGCGGTTAGATGGAGCAGCTGTCCCCTGAACAGCCGCTGCAGCCATGCCCCTGAGGCGCCGAAGCGCTGTAGGGCCTTTCAGAGCTGATCGTGAAGCCCATGTAGCTGAGGCCTACCGAAACTTCTCCGATCATCTGATAAAGATCTTTTGTCATGCAAAACGTAATGCCGCCGACTTCCTGGGTCTCATCCTCGTCGTCAGGCTCATCCAGAGCCATTGAAAGAGAAGGACCGCTTCAGCCGCCGGGGGCTACAAAAACACGAACGGATTTTTTGGTATCAGCGTGGCTGGAGAAAAATGCGTCCAGCTCTTTTTTGGCAGCATCATCTAAGGTGATCATGAAAAAAATCCTCCAATGATCGGCAAAATGTTAACGAAAATGAAGATCCAGAAAGCAGTGCAGAGCCGTAAAAACTCACGCACTTTTCCCGAGCTGGGAATTTGTAAGATTATCAGAAACCAGTCCTGTCTGCAAACGCGTTTGGGGGTCTGCTCCCGATAACCGTATTTTGTAAAATAACAACTATCTCTGAAAATGGAATACCCGGACAGCCTTTTCGCTCTTTTCAGCAGATGGCAAAACTGATAATTTGAATCAACCCTTTTCTTTTTATTTGCATGGAGATTTTTATGGAATCCAAGCTCCTTCTCGATGACGGCGAAATCACGCGCACGCTGGAGCGTCTCGCCTACCAAATTCTTGAAAAGCATGAAAAATGCGAAAACATCATGCTTGTCGGCATCGAACGCCGCGGCGCTGATCTGGCCAGGCGTCTGCAGAAAATCCTTTCCTCGACCGTGAATCACGAGGTGGCTCTGGGAACCCTCGACATCAACCTGTATCGTGATGACTGGACTTCCATGGACGCCTCTCCGCGCGTGGGCCAGTCCAACATCCCCCAGGACGTGACCGGTGTCGCCGTCATTCTCATTGATGACGTCCTCTACACAGGCAGAACCATCAGATCTGCCCTCGAAGCCATCCTTGATTACGGCAGGCCCAGCTCCGTTGAGCTTCTGGTTCTCATTGACCGCGGGCACCGCGAGCTTCCCATCCAGGCCGACTACGTTGGCCGCACCATCAATACGTCCAGGGAAGAGCACGTGGATGTCCTGCTTGAAGAACGCGACGGCAAGAACGAAGTGCGCATTTCCCGCGACTGATCCGTGGCAAAAACCGTTTTGTCTCTGCCGGCAGCACTGTTGCGGTCGGCTTTTTTTTGTATCCATTGGTCTGAGCCGGCCGGAACCGGGGAGATGAGTGCTCTGGGCAGAACGCACTCTCCTCACATCGCAGAGGCGGTTTTCTGATTTTCACAAACCTTCAGATAAAAGCCGGGCATTGTTTTGCCAGTAAGCGGCGGCAGCCTGCCAGACCAGAGTTCTGAGTGCACCTCTCCAGGAGCCCGTCACACGGCGGATACCTCCTCCGGTGTCAGACTGTGATTTTCCCGATGTCAGGGCAGACCCGGGACGTTTATCTCCCAGACGCCCCAATGCCTGGAGCACATAAAAAAGCGGGACGAACGAATACCGTACGCCCCGCCCGTTATTTTCTATCCGGCAGAATTCCGGACGCCGCTTCCGGCGGCAAGTCTGCGCCTGACTGCCCGCTTTCTAAGATAGAAGCGCAGGGGCAGGAACGTGCAGATAATCGCTATGATACAGATGTTCAGCGCCCGTGACCATGCCGCGTTGAAGGGGCCCTGGAAAGAAAGAAGGGCATTCTGGCCCCAGACTGTATGATACAGGGCGAACCCGAGCGCAAAGTTCAGGAGGAGCAGGCCGATGGCGCAGAGAAGCCACGGAGCGGGGATATGTTCTTCCATGAAGAGGGAATGTCTGTAAAAACGACGCCCCGATGCGTACAGCATGCCCAGAACCACGGCACACATGAGCGCCGGAATCCAGCTTCCGCGCATGAACGTCCCCAGAATGCCGAGCACCAGACAGATACAAATCCATACATAGGGCCGGCGCTGACGCCGCTTCAGGCCATAGGCCAGGAAAAGGAGCAGGCACCCCGCAGAGCCGCAGAGTATGGTGCCGATGAACGCGCACTGGGTTGGCAGATACTGAGTCAGGAAGGAAAGCCCCCACCTCGGCGGGGTGGTTGAGAAGAGCAGAAGCACGGCGCCCGCAGCGAGTGCGAGGCAGGCCGTAATCATGGGCGACAGCACGGAAAGCCAGCGGCCGGCATCGTGAATGAAGTTGCGGCGCAGGCGCACCTCGTACACGGCGAGCACGATGGCTGCGCAGAGAAGCGGCAGTATATAGTAGATGAGGCGGAACATGAGAACCGCCGCAAAGACCACCTGCTCCTGGTCCGTGTTGGTGAGGTGGATGATGATGAGCTCGAAAAGACCGACGCCACCGGGAATATGAGTCAGGACGACTGCCACCTGAGCCATAAGGTAGCCAGGCAGAAACTGAAGATACCCCACGCCGATGGTGGAAGGCAGAAGAACCCACATGCAGGCTGCCGCACAGATCAGGTCAACCCAGGAAACCACGACCTGGGCAATAGCGATCTTCGGCGTCGGGAAGACGAACTCCTTGCCGAAGAAATGCACCGGCTTGCGCACAAAAAAGCAGAGGACCAGGTAGAGGACAGCTATGCCCGTAAGCAGGGCTCCGAGGAGCCGGACGTTGTGGAGGGGCATTTTGGCCAGAAGTTCCGGGGGAAATTCCGGAGGGGCGATAAGGAAGACGATGCCGCCAAGGCCCATGGCACCGATCCAGAAAGTGACCGCGAGCATGAGAACAAGATGCAGAATCTCATGGATGGAGAAGCCCCAGACCGAATAAAATCGGAAACGCACGCTTGTTCCGCCCAGAAGAGCGCCGAAGTTATAACTCACGGTCTGCCCCACGAACGACACAAGGCTGACCCTGCTCAGGGGCAGTGTCTTATGGATGGCTTTCAGAGCCAGCCAGTCATATCCGATCAGGATAAAATAGTTGACGATGCAGAGGACGAAGGAAAGGAAAAGGCGGGTGTAGGGGATCTGATCAATGGCGGCACGTATTTGCGCTATGCTGTAAGCCTTGAGCTTGTCGTACAGAAGATAAACAGCCAGAATAAAGATAGCCAGGACGAGAAGCGGCGCCAGATAGCGTAAATATTTTTTCATAATTTCGGGCCTCTCCGGGGAAAAGACTGAAAACAGGGAAGGATTCCTCCCCTGGAAACATTAGATAATAAAATTTCCTGTTACTCCACGTCAAGCCGAAACGGCTTTTGGCACACCCGTTCTCCCCGGCCGGAAACGAAAACAGCCCCTCCGCTTGCACGGAGAGGCTGTTCGGGAAAAAAGAACTCCGGCCGTTATTCAACGACCTTATGTCCAAGAAATTTAATTTCGGTGATTTCGTAGGTCACGCTGCCACGGGGGATATTGATGGTTACCTCGTCGCCGACTTCGTGGCCCAGAAGGGCCCTGCCCACGGGCGACAGGTAGGAAATGCTGCCCTTCGACGGATTGGAATCATCGGGGCCGAGGACGGTATAGGTCTTCTCTTCATCGGTATCCTCGTCCACCAGGACGCAGGTGCTGCCGAACACAACGCGGTTACCGCTCAGCTTGTCGAGATCAATCACCTTGTACAGTCCGAGTCTGGATTCGATGTACTTGATTCGGGCCTCACACATGCCCTGACGCTCTCTGGCGGCATCGTAACCGGCGTTTTCACGCAGGTCGCCTTCTTCACGGGCTTCCTTGATAGCCTGGATGATGTGCGGACGTTCTTCCTTGAGCTCCGCAAGTTCTTTCTCCAGTCTCTTGTACCCCTGCACAGAAATCGGGATGCTGGAATCGGCCATGTCTCGTTCTCCTAAAAAACAATAAAAAAAACGTCCACTGCCAAAACAGCGGATCGCAGAATAATTCTTTTCCTAACTTTATAAGCCAGTCACCATGGAAGGTCAAGCTGGAACGAAAATTCCCAGGGTAAGGACGAATCCGATACCTCCACCTTTCCGAAAAATCATTTTGGTTTTCAAGCAATCCACTGCATTTATTCCTTTGAAACCCTGCCTCTTTGATGTACTTTTGTTTAACCTCCTCTGTTTTTTATTTTTAAATAAAATCTAGACTTTTTATATATTTTTATACTTTTGCGTATTGCATCCTTTCTGTCTCTTCAGACGGCATCAGACAAAAAGTGATTCATTCATAAACTTGGCAATCTCCGGGATGTTTGCTATCAGTTATTCGTTCTGCAATCCGCCGGACGGGGAACTTCTGTTCTCTCCAACCGATCCTTTCTGAAAAAGATGCGCAAAAATTCCCTTTTTTACCCCCGCGTCCTCTATATTCTGGCCGCACTGGCCTGGTATCTCCTGCTGTGGCCGAACCCAATCACCGTGTTCATGGCCGGCTGCACGGCCTGCCTGACTCTGCCCATATACAGGAAGCTCCGCACGATAGCGCGGCAGAGACGGCGCAACGTGGAACCCCGCTGCCGCGCGCTTCTGGCAAAAGAGATTGGGGGGCCAATACTTCTCCGCCCCATTGTCAGGCGCTGGCGCCGCATCCGCACAGGCACAAGACTTTCCATCATCAGGGGTATGCCCATGACCGCATACCTTTCCCTGATCATCATGGGCATGATCCTGCCAGTGACGCTCTTCACGGTTCTTGTGGCTCCCCAGGTTGGCGCGGGCTTTTCCCGTCTGCACGAATTATGGTCCAACAATTTTCAGCTGCCCGAGGAGTGGACACAGTTCCTTAACGAACGTTTCGCCAACATACACAGCGTGCCTTTCGTGAACAGGATCCTCGAAGAAGGGCAGTCCATTCTCGATCAGATATCCGAGTACTTCAGCAATTTTTCCACAGACACCATGACCACCATTATCAACAGGGGCTTCAACGTCCTTGGTGGCACCATGTCCGTTCTCTGGGACCTCTTCCTCTTCCTTTTCCTCACTGTCATCTTCGCCCTCTACGCGGAGCGCATCCATCTTGTCACGGCCCGCATCTTCCATCTGCATCCCCTGGTCCTGCACCGTTTTATCGAAGCCATCAGGAACGCCCTCAGAGGCATCTTTATGGGCATCATCTTTGTTGCCATCATTCAGGGCTTCCTGTGCGGCGTGGGATTCGCCATCGTTGGCTACAAGCAGTTTGCCTTCTGGGGGCTGCTCGCGTCCTTCGTTGCCCCCATCCCCACCGTTGGCACAGCTCTCGTCTGGGGACCGCTGAGCCTGCAGCTCTGGTTTTCCGGTCAGACCGTGGAGGCCGTCACGCTCGTTCTCTGGGGCGTCATCATCGTTTCCACAGCCGACAGCCTGCTTCGTCCGCTCTTTCTCAAGAAAGGCATCAAGGCCTCCTACTTCATTCTCATCCTCGTTATGCTGTGCGGCATAGCCGCCTTTGGCACAGTGGGGCTCATTCTCGGTCCCGTCCTCCTCGCCTTTTCCATTCAGGCTCTGGAAGAAGCCAACCGGGCCTACCCGTCCTTCTTCACCGGGCTTCAGGAAAAAAAGGACAGCCCGAAGTCAACATCCCAGGTTCCCCGCTCATGATTCGCCCGCATCTTTTTCCCGCTCCTCTCCTTCTTCTTGCTCTTCTCTTCTCCCTGCTCCCCGGACGGGAAGCCGTGGCCGGCGTCCCTGTCCGTTCCGCTCTTCTCCTTAATATGAGCACGGGGCAGATTCTTTACCAGAAATCTCCGGATACGCAGATTCCTCCGGCCTCCCTGACAAAAGTCATGACCTCCTTTCTCGTCCACGACGCCATTCAGGCAGGGAGACTTTCCTTCGGAAGCAAAGTACGTGTTCCGTCAAGCGCGGCCTACGCAGGAGGATCCACCATGCATCTGCGTCCGGGCGAGCGTATTACCGTGCAGAATCTCCTGGAAGGCATGCTCATTGCCTCGGGCAATGACGCGGCTACAGCCCTCGCGTACAGGGTGAGCGGCAATCCCCGCGCGTTCGTGGGAGCCATGAACGCCAAGGCCAGTGCCATCGGCATGACCAGCACTGTCTTCAGAAATCCCACAGGCCTGCCGGCTGCCGGCCAGACCACCACGGCACGGGATATGATGCGCCTCGCCCTCGCCTATATGTCAAGCTACCCAGGCGCCCTCAGAATTCATTCCCAGAGTTTCGCCCAGCACGGAAGGCGCACCCTCACGACCACAAATCCCTTCCTCGGTGAAAAAGGCGTGGACGGGCTCAAGACGGGCTTTACCGTCAGTTCCGGCTACAACATCATCGTCACGGCAAAACGGGGCGGTACGCGCCTCCTTATCATCGTGCTCGGCGGCCGCTCCGCCGGACGGCGCAACATGGCGGCACGGGAACTCCTTGACGCCGGCTTCCGCCACCCCTCTTCCGCGGAGGCCGTCCGCAGGGAAGTTGACGGCAGCGGAGTTATGAATCTGCGTCACGGCACCTATCAGAAGCACAGATCCAGACACAGAAGGAGCCGCCGGTAAAGCCTCTCTCCTGGGGTAATTAATAGAGATTTCCCCGCACGCTTCCGGGTGTGAAACCGGTGCACACGCGCGATACTTTCACCCCATTATTCAGAACACCGGCCAGAAAGCCGCAGCCGCATCTATAAAAGGAACCGGCGGTGCTGACTGCGCTGCGGCTGATCTATGATCTCTGACTTTTCCTGCCCCAGGTGGAGCCTGATGCGCAGCCATGTGGTCTTCTGCTCCTGACCTTGACCTCATTACGGGCAAAGGATTATGATTTCAGCAAACGCAAAAATACACCTGCACCGTATAGGCAGGGAGGAGTAGGTTCATGGGTATCGGAATGCAGGAAATGCTCATCATCTTGCTGGTGGTACTGGTTCTTTTCGGCGCCAAGAAACTTCCGGAGATCGGCGGCGGCCTGGGGCGCGCTATCCGCAACTTCAAGCGTGCAACCAGTGAACCGGATGAAATCGATATCTCAGCCAAGCCTGAAGCAAAAAAAGAACAGCCCGCAACCTCCCAAGCCCATTCGACAGACTCCTCGGATACCACGGGCGGCAAAGCCTAGTCTGAGCACAGGAAAGGAACTATCTCATGAAAACCGAACAGATCTCTGTATTTCTGGAAAACAGGACCGGCCGTCTCTGTGAAGTGACAAAAGTTCTGGCTGAAGCCAACATCAATATCCGTGCCCTTTCCCTTGCCGACACGTCTGACTTCGGCATCCTGAGAATGATCGTCTGCGATCCCCAGGAAGCCGCCAAGGTCCTGAAAAAATCCGGCTTCGCCATCGGTATCAACCATGTCGTGGCCGTAGCTGTTGATGACAGGCCCGGCGGACTGGACGAGATCGTGCAGATCCTGAACAAGGCAGGCATCAACGTCGAGTACATGTACGCCTTCATGAACAAGAAGGAAAAGAGCGCCACCATGATCTTCCGTTTCGACAAGAATGACGAGGCCATCGACGAACTTCAGAAAAAGGGCATCAAAATTCTTCCCCCTGCCGACGTCTGTGGCGACTAAGTTTCGTACATCCCTCTGAGTTTTTCATTCTCCCCTGTCCCCCCGGACAGGGGATTTTTTTTGCCCTGAAACCGGAATCCGTCTCTCCGTCCGAGGACGCTGCGTTCCTTTCCGGGGCGGTCCCAAATACGATTTTTCCATGGCTTATTTTACATAATATGCTGAAAATATTAGAAAATTAATAATTACCCAGAAAATTACGCAATTTTTTCATTTTTTCCCCTTCACTAAACAGGGGCCCGACTTATCTTATTGAGCGATGCAGGGAAGCCCCCCAAACACTGAAGCCGCCAAGGCTGACGGGCCCTGACGGAACGCGCCCCGCACCTCAATAAAAAAGCAAATTAACTTTTATGGAGGAATACCCACTATGAAACTGCAGCCGCTGAATGACCGCGTACTGGTCAAACGCCTTGAGTCTGAAGAAAAGACCGCTGGCGGTCTTTACATCCCGGATACTGCTAAGGAAAAGCCCTGCAAGGGTATGGTTGTCGCCGCCGGTCCGGGCAAGTGCGACGAGAAGGGTAACCGTGTCGCCATGGCTGTGAAGAAGGGTGACACCGTCCTCTTCAATAAGTATGCCGGCACCGAGGTGAAGCTCGACGGCGAAGACCACCTTGTTCTTCGCGAAGACGACATCCTCGCCATTATTACCGACTAAGTAGCACCTATCCTGGAGGAAAATTACCATGGCTAAAGATATTATTTTTGACGTAAAGGCCCGTGAGCGTCTTGCCCTGGGCGTTGATAAACTCGCCAATGCCGTTAAGGTCACCCTTGGACCCAAGGGCCGCAACGTGGCCATCGAGAAGAGCTTCGGCGCTCCGGTCATCACCAAGGACGGTGTGACCGTTGCCAAGGAAATCGAGCTCGAAGACAAGTACGAGAACATGGGCGCCCAGCTCGTTAAGGAAGTCGCTTCCAAGACTTCCGATGCCGCTGGCGACGGTACCACCACCGCTACCATTCTCGCTCAGGCCATGTACCGCGAAGGCGTGAAGCTCGTGGCCGCCGGCCGTAATCCCATCGCCATCAAGCGTGGCATGGACAAGGCCGTTGAAGCCCTGATCGCTGAGCTCAAGAATATTGCCAAGCCCACCCGCGATCAGAAGGAAATTGCCCAGGTCGGCACCATTTCCGCCAACTCTGACGCCACCATCGGCACCATCATTGCCGAGGCCATGTCCAAGGTAGGCAAGGAAGGCGTCATCACGGTCGAAGAAGCCAAGGGCCTCGAGACCACCATGGATGTCGTGGAAGGCATGCGTTTCGACCGCGGCTACCTCTCTCCTTACTTCTGCACCGATGCTGAAAAGATGGTGTGCGAGATGGAGAACGCCTACATCCTCTGCACTGACAAGAAAATCTCCAACATGAAGGATATGCTTCCTGTCCTCGAGCAGGTCGCCAAGGTCAACAAGCCCCTCCTCATCATCGCTGAGGACGTGGAAGGCGAGGCCCTTGCCACCCTGGTCGTGAACAAGATCCGTGGCGCCCTTCAGGTTGTCGCCGTCAAGGCTCCCGGCTTTGGTGACCGCCGCAAGGCCATGCTCCAGGATATCGCCACCCTTACCGGCGGTATCGTCGCTTCCGATGACACCGGCACCAAGATCGAGAACCTGACCCTCAACGAACTCGGCCAGGCCAAGCGCATCAAGGTCGAGAAGGAAAACACCACCATCGTTGACGGCCTCGGCAGCAAGGAAGAGATCAAGGAACGCGTGAAGCAGATCCGCAATGAGATCGACAACGCCACTTCCGATTACGACCGTGAGAAGCTCCAGGAACGTCTGGCCAAGCTGGTCGGTGGCGTGGCCGTCATCCGTGTCGGTGCCGCTACTGAAGTTGAGATGAAGGAAAAGAAGGACCGCGTGGAAGACGCCCTGAACGCCACCCGCGCTGCTGTTGAAGAAGGCATCGTCCCTGGCGGCGGCACTGCCCTCGTCCGCGTGAGCAAGGTCCTCGCCGACATCAAGCCCGCTGACGACGATGAAATGGCTGGTGTGAACATCATCCGCCGCGCCATCGAAGAACCCATGCGCCAGATTGCCCACAACGCCGGCTTCGAAGGCAGCGTCGTGGTCGAGAAGGTCCGCAATGGCAAGGACGGCTTCGGCTTCAACGCCGCCACCGGTGAGTACGAAGACCTCTTCAAGGCCGGCGTCATCGACCCCAAGAAGGTCACCCGTGTGGCTCTGCAGAACGCCGCTTCCGTCTCCTCTCTGCTCCTTACCACCGAATGCGCTATCTGCGACAAGCCCGAGCCCAAGCAGGCTCCTGCTGCCGGTGCTCAGGGCGGCATGGGTGGCATGGGCGGCATGGGTGGCATGTACTAAACTCCGGACTGAAGACCGGTGTCAGTACATAGCTGCCTGACGCAGCCTGATTAGTGTACGCATCAGGGCGGCACCCCTTTTCGGGCGCCGCCCTTTTTTTATACCTGCGGGCGTTCTCTTTTCCGCCTTTTCTGCTGTCTCTTGCGGACTGTTCCTGCCGGTGATAGTGGGAACCCTTCACGGAGGCACTATGCATTTTTCCCCTCTCGCCGAGATCGTCATTCTTTTCCTGCTGTCTATCCTGGTAAACCTTGCGGCCAGCAAGATCAGGCTTCCCGCTACGGTAGGATTTCTGCTCACGGGCGTGCTCTGCGGCCCGTCTGTACTCGGTCTCGTCAGTGACAAGAGCACCATCGACCATGTGGCCGACCTCGGCGTCGCCATGCTGATGTTCACCATCGGCATGGAACTTTCCGGAGACGCACTGAACCGCCTGAAAAAGCCCGTTTTTGTAGGCGGCAGCCTGCAGATCGGCCTCATTATCGCGGCCTGCTGGGGGCTCGGTCTCTACCTTGGCAACCCCAAAAGCGGCGTTCTGTGGGGATGTCTCTTCGCCCTCTCCTCATCGGCTATTGTCCTTCAGATATTCCAGCAGAAAGGCATAGCCGGCACACCTGTCGGCCGCCTCGATCTGGCCATCCTTGTCTTTCAGGACATGATGGTCGCCCCGATGATGCTGCTCATCCCCATGCTCTCGGGACAGCTTGAGCTTACCGCCAACGTGCTCATCGGCGCGGCGGTGAAAATACTTGGCCTCGCCGCAGGCATGTTCATCTTCTCAAAATTCCTGCTTGACCGGCTCATGAACGCCGTGGTCGGCACGAGAGCCCGGGAAATCCTTCTGCTGACGACTCTGGTACTCTGCCTCGGCTTCGCCAGCATTACCTCCTTCCTGGGCATGTCCATGTCTCTGGGCGCTTTCCTCGCCGGTCTGATGCTGGCCCGCTCCCAGTATTCCATGAGTGTCATCGCTGACATCCTGCCTTATAAGGATGTCTTCATGAGCCTCTTTTTCATCTCCGTGGGCATGATGCTCAATATCGATTTCGTCATCAGCCACGCCGGACTCATCGCAGGCATCGTGGCCGCTTTCATCGTTCTGAAGACCCTGCTCTGCATGCCGTCCATCATGGTCCAGGGGTACCCTCTCAAAACGGCCATCATGGGCTCTCTCTGCCTCGCCCAGGTCGGCGAATTCTCATTTGTTCTCGCTGCATCCGGCGTCTCCGCAGGCCTGCTCAACGAAAATACCTATCAGATGTTTCTCGCCCTGAGCGTTATCAGCATGATGCTGACGCCCGGACTTATCTCGGCTTCCAAACCTTTCGCGGCCGGTGTCTGCCGCGTCCTCAAGAAGATCGGACTGAACGTTCACGACGGGGACACCGAGGCGGCTGAGGAAACGGCCAGCGAACTTACCGATCACATCATCATTATCGGTTTCGGCTTTTCAGGCAAAACGCTCGCCAACGCCGCAAAAGAATGCCATCTGCCCTTCAATATTCTGGAAATGAACCCTGAGACGGTCAACCGTTACAGGGGAAGGCTGCCCATTTCCTATGGCGACGCCAGCCAGCCCTCCATCCTTGAAAGCCTCGGCATCGAACGCGCCAGAGCCATAGCCATCGTCATTTCCGACCCGGCGGCCGTCCGGGCTATCGTGGTCAAGGCCCGTGCTGCCAATCCCCAGATCACCATCATCGCCCGTACGCGCTTTGTCACCGAGGTGGGGCCGCTCCACGCGCTTGGCGCCAACTATGTGGTTGCCGAAGAATTCGAATCCGCCCTTGAAGTGTTCAGCCAGGTGCTCTCCACTTACCTCGTGCCCCGTCAGGACATTGAACGCCTCTGCGATCACGCCCGCCACAAGAGCTATCGCATGGTGCGCCGTATGACCCACTCCGCAGAAGATCTCGGTTCCCTCGTCGACAGACTCCCCGAAATGGGCGTGCAGGCTCTCAGAATGGACGAAAATGCCCCTCTCTGTGAAAAGACCCTTTCGGACACGGCCATGCGCAACCGGTTCAGCGTCACGCTGGTGGCTGTCTACCGGGATCCGCACATGTACCCCTCGCCCGATGGCAGTTTTGTGCTTAAGGGAAACGATGTGCTGTACGTTTTCGGCACCATGGACAGACTTTACGCCTTTAAGACCTATCTTTCCGGCAAGAAAACAGATGATTCCGGCAGGAACGACGCGCCGCTGCTTGTCTGATACGGAAACAGAAAACGATAAAAGCCATCAGGAAATTCCTGATGGCTTTTTTGTCCGGTAATGGTGGACGGTGCAAGACTTGAACTTGCGGCATCTGCCTTGTAAGGGCAGCGCTCTACCAGCTGAGCTAACCGTCCGTTATGCTGGGCACCCTCTTACCTGAAGAGTAGGCTCCTGTCAAGGTTTAGCCCCCCCGTCCGCGCTCTGGAGCCTGGCCCTGGCACGGGCGCAGACTTTCTTCATATCGTCCTCCAGTTTGCTTCTGAAGCTTTCTCTCAGGCCGTCGTCCTCCATGATCATGTCACTCTGGCGCGTGTGAATCAGCAGATAGCCGATGAGCTCGGTCCGGATCAGAATATCATCGCGCTCCATGTCCTCGGAAACGGCATAGAGAGAATCACCCTTCAAATCCACACGGAAACCGTATGGCTCGAGCAGGCCGGAAATCATCGCCGTGCGCAGCTTCCGGCGGTTGACGTCGGCCGCGCCGCCCTTAAACTGGAAACTGACGAAATTCTCCTGTTTTTCATTCGATGCCAGGGCCTCCACAGTGCAGAAGTGGTAGCCGTAGCGCGCCTGCAGAAGCATGTAGGCGCTCGAAATGATGAAGTAGTTGCGCATGGCCATGGTATTGGGCGCCGTAACTTCGAGCTCGGGATTCATGGTGCTCTCGAAGACAACACTCATGAGGCCTGCCGCGCTGCCCGTTGGCGGCCCGTTCCAGGGGATGGCGCACATGCCATCCCAGAGGGCCAGCATGGGTTTCGAGGCGATTTCACTGATATCGACCACAGGCCCCTGCACATCGCGCGTAAAGCCGTCGTCCATATCGATTATCCAGTACTGCAGTTTGGCTCCGGCCCTGAGCTGCTTGCCCATGGAACGGGAAATGTCCGTGTCCCCGCTGAAAATAAAATTGGCCGACTTCTCGTGGCAGAAACGGGTGATATCATGCAGGCTGGTGCACTTTTCCGGTCTGAAATCGCTGGAGTCCGGGTCGAGCAGATGCAGGGGAACGATGTACTGGGCCGCGTCCTGCAGCGCTTTCATGACAGGAGATCCGTCCATGAGGCGCGGGTGCGTCCTGTCTCCCTGCAGAAGTTCCCTGTGCAGGCCGGAGAGGACGCGCTGGTGATTGGCGTCCAGGGTGATTTCACGGCCGTTCGAGAGCGTTTTCACTGCTTCCGCGAGGCTGAAGAGCGCAGGCACGTGATATTCGCGGCATACCGACGCAAGATGTCCGGCTGTGCCGCCGTTCTCACTGATCATGCCCGCCGCGCGGGGAAGAAGCGTTGCCCAGCGCGGGTACGCACGCTCCACTACCAGGATTCCGCCCTTCGGAAAGGAAAGCATGTCAAGGTCGCGGTGCACGATATGGACAGGGCCGAGCGCCACGCCGCTGCTCACGGCTATACCGCCCTGCAGCAGAATTTCTTCCGGAGGCACGGACACATCTTCTTCTCTGATTTCCGGCTGCGCCTCGGCTCCGTTTTCTGACTTCTCCAGTTGCAGAGGACGGCTCTGCAGAATTATCACGTGCGTGCCTTTCCCGTCGCGGGTCGTCTCCAGAGCCCATTCCACGTCCTGGGGTTTTGCGTAGTATTCCTCCAGAGCCAGCGTAATGCGGGCCACCTCGCGGGCCTGCTCATCCGTAATACTCGGCGCGCTGCCCTCCTCGGGCGTAAGCATGGTTTTGCGAATGCCCGTGGCCAGGCTTGTATCCGTATCCAGACGGCTCGCTTTGCACGCGATATGCCGGGAAACAAGGCGTGCCGGATGACTGTGCGAGAACGTGAACGTGTCCGGCATGACACCGCCGTCGACCACGGCCTCAGGAAGGCCAGGCACGGAATTCAGGACAACATTCCGAGATCCTGAGTCCTTGCCTTCGGCCACGGGATCCTCACTGTAGGCAACGCCGCCGGCCAGAGCCCTTACCATACGCAGCACGCCGACGCTCATAGGCGCCGCATCGTCAGGAATGCCGCGCTGGTAACGGTAGCTCAGCGCGGCCACCGTGTACTTGCTGGCCACGATTTCCTTCCAGATGTCGCAGACCTCATCAGGAAGCACATTGAGCTCCGTACGGTACTGTCCGGCGAAGCTCGCTCCCAGAGCGTCTTCTCCCACGGCACTGGAGCGGAGGGCGAGACGGATATCCTCGCTCATGTACTTGTCCACGAGAATTTCAATCTGTCCCCAGATAGCGTCTTCCAGCGCGGCCGGAAGCGGCGCCTGCTGCACAGCCTGCTGCAGGCCGGCAGAAAGCGTAAAAAGCTGGGACATATCATCCATATCCGTGGCGCGGATACGTTTTTCAATTTCCTCGGCCAGACCGTTCTCCTTAAGGAAAAGTCTGTATGCCGTAACAGTCACAGCAAAGCCGGAGGGAACGGGCAGCCCCGCCCCGGAGCTCACCTCTCCCAGGTTTGCCATTTTGCCGCCGACTTCCTGGATATTCGCCAGACTGATAGCCTGAAGAGGCAGCACAAGAGGCCCGTCGGTGGAGTAGACCGCCGGCTTCAGAACCGTATCGATATGCCCGCTTACGCGGCTGAACGCATCAGGGAGTTCCGGATAGGCATTGCCTGTGAGGGAGTTGAGCTCGCGCACCATCTGGTAGACAGAAGCCGCAGCGCGCGTACCGGCGCCCCTGATGTACTCCATGCCGAACGGACGCGTTCCGCTCAGGTGTTCCTCGATATCGCTCATGATTTCCAGCGCCGTCTTGTTGGCTGAAAGCAGGCTCCTGAACCGCTTGCATCGATCCCGGATCTGTTTTTTCACAGCCTCAAGTTCGGCCCTTTCTTCCGGCGTGGGTATGTGCTCCCTGTGAAAGAGCTTTCCTAAACTGGAAAGAAATCCCATGGCGACTCCATTACTTCGCTGCCCGCACTGCCTCGTCCATCTTTATGATCAGCTCATTCAGGGAAACAGGCTTCAGCAGATAATCGTACGCTCCATTTTCCATGCCGCGGACGGCCACTCCCACTGAAGCGTGTCCCGTCAGCAGGATAACAGGCAGCTTTGGCGCGATTTTCTTCATCTCTCCGAGCGTTTCAAGACCATCCATGCCCGGCATGCGCACGTCCATGACCACCACATCGAACTTCGGTCCCGTTCCGTCAGTCATGGCCTGCACGCATTTCAGGCCATCCATACCGTTGGAAGCAGTAGTTATATCCATGGAACGCCTGCCCAGGCGTTTCTTCATGATTTCCAGAAATTCCGTTTCATCATCTACCATAAGCACATGCATGGGTACATCTCCTTTGAAGGGCAGTCTCAGGCTTTGTCGTGGCTTTCATTATCGCTCAGGCTGTTTTTCATAAGGGACTGCTGAGGCGGTTCGGGCGGCATAAAGATGGTAAAGGTCGTTCCCTTGCCCACTTCGCTCTGCACGTCAATGCGCCCGCCAAGCTTTTCCAGAATATTGTAACAGATGGCCAGGCCAAGGCCAGTTCCCTTGCCGAGAGGCTTGGTGGTGAAGAAGGGATCGAAAATCTTGCTCTTTGTTTCCTCATCAAGACCGGGTCCCGTATCGGAGATGGCAATGGAGGCTCCACCGTTGGGCGTACGCCCGGTAGTCACTGTCACTGTGCCGTTCTGGCCAATGGCATCAATGGCGTTGTCGATGATATTCAGAATCACCTGCTCGAGCTGGGCCGGATCCGAAAGAATGACCGGCACATCGGAAGAATATTTCTTTATGATGCGCACGTTATGGCTGGTAGCCTCGGAATGGAGAAGCTCTTCCACATGGTCAGCCACGACGCTCAGCATGACCTCTGCCCTGCCGGGGTTCATGCGCCGGCCAAAGCCCAGCATACGCTGCGTGATGCCCCGGGCGCGCTGCACATTGGCGCTTATCTTGTCGCAGCTCGCCAGGATCTCATCATAATTCTTCATCTTGCTGCGATCCTCGTCACTCAGGAGATCGCTTATCCAGCCCGCGTTCTCCTGAATGAGCATGAGCGGGTTGTTAACCTCATGCGCAACGCCGGAAGCCATCTTGCCAAGCGCGGCCATCTTGCTGGACTGAAGCAGGCGGGCATCGATATTGTCCTGCTGGCGGTCCTTTTCCTCGATGGATTTGACGAGCTTGCGCGTGGAAAGGACAGCGCCTGCCGTCACAAGCACAAGACCCACGATGACAAAGCCCAGAATAAAGATTTTCAGCGTCCGAAGCGGAGTCAGGGACTGCCTCACGTCATCGAGCACAACCAGAACCCAGGGCATATTTTCCAGAGGAGTGAAGGCGGCCAGCAGACTGCCGCTTCCTTTCTGCTGTGTGTCTGCCGTCTTCAGCGTACGCAACGCGATGGAATCGCGCTCCCCGGGGCCCAGAACTTCCCCGAAGTTCACCTTCGACATGGCTTTTCCATAATAGATGGAATCGGTCTGCAGAATGCCATCCCTGGTCATGAGAAAGGCGTCGGCGCGGCTGCCCGAATAAATACGCTGCAGAAGTGACAGAATGGCTTCGGTATCAATAGTAGCGCGCAGTATGAAACTGTGCGTCCCGTCGTGGCGCAGCACCGCGATGATGAAATGAGGAAGATTGCGTTTGCCAAGGAAGACGTTGCTTACGTACGTGCCCCTGTGCAGAACTTCGGAAAACCATTCCGCATCGTGATAGTCCGCGTTGAGGAGGTTGTAGGGCCCCACATAGGCCTCATGGCGTCCCTCGAGATTGATGACACCTATGTCAACAAAGGAACGGCCGTTCGTCTGCAGCACGGAAAAGATGCTGCTCAGTCTGCCGGGATTGCTGAGTTCCTCATAGCTGTGCGTGAAGGCCAGCGTGCGGATCTGTGAGATGCGCTCTCCAAGGAACGTATCCAGAGCCCGGCGCTTGGAACTCGTGAGAGCTTCCAGTCCGGCACTGATCTTCTCATCGTAGACGCTGTCGATACGGTTGATGGAAAACCATCCCAGAGCCACCAGCGGGGTTACCGCCAGAAGCAGAAGAGTGATCAGCACATTGCGGTATATCCGCCGGTACTCCCGTCTGGGGTTTGTTTTTTCAGACATTGCCCTGACTCCCGGCATTCCCGGTGCCGTCCCGGAAAGCCATGCAGATTCGGTTATTACCTGCGCCCCGTGTACAGAGCACGGCACTGCTCCAGAATTTCTTCCTTCTTGCGGGCCCGCTGCTCTTTGTCGAGCATAATCATGTCAAGCTGGCGCGTATGCGTGGTCAGATGACCGGCGACAGCCAGAAGCGCTCTGCCCTCCTCGAGGGACATTCCCTCGAGCCTGGCCGTAAGGGAATCTCCCCGGATGTCCGGCTTGAAGCCGAATTCCCACAGAAGATCTCCCACAAAATTCACGCGCGAAACGCGGCGCTCGATATCCGCAGCACCGCCGCGCAGTGTAAAGGACACATAGTTCTCACCACGGCGCTCGCTCACGCGGGCCTCCACGGAAATAAAATGGAAGCCGAACCGGGCGAACATGCTCATATAGATTCCGGAAACAAGAAAATAATTCTTTTCCGTGAAGTACTGTGTCTGGGCAGACGGTTCGAGATTCGGATTTGTGGTCGCCTCGAAGAGGACCGACAGAAAACCCTTGCCGTCCACAGGCGGCGGTCCTTCCCAGTCGTAGGCGTTCATGCCGTGCCAGAAGGACTGCATGGGAACGGATGTGATGTCCCGGATATCGATGAGCGGTCCTTTATGTGTGATTGGAGCGAATCCCCCGCCGAGATTGATGACCCAGAACTGTTTGGGAACCTGGTCATACAGCTGGCGCACGCGCAGTTCGGTTCCCTTCTGCTCGGACCCGAGGGCGAACATGGCATCCAGAGCCTTGGCGTGACAGTACACGGCGATGTCACGGTATGTGCGGCAGTTGGCCGCTGTAAAATCGAGGCTCTGCGGATCCACGGTCAGGGGAGAAATATACTTCGATGCCTTATCCAGAATGCGGTATACCGGTGAAATGGGCATGTAGTCTATGGGACGTACGGCCTGCGCGGCCAGAACATCCTGAAGGCCGGCGTACACGCAGCCATCGCTGGCCGACACGGTCACCCATTCCAGTTCCTTCAGCTTCTCCATGGCTCCCGGAAGCTGGAAAATAGTGGGAATGCGGAACTCGCGGCAGATGTCAGCAAGGCGCGAGCTCATCCTGCCCTTCTCCACAATGAGGGCGCTGACGCTGTCCAGGGCTGAAACCCAGAGGTAATGATCATCCGGAACGACAAGGACAGCATGAGGTGGAAAATTCCTGAGATCATTCCATTTTCTGGCAATGACGGGATGTCCTGCGGCAACCCCCTGATTGGCCGTCATTCCTCCGGACAGAATCGGATCTGGAAGTTTGTCCAGAAGCTCGTCCTCGGCGTAATGCTTCTCTTCAGGCCCCCGGAGACCTGCCTCTTCTTCCTTCTTCATCACAGGCGTGGCTGCGCGCTGCCTGAGCAGGAGGTCATGGAGGGTATGAATGTAAATTCTTCCATCCGGCGTGACGAAATAGGACATGGACTGGGGACAGCCCTTGTCGGCCGCCAGCTCGGCAGCAATGCCAGCCACGCGGGACACTGTCGCCTTATCAAGACTCTCAGAGAAATTTGCGCTCTCCCTTGTCACGCGCACGGCGTACGGTGGATTCGGGGAGACGGAGAACCGGTCGGAATCCTTCTTTTCCCTCGGCTGGCCATGGAACACGTACACCTGCAGAAGCGAGCCTTCCGGCTGCAGAGGATGCGCCGTTTTCACGACGCCGCGTTTTGAGCCGCTCTCCATGGCGATGCAGGAAACGGAAAAGCCCGTGCCCGATCCGGTGAGGCCACGGGCGCGGCGGTACACAAGCGCCTGCGCACACTGCTTCAGGGAGAGGGCCCGGTGCACAGCCTCCAGTATCTCTTCGTCAGGGGAAGAAAGAGGCAGGGCCTCAGGACACATGTACAGCCCGTCAGACTCGTATTTTGATTCCGGAGGCCAGAGGCGTACCTTGAAGACCAGGAGCATAGGCCCGCTGTCACGGCACTCTTCCCTCAGCTCATGCAGCGCTGCCCTGACTGCGTCCTGCAGTTCCTGAGGCATGGGAGTTTCTCTGACCACCTGCTCGGCGCCGAGGCCCAGCCTGAGCACACGCTTCGTCTTCAGTCCCCCTTCCGACTGAATGCGGCGGTTGATTTCCTCGCGTATTTTTTTCTCTCCAAGGAGAAGGTCACACCCCGCTCCCGTGATCACGAAACCGCGGGGAACGAGATCCCGGTATTTATCCGGGAGCGTGCTGAGCCGTACGGCCTCGGGGGAAGCCAGGAGTGTGCTGGAAGCGAGTTCCGGGGAATTCAGGGGAAGAATCAAAGGCCCCTGTATGCGTCTGTGGAGATCATAGACGAGGGAGCTTACTTCTTTCTGAAGGACGCTGAAGCGCTTCACCAGCTCGTCCGTATGCCTGCCATCCAGGGCCTTCAGCTGGCGCACGCACTGAAAGACCTGCAGGGCAACATCCGTGCACAGGGCCCGCACTTTGTAAATGCCGAACGGATGTTCACAGCAGAGCGTGTATTCGATCTGCGACTCTATTTCCTGGAAACGGTTCCAGGCTGTGAGAAACATACGAAAGCGGTTGCTCAGGATAGCAAAATTTCTGTCCTGCTGCTCCTGTTCCGGTCCTGTCTTCTCTTCCTTCCTGCGGGAAGAGAGCAATGATTTCAACCAGGTAAAAGCCATGCGTACCACACTCCGGAACCGCCAGTACGAAAAGGGAAAGCCGGTCTGCTCTTCTGGAGAAGCTAGCACCTTACAAAATCTAGGGCAAGGCAGGTACAAAACATTTTAGAAATTTTTCACAAGCAATCCGGCCAAGAAACCGGTGAGCAACAGGTCAGGATGGATAACCCCGGGGCCGGCCCCAATAAAAAACGTATAAAGATCCTCAGCCCTGCTGCTGGGAAATGGAAATCATAATCGTTTTTTCCGCTCTCTTGCTTTGCGGGCCGGACACGATCGGAATCTTCCTGCTTACGCTGCTCGTCCCACCGGCGGATAAAAAAAAAGCCTGCACAACGGGTGCAAGCTCTGCCGTGCGGAGGAAGGCGGCGTTTCAGATGCGATCGATGAAGCAGTTGTTCAGGAAATCTTCCATGGCCTCATCGGCTTTTTCAATAAAATCCCTGAGAGGAAAGGTCTGACCGCAGGAAGGACAGACCATGTAGGCCCTATGGCATGTCCGCGCGATCTTGAGTTTCTTGCCGCAGGCAGGGCAGGATAGCGAGGTCTGAGCCTCACGTGCTGCAAAATATCCCATTTCGGTTCTCCAGTGTGGAAGCTGTTCTTCCGGTATGCCGGAAGAACGCCGGCTCAGGGGGGCCCGGGCGTGGGCCCCCCAGGGGCATTTCAAGGCTGAAGAGGCGGGGCCTTGAAAAATCAGAGATCAGGCTGGACTTAGTCCATCTGCTTCCTGATGAAAGTCGGCATGCTCAGGTCATCCTCATACTGGAAGTCGAGCTCACCGGGGCGATGGGCGTTCATGCCATCATGGTCGCCATGACGGGACTCGGTTTTCCAGCGCTCCTGGGCATCGCGGACGAACTGGCTACGGGCCTTGCGGGCGTCCTGCTGGAATCCCTGGGCCTGCTGTACATCGCTGAAGTCCACGCGGTTACCCATGGGCTGGGAAGCCGGCTGATAATAAGGGGGCTGGGGAGCGGGCTGATAGGCTCCGGCCTGGGCAGCGGGCTGGCTGGGACGGACGGGGGGCTGGGGACGGACCACCCGCTGCGTGGGGCGATCGTAAGAAGGCTTGACCTCGGGAGTGACGGACGGCTCGATACCGGTGGCCACCACGGTGACACGGATCTCGTCCTCGAGTTTTTCATCGAAGAGGATACCGAACTTGATGTTCGCCTCCTCGGGAACCTCGCTGCGGATCTTTTCACCGATAAGTTCCATTTCCTCGCCGGAGATATCGTCGGAAGCGGTGATGTTGTACAGGATGGCCTTGGCGCTCGACAGGGAGACGTCCTCGAGGAGAGGAGAGGTAATGGCGCTGCGGACAGCTTCCTCAGCGCGGTTTTCGCCCTTGCCGGAGCCCATGCCCATAAGGGCAAGGCCGGACTCGGCCATGGCAGTACGTACGTCAGCGAAGTCAACGTTCAGGTAGCCGGGCTGGGTGATGACGTCAGAGATACCCTTGACGCCATAGTAAAGCACGTCGTTGGCCTTGCGCATCAGTTCCTTCAGGGGAGTCTTTTTGGGAGCGAAGGTCATGATGCGGTCATTGGGGATAGTAATGAGGCAGTCTACGTGCTTGGAAAGTTCTTCTATGCCCGCTTTGGCGTAGTTGGCGCGTCTCTGTCCCTCGAAGGTGAAGGGGCGGGTCACGACAGCCACGGCAAGAGCACCGCAGGACTTGGCGACTTCGGCCACGACAGGCGCGGCACCGGTTCCAGTGCCGCCGCCCATGCCGGCTGTAATGAAGACCATTTCGGCACCGGTCAGAGCTTCTTCAATGGCCTGCTTGCTTTCTTCAGCGGCCTGTTCGCCAACGGAAGGATTGGAGCCGGCTCCGAGACCGCGCGTCAGTTTTTCACCTAGCTGAATATGTGTCTGGGCAGGATTCTTGTTGAGGGCCTGCAAATCGGTATTGGCGCAGATAAAGTCAACACCGGAAAGGCCTGACTCAATCATGTTCTGCACGGCGTTACAGCCGCCTCCGCCCACACCAACAACCAGAATCTTGGCGTTGCCGCTCATTGCTGGAGTCTCAACAATCTGATCCATGATAGATTCTGACATAAAACCGCTCCTCTACATTACTTGAAATGCCCGATTGAATGTTTCTGCCGAAATGCCCCGTGCGTATTTTCCCCCAGCCGCCCCGGCTGCGGGAAAATGAGGCTACGTAATGTCCATAAACCAGCGCTTCATACGAGTGAGCAGTCTGGAAAAGAGAGACCCCTCTCCGCTCGGCTGTTCTTCTTCGCTTTCGGTCGAGAGTGTCGGCCGTTCGATCATCGTGAAGCCTCTTCTGAGTTCCTGTTCGGCACCGTAGCGCAGAAGGCCAACCGCGGTAGCGAACTTCGGATTGTCGACCACATCGGTGAGCCCTCCGATATTGCGCGGATAGCCGATGCGGCACGGAATATCGAAAACCTGTTCGGCGAGCTGCTGGCAGCCCTCGATAAGGGAGGCACCACCCGTAAGAACCACGCCCGCCCTGATGCGGTCCTTGCAGCCGGAAGCCACTATGGTCTTGTTCACGTAGTTGAGGATTTCCTCCATACGCGGCTCACAGATATCCGCCAGCACCTGGCGGCGGAGCTTCTGCGGCGGACGGCCGCCGACGCTCGGAACTTCGAGCGCTTCGTCGCTCTGGACGAGATCTCTGAGAACACAGCCATACTTGACCTTGATTTTCTCGGCGCTTTTGTTGGGAGTGCGCAGGCCGAAGGCGATGTCGCTCGTCAGCATGGAGCCGCCCAGGGGAACGACGGCCGTATGCTTTATGGCGTTGTTTTCGAAAATTGCGATGTCAGACGTGCCGCCGCCGATATCCACCAGCGCCACGCCGATCTCCCGCTCTTCATCGGTGAGAACGGCCTTGGCAGAAGCCAGGGATTCAAGGGCGATGTCCGCCACGTCGAGACCTGCGCGGTTGCAGGAACGGACTATGTTCTGGGCGCTCGAAACAGCGGCCGTGACGATATGCACGTTCACCTCGAGGCGCACGCCGGCCATTCCTATGGGATCCACGATACCGCGCTGGTTATCTACGATATATTCCTGTGGGAGAGTATGAATGACTTCTCGGTCGGAAGGAATCGCGACGGCTCTGGCAGCGTCAAGCACCCTGTCAACATCGTGTGTCGTCACTTCATTGCCCTGGATGGCAATGACACCATGGGAATTGATGCCCATGATGTGGCTGCCGGCTATGCCGACATACACGGAACGGATATCGCATCCGGCCATCTGCCCGGCCGTCGTCACGGCCTGCTGAATGGACTTCACGGTATCCTCAATGTTGACGACCATGCCCTTGCGCAGCCCTTTGGACTCGCTGTCGCCTATACCTACGATCTTGACCTGCCCGTCGGTGTCAACCTCGCCGACGACGGCGCAGACTTTCGTGGTGCCTATGTCCAGCCCTACAATGAGTGCTGTATCAGTCTTCTCCATTATCGACTCCCAACTGTATATCCCCAAAATCCCTTATTTAGCGTAATTGCTGGCGCAGTGAGACCCAGACGCTGCCGTCTGCCGCCCTGGCTTCCTGAACCATGCCGAGCTCCCTTCGGCGGGCCAGGTCGCCGATGGCCACTCCGAGCCGGGAAAGATTCCCTTCCCAGTCGTCCGGGGCCAGCGACAGCCGCATTTCCCTGTCTTCCAGGTAAATCTCCACTCCCTTGCTGGGCGAGACATCCACCGTGGCGATGGCGCCCACCTCAATGGGAAGTGCTCCGCTGCGCATGTCCTTCATCAGCCTTGAGAGATACGGAATGGCGTCCTCTCCACCGGGCTCGATGGTCAGCATGGGCAGGGACATAAAGTTGTCGCTTTCAACCTGGGCGATGATTTCCCCCCGGTCGTTGGCGTAATAGAGCCTGTCATCATGCCGGACCCAGAAACTGGGCATACGCTCCCTGATTTTGATAACGAAACGGTCCGGCAGAAGCCGTTTGACCGAAACATCCTCAACCCAGGGAGTGGAACGCAGGCGGCGTTCCACATCGGAAATACTCACCGCAAAGCTGTTTTCCCCTTCATGAAGGCCGCCCAGCCTGAGAATCATGTCTCTGGTGAGGCGGACGTTCCCCGACACATCGATGTGCCTGGTGATGAAGGTATCGCTCGTAAGGACTGCGTCATAAATCCAGACGGAGCCCTTGAGGAGCAGAAGCAGCACGCAGACCGTGACGAGAGCCGCGATGAGCACGCCGGAAATTTTTCTGCCAAAACGCCTGAGCCCGCTGAAGTCCCGCTTGCGGCGGGGTGTTTCAGGAGCCTTGGACGCGCTTTCCGGTTCCTGCCGGGAAACACGCCTGCGGCGCATATTCCGGCCCGACTGCGCTTTGGAATCGGCTGACTGCCTTGAAGAGGAAAATCCCCTGAAGGTATTGGGGCTCCTCCGCTGGCGGCCTGCGCCGCCGACATCGGATCCCACGGGTGCCGAGCCCGAAGTCTGGGGCCGGATCCCCTTTCCGGACTGCAGGTTCAGAAGAACCTGCCTTCCGTCCACGGGTCCCCTGTTCTGGCCTCTGCCGGCATCAACCCCGCCTGTTTTCGCGGGCTGGGCATCTTTTTTCCGTTCCTTGCGGTTCAGGAAGAAAGACACGGCAGAAACCTCACCTCAAAATCCAGTTCAACGCCAGCCATGGCCCTGACAGCTGTTCTCGCCTCTTCAAGGAGAGCAAGGGCCTCGGCTGAAGTCCCGCCTCCCAGATTCACGAGAAAATTGGCGTGCTGTTCCGAAAGGGCAACGCTGCCCTTTCTGCGCCCTCTGAATCCTGCTCTCTCGAGAAGAGCGCCCGCGGACACGCCGCAGGCCGGATTCCGGAAGACACAGCCCGCACTGCGGGCCGTGATGGGCTGCCTGGATTTTTTCATCTGGAAATTGTGCTGCATGCCGGCCGCCACATCCTGACTGGTTGAACGGGAGAGACGGAACACGGCAGAAACAACAAGAAAACTGCCAGCCAGACCCCGCGGCCTGAAGTGGCGGTATCCTGTCTCGCAGGCATCCGGAGTCAGACGTACGAGGCGGCCGCCGGACCAGATCTCGACGGAATCCAGGCTTTCGGCCGTGGAAGTTCCGAAGGAACCAGCGTTCATGGCAACCGCGCCTCCCACCGTGCCGGGAATGCCGGCAAGGCCCTCCATACCGGAAAGGCCTTTCTCCCGGAGGAAAGCAAGAAGAACGGGAAGGGAAATTCCCGCTCCGCAGGAAACCAGAACCCCGCCGTCAGCCGTTTCATCCCCGAGAACTGCCGGCCCATCCGTGAAGGCGGGCCGGACAAGAACGGCCTCATGGGAACCGTCCAGTCCGAAGATGTTGCTGCCCCGTCCGACCACATAGACAGGAAGGCCGAGTTCACGGATCCTGTCGTCCATGGCCGCGAGATCATCCCTGCTGCTGACGGTCAGCTCGAGGGAGCATGTGCCGCCGAGGCCCAGGGTCGTGATGGCGGAGAGGCTGGGATTTCTGACCTCGCGCATGGTTTAGCCGCGCTCGAGCCAGGCCGGACCCACCTTGGTGATGGAACCCGCGCCGATTGTCAGGAGCACGTCGCCGGGTCTGAGCTTTTCGTCCAGGCCCTTCACGAGTTCGGGAAGCGTCTCGTAGAACGTCACCGGGGTCTTGCTCACCTGGCGCATGCCGACAGCGAGGTTAAACCCGGAAACGCCGGGGATAGGCTTTTCCGAAGCCGGGTAAATTTCTGTCAGCAGAACCTCGTCCACCGAATCGAACACCTTGCAGAACTCGCCGAAGTGAGCCTGGGTGCGCGTGAAACGGTGGGGCTGGAAGGCGACAACGATGCGCCGCCCGGGGAAGACCACGTGGGCCGTCGCCAGAGTCTGCTTTATTTCGTTGGGATGGTGACCGTAATCATCGATAACAGTCACGCCATTGCGCTCGCCCTTGTATTCGAATCTCCGGCCGACTCCCTTGAATCCTGCAAGCCCCTCCCTGATTTTCTCAAAGGGGATCTCACAGACCAGAGCGACGCCGATAGAGGCCAGCGCATTCAGAATATTGTGCCTGCCGGGCTGGGGCAGCATGATCTCGCCAAGCTTTTCGTTCCCGCGCCACACCTCAAAGCGGTTCAGATGATCCACTTCGAGGGGCACAGCGCGAAGCTGGTTCTCGCGGCCGAAGCCATAGGTGATCACAGGACGCTTCACCCGGGGAAGCAGTGCGGCCACGCCAGGATCATCGCCGCAGACCACGTCCGCTCCGTAAAACGGAACATTGTTCATAAAGTGGACAAAGGCGTCGTTCAGAGCTTCACGGGTTTTGTAGTGATCGAGATGATCCTCATCTACGTTGGTGACCACATTGACGATGGGCAGGAGGCAGAGGAAGGAGCCGTCGGATTCGTCGGCTTCGGCAATGAGATAATTACCATGCCCAAGATGGGCATTGGTGCCGTATACGTTGAGGCGTCCGCCGATGACAACAGTGGGATCAAGACCGGCCGTGTCAAAGATACTGGCCGTAAGAGAAGTCGTGGTTGTCTTGCCGTGGGTGCCGGCGATGGCGATACCCTGTCTCAGACGCATGAGTTCGGCCAGCATTTCAGCCCTCGGAATAACCGGGATGCCGCGTCTGCGGGCCTCGACGACCTCGGGGTTGTCATCGCTGATGGCAGTGGACTTCACAAGGACGTGTTCGTCATCGATGTTCTCTGCCAGATGTCCTATGTGCACATTGGCGCCCAGGCTCCTGAGGTGACGGACAGTCGCCGAATCGGCGATATCCGAACCGCTGACTTTGTAGCCAAGGTTGAGAAGCACCTCCGCGATGCCGCACATGCCTGCGCCGCCGATGCCAACCATGTATATTTTTTTGATCCTGTTGTTCATGACGTTCTTGTAACCTTTTCTGCAATAAAAAATCTAGACCTATTTATGAAATTATCTAAAAATTCCTTTCTTGATATCTTTTCGCATTTAACTGCAAAGCTTCCGGGATTTTTAAAATTGTATTTCTCAGGGCGCAGAAGAAGAAAGGCAGTATTTTATACCGCCGGAACCGGGAAAAAACCTTCTTCAGGCTTTTTCTCAAGGCCTGCTGTTTTCCTGCCGCCCCCGGAGCAAAAACACGGCCCTGCGCCGCGGGCGGTACATGGAGAAAATTTTTCGTTTCTGCCTCCGTTTTTTAAGCCTCTGCGAGAAATATTTTAAACAATATGTTCAAAAAATATTGACAGTTACTGGCGCTTCACAGCCACCGCTTCGATCTGATCCGCCACCCGGGAGGCGGCGTCACAGCGCGCGAGTCCCAGCGCAGCCCTGGACATCATGGCCAGCCTGTCCGGTTCTCCGAAAAGGCCGGTGATAGTGCCTCCAAGGAAGGAGGCGCTGAGAGATTTTTCCTGGAAAAGAACAGCCGCGCCGGCCTGCTCCAGAGCCCTGGCGTTGCCGGTCTGGTGGTCCCCGGCCGCGTAGGGATAAGGCACAAGGATGGACGGAACACCGGCCCCGCAGAGTTCAGCCACAGTGCTCGCCCCTGCCCTGCAAAGAACCAGATCCGCCCAGGAATAGGCACCGGGCATGTCGTTGATGAACGCGGTCACGCAGGAGGGATCATACCCTGCCCTGGCGTAGGCTTCCTTCACCACAGGCTCGTCTCGGACGCCAGTCTGATGGCGAATGGAGACGCCGGCTTTTTTCAGGACAGGCAGCATCTCCACCATGAATTTGTTGAGTGCGTGCGCCCCCAGAGATCCGCCCACGATGAGCAGATGCCTGCGGTCAAAGCCGCGCTTCTGCCCCCCCACCGCGAAAACGTCCCTGCGCACCGGGTTGCCGGTGACGACCACTGGGCACGTGAATCCCTTCGTGTCCGGGAGAGACACGCAGACCCTGGCCGTCAGCCTGGAGAGAAAACGGTTGCTGGCGCCCGCAACAGCGTTCTGCTCGTGCAGAACGGCCGGGACGCCCAGGATACGGGCCGCAAGAAGCGGAGCGAAGGCAGCGTAGCTGCCGAACCCCGCCGCCGCGTCAGGGTGAAAGCGGTGCACTACGGCCAGCGCGCGGGGAATGGCCAGGGACATGCGGCCGAGGGCAGCGATGCCGGCCAGTCCGCGGCCAAGGAAACCTCGCACGGGGAGGCCAACGAAAGGCACGCCGGCCTCAGCAGCAAGGCGTTTTTCGGGCCCGTAAAGGGAACCCATGAAAAGCAGATCTACGCCGGGATTGCGGCGCCTGAGCTCTTCAGCCACGGCAAGAGCCGGAAAGATATGCCCGCCGGTGCCACCGGTTGTCAGGAGGACTCTTTGAATCATTTCTTTGCCGTCCGTGAGAAGTTGAGAATGAGCCCCGTGCAGAGCATGGTCGCCACCAGGTTGGAACCGCCGTAACTCAACAGCGGCATGGGCACGCCTTTTGGCGGCGCCACGCCCATAACCACGGCAAGATTGAGAAGGCACCCAAGGCAGAGGATGACGGTCAGGGCGAAAACAGTGTAGCGATCTCTGAGGTCTTCCTGCTCCATGATGATTTTGTAGCAGCGCCAGAAGAAGAGGATGAACAGGATAATGACCACGCTTACCCCTACGAAACCCATTTCCTCAGCCAGCACGGCCATGATGAAGTCGTTATGGGCTTCGGGAAGGTAGAACATCTTCTGGCGGCTGGCTCCCATGCCCACACCGAAGAAGGAGCCGGAACCGATGGCAAGGAGCGACTGCACGAGCTGGTAACCCGTATTGTGCGCGTCCTTGAAGGGATCGATAAAGGCCATGAGCCTGCGCATGCGGTAAGGAGCCGTAACGGCCAGAGCTGCGCCAGCCACGCAGGCCATGACTACGGAACAGAAAATGTAAATAAACCGCGTGCCCCCGGCTATGCACATGAAAAAGAGAAGGAGTGCGAGCACGACAGCGCTGCCGAAGTCAGGCTGCAGAAGGAGCAGGAAGCAGAAGAGGCCTGTCACCAGGAAGGGCGGCAGGACACCGCGGGTGAAAGTTTTAATCAGCGCCTGCTTGGAACTCATGAAATAGGCAAGGTACATGGCCAGGGCTATCTTCACGAACTCCATGGGCTGCAGGTTGATCGGCCCGAGTTTGATCCAGCGGTGGGCACCGTTGATTGAGGGGGAAAGCGGCGAAAGCGTCACGAGGAGCAGGAGCAGACAGAAGAAAATGAAGGGGTACTGCATCTTGTAGAGAAAGCTTCTCGGCAGTACGGCAGCCACCCAGAGCACAACGCCGCCCACAAGGGCGTAAACAACCTGACGCTTGAAGAAGTAATATTTGTCCCCGTACGAGGATTCTGCCACGATGCCGCTGGCCGAAAGGACCATGACAAGGCCAATGGAGAGCAGCATGCACATAATGGCAAAAAGCCACCAGTCCACGCCGCCCGTCCTGCGGTGCCTTCCGGACACCGCGGCCCGGGGCCCGGCGGCGCCTGTTACGGAGCCAGAGCCGGCCGTCTGGGCCTGAGCTGCAAAAGCCTCCGTTTTACGGCGCTTGAGCAGATTCCTCAGCATTACGCAAGGCCTCCCACGATATTTTTAAAATCCTGGCCCCTGAAAGCCATGCCCTTGTAGAGGTCAAAGCTTGCCGTAGCCGGTGAAAGAAGGATGACGTCGCCGGAGACGGCCTTATGGTAAAGGCTTTCGACGGCGGGTTTCAGGGTCGGATACCATTCCATGGGCACCACACCCTTCCACGCTGACTCGAAAATTTCACGCGAGGCGCCGAAACCGGCCACGCAGCGCACTTTCTCCCTGACCAGGGGAATAAGCGCCTTCAGATCGCCACCCTTCCATTTGCCCCCGCAGAGAAGGAGCACGGGACGGTTCATGGCTTTGAGAGCCGTTTCCAGAGAGGAAACCGTCGTCGCCTTGGAGTCATTGACATACAGAACGCCGTGCTTCTCACACACGCGTTCGAGTCTGTGCGGAATAGGCTTGAAAGATTCGACAGCGCGCTCCGCAGCCTCCAGATCCACGCCGAATTCCCTGGCCACCTGCCAGGCGACCTCAGCGTTTTCTTCGTTGTGCCTGCCGATAAGCTGCATCTTTCTGAACCGTCCGCAGGCCTCGAAATACATGACTCTGGACCTGAGGTGATGCCGTTCCGCCTCCTCCCTGAGGGCGGGCGAAAGGATGGCCAGATCCTCTGGCGTCTGGTTGCGGAAAATCCTGAACTTGGCCTCAGTGTATTCGGCCATATCCTTGTGATAGTCGAGATGGTTAGGCGTGATATTGAGGATGGCGGCCACATGCGCATGAAAATGCGTGCAGGCCTGCAGCTGGAAGCTTGAGAGCTCAAGAACCACCACATCAGCCTTCTCTCCGCCAAGGATGTATTCGGAAAGAGGAGTTCCGATATTTCCTCCGAGAAAGACCTTCTTTCCCCCTTCCCGCAGCATGGCCGCGATGAGACTCACTGTCGTGGTCTTGCCGCTCGTACCGGTGACAGCGGCGATGCCCTCGCCGCCGAGGTGCCTGTAGGCAAATTCCGTCTCAGCCATGATTTCCGGCGCGTCAGGCCCTTTGGCCGCTTCGCCCATGATTTCCAGAAGCTTCAGGAGCGGCATGCCGGGGCTGGGGATAACAAGAGAGGCGCCACTGAACTGCTCCCTGCTGTGGCTCCCGGTCATGACCTCTATGCCGGCATTCTTCAGATCGGCAGCCAGAGCGGCGTCAATGCGATCGGGGTTGGACTCCAGAAGCCTGGCGTGCACGCCGTCCGCCGCGAGCAGACGGGCTGCGGCAAGACCGGATTTTCCGGCGCCGACGACAACAGCGGTGCTTCCGGGCACCGGACGCCATTTCAGATGGGCAGCCTGATTTGACATAACTCTCTCTCCTGACTAGCGGAGCTTGATGGTGGAAAGCGCCACAAGCCCGAGAATAATGGACGTAATCCAGAAACGGATGATGATTTTCGACTCGGGTATGCCTTTGAGCTCAAAATGATGATGCAGGGGAGCCATGCGGAAAATCCGCTTGCCGTGCGTCCACTTGAAATAACTGACCTGCAGGATGACCGAGAGGGTCTCAGCCACGAAGATGCCGCCCACCACAACCATGATGAGTTCCTGCTTGCAGAGAAGGGCAAGAAAGCCGAGGGTGCCGCCAAGGCTGAGGGAGCCCACATCGCCCATGAAAACCTGGGCGGGATAAGCGTTGAACCACAGGAAGCCCAGGCCTGCACCGATGAACGCGCCACAGAAAACTGTCACCTCGCCCACCCCGGGGATATAGGGCAGGTACAGGTACTGCGTAAGCCGGGCGTTGCCAGTGATGTAGATGAATATGGCGAAGACCGCGCCGGCAAGCACCGTCGGGCCAATGGCCAGACCGTCCAGGCCGTCTGTCAGATTGACCGCGTTGGAAGAGGCCACCATGACGAAGACGCCGAAGGGAAAATAGAAGACGCCGAGATCGGGCGTCCAGCCCTTGGCAAAGGGGATATAGAGCTTCGTCGTGTAGGACGGATCCGTCTGAAGGAGCCACATGGCCACGGAGGCCACGATGATGAGCCCCAGCATCTTGGCCTTCGGGGAAATGCCCTTGTTCTGATGATGCCTGAGCTTGGTCATGTCATCCCAGAAGCCGATGATTCCGTAGCCCAGGAAAACCAGCATGCACTGCCAGACGTAGCGGTTTGAGAGATCGGACCAGAGCAGGATTGAGACCAGAACAGTCAGCATGATCAGCAGGCCGCCCATGGTCGGCGTTCCGGCTTTGGCCGCGTGCGCCTTGACGTCGGAGAGGATGTACTGACCGCACTTGATCCGGTGCAGGAAACTGATGCACCAGGGACCGATCAGAACGGAGATGACCATGGCTGTGATCAGCGCACCCATGGAACGGAAAGTGATGTAGCGGAAGACGTTGAACGCTGTGAAGACGTCCGCATGCGGCAGAAGGAGATGATAAAGCATCAGAGCGCCCCCTCTTCACCGGTCAGACTTCTGAAGACGGCAAGAGCGTCCTCCAGCCGGTTGAGGCGCGAGCCCTTGAAGAGGACGACAGCGCCGCGGGATTTGTTTTCCGGGCTGAGCCAGGCGCCAAACTCCTTCCTGCAGGAATCGTCGCCGCCGATGAGGGCAAAGCTTCCCTCATAGCCGCCCCGGCGGAGTCCGCTGAGGACTTCATGTTCGCGGCCGCCCTTCCAGAACACTGCAGAGGGGTGCAGCGCAGCCAGCCGGGAGCCGAGCTCCGTGTGCGATTTTTCAGATTCCTTCCCGAGTTCGCCCATGTGCCCCAGCACGCAGACCAGAGGCAGTCCGATCCGGGAGGCCTCCCGGGCGGCGGCGTCCAGCGTCCGGCCCATGGAAAGCGGGTTGGCGTTGTAGGTGCTGTCAATCAGGACGAAGCTGCCGGACTTCTGCACGGCGCTGCGCTGTTCCTGGGGAAGCGGCCTGGCAAGGCCTGAGGCGATGACACTGTCACTGACACCAAGCCTGCGGCAAACGAGAGCGCAGGCTGCGCAGTCCTCGGCGCCGGAAGTGCCCCTGAGCCCCGTCCGGCAGGTAATCTGAACGGCAGGACGGCCTTCGTCCGCGGCAAAAGAAATCCGGTAGGTGTCGCCCTCCGGGCCTGCATCCACAGTCTCAGCGTGGCAGACGCAGACTTCCTGTCCCCGTCCATTCTTCACGGAAGCGTCCTTTTCCGTGGAGAAGAAACGCGCATCCGGGCAGTTTCTGAGCGCGTTTTCTACAAGCTCCGGATAATCCGCGCTGGCCGTGCCCAGGCCCTCCTTCGAAAGATAAAGAAAAAGACGGCTCTTGTTCCAGGCCACGCCCATTTCCCCGAGCCCCTCGGTATGGCCGATGCCTGCGTTGACGACGAGAGCCGCGTCAGGGAGCATGACTGATCCGAGATCGTCCATGTCGCCCTTGTGGCTTATACCGGCTTCCATGATCCAGAAATCCTCGCTGCCGTCAGCAGCCAGCATGTCCAGGGGCATGCCCACCTGGTTATTGTGGTTCTCGTCAGTTTTGTGCGTCTTTCCGACGAGGGAAAGCACATTGAAGAGAAGCTCCTTCACAGTTGTTTTTCCGGCTGTGCCGGTCAGGGAGACAACCCTGCCCCGGAAGCTCTTCCGCCAGGCACGGGCCGTGGCGCCGAGGGCCTTCACCGTATCGTCCACCATGAGCACGGGCACCTCAGGATGCCGGGCGGCGAGTTCCGGAATGGGACGCTGCGCCAGCACGGCGCAGGCTCCGTTTTCAACGGCCTTCACGGCAAAATCGTGTCCGTCCACCCTTTCTCCGGGTATGCAGACGAAGAGCGAGCCCGGAACGGCCCGGCGGCTGTCCGTGACTACAGAGGTAACGACAGTGCTCTTCGCATCCGCCGGGATTCCGGACCCGCAGGCCTCGGCTATGGTTTCCAGACACAAACGCATTTGAGAATTCCTTGTTTTTGCTGATGAAAAAAAGATTTTTTCGGATGGGCTTATTCCCCGTCGGCGCCGAGAATATCCCTGACAACTTCCTGATCGCTGTAGTGGTGCTTCACGCCGTTCACGATCTGGTAATCTTCGTGCCCCTTGCCGGCTATGAGCAGGCAGTCATCGGGACCGAGCATGGCACAGGCCTTCGCGGTGGCGCTGCGCCTGTCGGGATCCACGACGAGTTCTTTCGCTCCCTTGAGGCCGGGCAGCACGTCGCTGATGATGGCTTCGGGATCCTCGAAGCGGGGATTGTCTGAAGTGAGGACGGCTGTGTCGGAAAGCCGGGCCACGGCTTCACCCATGAGCGGTCTCTTGAGCCTGTCGCGGTTCCCACCGCAGCCAAAGACCGTGACGATGCGGCGGAAGCCCGCACCGCGCAGAGCCTGCAGAACGTTCACGAGAGCGTCCGGTGTATGGGCGTAGTCCACAAAGACATGCAGCCCCTTCCTGTTGAGGACGCGTTCGAGACGCCCGGGGACGCCGCGGAATCCGGCCAGGGCACCGAGTTTTTCCGGCTCCACGCCGAGAGCCAGCGCCATGGACTGGGCGGTCAGCAGATTGTCCGCGTTGAAGCGGCCAATCAGGGGCGAGTGAAATTCCCAGCTCTTTCCGCGGAAGGTCATGCGCAGGCGTATGCCGCTGGTTACCTGTTCCAGGAGTTCGCCATGAAGATGCTGTTCCGGGCTCACGCCTGCAGGACAGCCACCGAAACCGTAGGTCACGCAGCCTTTGGCGAGGCCGGCTATCCGCACGCCGTACACATCGTCGGCGTTGGTGGCCACGGCCTTGTCCGCGCGCGGAACATCCGTGAAAAGATGGCTCTTGGCCCTGAAATAGCTCTCCATGTCCTTGTGATAGTCGAGGTGATCCTGCGTCAGGTTGGTGAAGCAGGCCCCGGCAAAGGGCACGTGCTGCACACGCTTCTCATCGATGGCGTGGGAGGAGCATTCCATGACACAGACATCACAGCCGGCCTTTGCCATCTCGGCGATATTTTTGTGCAGGCTGATGGGATCGGGCGTAGTCAGGGGCGCAGCCTGCGTATGGCCGGGCCAGCGGTAGCTCACTGTCCCCATGACTCCGACCTTATGGCCGAGCGAGGAAAAGAGTCTTTCCAGCAAATAGGCGCAGGTGGTCTTGCCGTTGGTTCCGGTGATGCCAATGATGGTCATCGGCAGTTCATCCGTGTGCGCCTGGGCGCAGGCCATTTCCGAGAGGGCGAACCGTGTATCCCTGTGGCGGATGAGATCGACGCCGGTTCCCTTCAGGCAGGCAAGCAGCTCCTCAGGAGCGCTTTCATCAGCAACCACGGCCGTGGCTCCGGCCTTCACGGCCTGGGGCACGTACTTTGTACCGTCCTCGGTCGCACCGCGCACTGCCACGAAAACGCACCCCGGCGCCGCTTTACGGGAATCGGCCGTAACCTGGCGCCCCCCGCGTACCTGGCTCAACAGCTCTTCATAGCTCTGAGACATTGCCCTCTCCTCTCCTAATTATCCGAAAGCCACAGAATAAATTCTGTTTTACTGCCGTCCTTCCCCTGCTGGGGCCATTCCGAGCCGGGGGGAGGACTCTGTTTGACAACGCGCGTCCCTTCGCCCCTGAGCGTGGGCACGATACCCGCCCTCGCGAACAGCTCGATCGCGTTCCTGAGTGTTTTGCCCTGCACGTCAGGCACTCTGGAAGGAGCCTTGGCCAGGTGCCCGGGCAGACGCATGGCATCATCGGGATCCTGGCTTCCTGTCAGCGCCGCCGGGTGATCCATCTGCGGGGCTGCGGCTTTGCGGGGCTCGAAGGGAGACTCAGGATCCGAGAAAACGAAACCGCGCTCGCGTATCTTCTTGTCTTTCCCGGACAGGGAAACCTCAGCGTCCGGCGCCTTTTTCACCTGCCCGTTACCGCCGAGCACGCCGGCGTAGGCCATGCTCCGCTGTGCGATTTCCTTGAACACGGGGGCGGCGAGAATGCCGCCGTATTTGCCGTTGCGGGGTTCGTCAATGAAGACAAGGATCAGGTACAGGGGATCGTCCGCGGGCAGAAAGCCCACAAACGAAGCCAGCCTCTTGGCACCGTACGCGCCGGCCCGGCGGTCGGCCTTCTGGGCGGTGCCGGTCTTGCCAGCCACCTGGATGCCATCGATCCGCGCCCTGCGGCCTGTACCGTCCTTTTCCTCGACAACCTCCGTCATCATCCTGCGGACCTCCCGGGTCACGGGCTCGGAGTAAACCTGCCTGCGGTCCGCCGGAGGCTGAATGGTGTCACTGCGCAGCAGACGGATGGGTTTGGTCACCCCGTTATTGAGCAGAGTGAGATAAGCCTGGGCCATCTGCACAGGCGTCACGGAAACGGACTGTCCGAAAGACGTGGACATGAGGTCGACCTCACTCCAGTCCCTCGGACGGCGCAGAATGCCGCGGCTTTCCGAAACGGGAAGCCCCGTGCGCTCACCGAAGCCAAGCTCATGAAGGTAGTTGTAGAGGGTATGGGCACCCAGCATAAGGCCAATCTTTGCCATGCCGATATTCGACGAGTAGCGGATGACCTTGTTGGCGGGGATCACGCCGTGGCTCGAAGTGTCGCGGATGACAGCGTAACGCGTGGTCCAGCGCCCGCCCTCACAGTTGATGGGTGTGTTCCGGTTGACCTTGTGTTCCTGCATGGCAGCAGCCATGACGAAGGGCTTGAACGTGGAGCCGGGCTCCATGGCGTCCTGCGACATGCGGTTGCGGTAAATCTGGGGACGGAACTGCTTGAAGCTGTTCGGGTTGAAGAAGGGGTACTGTGCCCACGCCAGAATTTCGCCGCTCGGAACATGCACCACAAGGGCACCGCCCCAGCGGGCTTCCGCGTCCTTTACTGCCCTGGCGATGGCCTCCTCGGCGAAAAACTGCATCTGCACATCGATGGTCAGGGTCACGTCATCGCCATGCGGATCTTCCTGGCCCTCCTCGCGCATATAGAAGCGGCGGCCCATGGCATCGCGCTGCATAATCTGGCGGGTCGGCATGCACCCGAGATTCTTGTCGAGGGAGCGTTCCAGCCCTTCGAGTCCGTTGTCGTCAAAGCCCACGAAACCGAGCAGCTGCCCGGCCATGTGCTTGAAGGGGTAAACGCGTTCGTACTCTTTGCTCAGGCCGATGCCGGGGAGGCGGGCCTTGCGGATGGCCTCTGCGGTATAGTCATCGATTTTGCGCTTGATCCACAGGAAGTGGCGTCGCGTACTTGAGAGCCTGTCAAAAAGTTCCTGGGGCGCCAGGCCGAGCAGCGGTCCGAGGGTGTTGGCCACGGTCAAGTAATCGCTTATCTCCGCAGGCTTGGCGTACACGGAAAAGACCTCGACGCTGCGGGCCATGACCCTGCCGTTGCGGTCCAGAATCATGCCGCGCTTGCCGGTCACCATTTCGCTCGTGGTATGCTGGCGGCGGGCCTTCTCGGCCAGATTGGGACCTTCCATCATCTGCAGCTGCCAGGCCCGGAACCACAGAGCCAGAAAGGCAAGCCCGAAAAAACAAAACACGCAGGTGATACGGAACCGGCCCCAGTCATAGTCGGCGAAGAAACGCTGCCTGACCATGCTGGCAAAGGTATTTCTGGAAACCTGGGCCGGCGTTTCGGGAGCGTGTGTTACGCGGGAGTTGCGTGCGGCGGCTCCCCTCCGGACCAGGGGCCTGGTCTGGGAGGACCGCTGTGCGGGCTGCACACGCCTCGTATTTGTCCGCCTGAAAAACGCCATATTTTCTCCCGAAACTCTCCGGTTCTGTCAGAAATTTTTTTAAAACTACGGATTGACCTGCATGCGCCTGATCTGACCTGGCCTGGGCTCCTTCATGCCGTACTGATCGGCCTTGAGCCGCAGTTCGTAGGGCGAAAGCAGGCGGTCGCGCTCGACTTCCAGCTTGGCCCTCAGACTCTGCTTATCCTTGAGCTCGCTGCGCTGCACGTCGATAAAGTAGGCCGTGTTCACGCGGTCGATGCTGAGCCATACCAGGACCACGCTCATCCCAAGGGTCATCAGGGCGTTGATGGCCAGCACCAGAAGCCAGGTTTTCCCCCGGTGCGGCACGGCAGCCGCGAGGTGCTGTCCAAGATGCAGTCTGCCTGTCAGCTGACTCATGCTCATGCCTGCACCTCCCCGCCTTCCTGTTCCTTTTCCCGGTCATTCACGTACGGAGCAATCCGCTCGCACGAGCGGAGTTTCGCAGAGCTCGCCCTGGGATTGCGAAGGAGCTCGTCCTCCCCGGCCGTCACGGGTTTTTTGTGCAGGATGCGCACTTCCGGGACATGATGGCAGGTGCAGTGCGTCACATACTTCGGACAGAGACAGCCCTGCGCCCAGCGGTGCATGCGCTGCTTGACCATGCGATCCTCAAGGGAATGAAAGGTAATGACGGCCAGCCTGCCCCCCATTCTGAGGAAGGGCAGGATGCCGTCCAGAAATTTCCCGAGCTCGCCGAGCTCGTCGTTCACGGCCATACGCAGGGCCTGAAAGGTTCTCGTCGCGGGATGATGACGGGCCTTTGCGCGCCAGGCTGCAGGATAGGCGCGGGAGATTATCTCCGCCAGCCTGCCCGTGGTTTCAATGGGAGCTTCCCTGCGGGCTTCACAAATGGCCCTCGCGATGCGCCCGGCCAGGGGATCCTCTCCATAGGAGGCGATGAGATCCCTGAGTTCCTTCTCTCCGGCTGTGTTCACAATGTCCCGGGCAGAGCGGGAGCCGGAGGCGGCGTCCATGCGCATGTCGAGCGGTCCGTCTCCGTGGACGCTGAATCCGCGGCTTCCCTCATCGAGCTGAAGGGACGAGACACCGATATCGATCATGGCTCCGTCAAGGCTGTCCCAGCCCGCTTCCCTGAGGGCCGCAGAAAAATCGCTGAAACGGCAGTGCACGGTGTGGAGGCGGGAGCCGTAGGGGGAAAGCCGCTCACGGGCCAGCCCCATGGCCTCGGTATCCCGGTCGAGCCCCAGAATCTCGCAATCCGGATGCGCGGCGAGAAGCGCGCCGCTGTGCCCGCCGAGTCCGAGCGTGCCGTCCAGAATGCGCACCGGCCCGGACGGTTTTTCTGGAGTATCTCTGAACAAAGGAGAGAAATCTTCCAGAATATTTCCGAGGAGCACAGGAATGTGCTGATAGCCCTTCGCCATTTCTTCCATGATGCCGCCCATCCTCCTAGATGGCCAAACTGATGCCCTTTTCCGCGAGTTCGCCGGAGACGTCCTCAGGAACAATGGCGTTGAAGGCTTCAAGATCCCAGATTTCAAAACGATCGAACATTCCCACGAGCATGACGTCCTTTTTCAGGCCGGCTGCGGTGATGAGCGGCTGCGGGATGCGCACGCGGCCCTGATGATCGCAGGACAGCTCCTCGGCCAGACCCATGACTTTGGATTTGAAGCGCACAATGTTCAGTGAAGGGTTTCCGATATTGTTGAGTTTCTCAACAAAATTGTCCCAGGAGCTGGGGAGATACGCCACCAGGCGGCCATAATAGCAGGTCAGCCAGAATGAGCCCTGTTCATTATTCCGGGCCAGGCCCTCCCTGTATTCAGGGGGCAGCATGAGGCGGCCTTTCGCGTCGAGGCTCCTCTGCTGGCTTCTGGTGAACAGTTTTTCCATCATGGCTCCCACAAAATGACAGATCTTCCCACAGATTCCCACACTCTATGTACTCCCCTTCCCCCGCTGTCAAGGGAGCGTATCTTCCGGTTCGGACCGGCATCCTGCCTCTGCGCTCTGGATTAACAGGCCTTTCAGCGGCCCCATACAAATTTTGCGCCTTTTCCCGGTCCGTTTTCTTTCTGCCTTCCGCCGCGGACGCTTCACCACGGAAAAAACACCATCTCTTCCCCTGCACATCTGCAGGAAAGCGGAACAGGCTGCTGCAGCCTCCTTTCCCGGCCCTTTTTTCAGTCTGAAGACGGAAAACAGCCTCTTTCGTGGGAAAGAGTGGAAAAGATGAAGATGACGGGGGAAGGAGTGGGAAAGAGCGCCTTTCCTCTCGGGGAGTAAATATCTGTATCCGGGGCGCGGGTGTCACCGTCCGGGAGAAACTTCCGCGCGGGGGTGCCTTCTGCTTTCTGGACAGACGGGGCAAAGCGTTTTAGAAATTTTCCTTCAGAAACAGCAGAGGTTCCCCCAACAAATTCAGTTATCTCTTAAGGAGGCAGTGCGGCATCCTCTGGATGAAAAGCACTGAGAAAAGAAAAAAAATGAACAGGACAAAAATTGTTGCGACCATAGGACCGGCCTCCAACACGAGGGAAAAAATCCATGATCTTGCCCAGGCCGGTGTCAGGGTATTCCGCCTCAATTTCTCCCACGGCAGCGCCCAGGATTTCGTCGGCATCATCGACAGCATCCGCTCCGTGGAAAAGGAACTCTGCATCCCGCTGACCATCATGCAGGATCTTTCCGGCCCCAAAATCCGCCTCGGCGACATCCGGGAAAAGAGCATTGAGGTCACCAAGGGCATGCAGCTCCTTCTCGGCCCGACCAGCAGCTATACCACGGAAATGCCCTATCTCCCCTTTGACCACGACGTGATTCTGGAAACTCTGGTCAAGGGAGACCGCCTCGTTCTGGCAGACGGCGGGCTTCAGTTCTTTGTCTACGGACGCCGCCCCGACGGCCTCGTGATCCTCGAAGCCGAAAACGAGGGCATGGTAACCTCCCGCAAGGGCCTCGCCCTGCCCGGCAAGGCCACCCGGGTGCGTGCCCTGACAGAAAAGGACAAGCGCGATCTGCGTGACGGCATGAAGCTCGGCGTGGACGCTGTCGCTATCTCTTACGTGCAGACCGCGGACGATGTCCGCGAAACCAAGGAACTCATCGAATCCTGCGGCCGGAGCGTGCCGGTCTGTGTCAAGCTCGAACGCCAGCAGGCCGTCAACAATCTCGACGGCATCCTGGCCGAGGCTGACATCGTCATGGTCGCCCGCGGCGACCTCGGCGTGGAATGCCCGCTCCCGAAACTGCCCGCCATCCAGAAGCACATCATCCAGGCCTGCAACAGGGCTTCCAAGCCCGTCATCGTGGCCACGCAGATGCTTCTCTCCATGGTCAACTCTCCCGCGCCCACCCGCGCCGAGACCACGGACGTGGCCAACGCCGTGCTCGACGGCGCCGACTGTGTCATGCTTTCCGAAGAAACAGCCATGGGCAGCTTCCCTGTCGAGACGGTGAAATACATGCGCCTGATCTGCAACGAGGCCGAGGCTCTGCTCGCCGAGCGCCATAAACTTGAGGAACCGGGAAGCGATTCCGGAATTCCCGAGTACCTGGCCTATTCCGCCTGCCTGCTGGCCGAAAAGGCCAGGGCAAAGGCTCTGGTCATCCACAGCCTCTCCGGCGCTTCGGCCCGTGAGGTTTCTTCCTGCCGCCCGCCTCAGGAGATTTACGGCCTGACGCCCAATAACAACGCCGTGAAGTACCTGAACTATTCCTGGGGAGTCACGCCCATCCTCATCAGAAATCCCGAGGACGAGCCAAGCCATCTGCGCCGCGCCGAAAACTTCATCACCGAGAGCGCCTACTTTAAAAAGGGAGACGGAGCTGTTATCACTGCCGGACAGATTCACGGCTCAGCGGATACCCCGCGCGGCACCAACCTCGTCAAGATATTCTGGCGCTAATCCACAGGCCAGACGGGACGCCCTACCTTAATAATACGGGGAGGGCGCCGCGGCCGGGAGTTTTCCCGCGCCGCTTCCGGAACACACAAAGGAAACACAGATTATGAGTAATCCCCGCAAAGTCGTCCTCGCCTATTCCGGCGGCCTCGACACCTCCGTCATTCTCAAATGGCTCATCAACACCTACCACTGCGACGTCATCACCATGACAGCCAACCTCGGCCAGCCCGAGGATCTCTCCGGTGTTGAGGAGAAGGCCTACAAAACCGGCGCCAAGAAAGCCTACGTTCTCGACCTGCGTGAGGAAATGGCCAGGGACTTCGTCTTCCCCATGGTCCGTTCCGCAGCCATCTATGAAAACCGCTACCTCCTCGGCACCTCCATCGCCCGTCCGCTCATTTCCAAGGCTCTCGTAGAGATCGCCCACAAGGAAGGCGCCGACGCCATCGCTCACGGCGCCACCGGCAAGGGCAACGACCAGGTCCGCTTTGAACTTTCCGCCAAGGCCCTCGATCCCTCCATCAGGGTCATTGCCCCGTGGCGTGAATGGGATCTCATGAGCCGTACGGCTCTGAACGCATTCGCTGAGGCCAACGGCATTCCGATTTCCAAGGGCGCCAAGCGCTACAGCATGGACGCAAACATGCTGCACACGAGCTTCGAAGGTTCCGAACTGGAAGATCCCGGGCTCGCTCCCGATCCCGTCTGCCATGAGCGCTGTGTGCCCATGGAACAGGCCCCCGACACCCCCGAAGAAATCACCGTTGATTTCGAAAAGGGCAACCCCGTGGCCTTCAACGGCAAACGCCTCTCTCCCTATGAAATCATCCACGCGCTCGAGCTCGCCGGCGGACGCAACGGTGTCGGCCGCAGCGATATCGTGGAAAACCGCTACGTGGGCATGAAGTGCCGCGGCGTTTACGAGAACCCCGCCGGCACCATTCTCTACAAGCTGCATCAGGACCTCGAAGGCCTGTGCCTCGACCGCGAACTCCTCTCCATCCGCGACCAGCTCGTCGTGCGCTACTCTGAGGCCGTGTATAACGGCTACTGGTACTCCCCCGAGCGCGAAGCCATGCAGGCCTTCATGGACAAAGCCCAGGAGACCGTCACCGGCCAGGTCAGGGCCAAGCTGTACAAGGGCGGCGTGTGGCCTCTCTGCCGCACTTCCCCGTACTCGCTCTTCAACAAGAACCTGGCCACCTTCGAGGCCAGCAACTATGACCATCACGACGCCGCGGGCTTCATCAAGCTGAACTCCCTGCGTCTCGTGCAGTACGCGAACGTGAAGAAACACCTCCAGGAAAGCAAGTAAGCCTGAGGGGCGGAAATTATGAATACCCGGCGGAGGAGGTCTCAGAGAGACCCTCTCCGCCTTTTTTTGTGCTTCCCGGAGGAAGGTATAATTTAATTGACAAACAAAACAAGATAATTTAATAATTGATTGTTTAAGGTTTGATGTGTCAGGGAAATCCCCGCTATCCGGTGCGGAACGGATGAAGGGAGAAAGGAACAATCCCGCGGCACATCGGACACTCTCTGCCCCGAAACACTCAGGCTAGAAGGATTTGTCATGCCCAAACGTACAGACCTGCATAAAATCCTTGTCATCGGCGCAGGGCCTATTGTCATAGGCCAGGGCTGTGAATTCGATTATTCCGGCTCCCAGGCTATCAAGGCCCTGAAAGAGGAAGGCTATACCGTCGTTCTGGTTAACTCCAACCCCGCCACCATCATGACCGACCCCCACATGGCGGATGCCACCTATGTGGAACCCATCGAACCGGCTACGCTCGCTGCGGTTATCGCCAGGGAGCGGCCGGACGCCATTCTCCCCACGCTCGGCGGACAGACGGCACTGAACGCCGCCCTCTCCCTCTGGAAAAACGGCACGCTGGAAAAGTACGGCGTGGAACTCATCGGCGCCAACGCCGAAGTCATTGAAAAAGCGGAAAGCCGTGAGCATTTCCGCGCGGCCATGGAACACATCGGCCTCAAAGTTCCCCAGAGCGGCATAGCCCGCAGCATGGACGATGTGCGCCGCCTCGCAAAAGAACTGCCACTGCCTCTCATCGTGCGCCCGGCCTTCACCCTAGGCGGAACGGGCGGCGGCGTGGCCTACAACTATGACGACCTCCTCGAAATCGCCCGGCGCGGCCTGACCGCGAGTCCGACTTCCGAAGTCATGCTCGAACAGAGCGTTCTCGGCTGGAAAGAAATGGAAATGGAGGTCATGCGCGACCGTAACGACAACGTGGTCATCGTCTGCGGCATCGAAAACCTCGATCCCATGGGCGTTCACACCGGAGACTCCATTACCGTTGCCCCCATCCAGACACTCACGGACAGCGAGTACCAGCGCATGAGAGACGCCTCCATCGCCATCATGCGCGAAATCGGCGTCGAGACCGGCGGTTCAAACGTTCAGTTCGGCATCAATCCCCAGAACGGCGATATGGTGGTCATTGAAATGAACCCCCGCGTGTCCCGCTCTTCAGCCCTGGCCTCCAAGGCAACGGGCTTCCCCATCGCCAAAATCGCGGCCAAGCTCGCCGTGGGCTACACGCTCGACGAACTGCGCAATGACATCACCCGGGAAACGGCGGCCTGCTTCGAGCCGGCCATTGACTACTGCGTGGTAAAAATCCCGCGCTTCACCTTCGAAAAATTCCCCGGCGCCAAAGACGAACTCACCACATCCATGAAAAGCGTCGGTGAGGCCATGAGCATAGGCCGCACCTTCAAGGAGGCCCTGCAGAAGGGACTGCGTTCCATGGAAATCGGCGCAAGCGGCCTCGGCTACAACTTCCGCAAACCGCTCCCTCCCACCGACGAGATCATCAAAAAACTCAGCACGCCCAATTCAAAACGCATTTTCGCTGTGCGCCAGGCTTTTCTGGCCGGAATGGACGTGGACGCCATTAACGGCATCACGCACATCGATCCCTGGTTCCTGCGCCAGATCCGCAGCATCGTGGACATGGAAAACCACATCCGCGATTTCGGCCTGGCCAATGACATGACTCCGTGGAACAAAGAACTCGCGCCCATGCTGCGCAAAGCCAAGGAATACGGCTTCTCCGACAGACAGCTGGCCGAAATGTGGAAACGCCCTGAAGCTGATGTGCGCCGCCTGCGCAAGAGCCTCGGCATTGAGCCCACCTACTATCTCGTCGACACCTGCGCCGGCGAATTCGAGGCCTACACGCCCTACTACTACTCCACCTACGAGAAGGGCGATGAAATGAAAGTCTCCGGCAAGCGCAAGGTCATCATCCTCGGCGGCGGTCCCAACCGCATCGGCCAGGGCATAGAGTTTGACTACTGCTGCTGCCACGCCTCCTTCGCCCTCAGGGACTCCGGTGTCATGTCCATCATGGTCAACTCCAATCCCGAGACGGTTTCCACGGACTACGACACTTCCGACAGGCTCTTCTTCGAACCTCTCACGTTCGAAGACGTGATGAACATCATCGAGAAGGAAAAACCGGAGGGCGTCATCGTCCAGTTCGGCGGCCAGACCCCCCTCAATCTGGCCGTACCGCTCATGCGCGCGGGCGTGAAAATTCTGGGCACCTCCCCCGACGCCATTGACCGTGCCGAGGACAGGGAACGCTTCCAGGCCCTCATTGACAAGCTTGGCCTCAGACAGGCCGAAAACGGAACAGCCAAGAGCCTCGATGAGGCCATCGAGGTGGCCGAACGCATCGGATATCCCGTCATGGTACGCCCGAGCTACGTGCTCGGCGGCCGCGCCATGGCCTCCGTTTATGACAGACAGGAACTCACCGATTACTTTCACGAACAGGTTCCTGAACGTCCGGAACACCCCATCCTCATTGATAAATTCCTGCAGCACGCCACCGAAATCGACGTGGACGTGCTCTCAGACGGCACTGACGTCTACGTGGCCGGCATCATGGAGCACATCGAAGAGGCCGGCATCCACTCCGGCGACTCCGCATGCGTCATCCCCCCCTACTCCCTCTCCTACGACCACGTGGCCCAGATCGCCATGCAGGCCGAGGCTCTGGCCAGGGAACTGCACGTCGTCGGCCTCATGAACATCCAGTTCGCACTCAAGGGTGACGATCTTTATATCATTGAGGTGAACCCGCGGGCCTCGCGCACCGTGCCCTTCGTCTCCAAAGCCACTGGCGTGCCGCTGGCCTATCTCGCCACGCAGGTCATGCTCGGCAGTACGCTTGATGAGCTCGACCCCTGGAGCATGAAAAAAGGCGGCTTCACCTGCTGCAAGGAAGTCGTCCTCCCCTTCAAGCGCTTCCCGGGCGTGGACATCATCCTCGGCCCCGAAATGCACTCCACCGGCGAAGTCATGGGCATGGGAGCCGATTTCGCGGAGGCCTTCCTCAAGAGCCAGCTTGGCTCAGGCACCAGACTCCCTGACGGCGGCACGGTCTTCCTCTCGGTCAACGACCGCGACAAGGAATTCATCCCCGAACTCGCTAAACTCTACTATGACCTCGGCTTCAAACTCACGGCCACACGCGGCACGGCCAGGACCATCTCCGAAGCCGGTTATCCGGTCTCCGTGGTTAACAAGGTCCAGGAAGGCCGTCCGAACATCGTCGACCTGCTCATCAACCATGAAATAGCCCTCGTGGTGAACACGCCCGCCTCGAATGGCGCTACAACGCACGCGGGCAAGGCCATCCGACAGGCGACGCTCACCTACGGCATCCCCTGCTGCACGACCATCCAGAGCGCCCGCGCCACTGCCACGGCCATCGGATCGGCCAGGGGCAAGGATATCCACGTGGAAAGCCTGCAGGAATACTACAGAAGAGAGGGCAGATAGATGAAAGCGCTTTTGGCTCTTGAAAACGGATTTACCCTCGAAGGCGAATCCTTCACCGGCGAATTCGAAACCGGCGGCGAGGTCATCTTCAACACAGGCATGACCGGATACCAGGAAATCCTCACGGATCCCTCTTACTGCGGCCAGCTTGTCTGTCTCACCTACCCGCTCATCGGCAATTACGGCATCACCCACGAAGACATGGAGTCCGGGAAAATCCACATGAAGGCCCTTCTGGTGAAGGAGTGCTGCAAGGAACCCTCCAACTGGCGCTCTTTCATGAGTCTCCCCGATTTCATGAAAGAACAGGGCGTTCCGGGCATGGAAGGTCTCGACACCCGAGCCCTGACCATCCAGCTGCGCAGCAAGGGCTCCATGCGCTGCATGATTTCAACACGCGACCTTGATCCCGAGAGCCTCACGGCCAAAGCCAGGGCTCTGCCAGGCATGGAGGGCCAGAACCTCGTGCCTTTCGTTGCTGCGAAAGCTCCCTACGTCTTCCTCCGCAACGCGGTGCAGACCGTGTCCGCAGACAAAAACGGAAGACTTCCCTTCGTGGGAAGCGGCCTGCGCCTCGTGGTCTACGATTACGGCATCAAGTGGAATATCATCCGCCTGCTCAAGGAAACCGGTTTCTCCCCTGTCATGGTCCCGCCCCTCTTCCCGGCTGAAGCCGTACGCAGGAGCGGCGCCCAGGGAGTCTTTCTCTCCAACGGTCCCGGCGACCCGGCCACCCTCACCGGGGAAATCGCCATCGTCAGGGATCTCATGAAGGACTTCCCCGTGGCAGGTATATGCCTCGGCCATCAGATTATCGGCCACGCCCTCGGCGGCACCACGTCGAAACTGAAGTTCGGACATCACGGCTGCAACCATCCCGTACGCGACAACGCCACGGGACACGTGGAAATCAGCTCCCAGAACCACGGTTTCTGCGTGTGCGTGGACGGCGTGAAAGACGTTGAGGTGACGCACATCAACCTTAACGACGGGACACTCGAGGGGATACGCTCCACGACAAAACCCGTCATGAGCGTCCAGTACCATCCCGAGGCCGCAGCCGGCCCCCACGACAGCCGCTATCTCTTCGCCCGTTTCCATAAAATGATGGAAGACGCCGTGAAAAAATAAAGAACACGTTCCTGATTATCCCAGCAGCCCGCCGGAAACCTCCCCCGGCGGGCTGCACCTTTTGAAGACGGAAAACCGGTCTTGCAGGAAACGCTCTTTTAGGGCACAACTATAAGGAAATGAAAGACTTGTTTGCACGTATTCACGCGCCGGAGGTCTCAATATGAAAAAACTCACCGCCTTTTTGCTGGCTCTCTTCCTGGCTGTGCCGTCTGCTTCCCAGGCTGCCGGGCAGGAAAATGCCCCCAGTACGGCCTCTTCCGCCGCGCAGGGCGAATTCCAGAACACACCCCGTAACCGCATCGAGCAGCTGACCGGAAAAGTCTGGCTGGAAAGCTCATCCGATTCGAAAAAAGCCGTTATTTTTGGCATCGAGACTGCCATTGACATCGAACGCATGATCAATGACCGCATGACCACGAATGCCGTCCGCTCCGGCAAACGCCCGTCCACAAACCTCTCTCCTTTTGAGATCGGCTGGACAAAGGCCTTCAAGGATGTTCTGATCGCCGACATCGTCAAAGCCGTGGATGACTGGTATGCCGCGCATCCAGGTAATGAGAACAGACTGGTCATGGAAGTCATCTGGGATGAAATTGTGACCCCCAGACTCGGGACCGGGAAGACCAGATAACCTTTCCCGGAATATACCAACGCTTCATAATGGAGGCAGTTCTCCGGATTCCGCTGAAGGAGCGGCAGACCGGAGTCTGAAAAAACAATGAGAAAATTCTGCATCGTCGCTCTTCTCGCCGCGGTTCTCTCCTGTGGCGCAGGCTGCTCCCACTGGAACAACACTGCCAAGGGTACTGCCATAGGCGCAGCGGCTGGTGCCGCTGCCGGTGCCGGTATCGCAGCCATATCCGGCGGATACGCCGGCTGGGGCGCTCTTGCCGGTGCGGGTGCCGGCGCTCTTGCCGGCGGCATCATCGGGAACCAGCAGGATCACAGAAGATAACCCCAAAAAATGGACAGCCAGGGCGGAAAAAAGAAATTTTTTCCGCCCTTTTCATATTTTTAGTTGACCTCTTTCTGAAAAATCATTATGTTGGCCTCCCTGTGTAAGGAGAAGTCTCTTTTCTCATGCACAGCAGCCGGAATGTCACTCCTCACGGATGCTTTTCGGTGCATCTCAAGAAGAGGGGGGTGATTCCCGTGCCCGGAGTTTTTCTCAACGATGACGATTACAACTTTGATCTGGCCCTGCGCCGTTTCAAGAAGCAGGTCGAGAAGGCCGGCATTCTTTCTGAAATGAAGAAGCGCCAGCACTACGAGAAGCCCAGCGTCATGCGCAAGAAGAAGAAGGCTGCTGCTCGTAAGCGCCTGATGAAGAAACTCAGAAAGATGAGCCAGAATTAATCTGCCTCTTTTGTTTTCTGTGACGTAAAAGCGGGGAGCCAGCGATGGTTTCCCGCATTTTTTCTATTCTGAAGGGGGAGTTTTTCATGAGCCTTTTCGAACAAATCAACAAGGATTACGTCACGGCCTACAAGGCCAAGGACACGCAGCGTGTCTCCGTGCTGCGCATGCTCAAAGCGTCCGTCAAGAACCGTCTCGTCGATCTCTGCCGTCCCGGCGGAACCCCTACCGATGAGGAAATGATGGACGTCATCCTGAAGGAAGGCAAGCAGCGCCGCGATTCCATCGCCGAATACGAGAAGGCCGGCCGTCAGGATCTGGCGGACAAGGAAAACGCCGAACTCGTCATCCTTGAAACCTATCTCCCCAAGCCTCTCACTGACGAGGAGCTCGCCGGCGTCATCGAAAAGACCATTGCCGAGACCGGCGCCTCTTCTCCCAAGGAAATGGGAAAGGTCATGAACGCCATCATGCAGGGCTACAAAGGCCGCGTGGACGGCAAGAAACTTTCGCAGGCTGTCAGGACCCGTCTTTCCCGCTAGAGGCATCCCTTGATTCATAAACGCACGCTCCAATCGCTCGAATTCAACCGTGTTACCGAAGTCCTTGCGTCCTTCTGCCAGTCGCAGAGCGGCGCGGCCATGGCGTCCGGACTTCTGCCCTTCAAAACCGAGGAAGAGGTTCTGGAGGCCCAGAAGCTCTACGAGGAGTCGTCCCGCTGGGCCGGCAGCCCCGAGACCCTGCGCCTCACGGGACAGCCGGCATCCGGCGGACCTGGCGATTTCCCGGATTTTTCCGGTCTGCTGAATCTCGTGGCCAGAAAGGGGGCCAAAGCTGCCAGCTACGACACAGAGGCCTTCTGGGCACTGCGCGGCGCACTCATGACGGCAAAGGGGCTCAGGGACAGCATCTGCACCCCCACGGGTGAGAAGGAATGGCCGAGGCTCATGTACCTCGCCACCAACCCGCCGCTTCCTGTACAGCTCACCGCGGCCCTTCAGCGTTGCATCAACGACGACGGCAATATACGGGACGAGAGCTCGCCGGAGCTCTACCAGGTGCGGGTCGAGCTAAGGAGCCTGCATCAGACCTGCCTCAGGAAAGTGCGTTCCTTTGCGGAGGATCACAACATCCTGCCTTACCTGCAGGACGAATTCATGACCCTGTCCTCCGACCGCTACGTCCTGCCCTTCAAGGCTACGTATAAGGGACGCCTTCAGGGCATTATCCACGACTGGTCCCAGACGGGGGAAACCTGCTACTTCGAGCCCATGTTCCTGGTGGAAATCAACAATAAGATCCAGGAACTGAAGCGTGAGGAACGGGATCGCGAACACGAGGTGCTGGAATTTCTGGCGGGCCTTCTGGACAGCGAACTTGAGAACACAAAGGCGGCCTTCCGCTTCCTCACTGTGCTCGATTTTCTTCGCGCCAAGCGTCTCTTCGCCGGAGACATCGGCGGCCGCCTGGTCAGCCTCACGGCGCCTGAAAGCGGCATCAGCCTTGTGAAAGCCCGCCATCCTCTCCTGCTTCTCAGCGAACTCAACGGCAGCCGCCGCAATCCCAACGCGAAAACCGGCACCGATCATCTGAAGGAGGCCTGCCAGCGCGTCCGTCCCCTGGACATCACACTCCGCCCCGGCGAATGCGCGCTCATTGTCACCGGCGGAAACGCAGGCGGCAAGACGGTCTGTCTCAAGACCCTCGGACTCATTTCGGCCATGACTCTCGCGGCCCTGCCGGTCCCCGTGGAACCCAGCTCGCATCTGCCCTGGTTCGACCGTATCGACGCCTTTATCGGCGACGAACAGAGCCTCGACGACAATGTCTCCACATTCACGGCCCAGATCGACCACCTGGCCAAGGCCTGGAAACACTTTGACAGCAGGAGCCTGGTTCTGCTCGATGAATTCGGTTCGGGCACGGATCCCGCCCAGGGTGCGGCTCTGGCCCAGGGTGTCCTTGACGAACTGATAAACAAACATACCTTTGTACTGACAGCCACGCATTTTCCTGCTCTGAAAGGCTATGCCCTCACCCGCGAACACGCCCGTGCGGCCTCCATGCTTTTCAATCCGGACACGCACAGGCCGCTTTACTCTCTCGCCTACGATCAGGTCGGCGCAAGCCAAGCTCTGGACGTAGCCCGCGAACACGGTCTGCCCGAGTCCATCATCGCCCGCGCCGAACACTATCTGCTTCAGGATGGACAGGACGCGACCGCCCTTCTGCACAAGCTCAACGACCTCGCAGCCCAGCGGGCCGAAGAACTTGAGCATATGAAGGCCGCGGAGCAGAAAGCGAAGGACGCTGCCCAGCGCTACCGCGACAGGCTTGAGCAGGACAGGCTCAAACTCTACGAGGAAGTGCGGGGCAAGGCTCAGGAGCTGATGAAGGCCTGGAAGGAAGACCGGATCACACACAGGCAGGCGCTCAGGGAAATGGGCAGCCTGCGTGCAGGTCTTGCCGAAAGCGGCATGGCTGAGCCGGCCGAACGGGCATCCATCCTGCCGAAGCCTGAAACACTGCATGTCAATGACATGGTCATGCACACGGTCTTCCGGAAGAAAGGCCGCGTGACCGAGGTGGATGAGAAGCACAAACGCGTGCGTCTCGACCTCGGCGGCGTCGGCCTCTGGGCCGACATGAAGGACATCCGCGAATACGCGCAGGCGCAGGAAGCCGCGCAGAAGACGGCGGAAGCGGGCCGGCAGGCCAAGGTCTTCGGCCGCATCACTGCGCCCTCCACGAAGAAGGATCCCTCCGGCGAGGACACGGAACCTTCCTCGGCCGGACAGAGTGCAGCCCACTCGGCGGGAGCCTCATTCAGCATCGATGTACGCGGCCTGCGCGCGGAAGCGGCCATCGCCGAAGTCCAGGCCTGCATCGACAAGGCCTACCTCGCGGAACTCCCTGAGGTGGAAATCGTGCACGGACGAGGCACGGGCGCCCTGCGCCGGGCCATTCAGGACTGGCTCGGCACATGCTCGCAGGTTGCCTCCTACAGCACGGCTCCTGCCGATCGCGGCGGTGACGGCATGACCATAGCTATTCTCAAGTAACGCATTTCCGGCTCTGTCCGGAGACTGCCCGCGTGTCCGGTGCTGTCCGCGCCGGGCACATTCTTCAAAGGAGGGGGACATGAGGAGCAGCGACGCCATTGCGCTCATCAAGCAGCGCATAAATATCGTTGAACTCATCAACCGCTTCGTGCCACTGAAGCAGGTCGGAAGCCGTTTCGTGGCCCCCTGCCCCTTCCATGAGGAAACCAAGCCGTCCTTTTCCGTCAATCCCGACGGATACTTCTACTGTTTCGGCTGCCAGAAGCACGGCGACATCTTCGACTTCTGGATGGAATACCATGGCGTCACCTTCAGGGAAGCCCTGAACCAGCTGGCCGAAATGGCCAACGTCACGGTTGACGAGACGGACCGCAATCTCGGCGCAGCGCGCAGGGCGAAGGAGCAGCGCAGCAGGCGCGAACAGCTTCTTCACATGTACAGGCAGGCCCAGGCGCACTTCCAGAAGAATCTTTTCTCGGCAAAGGGCGGGGCATGCCGGGCTTACATGAAAAGCCGCGGCATCACAGAGGAACTGCTGGAGCGCTTTGGCCTAGGATGGGCCATGGACGACTGGCACGATCTCGCGAACCATCTGAAGCAGATGGGCTGCGATCTGAAACTGGCGGCGGAAGGCGGCCTTCTCGGCATTTCCTCCAGGACGGGTCAGGCTTACGATCCGTTCAGGGCCAGGCTCATGTTCCCCATCAGGGACACCTCGGGAACGACCATCGCCTTCGGCGGGCGCATCATCGATAACACGAAGGACGCCCCCAAATACGTGAACACCACGGACTCGCCCATCTATAAAAAAGGCGAGCACCTGTACGGACTGGATCTGGCCGGATCGGCCATACGGCGCACCAAAACCGTGTACGTCACGGAAGGCTACATGGACGTGCTCACCCTGCACCAGTTCGGCTTCACCAACTCCGTGGGCGGCCTTGGCACTGCGCTTACGGATCAGCAGGTCAAGCGTATCCTGGGGTACACTCCGACAGTCATGCTCCTCTACGATGGCGACAACGCCGGGCGAAAGGCAGCTCTCGCCGCTTCCGCTAAATTCCTGTCACGCGGCGCCACATGCCGGGTCATCCTCCAGCCCGAGGGAGAGGATATAGACAGCCTTCTCCGGGGGAAAGGACCGGACTTCTTCAACAAGCTGGCCGCGAACGCCATTCCGGCTCTCAAATTCTGTATCATGACCCTGCGAGAGCGTTCTCCCATGGAAGCCCTGCAGTGGTCTGCAAACTTCATCAGGAGCATTCAGCTTCCCGAGCTTATCAGCCCGGCCATATCCTACATAGCCCGCAACCTTGGCTTCGATGAGGCCGAGGTGCGCAAGGCAGCCAGGGCTGAAATCGAAAAAAAGCAGTCCGGACCGGCCCAGACTCCCGGTTCCCAGCAGACAGGATCCGCACAGGATCCCGATGCCTCGCAGATGACCCCACGTGAGAGGGATATCATGTCCTGTCTCGTGCGCTATCCCGAGCAGGCCGGCGTCATCAGCGACATGGGCGCCGAGCCCCTGCTGAAGTGCGCTTTCGCCCGGAATCTGTGGAAAAAAATCATGGCTACGCCAGACGAAACGGCCGGTTATGGACTGCAGGGAGCTGAACGCGCCTTCTGGGACCGCTGCCGGGGGCTGGAGGCCCCCCCACGAACGAGGGCGGATGCCGAACTGCAGGCTCTAAAAAAAGAGCTTGACAGGTATTACGCCAGAGTACAAAAATTATCGCTTTCTGCAGCATTGCGTCAAAATGACGAAAAGGGCGATTTCGGCGCCGAGTTGCAGTATCTCGGAGCCCTTCAGAAACCCCTCGCGGAGAAGAAAGATGAGCAATTTTAAAGACATCCAGCAGATGCAGTCTCTCATTGCCAAAGGTAAGGGCAGCGGCTACCTCACTTTTGATGAAGTGAACAAGGCGCTTCCGGTGGAGATGAACACCCCGGAACAGTTCGAAGAGATTATCGGCATCTTCGAAAAGCTGGAAATTACCATCGTGGATTCCGAAAAGGAGGGGAAGAAAATCACCTCCCGCGCCAACGCCGCTGGCGATGAGGACGATAAGGATTCCATCGATATCGCGGACGACGAGGATACCGCCGACTACTCTTCCCGCAGCACTGACCCCGTGCGCATGTATCTCCGGGAGATGGGTGCCGTGCCGCTCCTTGACAGGGACGGCGAGGTCGTCATCGCCAAGAAGATCGAACAGGGCGAGCAGGACGTGCTCTATGCCCTTGCCGAAGTGCCCGTGGCCATTGAAGAGCTCATCAACGTGGGCGAAGAACTGCGCCAGAACCGCATCAAGCTCAAGGATGTGGTCAAAACCATCGAAGAAGACGATCCCAGCGAGGACGAGATGAACCAGCGTCAGAGGGTCATCCTGCTGCTCGATGAAATCAAGACCGTCTTCAAGAAGAAGCGCAAGCTTTACAAACGGTTTGACGAGACCCTGACCAACAGCGACAAGCGCACCTTCACCATCCAGAAGGAGATGCTCAGCTTCAAGGAGGACATCGTCAAGAGGCTGCGCGACATCAAGCTCGAAAAAACGCTGGTTGACCGCGTCATCGAGACCGTCGAGGATTATGTGCGCCAGATGCACAACTGCAGCCGTGACCTCTCCGCCTACCTCCTTTCCACCGGAAAACCGCAGGCCGAAGTCCAGGAACTCTTCGACAAAATGGAGAAGCGTGTCATGCCCCCGGCCGATGTGGCCAGGGAACTGCACATGAACATTGACGAGGTCTTTTCTTTCAAGGAAATGATTGTCGGCAAGATCGAGATCCTGCGTCTGCTCCAGGATAAGTGCTGCCTCAGCGTCAACGACCTTGAGGAAGTGCTCTGGCGCATCAAGCACGGCAACACCGCGGCCATGCGGGCGAAGCAGGAGCTCATCCGCTCCAACCTTCGTCTCGTGGTGTCCATCGCCAAAAAGTACACAAACCGCGGCCTGCAGTTCCTGGATCTCATCCAGGAAGGCAACATCGGCCTCATGAAGGCCGTCGACAAATTCGAATACCAGCGTGGCTACAAATTCTCCACGTACGCCACGTGGTGGATACGTCAGGCTATCACCAGGGCTATCGCGGATCAGGCCAGAACCATCCGTATTCCTGTGCACATGATTGAGACCATCAACAAGCTCATCCGCACGTCCCGCTACCTCGTGCAGGAACTCGGCCGTGATCCCACGCCCGAGGAAATCGCCGAGCGCATGGAATACCCGGTTGAGAAGGTGAAGAAGGTGCTCAAAATTGCCAAGGAGCCCATCTCCCTCGAAACGCCCATCGGCGACGAAGAGGATTCCAGCCTGGGTGATTTCATTGAGGACAAGAAGGCCGTGGCTCCTGCCGAGGAAGTCATCAACACAAAACTCTCCGAGCAGCTCGCCCAGGTTCTTTCTGACCTCACTCCCCGTGAAGAGCAGGTTCTGCGCAAGCGCTTCGGCATCGCCGAAAAAAGCGACCACACTCTCGAGGAAGTCGGCAAGCTCTTCAACGTTACCCGTGAGCGTATCCGTCAGATCGAAGCCAAGGCCCTGCGCAAGCTGCGTCATCCTGTGCGCAGCCAGCCGCTTCGCTCCTACTATGAAAACTAATTCTCCGCAGTTCAGATCACAGCCGGGAGCGGGCAACGTATCCGCCCCCGGCTGCAGTGTCCCCCGCCCGGTACAGCCTAAGGCTGTGCCGGGCGGTTTTGTGCTTTCCCGCACAGGAACGCGGAAATACCGCGCCATCCTCCTTTTCTGCCTCGCGCTGTCTCTCGCCGCAGCTCCGGGTGCCGCAATGGCAGCCCCTGACGAAACTCCCCAGGAATCCGCGCACAGGACTCCGGTGAAGACGGCCGACCTCCCTCCCGTCTTCAGGCAGCGGGCATCGGGCGTCGTTGCCGCGGCGCTGGACGGCGACACGCTGAAGCTGAAGGACGGCAGAATTATCCGCCTTGCCTGTATAGACGCACCGGATCTCGAAACCAGCCTGACACGCTCTACAAAAGTCACGGACAGCCGGGATTTCCGGGGGCGGGATTTTCACGCCGAAGGCGCGGCCGAACAGAAAAAAAAGGATGAGCCTTCTGCCAGAGCGGGGAAAGGCAGGGCAAAACCGGAGCGCTACGCCCAGTACTATGCTGAAATCAGCCGGCGCTTTCTGCAGCAGACTGCAGCGGGGAAAAAGGTCACACTGCGTGCGGAAAAACAGGAAAAGGACAAACAGGGCCGGATTCTCTGCGACCTGGAACTCGGGGACGGCACCACGCTCAGCTCGAGGATGGTCAGAAGCGGCTGCGCCTATGTGGTTTACGATCCAGATTTTCCCAAAGCCTACCAGCAGGATCTCCTCGAGCAGCAGACCGATGCCATCCATGCGCGCCGCGGCTTCTGGAGTCTCATCCTGTCCGGCAGCGCTGCCGGGCGCACCTTCACGGGCGACAGTGCCACACGCCTTTTCTATTCTTCCACCGATGTGCGGGGTCTCAGGCTGAAGCCGCGCATGCGGGTCTACTTCGGCAATCTCCTCGACGCCTTCAGTTCGGGGTACGCCCCCGCCCGATCCACAGATTTCTGGCCTGTGAACCTCAGGGTGTCCGAGGGGAAAAAGAAGGACAGAAAACGCTGAAAAAAAATCTTCGGTCATCTGGCCGGAGATTTTTTTGTTTCAGCGATACACGGAGCTACATATCGTAGACCCAGTGAAGCATGCGCTTGTAAACGCGCAGACGGTTTTCGGCCTGCTTCAGAAGAAGCGAACGTCGACCGTTCAGAATAGAAGGCTCAAAAGGCAGGCAGTCCATAGGGTTGGTCCCGAGCAGAATGTAGCACTCGGGGGCAGCGAAAGACAGGAGATTCGGCTGCACAGCCCATTTCTGGATGGACTGGAAATCAAGCTGGTTGCGCGAACCGATGTAAATATACTGGGCGTCCTTTACGGCTTCCTGAGGAGAATCACAGAACGTTACTCCCAGACCGACTTCCTGAACGAACGAGCGGAGACTCTGCGTGTCCACGATGGGAGGTATGGCTATGGACAGCCTGAAGGGGAAGTACCGCGTCGCCGTGATGAGCGAGTGCAGGGATCCGGAGGGGCTGCCGACCCAGGCAACCTGCACATTGCGCAGATCGTCATGGCTCAGGTTAAGCATACAGATTATGTCGGCGATGACATGAGCGGGGTGCGCGTCGGGAGAACCGCAGTTGATAACGGGGAACGTCACCTCATTTTCCGGCACCCAGCTTCTGACCGGCACGCCATGGACGAACATACCGTCCATATAATAGCTGACAGCGCCAAGAAGCTGCATGGGGAAACGTTCGATGGCACCTTCCCACTTGTCTTCGGGGGCGAAATAAACACAATGTCCGCTCATCTGGCGCACTGCTGCCGTGATGCACAGGCGTTCAGAAAGATCGGCCTTGGCGAACATCTGCACGATGGTCCTGTCGATCATGAAATCATCGATAACCTTGGCTTCCGGGATCCCACGCGCCTGCTGCAGAATAAGCCAGGTCACGTCCTTGCCGAGCCTTTCAAGCGTAGTAATGTAACGTACCATTCTGAACTCCCTGATTAATTGGGGAATACAGCGGCAGCAAACGCGCCACAGCCCCAATACGGCACTTCCAAGGGAAGTGCCTGTACGCCTCTGGACTTTTAGAAATAGTATATGTGACTTTTTGAGGCGTCAAGAAAAGCGCGTTTTTAGCAGCTATACTTCGCTTATACATCCGAAGCGCACGGCTTACAGATCCATAAACTGAATCCGGAGAGCGCACCTGTCCCGACATACAGGACTGTTCACCCCAGAACTCCGTCCAACAAAGCCTGCACGCTTGTCATGCTGGCCCTGGCAACATTACGCACGGCCGCGTCAGCCCCTTCCATGGCGTATCCCTCGAAATTCCTCAGCATATCCACGTCATTGCCGTCATCTCCTGCAGCAATGATGCGTTCCGGATGCCAGCCCATCCGTCTGACAGTGTCGAGCACCCCGGCAGTCTTGCTCACGCCCGCAGGGACGACATCCGCCAGAGCAAGGCTCAGGAACACCCTGGCCGTGCATCCGAGCCGCGAGGCCAGCTGCCCGCCCAGAATACGGGCCGTCTCCCTGTCGGGATAGGACAGGCTTATCTGCTGCACCGGCAGCGAAAGAGCCCCGGAAAGGGAAAGCTCGGGCATGGCGTACCCCGGGGAAACCCAGTACCCGCCTCCCCCTTCGAGAACATACATATCCCTGCCATCGAAAAGAGCGCAGTGACTGGCTTCATGGATAGAGCCTTCCGTCAGGATCTGCCTTCTGACCCCGTCAGGAAACGGTGTCCTGCAGAGCTCACGCCCCTCTCCATCCAGAACCAGTGCTCCGTTATTGAGCACACAGAAATCAAACGGCACGGGATGCTTCCCGAGTTCCCGGAACAGCGTTGTCGCGCCCCGGCCCGTCACGATGCCAAAGAGATTGCCGCGCTCCCGGAAACGGGACACGGCAGCCCTGTCACTCTCAGCTATTGTCCCCTGTCGGTACAGTGTCCCGTCAAAATCACAGGCCAGAAGCAGCATATATCCTCCGGAGAAGCATAATTTCTGTCTCTCAAGTGCATATACCCATTCCGGATCGGAGCACAAACCCACGACAACGGGATATTCCCTCCGGACAGAGGAAGCACAGCCCCCGTGTCTCCTTCAGACAGGTCAGGAAGTTCCACTCTGATCTGCCGGTTTCCGGCAGATCCCGTACCTGGCGGAACAGGCAAAAAGCCTGCCCCCGTGATCTTTCTCACGGAACGCAGAAAAGCGCGCGTTTTACACATCTCCTTGATTTTCACAGTCATAAAGGCTAGCTTCACACTCTTCATTTCATTCACATCAATTCCATCCCGCTGGTCCGCCATGCCTCAGTATTTCCAAACCTTTATCTTCGATCTTGATGGAACGCTCCTGAACACGCTGGCCGATCTCGCCGGCGCCTGTAACTCTCTGCTTACAGCCCACGGATGGCCGGAGCATCCTGTTGACGCCTACCGCCTCATGGTCGGTAATGGTTTCAGGCTTTTGGTTTCCCGCTGCCTGCCCTCCTCGGTCAGGGAAAATCTCACGGACGAAGACCTCAGTGCCCTGGTGGACGAGGGGAAACGGAACTACAGCGCCCGTCTCACTGAAAGCACACGGCCCTACCCGGGCATGTCCGAAACCATCCGGGAGCTCGGAAACAGAGGATGTCTCCTTGGCGTCATCTCAAATAAACCGGACGCCCAGACCCGCCTGCTCGTAGAGCACTTCTTCCCCGGTGCCTTCGCCTGCGTGCACGGTCACAGACAGGGTATTCCCCTCAAGCCCGACCCGGCCCCGGTCTTCTCCCTCATGACGGAGATGCAGGCCACTGCCGGTTCCTCCGTCTACGTGGGCGACAGCAGCGTGGACATGATCACCGCATCAAGGGCAGGCCTTCCCTCCGTTGGCTGCGCCTGGGGTTTCCGCGGGGAGGAGGAACTGCGCTCCTCCGGCGCGTGGAAAATCATCAGCGAGCCTGATGAACTTGTGTCAATGGCAGAAACACCCTTGCACACAGCCTAAGAAGTTTTTATATAATATACACCTTGACAAGGCGCCTCCCCAGCCTATTTTTTTGGGAAAGCGACACCTCCAGAAACACCGAGCCGATCATGCCCATTAAAATCCCTTCAGATCTCCCCGCCAGAACAGCACTGGAAAAAGAAAATATCTTTGTGATGACCGAGGACCGTGCCCGTACGCAGGACATCCGTCCCCTCGAGATTGCAATCGTCAATCTCATGCCCACAAAGATAGCCACGGAAACGCAGATTCTGAGGCTGCTCGGCAACACGCCCCTTCAGGTCAATATCACGCTTCTGCGCACGGCCGAGCATGTTTCCAAAAACACGCCTCTCGAGCACCTCGAGCGTTTTTATAAGACCTTCGACGAAATCAGGGATCTCCATTTCGACGGTATGATCGTTACCGGAGCTCCGGTGGAGCACCTGCCCTTCGAGCAGGTGGACTACTGGGAAGAGCTCATGCGCATCATGAATTTCGCCTCCACAGGTCATGTTTTCTCGACACTGTACATCTGCTGGGCTGCCATGGCGGCACTGTATCATTTCTACGGCATCCCGAAGCACGACCTCCCGAGCAAGCGTTTCGGCGTTTTTGAATGCAGCGTTCTGGAACCCACAAGCAATCTCTTCCGCGGTTTCGACGATGTCTTCTACGCCCCGCACTCCCGTCATACCGAGGTATTAACCAAAGACGTTCTGCGCGTTCCCGAACTCACCGTGCTGGCCGATTCCAGAGAAGCCGGCCTGACAACGGTGGAGAGCAGGGATCATACGCAGGTCTTCATGACCGGGCACCTTGAGTACGACAGGGACACGCTTGACAAGGAGTACAAGCGTGACGTGGCCAAGAACCTGCCAATCAATCTGCCGAGGCACTACTATCCGGGAGACAATCCCGATGCCACGCCGGTCGTCAACTGGCGCGCCCACGCCTCGCTCTTCTACAGCAACTGGCTGAACTACTACGTGTACCAGGGCACACCATACGGATTCACCGCACCGGTCACCGGCAGGTAAGTGGAGGATTCATTGCGATTTTCAACACGAACGCGCTATGGGCTCCGATTCCTCATCCGGCTTGCCTCGACGCAGGATCTGCGTCTTCAGCTTGGCGTCGCCGCGAAGGAAGAAAAAATTTCATCGGGATATCTCGAGCAGATAGTCCGTGCACTCAGACCCCTGAAAATCCTCAAGGCTGTACGGGGTGTCGGAGGCGGCTATCAGCTTTGTAAATCCCCGGCAGACATCAGACTTGACGATGTCATCCAGGCTCTTGAGGGGGGGATCTCCCCCGTCAGCTGCCTCACCAGTTACTGCCCGCGGCAGGACATATGCACCACGCGTGAGTTCTGGGAAGACATGGACAGACATCTGCGGGGCTATCTGCACTCCAAAACACTACAGGATTTAGTCAAAAAACCGCGGACGCTACTCACTGAGTATTCCGAGGGGAAGGAGATTTAACTATGTGGAATTACTCTAAAAAAGTGCAGGATTATTTCGTACATCCTCATAATGCGGGACCTCTCGCTGATGCCAACGCCATCGGCGAAGTGGGTAGCATCGCCTGCGGTGACGCTCTGAAGCTGTACCTGAAAATCAATGACCAGGGCGTGATCGAAAAGGCCTCCTTCGAAACCTTCGGCTGCGCCAGCGCCATCGCTTCCAGCTCCGTCCTGACCGACATGGTCATCGGCATGAAGGTGGACGATGCGCTCAAGATCACCAACGCCGACATCGCCAAAGCCCTTGACGGCCTTCCGAGGGAAAAGATGCACTGCTCTGTCATGGGTCAGGAAGCGCTCGAAGCTGCTATCCGGCAGTGGAAGGGTGAACCCGCCATGCCGAGGACGCAGGAAGAAGGCAAGCTGGTCTGCAAGTGCTTCAACGTGACCGACCAGACCATTATCCGCGCCATCAGGGAAAATCACCTCAAAACCGTTGACGACGTCACCGCCTTCACAAAGGCCGGCGGCGGTTGCGGCGAATGCCGCGACGAGATCGCCGAAATCCTCGAGGCCGAGCTGAAGCGCGAGGGTGAGACCATCGAGCAGCCGGTCAAGAAACCCGCGGAAGAAAAGCCTGCCGGCCTCTCCAACCTGCAGCGCATGCAGAAGGTCATGGAAGTCATCAACATGATCCGTCCCCAGCTGCAGGCTGATGGCGGCGACATCGAGCTCGTCGACATCAACGGCAAGGTTGTCAGCGTCAGACTGCAGGGCTCCTGCCACGGCTGCGCTGCTTCCCAGGTCACCCTGCATCAGGTGATCGAGCAGATTCTGCGCCAGCAGGTCGAACCCGACATTGTCATTGAGGAGGCTCAGAAGTAATGAAACCCATTTATTTCGACAATAACGCGACCACCATGGTCGCCCCTGAAGTCACCGAGGCTATGATTCCCTTCTTCAAGGAATACTGGGGCAACCCCTCCAGCATGCATACCTTCGGCGGCCAGGTCGCCAAATATGTGGATGAAGGCCGCCAGAAGGTGGCCGACATGCTGAACTGCCATCCGCAGGAAATCATCTTCACCTCCTGTGCCACGGAAAGTGACAATACCGCCATCTGGTCCGCACTGCAGACTCAGCCGACCAAGCGGCACATCATCACCACTGCTGTCGAGCATCCGGCCATCCTGCAGACATGTGCCTTCTGGGAACGCCAGGGCTACCGCGTGACCCGTCTCGGCGTCGACAACAAGGGCCGTCTCAACCTCGATGAGTACCGTGACGCCCTCGATGATGACACCGCGATTGTCTCTATCATGTGGGCCAACAACGAAGTCGGCAACATCTACCCCATCAAAAAGATGGCCGAGATGGCCAGGGAACGCGGAATCCTCTTCCACACCGACGCCGTTCAGGCTGCCGGCAAGATCCCGCTGGATCTCGCTGACGTTCCGGTCGACATGCTCTCCATTTCCGGACACAAGCTCCACGCCCCCAAGGGCATTGGCCTTCTGTTCGTGCGCAAGGGCGTTCTCTTCCGTCCCTTCATGCGCGGCGGACACCAGGAGAAGGGCCGCAGGGCCGGCACGGAGAACGTTCCGTACATCGTCGGCCTCGGCGTGGCCTGCCAGCTGGCCAAGGACAGCATGCATGATGAACTTACCCGCGTGGCCGCCCTGCGCGACCGCCTCGAAAAGGGCATCGTGAGCCAGATTCCGGATACGCTCGTGAACGGCGACACCGAAAACCGCGTGCCCAACACCACCAACATCTCCTTCAGGAACATCGAAGGTGAAGCCATCCTGCTCATGCTGAACCAGTACAACATCTGCGCCAGCTCCGGCTCCGCCTGCACGTCCGGCTCCCTCGAGCCCTCTCACGTGCTGCATGCCATGGGCGTGCCGTTTAAGTATGCCCACAGCTCCACCAGGCTTTCCCTGTCCCGCTACAACACGCAGGAGGAAGTCGACTTCGCTATTTCCAAGTTCCCCGAGATCATAGCCACACTGCGTAAGCTCTCTCCCTTCAAGGACTAGGCTTCCGCTCCCATGAATAGCGGCGCCTTCCCTCTCTGCCAGCCGGCAGCCAGAGGGAAGGCGTTTTCTTTTTTCCCGCTTCGGTATAGCCTGAGACGGATCGCGTATTTCACCCTCTCCCAGGACAGCACAGCCTGAGAACAAGGCCCGGGAGGTCTCCCATGGATAATTTTGACGTTGCCATCATCGGCGGAGGACCCGGTGGGACCGCCGCAGCCGGCGTTCTCGCCAGCCACGATAAAAAAGTGGCCATCATCGAGGATAGGGACTGGGGCGGAGCCTGTCTCAACCGCGGCTGCGTTCCGACAAAGCTCTTTCTTGGTGCCATCACGCCTCTGAGCGAGCTGGACAGCCTTGGCCGGCAGCGCGTTCTGCAGGGCATCGAAACAGTCAACTTCCCCGTTCTCAAAAAACGCGTGAACGCCTTTGTGGAAGCCTCCCGCCGGAAAGTCGCAAATTCACTCATCGATGCCGGCGTTCACCTCTACAAGGGCCACGCTTACTGTCTCACCCCCAATGAAATCCGAATCAGGGACAGATCCGGAGATGACACAGTCATCCGGACCGAGAACATTATCTTCGCCTGCGGCTCACATACATCGACCTACCCCGGGCTCGCACCTGATGATCATGTGGTTCTCAGCTCCACATCACTTCTCGAGCAGAACATTGTACCCAAAAGCCTCATTATCGCCGGCGGCGGCACGATCGGCGTCGAGATGGCCGATTTCTACTATCATATGGGGACACACGTCATCATCGCCGAGGCAGCCCCGCAGCTCGCCCCCACAGAGGATGAAGATATTGCAGCCCATCTCAGATACACGCTGGAGAAGCACGGCGTCCTCTGCCTTGTGGGCGTGCGCGCCGAGTCTCTGGAGGAGGACGAGGACGGCAACGCGAGACTCACACTGGCCGACGGCGCAACCTACACGGCCGAAAAGGGACTCATCGCTGCCGGACGCATGCCGAACACCGAGCACCTGGACGCGGAAAACGCGGGGTGCGCGCTTAACCGGCGCGGCTTCATCACGACGGACTACTATCTGCAGTCGTCTCCGAATTCCTGGGCCATCGGCGACGTCAACGGCAAGATGCTCTTTGCCCACGCCGCGTCCCATCAGGGCGAATATGTCGCCCGCACCATACTCGGTCTGGAATTTTCTCCCTACCAGGCCGGGCCCTGCCCCTACTGCCTGCACGGCAGCATGGAAATCATGCACGTGGGACTGACCGAACGTGAAGCCGCGGCTCTCGGCGGCGAAATTCTCGTATCAAAATCCCTTTTCTCGTCAAACGTCATCAGCCAGGCAAGGGGCGACGCATCAGGTTTCGTCAAGGTTGTCTGGCGCAATGGCGAGATGGCCGGCATAGCGGCAATAGGCGGCTGTGCCACTCAGCTCACGCTGTCAGCAGAGCTGCTGCTCATGGGACAGTATTCCGGAAGCCGCCTCAACTCCTTCATGGTGGCCCATCCCACGCTTGACGAAACTCTTGTGGATGCTGTCAAAGCCCCACGCAGGCCTTCAGAGTACTGAGAAACCTATACTGCCGGAAGAAGCCAGCCGCCCGTGACGAAAATCCGGGTCACCCTTTCGATGGGCAGTCCGACCACTGTACTCCAGCACCCGCTGATGCTTTCCACCAGAAAAGCGCCCTGCCCCTGTATGGCGTAGGCGCCAGCCTTGTCCCGGCATTCGCCTGTGGCCACATAGGCCCTCAGGGACGCTTCGTCCCAGGGCGCAAAGCGCACGGCGCAGCTGTCCGCAAAGGCTTTGTGGGTCCCGTCAGGAAAGGCAAGAGCCACGCCCGTGGCCACATGATGCTCGCTGCCGCAGAGTTCCTGCAGCATGGCGAGGGCTTCGCTGTCGCTCCTGGGCTTGCCGATAATCTTTCCGCCGTGCACAACCACCGTATCCGCGGCGATGACAAGCTCGCAGCTTCCCGGACGCGAGGCTGCCAGCTTGGCTTCAGCCGAGCGGACCACATACGCCAAAGGTCCTTCCTCTTCTTCAGGTCTCGGTTCAGAATCGGCAGTGCGCTGTGTAAAAGGCACACCCCAGCCGGCGACGAACTCGCGTCTGCGGGGAGAACCGGAGGCCAGCACCAGGCTGACCCCCTCCTTAAGCCGGAATACGGGACGCATCATTTCCCAGCCCCGTTTCCGGAAACGGTATGGCTGAGAACAGTTCCGCCTTCAAAATCTTTCACCGTGAACGTACCGTCCTCGTAGACAGCCCAGGAACGCGGATAGCCGCGCTTCGGAAGCGTCATGGAGCCGGGGTTCCAGAACGTGAATCCATCGATGGTCTCACCGCGCGGTACGTGGGTATGGCCGCGAAGAAAGACAGTCCCACGGGCAAAGCCATCCATGGGCGGGATTTCGGGAATATGATGGCCGTGGCTGGCGTAAATCTGCAGGCCGTCGGCGTCAATGATGGCGCTTTCCGCCATGGGAAAAGGCACCAGCATACAGTCTATTTCCGCGTCACAGTTGCCCCGCACCGCCGTCACAGGAGCAAGATCCATGAGTGTGCGGAAGAGATCCGGCATACCTTTGGGACCATATCCTCCGGGAAGAGGATTGCGGGGACCGTGGTAGAGAAGGTCTCCGAGCAGGACAACCCTGTCAGGCTTCAGCTCGCGCACGCGGTCCGTGAGAAAAATGAGGCTGTCCGGAGCGCCGTGCAGATCGGAACCGATGACCATCCTCATGAACGATTCTCCTTCACGCGCGTGCCGGCGTCCCAGGAAGCGCGGTCTATGGCTTCCTCAATGAGCATGACGGGAATTTCCTCCCGTATGGGATAAACCACGCCGCAGTGACCACAGAAAAACCCCTCGGGTTTCTCCGCGCCAGGCAGAGCGGTCAGCGCACCTCCGCACTTCGGGCAGACCAGAATCTTCAGCATTTCCTCAGTGTTCATGTTTTTCTCCCAAAAGGCGGTCAGTTCCGCCCGGACTCTCCGCCTCACTTACTGAGGACGGGGTGGTCGATATTCGTTTCGCGGGTAATGTAGATGGGGCGGCGCTTGATTTCAAGATAGATCTTGGACATGTACTCGCCGATGACGCCCAGGAAGAAAAGCAGGACGCCGCCGATGAAGAGATCAACTGATACGCTGGAGGCCCAGCCTGCAACGGGATCGCCGAAGAGAATCTTCTTCACCAGCACGTAGGAGAGATAGCCGAGAGAGAGCGTCGACGCCAGGACGCCGATCACCGCGGAAATAATCAGCGGGAACGTCGAGAAAGCCACGATGCCGTCAATGGCATAGAGAAAAAGCTTGAAAAAAGACCATTTCGTCTCGCCGGCCACGCGCTCTACGTTCTCGTACTCCAGCCACTTCGTCCGGAATCCGACCCAGCCGAACAGGCCTTTCGAGAAACGGTTGTATTCCTGCATGGAGAGAATGGCGTTCACGAACTTTCTGTTCATGAGCCTGTAATCCCTGGCCCCGTCCACGAGATCAACCTTGGAGATGCGGCTCATAAGTTTGTAGAACTGTCTGGCGAAGAAAGAACGGATCTTCGGCTCGCCCTTTCGTGTGACGCGGCGCGTGGCCACGGAGTCGTACTCCCCGTCTTTCACATAACCATACATTTCAGGAAGCAGGGACGGCGGATCCTGGAGGTCCGCGTCCATGAGTACGCAGAAATCGCCGCGGGCGTTCTCGAGGCCCGCGTAAATCGCGGATTCCTTGCCGAAATTACGGGAGAAGGACAGATAGCGTACATGGCTGTCCTTCGCGGCCAGTTCCTTCATTTCACGGAGCGTCCCGTCCGTCGATCCGTCATCCACAAGGATGAGTTCGTAGCTCACGCCTTCGATCCGGGCAATATCCCTGCAAAACTCCTGGTAAAAAAGAGCCAGGCTCTTTTCCTCGTTATAACAGGGCACAATGGCTGAAATATCCACGTTCCACACCTCTTTTGCAGGTACCTTTCACGCAGAAAGGGGGCGGCGGGAGAAAGAGTTCCCCGCCGCCCCCTTGGATACAGCGTTATTCAGGGAAAGAGAAGAGCTAGGGGACGAGCTTCACCTCGTATCCTCCCTTCAGGTACTTCTGCGCCACGGCGCGCACATCTTCGGGCGTAAGTGTTTTCACCTTGCCGATGATGTCCTTTTCCATGTCGAGGGGCTCGCCGAGGCAGGAAAGCGTAGCCGCTTCCTCACTGCGGGAAGAAAGACTCTGGCGTCCCCTGTAGTAGCTGCCCTCAATCTGGTTGACGCCGGAAGCGAGGAGCTCCTTCGGCAGGGGCTTGTCACAGACGTCCCGGATGATACGCTCAAAGCCCTCGCGGGCCTTATCCACGCGGTCGGGGGTTGTGCCGATATAGAAGAGCATGAAGCCGCATTCGGGGCGGTAGCGGTTCACGGCAGTCACCGTGTATCCGAGTCCCTCCACATCCCTGAGCTGGCTGAAGAGCAGACCGCTCTGGCCATCGAGGACGGACTGCAGGAGTTCGAGTGCGGGGGCATCAGGGCTGGTGCGCTTCACGGTCGGGAAGATGAGCATGAGATGGGCCTTGTTGCGCTTGGGCACAGGCAGGCTGAGCACCTTTTCCTTCGTCCACTGGGGAGCGCTCACGGTCACGGCCTTTTCTGAAGGCTTCGGCAGAGACTTCGCGAACGCGAGCACACTGTCCCTGTCGAACGAACCGCACACGGCGAGAGACCAGGGCTGTCCTTTCTGTTTCTTCCAGTAGGAGAGGACATCATCGCGCGTGAACCGGCGGATATTTTCCATGCTGCCAAGGGGATCCATGCCATAGGGATGTCTGCTTCCGAAGAGGAAGGGAGGCACCTTGGCAGCTGCGAGGGCCATGGGATTGTCTTCCCGCTGCATGAGGGAAGCAGCCATGTCCCGCGCCTCACGGGTCATTTCCTGGGCGCTGAAGGACGGTTTCTCCATCATGGTGGTGATGTAGCCGAAAACGTCACCGCTGTAGCGGGTGGGCGAAGTGGCACTGATAACGAAGGTCTGCAGACCGGCCCTGACAGATACGGAAGCGGCCCTCTCTGCGAGGAACTTCTCAGAAGCCGAACGATCCATGCCGCCGCATCCGTCCGTGAGCGTGGCCGCAGTCAGGGTGTCGAGGCCGGCTTCAGAGGGGCTGAGCAGAGCATTGCCGCCGCTCTGGGCGAGGGTCATAGACATATAGGGGATGGTATGGTCCGGCAGCAGGATGACCTTGCGTCCGCCGCCGAGATCGACGATTTCACGTCCGTTTTCCACGGCAGCCGCGCTGGCGTGGCTGGTGGTCTGAGGCACTGGCCAGAGAGAATTCAGCTCCGCTGCGAGATCGGGAAGCTGGGCGTCCCTAGGCGCAAGCACACGCACGACCATGCGCTCAGGACGGATATAGCGCGCGTACATCGCGGCCATATGTTCGAAATTCACCTGGCGCTGGGCCGTCCGGATATTCTCCTCTCCCTGCCGGCCGCCAAGATCAAATTCCATGAGGGCGCGCCAGGAGGCGAGGCCGTTCAGCGTCTCGGCGGAACGGTCAAAGCTGTCCTCGAGGTTATACTTTGCGCGCTGCATTTCCTTTTCCGTGAAGACGTTCATCTTCAGGCCCGAGAGATCCTTCACCAGGGAAGAGAAGAAGGGCTTCACGTTCTTCGCGTCCAGTACAGCGGTAATGGTGAACATACCCACGCGGTTCATGCCCGAGTTGGAGACGTCGATACTGTCCACCAGATGCTTTTCAAGGTGATATTTGCGTTCGAAATAGGCGGTGCCGTCGCCCGTCAGAAGATAGCTCAGGACATCGAAGTCGAGGCTCCTCAGATCCCTGAGCCCAGGAACGGCAAAGGAAACACCAAGATAGACCTTATTCCAGGGGCCGCGGACCACCCTGACCCGTTCGGTTCCGGGAGCGCAGATCAGGGCATCGATGTCCACCGGCTTTTCGTCGGGGAGCACACTGCCGTCCTTAAGGCCGCTGAAGGTCTGCTCCACGTACTGGCTGACGGCCGCGGGATCCACGTTGCCGGCGACTACGAGAAGCATGTTCTGGGGCTGGTACCAGCGGTCGATGTAGGCTCTCAGGCTATCACTGGTCACGGCTCTGATGGTGTCGCGCGAGCCGATGATGAGGTGCTCATAGGGTGTCCCGGCGAGGGAAGCCGTCTGGAGATCCTGATAAAGGCGCCTTTCGGGATTATCCTCGTTGCCCTCGAGTTCGGAAATGATGACGGTCTTCTCGCTCTCAAGTTCCTTCGGATCGAGCGCGGGATGGAAGGCCATGTCGCGTACCACATCGATGCCGGTCTTCCAGTGCTGGGACGGCATGTCCGTGAGGTAGCAGGTCTTGTCAAAACTCGTGTAGGCGTTGAGATATCCGCCAAGGGCCTCCACGTCCTTCGCCAGCTGTCCCTTGGGGCGGGCTTCCGTCCCCTTGAAGACCATGTGCTCGAGAACGTGGCTGATGCCGAACTGCGCGGGCTCCTCATGGGTGGATCCCGTACGGACGTAAAGACGGGTACAGACAATGGGGAAACGGGTATCCTTCAGAATATAGACGGACAGCCCGTTGGGAAGGCGAAGGCGGGTTTCCTGGCCGGCGGCCTGTGATGCGGCAGCCGGGGTACCCGCAGCCTGCGGCGCTTTTGCCGGTGAATCTCCGTCAGCAGCCATGGCTGAGGGAGCGGCGAGCGCCAGGCCCGCAGCCAGGGCCAGGGAACGTATCTGTTTTAATTTCAGCATGTACACTCCGTGTTTTTAGGCGCGTGAAGCGCCCGTTGTCTGAATCAGTCGTCAGCAGAGTTATATGTGGCATCTTCCCGCGGATCAATTCACGGGATTTGAGTGACAGACGTTCTCTGCTATGCCATGATAGTCTTACTTACGGGAGCTCCTCCGGACAGTTCCTCTGAGCCTGGCGGGTTTCCAGTCCACGTACAGGGTTTCGGGGGAACACCCTGGTACGCCCAGCAGTGCAATGAACCGCGCCGGCGTGTTCCCTGAAGGTTCTCAGGGGGAGACGCAAGGGGAGAGCCTCCCGTACCCAAAAATTTATAGGCACCTTTCCTGCACTTTAAAGTCAGACCGGAAAAACCCGTGTTCCATCCGGGAGCGTTCTCTGGTATTGCCTTTTCGGGGGTTCAGTGTCAAAAGAGAGCCTGCAAAAAAAGAAGCCTTTTCCCTCTCCCGGAAGGGAGGAAAAAGGAATAATATTCAAATCTTCTGGGGCGATGGCCTGCCTCCCCTGTGACCGGGACGGGTTTTTCAAACCATAAGCGATACGGAAGTTTTGTATGAACAAAAGTGAGCTGTGTGCGCGGCTGGCCGATGAAACGGGGCTGACGCTGGATGAAGCCATCAAAGTGGTGGAGACCTTCTTCTCTACCATCCGGCACGCCCTCATGAAGGGTGACAGAGTCGAAATCAGGGGCTTCTGTTCCTGGCACATCAAGGAATACCAGGGATACGCCGGACGCAACCCCAATACCGGCAAGATCGTCGATGTCAAGCCCAAGCGCCTGCCCTTCTTCAAGGCGGGCAAAGAGCTGAAGGATATGCTGAACGCGGCGCCGCTGGCCGGCGGCAAGACAGCCAAGTAACAGCGGCGAAACTGTTTTGCAAAAAAGCGTCCCGGTACACCCCCGGGACGCTTTTTTTTTTACCGGCAGAAGCGGCCGGAAGGATCGCGGCGCGCATCTTGGCAACAACTGCCATTAAGGGTAACAAAACAGGGAAGACAATTTCGTGAACGCCCGCAGGCACGCCTGTTCCGAGAGAGGAAATCATGATTCGAATTCAGGAAATACTCGACAAGGTAGCGGCGAAAAACAAAGACGCCAATCTCGAGCTGATCCAGAAGGCCTATGTTTTCGCTGCCGCGGCGCACGCCGGACAGACCCGCCTTTCCGGCGAGCCATACCTTTCCCATCCTCTGGCAGTAGCCGACACGCTGGCTGACATGGGTTTTGATGAACCCACCGTAGCCGCCGGACTCCTGCACGACACCGTGGAAGACACTTCCGTGACCATTGACGACATCGCCGAAAACTTCGGTGATGAAGTGGCCGATATCGTGGACGGCGTAACGAAAATCAGCAAGATTGTCTTCGAAAACAAGGAAGAGGCCCAGGCCGAGAATATCCGCAAAATGATTCTGGCCATGAGTCACGACATGCGCGTGATCATGGTCAAGCTTGCCGACCGCCTGCACAACATGCGCACGCTGGACTTCCAGAAGGCGTACAAGCAGAAGCGCATCGCCCAGGAGACCATGGACATCTATGCTCCCCTGGCCAACCGCCTCGGCCTCTACAACATCATGCGTGATCTCGAGGATCTGAGCTTCAAGTATCTGCGGCCGGACGTGTACAGCCAGATCACCAAGTGGCTGGAGGATCACCAGGTCGTCGAGAAGAAGTTCATCGAAAAGACCGTCGCCATGCTTAAGGATCTCCTGGCGTCCAACGGACTGACTGGTGAGGTGTACGGGCGCATCAAACACAAGTACAGCATCTACAAAAAGATGCTCGCAGAGTCCCTCACCCTGGACGAGATGCACGACATCATGGCCTTCCGCGTCATCGTCAAGGACGTGAAGGACTGCTACGCCGTGCTCGGTCTTGTGCACCAGCAGTGGAAACCCGTACAGGGCCGCTTCAAGGACTACATCTCCATGCCCAAGGCCAACGGCTACCAGAGCCTGCACACCACCATCATAGGCCCTGACGCGGAGCGCATCGAGGTCCAAATCCGCACGGAGGAAATGCACAGGCAGGCCGAGCACGGCATTGCGGCCCACTGGCTGTACAAGGAGCACGGAAGAGTCAACAGCAAGGACCTGGCCCAGTTCTCCTGGCTCAATGAAATTTTCGAACGTCAGCGTGACGAAGCCAGTTCCAAGGAGTTCATGCACTCCCTGAAAATGGATCTCTTCCATGACGAAGTTTACGTTTACACGCCAGCCGGCGACGTCAAGGAACTGCCCGAAGGCGCCACGCCGCTGGACTTTGCCTTCCATATCCATACCAAGGTGGGACAGCACTGCGCCGGCGCCAAGGTCAACGGACGCCTTGTGCCCCTGGGGACGCCGCTCAAGAACGGCGACACCTGCGAAATCATTACCGAGCCCAACCGGGAGCCCAACCGCGACTGGCTCAAAATGGTCAAGACGGCCAAGGCCCGAAACCGCATCCAGCATTACCTGCGCACGGAGGAACGCACCAGGGCACTGAACCTCGGACGCGAACTCCTCGAGAAGGAAGGCCGCAAGGTCAGCATCAATGTCCAGAAGGCTGACAAGGAAGGGCAGCTGACCATCGTTGCCCAGGAAATGAATTTCGACTCGGATGACGACCTCTACGCAGCCGTAGGCTACGCCCACATCACGCCGCGCAAGGTTCTGAACCGTCTCTACGCCATTCTCCATCCCGGCATGCCCGCTCCTGGCACGCCGAAGCAGCAGATCCAGCCTCAGGCGGCCGAAAATTCCACCGAGCAGCACAAGCCATCGACCTACGGCGTCAGCATCGCGGGCGTAGACGGCGTGCTCATGCGTTTCGCGAAATGCTGCAACCCCGTCCCGGGCGACCCCATAGTCGGCTATATCAGCCGCGGCCAGGGCATCACGGTTCACAGAGCCGACTGTCCCAACGTTCCCAACATGGAACCTGAACGCATCATTTCCGTACACTGGGACGGCGAGGTTGTGGAACAGCCCTATGACGCCGGCATCTTCATCCTGGCGAAGAATGTCAGCGGCATGCTGGCCTCCATCGCCAGGGCCATCGCCGAAAAGAACATCAATATCAGCAATCTTTCAGTCAAAACGCTCATCGACGGGCGTTCCAATATGCACCTTGTGGTCCAGGTCAGAAACGCCACGGAACTCTATGATACCATCGAGGCCATCCGCAAGCTGCCCGGCATTCTGGAGGTCGTACGTGATGATGAGTACGCTGACACATCGGAACAGACATCCAAACCTTCCCGTCCCTGACGGAAAAATGTTCCGGCTCTGCCGGAGAAGAGAGAAATTTTCATGGAAGATTTCGTTTTTCACGTTCCCACAAAATTCATCTTCGGCCGCGGCGCTGAGGGAAAGGCCGGCAGTGAGATAAAGGCCCTTGGCGCAGGGCGTGTGCTCATTCATTATGGCGGCGGCTCCTGCGTGCGGTCCGGGCTTCTGAAACGTGTCGAAGACTCCCTTGACGCGGCGGGCATCGCGCACACCTCCCTCGGCGGAGTAAAGCCCAATCCACGGCTCAGCCTCATCCGTGAAGGAATAGAGCTCGCCAGAAAAGAAAAGTGCGACTTCGTTCTGGCCGTTGGAGGCGGCTCCGTCATTGACTCAGCCAAGGGCATAGCCTGCGGCGCCGCCAGCGATGGTGATGTCTGGGACTTTTACGACGGCGTAAGGAAACCTGAGGCAGCCCTTCCTGTGGGCAGCGTCCTGACCATCGCCGCTGCCGGATCGGAAAGCTCCTGGGCGAGCGTCGTCACCCGCGAAGAAGACAAACGCAAAAGGAGCCTCCACGCGCAGATTCTCGTGCCGCGCTTCGCACTGCTGAATCCCGAGCTCACCTTCACGCTGCCGGCATGGCAGACCGCGTGCGGCGCTACGGACATGATGGCCCATGTGCTCGAGCGCTATTTCTCGCCCTCCGAAAACGTTGATCTGACTGACCGTCTCTGCGAGGCCATTCTGCTTTCCGTCATGGAGAATCTCCCCAGGGCCCTCAGGAATCCCAGTGACTACGACGCCCGGGCCAACCTCATGTGGGCCGGAACCATCGCCCACAACAACACCTGCGGTGTCGGGCGCGTTCAGGACTGGGGCTCCCATGCCCTCGAACACGAGCTCTCGGGCCTTTATGACTGCTCACACGGAGCGGGACTCGCCGTCATTTTCCCTGCGTGGATGACATGGATGCTCGACCACGGAGCAAAGCCCGGCCGTCTTCGCGATCTCGCCGTCAGGGTTTTCGGCGTTGAGGACAAAGGACAGGGAGATAGGGCCATTGCGGAGGAAGGGATCCGCCGGTTCAGGGAATTCCTGCACGAATGCGGCATGCCCGTCACGTTCGCGGAACTCGGAGCAAAGGAAGAGGATATTCCCCGCCTCGTGGACATGCTCGAGCCCGAAAAGCGCCATATAGGCAATTTCGGCATCATCGACCGCGCCGCCGCAGCCGCCATCTACAAACTGGCCTGCCGCGGTTAGGCAACACTCCTTTCCGGGGGCCGCTTCAGGCCGGCCCCCGCTTTTTCTCTGGATTCACGCAATGGCACGCATTCTCTACGGCATTCACGGTACCGGGCACGGGCACGCCATGCGCGGGCTCACCATAGCCCGCCGCCTCAGGCAGCATCAGTTTCTCTTTGTCTGCAATGATGACGCCCCTTCCGTTCTGGAGGGAGAGTTCCCTGTTCACCGCATCCCGAACCTGGGCACCGTTTTCAAAAACTACAAAGTGGACATCCCCGCCACTATAGCCAGAGCCGTCCCGACACTCCTGCACAGGGATAAGTACATCAACGAACTCATGGATCTCATCCACGCCTTCGAACCAGACGTGTGCATGACCGATCTTGAGTATTTTGTACCCAGGGCCGCGGAACGGGCAAAACTGCCCTGCCTTACTCTGGACCACCAGCACGTGATCACCTGCTGCAGGCATCATATCCCCGGAGACCTCTGGTGGGACACCCTCGTGCAGGGGATCACGCCCAAATATCTTTTCCGCCCCACACGGGACAACCTCATTGTCTCCTTCTATCAGCCTCCCGTCCTGCCCCAGTACCACGCCCGGGTCGTGCCGCCCATACTCAGGGAAAGCGTAATCGCGCGCAAACCCTCCGACGAAGGACACGTGGTCGTCTACCAGAGCAATTCCGTCTATACGGGCCTCGTGGATTTTCTGAAAAAGGGCACGCAGCGCACCTGTTATGTCTACGGCTACAGCCGCACAGAAGGCCGCGACGGCAACGTAATCTTCATGAAGAAGGACGAAAACGGCTTTCTCGACAAGATCGCCTCCTGCTCCTACGTCATACAGGGCGGCAGCCACACGCTCATGACCGAGGCCCTTTACCTCGGCAAGCCCGTCCTGACCCTGCCTCTCAAGGCCATGGTGGAACAGCGGTACAATGCCATGTACATCGAAAGCCTCGGATATGGCATTGAAGCCGACATGTACAGCCTCACACCGGAAATCCTGCACGGCTTCGAGGCGCGCCTCGACGAATTCAGAGCCAATATCTCCAGGGGCAGCTTCTGCGGAAACGAAATCGTTTTCGGGCTTGTGGACGCTTTCATCCGCACGGGACATCTTCCGGAAACAGGAACGCCCCCCGTCATGGAACCACCGGCCGGCACTCCCAATTCTGAAAAATAACAGAAGGGATGTGAAAAAAACGCTTCCGCATTTTTTTTCACATCCCTTTTTCATACGAAATGGGCCGGACAAAACAATCCTGACCGCTGCTGCAGCGAAAGTATCTTCCGGACGGAAATCCGGCGGCGGGGGGAAAGTCATGGGGCAGTGACTTCTGAAAGATAGTTCTGCTCCTGGATGTCAAAGTGTGTATTCCGCCAGTTTTTCCTTCTTTTACCGGCCTTCTGACGGATCACTAAGGCACGAGCACCTCGTTCTGCAGATCCTTCGGAATCCACCATTTGTCCATGTTCCAGCTGATGCCGGCCAGAGCAGGTTCGATCCCCCTGAAGCGGCTGCGCACCACGGGCAGGGAATAGGGATAATAGAGGAAGCAGTACGGCTGCTCGCGATCCAGAATCTCCTGCACACGGCAGTAAATTTCGTAACGGCGCTTCTGATCCCGGGTGACGCGTCCCTCCTCGAGAAGCGAGTCAAGCTCCTTATTCCTGAAATGCATAAAATTGAGTCCGCCGGGCACGGCCTGTGAGGAATGCCAGACCTGATAGATGTCCGGATCCGGCGTGACGGTCCAGCCCAGGACGAGTGCGTCGAACAGCCCCTTGTTGACGAACTCGCGGATAAAGGCCGCCCATTCCACGGTACGGACACGCACGTCTATGCCCACCCTGCGCAGCTGGTTCTGAATGATGATGGAGACCAGAATGCGCTCCGAGTTGCCCTGGTTGGTGAGGATAGTGAAAGCGAACGGCTTCCCGTCCTTCTCCAGAATGCCGTCACCATCCCTGTCCTCAAACCCCGCCTCCCGCAGGAGCCTGCGCGCCTCGGTCACGTTCTGTTTCACCGGTTTCAGCGTCGGATGGAAAAAGGCGGTGCCGGGTTTATAGGGGCCTATGGCCGGAACCCCCTGTCCGAGCAGCGCGCCTTTAACGAGATCCTCCCGGCTGATGGCCATGGAGATGGCCCTGCGGACGCGCACGTCTTTGAAGAAAGGATGATCCATGTTGAATCCGAGATACACATAGACCGAGGCCAGATAGCGGTATTTGTGAAAATTTTTCTCCCACCACGGCGTATTCGTCTGGCAGAGATACTGCTCCGGGCTCAGGCCCATGAGATCAATACGCCCCGAGCGCGCCTCCATGAACATGGTGCCCGAGTCGGGGATAACGCGATAGATAACCTCGTCGATATGGGGGCGGCCCTGAAAATAAGTCGGGCTGGCCACAAGGGTCAGGCGGGAACCTGACTCCCAGCTCTTCAGGCGATAGGGCCCCGCGCCCACGGGCCTGCGGGAAAAATCGGAGGCCCGCACATCCTTCCCTGCGAGAATGTGCTTCGGCAGGATGGCCGAGGTGAAGGTTTCGAGAGCACGCGCGTAATAACTCGAGTAGACTACTTCCACGGTATAGCGATCCGGTGCCGTGATAGAGGCGATATGGAGGAAATCCTCAGCGTAGGGACTTCCCACCTTCGGGTCTGCGGCCATTCTGGCTGTGAAGGCCACGTCATCTGCGGTCAGTTCCTCGCCATCCTCCCAGCGTATGCCCTGATTCATATGAAGGGTCAGCCTGAGCCCGTCCTCTGACATGGCCCAGCTTTTGCAGGCAAAAGGCTCAAGTTCAAGGTTCTTATTATAGCGGATGGGTGCGATAAAGAGCAGATCTGCAACATCATGCGATGCAGAATCCGTGCTGATATAGGGATTAAGATTGGATGGTTCGCCTATGGTTCCGAGAACAAGACGTCCTCCATCCACAGGAACATCTTCCCCGGCGGAGGCATCCTCTTCAAGCAAAAGAGGGAAAAAACAGATAAAAATCAACGCTATTGCGCGTAGTTGATACATAAAAGGCACATGTTTCAGCCTATGCGGCACGCTTTTAAAAAAATAGTTGCTTGCATTATGCATAATGGTGTAGAAAGAAGAGTCTATAGGTCCTTTACTTGCTTATACAGCCAGCCACCCGGGCATCAGATCAGGCTCCTTCGCACGCGGGGCCACGAGGAAATTAATGAGCAGATCAGAACACAATGCCATTCTGGAAATGTGTCAGACTTTTCTCAACGACAAAGTGCCGGAGTACATCCGGGACGCGGGCAACTATATCCTTTCGGAAAGTGGCGTGCAAAAGGTCGATATCCAGGAAGGAGAGGTCTGGGAAGTCAGAGGCAACATCCAGGGCGATGATTTCCAAGTCTACACGCCAAAGCTCACCTTTTCCATAGCCGACAGGACAACCCACAGCCAGTGCAACTGCTCTGAAGCCTTCACCGGCGTCTGCAGCCACGTGGCCGCCCTCGCTCTCAAACTCGTTGACGAGCTGCGTAAGGAGGAAGGCGAAGAGGCAGAAGAGCACGCCCCCGCCGTGGACTGGAGGACGAGCTTCCGCCACTTTTTCACCACGGGAATGGAGCCGGAACCGGGCACGCACTACCTCGTATTCCGCTTCGATCCCGAGCCCGGGCGCCTGCTTGTCTCCTTCTTCCGCTCCCGCCAGAACAAGAACGGCCTGTCCAGCGTCCAGAAAGAAGTGACCCTGAGACAGATCATTGAAAACCCGGGGTGGTGTGAATTCTCACCGGAACTGCCCCAGGTCTGCAAGCAGATCGGCCAGCACCTCGACTACTACGGCCACAAGGTGGAAATCCCCGACGGTCTCACTTCCTGGTTCTTCTGGGCCATGCGCAAGGAATACTACAAGCTCTGGAAGGATACGGACAAACCCTGCCGCTTTGAGAACTCACCGTTCGATCTCAAGCTGAAGCCCAAGCTCGATGACAACGGTTTCAGCTTCGATGTTATTCTGAAGCGCGAAGGCCGCCCGATGATCAACATCACGGAGACGGAACAGAAGGACAACGGAGGAGAACCCATCATCACCTTTCACGGGCAGATGCCTCTCTGGGTCTGCTACCGCCACAACTTCTACCCCGTTCAGACAGCCCTCTATCCGTCCCTCGTGAAGAGCCTCATCTACGAACGCCCCGTGGTGCCGCACGATGAGATCTCCGAATTCCTCGACCGCGTATGGACCAAACTCCCTGCCTCGGAACTCTACGAGCCGCAGCAGTTCCTCAAAATCATGGAGCCAGTCTTCCAGCCGGCCACCTACAATCCCAAGCTCTTCCTGGACGAGGAAGGAAGCCTGCTGACACTCGAAATCGACAATATTTACGAGACCCGTCACGGCGAGTTCACCCTCCCCGGCCCCAACCCGGATTTCCAGACGGGCAGTTACGCCTACCAGGGGCAGACCTACCTCGTGCGCAGACACCAGGAAGAAGAAAACCAGCTCATGCAGGAACTCTCTTCCATGGGCTTTCAGGCCCGTTCCAGCAAACTCTGGTTCCTTGAGCCCGAGGAAGCCATCTCCTTCCTCCTGGATTCCTATCCCAAACTCGTGGAAAACTACCGCGTCTTTGGCGAAAAGGCTCTGTCACGCTATAAAGTGCGCTCCACGAAGTCTAAAATCACGGCCAAGGTCGCCAGCAACGAAAAAGAGAAGTGGTTCTCGCTGGATATCACCGTCGATTATGACGGACAGACCCTTCCCCTCGAGAAAATCTGGAACGCCTGGACCAGGGGCAAACGCTATGTACAGCTGAAGGACGGTTCCTACACCTCTCTCCCCGAGGAATGGCTGAAAAAAATCTCTCACAAGCTCACTACCCTCGGCCTCGATCCGTCAAAACCCCCGCAGCAGCGTTTCAAACAGTTCGAGGCGCCCATGCTGGACGGACTCCTCGACGACATGCCTGAAGCGCAGACCGATGCCTACTGGGTCAAACTCAGGGAGAGAATTCATTCCTTCAAGGAAGTCAAAGCCGTTCCCGCCCCGCAGGGTCTCAACGCCCAGCTCAGAAGCTACCAGATGCAGGGTCTCGCCTACCTGAACTTCCTGTCCGAATACGGTTTCGGCGGCATTCTCGCCGACGAAATGGGCCTCGGCAAAACTATTCAGACCCTCGCCTTCATCCAGTACATGGTGGAGCACAAACACAAGGGCGCCAACCTCATCGTCGTCCCCACTTCCGTGCTGCCCAACTGGGAGCGGGAGGCCGAAAAATTCGTTCCCTCCCTGAAGAGGCTCATCATCTACGGCACCCGCCGCGAAAACATGTTCAAGCAGATCGGCAAATCCGATCTGGTCATAACGACCTACGCCCTGCTGCGCCGCGACCTCGAGGAAATCGAGAAATTCGATTTCAACACGATCATCCTCGACGAGGCCCAGAACATCAAGAACCCGAACACCATCACGGCCCGCTCCGTGCGCAAACTCAACGCGCGCATGCGCCTGTGCCTGTCCGGCACGCCCATCGAGAACAACCTCTTCGAGCTATGGTCGCTTTTCGAGTTCCTCATGCCTGGCTTCCTCGGCAGCCAGCATTCCTTCCAGCGCGGAATCATCAAGCCCATCAAGGACGGCGATCCCGAGACGCTTGAATACCTGCGCGCCAGGGTCAGGCCCTTCATCCTGCGCCGTACCAAAGCCGAAGTGGCCAGGGATCTGCCTCCCAAGGTGGAAAGCGTCACCTGCTGCGCACTCGAGGAGGCTCAGGCCGAGCTCTATGCGGCCGTGGCCCGCAAGCTGCGCGACCAGGTGCTGGCCGACGTGGACGAGAAAGGCCTTGCCAAAAGTCAGATGTCCATTCTGGACGCGCTGCTCAAGCTGCGTCAGATATGCTGCCATCCGCGGCTGCTTAAAATCGACATTCCCGGCTTCTCCAACAACCTGCCATCCGGCAAATTCGAAGCCTTTAAAGACATGGTGCAGGAAGTCGTCGAAGGCGGGCACAAGGTGCTGGTCTTCTCCCAGTTCGTCCAGATGCTCAAAATCATCAGGCAGTGGCTTGAATTCTCCCAGATTCCTTTCTGCTACCTGGACGGTGCGAGCAAAGACCGCTTCGAGCAGGTGGACCGCTTCAACAACTCGCCCAATATCCCCATCTTCCTCATTTCCCTCAAGGCAGGCGGCACCGGCCTGAACCTGACATCAGCCGACTACGTCATCCACTATGACCCGTGGTGGAACCCCGCTGTCGAAAGCCAGGCCACGGACAGAACGCACCGCATAGGCCAGACCCGCCAGGTATTCTCCTACAAACTCATCTGCCAGAATACCGTTGAGGAAAAAATCCTCAAACTGCAGGACGCCAAACGCAACGTCGCAGAAGCCATCATCCCTGGCCAGGAAACCTGGAAGTCCCTCACGCGCGAGGATCTCGAAATGCTCTTCGACGCTTAGCCCGTCTTTACGCTCTTACAGAAACAGAGGCGCCGCCGCATAGTTTCAATGCGGCGGCGCCTCTTTTCTGTCCCCTGCGGGAAACTTCAGTCTTTCGCCTTCACTTCGCACAGGGCGGCATCCTCGTCCCTGCCCTGTCTTCTGAGCGCTTCGGCAAGCAGAGCCCAGCCGCGGGGCTGGCTCACGATTCCCAGACTGTGACGGGCAAGCATTTCCGCAATGTCCGCTGCCCCGTGCTCTTTCAGATAGAGTTCTGCCAGCATAAGCATGGCCGAGGCGTCATCAGGATTGCGGCGCAGCGCGTCACTGAGCATCTGTCTGGCCTCAGCCGTGCGGCTCTGCCCCGCCGCCACGCGGGCAAGGCAGCGCAGGGCCAGCGAACCCTCGTCGCGCGCGCTCCCCTGCTTCCTGTTCTCAGCACGGGCCGCCTTTTCGTAATAGGCCAGAGCTCCGTCCATACAGCCCCGCTTTTCGCAGAGCTGCCCGAGGCGGACCAGCGCATAAACGTGATCCGGCACGTCTGCAAGGCAATCCCTGAAATGGGTTTCAGCGCCCTCCGTATCGCCGAGCTGATAGCAGACGGTCCCCAGATTATAATGAGCCTGGGCTTTTTCCCCTATATCACGGGTGTGCTCCAGGGATTTCTCGAAATAACGCCTGGCTTCTTCCTGGCGCCCGAGAGCGGCCATGCATACACCAAGGGAATTCCAGGCGAGTGCGTTGCCCGAGTCAGCCAGCAGAGCCAGTTTGTATTCCTCGACCGCTCCGAAAACGTCACCCTGGCTGTAGCGGCGATCAGCGCTGATAGTGATGGCCTGGGAATTGAAGGCTCCAACCCGGGGCTCGGGAAGAAGCCTCGCGTATTCCAGAGCCTTCAGAACGCATTCCATCATTTCCCCGCGCCCGAAATGCAGGAACGGCCAGAAGGCCAGTCCGACCGCGGCGTGCACACCTTCGCCGGCGAGCGCGCTGTCAAAAGCCCTGTATGTTTCCAGCAGTTCCTCCCCGCCCCCGGGATGGCAGAAAACCAGGCCGTTCATGCCGTAATATCCGGCAAAAGCGCCCTCTCCGCCCACGCGCTGATTCCAGAGGAAGGCCGCGCGGTTCAGGACATCAGAGAAGGAATCGGGCCCCTGTCCCACTTTCACATCCCCATCTGGCCGCAGAAGGGCAAGGGCGAAGCGTTTGGCCCCGCCGGACACCCGGCGCAGCCGGGCCATAAATTCGCCGTGCCCGTAGCAGTAAAATCCGCCGCCTTCAGCTCCGCTTCCGGCGTCTTCGCCTGCCCCGGCCGCTTCCTCCGCCTTTCCGGCAGGCTGCCCCGGTTCAGCGCTTTCCTCACCACCCTTTTCGGTTCCCGCTCCATAGGTCTGGCCACGGTCCTCAAGGGACAGGATGTCGCCCGCCGCGGGCAGAACGGAAGGATCCGCGAGATGGATGATCTCGGCCGTGGATTCCTGACTGCCGGCCTGCAGCAGGACGAGCTCTCCTTTGAAGGAACCATCCGCACCGCTGTAGAATGCAAAACTCAGCCCCTCACGGGCACCCGTGCGCCGCCCGAGGTTGATGACCACGCGCCCGGAGGAAAGCGTCTTCAGAATAACGCCGCCGTCCAGGAGAATGCGCACGAAGGGCATAATGGCGCCATTTCTGCGCTGGGCTGCCATGGAGGCAGCCAGCCTGGCCTTCTCAAGAAGTTCACGGGCCTGATCCGACGGGCTGAAACGAAGCTCGGCGGCCTGCATGTCCTGTGGGAACAGAGCATGTCCCGCAGCCAGCACGGGCACAGCTTTTCCTGGCATCTGCTCCTCGTCAAGGGAAACGGAGCTCATGCGGGAGAGAGCTTCTTCGGCCGCGCGCTGACAGGCGCCGCGCCCCGTCACGCTGCTCAGAAGCAGGGCGAAATCGGCGCGGCCGGCCCTGGCCGGCAGGATGTCTCCGGGAAGGCCATCAGCAAGCGCCGCGGCAAGTTTCGCCACACAGCGTTCCAGGTAGGAATATCCTCCCATTTCCGCGAGCGCCTGCGCGTTTACGAGACGGATGACCACGATGCCCACGCAGAAGAGGTGCAGCGGGGAAGGAACGGTGGGCTCCACTGCGGCAGGCGCCTGGGAAAGAAGCTCGCGCACCCGCTCAGCCCCGTCAGCCACCCGCGCATAGAGCTCCTGCTCGGTAAAGAGGCCGGTGGAGGAATCCACTGAACAGGCACGGGTGCGGGCCACAACTTCCAGAATAAGCGCCGCGATGCTTCTCATCCTGGGCATGACCTGACGCGCCTCCTTGGCTCCCACACCGAGCAGGCGCACGGCGCCTATTCCCCGGCCCTGCCAGAGGAGGGGAATGATGAGAGTCCTTTCACCGGCTATGTACTCGGCTTCCTTCCTGGACCAGGACGGAGGGAAATACAGGTCTCCGCCCTGAAAATGGACAAACTGGGCAAACTGCTCAAGAAGAAAGCCGGAGAGATCGCTGAGATCGCGGCCCGAGAGAGGAAGAGACTGAAGACAGGTGTTCACAGACAAAAATCCTTCTGAAAAACATATTCCGGGAAAGCGTTCCGGCAGCCCGCCGTATTGCACGGTCTTTCATTTAATGGCAACTTTGAGCCGCCTGCAAGGGGATCTCCCCCTGAGGCCGCTTTTTTCTTCTTCCGGTCTGCGCCCGGCGCGGAGCCGGACTCTCAGTCCGCAATCGAGGAGTTCCTTCATGCGTGTCACAAGCTTCCCTCTCGGCCCCATTGAGACCAACAGTTATATACTGGATGACGGCAAAAACGCCCTGTCCATCGACGTGGGCGGCGACCCGGCACCCATTCTGGATTTTCTTGCCAGGGAAAACCTCACCCTGCTCGCGACCATCATCACGCACCAGCATTTCGATCATCTCTACGGCGTGCACGCCCTGCAGGAAAAACTCGGTACGCCCTGCTACTGCCCGAAAGGCGACGCACCCATCGAAAACACGGAATCAACAAAAGGCGGACTCTGGGGGCTGCCCAGGGTTCCCGAATTCAGGAAAGAGTATCTCCCTGACGGGGAAGATACCATCGGTCCTTTCCATTTTAAAATTCTTCCCACTCCCGGTCATACGCCAGGCGGCGTCTCCTTCTACTTTCCTGACGCAAAAAGCGTCTTCACGGGCGACAGCCTCTTCTACCGCTCTATGGGCAGAACGGATTTCCCCTTCGGCGATCACGAAAAACTCATCAAAGGTATCAGGGATAATCTGTTCACGCTGCCCCCGGATACCACCGTCTATCCGGGACACGGCCCTCAGTCCAATATCGGCGAGGAAAGCCTTGAGAATCCCTTCATCGGGGAAGGCAGCGCCAGGTAGCCTCCCTGAAACACTCCCCTGAAAACAGAACGCCCCCGTTCTCCGGAAAAAAGCCGGAGAACGGGGGCGTTCTTTCCCCAGCCGCCATTCAGATCATGTTCACGAAACGCCTGTGGAGACGACGGTCCGGATCTAGCTCGGGATGGAAGGCCATGGCCATCTGCCGGCCGTATTCCACCGCGACGGCAGCACCGTCAACCTTCGCCATGACGCGGACTCCGGGCGCAGAAGAGACGATGCCCGGCGCACGGATAAAGGTCATGGGAACGGTTCCCACGTCCTCATAGCCGCTATCCGTATGAAAGCTGCCGAGCTGCCTGCCGTAAGCGTTGCGGCGCACGGTGACGGGCAGTGTGCCAAACCACACGGTGCTGTCGTTTTCAAGACGCTCAGCGAGCAGGATAAGTCCCGCGCAGGTTGCGAGCACGGGCAGACCTTCCTCTATGCGCTCCTTCAGAGGAGAAAAGAGAGCAAGATCCTTCAGGAGCTTGCCCTGGACCGTACTTTCTCCCCCGGGCAGCACAAGGCCGTCAAAATCCCGCTTCAGATCGCCGGCCTCACGAATCTCGAAACTCTCCACGCCGATATCAGAAAGCGCGTGCTCGTGCTCGATAAACGCGCCCTGAAGGGCCAGAACAGCAACCTGCATTAGATGCCCCTCTGCGCCATGAGAACCTTGATTTCCTCTTCGTTGATGCCGACCATGGCGGGTCCGAGATTTTCGGAGAGTCTGGCTATGAGGGCAGCGTCGGTATAATTCGTCGTGGCCTGGACAATGGCCCTGGCGCGCTTTGCCGGATCCCCGGATTTGAATATGCCAGATCCCACGAAGACACCTTCGGCGCCGAGCTGCATCATGAGCGCAGCATCGGCGGGGGTGGCGATGCCGCCGGCCGCGAAATTCACGACGGGAAGACGGTGATTCTTCCAGACCGACCGCACGAGATCGAGCGGCGCGCCAAGAGCTTTGGCTTCCTCACCGAGCTCATCCTCGCGCAGGGAACAAATATGCGAAATCCCCTGATTCATTTTCCGCATATGGTGCACGGCCTGAATGATGTCGCCGGTACCCGGTTCGCCCTTGGTTCTGATCATGGAGGCTCCCTCTGCTATGCGGCGCAAAGCCTCACCGATATCCCTGGCACCGCAGACGAACGGCACCCTGAATTTGGTCTTGTCGATATGATACACGTCGTCCGCGGGCGAAAGCACTTCGCTTTCATCGATATAGTCAATCTCAATGGCCTCGAGGAGCTGCGCCTCGACAAAGTGTCCGATGCGGCACTTGGCCATGACAGGAATAGAGACAGCTTTCTGGATGCCGCGGATCATGGCGGGATCCGACATGCGCGAGACACCGCCCGCGGCGCGGATATCCGCGGGAATTCTTTCCAGCGCCATGACGGCACAGGCTCCGGCGTCCTCAGCGATCTTCGCCTGCTCGGGGGTTGTAACGTCCATGATAACGCCGCCCTTGAACATCTGGGCAAGCTCGCGGTTCAGTGCCGAGCGGTCTTCCTTTTTTTCTGCCATATGTCTGTCCTCCCAGTGGATTTCTTTTGCGGAGGACACTCCACATCATTCTGACCATAAAAAAAAGTTTCAGATTGGATATATTCAGAAAGGTCAGATTCGGATAAAAACGGGGCCATGCTCACGTACACACTGGAAAAAACAAGGTCAGAACCGCTTTATTCCTACCTCTCCCGCCGCATCAGGGACGACATTCTCGCCGGAAATATCAGGAGCGGCGAGCGTCTGCCCTCAAAACGCCCTTTCGCGAAGAATCTGGGTATAAGCGTGATAACGGTGGAAAATGCCTACGCGCGTCTTCTCGACGAAGGCTACATCATTTCCCTGCCCAAACGGGGGTACTACGCGAATGATCTGAAGGCTCTCGCCGCACTCAGAAACAACACTCTCCCGAAACCGGAGATGGGGAAAAAGCCTGCTGAGAAGAAGCTTCTGGCCGATCTCACCTCCAGCCAGAATGAGCTCTCTGGATTCCCGTTCTCGGTATGGTCCGGCATCATGCGCAGGGAACTGAGATGCGACCAGCAGGCCCTGCTCACCAATCCGCCCACCGGAGGCGTACCGGAGCTCAGGGAAGCCATAGCGGACCACCTCAGAGCCTTCCACGGCATGGAGGTGCATCCTTCGCAGATTGTAGTCGGCCCCGGCACGGAATATCTCATCGCCCTGCTGGTCAGACTCCTTGGAAGAAATCTCGTGTACGCCATGGAAGACCCCGGCTACCCAAGAACGGGACAGGTCTACAGAAGCCTCGGCGTGCCGACAGCCTGCGCAGCCCTCGACAGCAGCGGGGTCACGGTGGAATCTCTTGAGAATACCGGCGCCAGCGTGGCTCACGTCAGCCCCTCGCATAATTTTCCGACAGGCGTGATCATGCCGCCGTCGCGGCGCTACGAACTCCTCGGCTGGGCAGCGAAGCGCAGTGACAGGTACATCATTGAGGACGACTACGACAGTGAATTCAGACTGTCCGGCAAACCGCTCTCAACACTGAAAAGCGTCGATGCGCTGGGCCGTGTCATCTACATGAACACCTTTACAAAGACTCTCGCCTCCACTGTGCGCATAAGCTACATGGTGCTGCCTCCCGAGCTTTCCGTCCGCTTCACCAGGGAAAATTCCTATCTGAGCTGCGCTGTATCCAACTTCGAGCAGTATACACTGGCGCGGTTCATGGAACTCGGGTCCTTCGAGACGCATCTGAACCGCATGCGCAGGCTCTGCCTCAGGAAACGCGACGCGTTCATGGCGCTCATCGCGAAAGGCCCTCTCGGAAAGCACGCTTCCGTCTCCGGACAGAACGCGGGGCTGCATTTTCTCCTGACGCTCAGGACCTCCGAAAACGATGAAACCATCGCAGAGCGGGCTCTCTCCCTCGGAGTCAGAATCGCCCCGCTCTCCCGCTTCTTCCACGATAAAAAAAGGGCTCTGCCCCACGTATTTGTCATCAGCTACTCGTCAGTTCCCCTCGATGCCCTTGCCGGAACAGTCAGGGCGCTCGAGCAGGCCATGTGCCCTGGCGACAGACCGGGGAAATAACGGAGCCTGCGCGGCCTGAAGCCCTCCCCCGCGAATTTCTCTGACAAAGGGCTCCCTACCTTGACGGTTCCCCATTATTTGCTTATTTGGCTTAAAAGACAGATATAACAGGAGGCGCACATGCTCCGGTACAGGGAACGCATCGCCGCCCAGGCGAGAATTTTCAAGGCGCTCGGCCATCCGAGCCGGCTTCTCATAGCCGACGCGCTCAGGAGCGGAGAGAAGTGCGTCGGTGATCTGCAGGCTCTGGTAGGCGGCGATATATCCACAGTCTCAAGGCATCTTGCCGTTCTCCGGGAAGCGGGCATCGTCACTTCCGAAAAACGGAGAACCAGCATCTACTACAGCCTGGCCATCCGCTGTCTGGATTCCTTCCTGGCGTGCACGGGCGACATGCTGACAAAGCGCTCTCTCCTGACAGCCATGCCCGGAAAGAATCCGTCCTCATCCGGGGAATGAACCAGGAGGCGTGGAAAAGTATGGGCATAAACCAGGCTGAATCCGGGAAAAAACACTCCGCTGCGGCTCACGGACTGGACCGGCAGGGAACGTTTTTCCGTCTGACTCCAGGAGCCGCCGGAAGCATCAGGTATTTCGTCACCGCCATTCTGGCTCTTCTCCTCTGGTTCGCACTGTATTCCGTTATCGAACCGACCGCGCAGAAAATCACCTTTGATCTCCTCTCTCTGAAAAAAGGCTCTCCCGCAGGAGACGCCGTCGAATTCTTCCTGTACGACACGGCCAAAATTCTCCTGCTGCTCGTCCTCATGATCTATGTCATCAGCTGGCTCCGGGCCGGACTGCGCGTGGAGCGGGTCAGAGACTATCTCTCACGCAGGGGACGGGTAATCGGCTATTTCCTGGGCGCCGGTTTCGGGGCGATTACCCCGTTCTGTTCCTGCTCGAGCATTCCCCTTTTCCTCGGCTTTACCATGGCGCGCATCCCCGTGGGCATCACCATGGCCTTTCTCATCACGTCGCCGCTGATCAATGAGGTCTCCGTGGTGCTTCTCTGGGGACTGCTCGGATGGAAATTCCTGACAGCCTACGTGGCTGTCGGACTCTTCGCTGGCGTAGCGGGCGGCATGTTCATGGACGCCATCCACGCAGAGCGCTGGCTGCAGCCATTTGTCACGGACGCTCTGAGGGACATTTCTCCCTGCGGCACGGCCATTCAGACAAAAAGCGGTTCCAGAATCGGGCTGAAGGAACGGCACTCGTTCGCGTACGCCGAAACAAGAACCATTTTCAGACGGGTCTGGAAATGGCTTATCCTCGGTGTCGCTGTGGGCGCCCTGCTTCACGGCTTTGTTCCCCAGGAATGGTTCACAGAGCATCTCGGAGCAGGCCAGTGGTGGTCAGTGCCCTGCTCCGTCGCCATCGGTATCCCCCTCTACACGAATGTCACAGGCATTATCCCTGTCATGGAGAGTCTGCTGCTCAAGGGACTCCCAGTGGGCACGACTCTGGCTTTCTGCATGAGCACGGTTGCGGCCAGCCTGCCTGAAATGATCATGCTCAGACAGGTCATGCAATGGAAGCTTCTGGCTGTCTTCCTCGCCATGCTGCTCGTTCTGTTCACGCTAGTGGGATGGTTCTTCAACTTCCTTCAGGCCAGTTTTTTCTAAAAAGGAGATTTGCCATGGAAATCAAGGTCCTCGGTCCCGGCTGCGCGAGATGCAGGGAAACAGAACAACTCGTTTCCTCCGCCGTTCAGGAGGCTGGGATTACAGCCAGTGTGGAAAAGGTGACTGATTTCAGAGAGATGATGTCCCTTGGCGTTATGGCCACTCCTGCCGTTGTTATTGACGGCAGAGTGATGTGCACGGGGCACGTGCCATCGAAGGACGAAATCCTGCACTGGATTTCCCGATAACCGCACAGACAGAAACACCGGAGGAGATTTCCCTGCTCCGGTATTTCTGTCTGCGACACTGTTTTTCCAACAGCCAGCCGGAGTCTGTGCCGTCCACATGCAGGATAAACGGGCCTGCGCAATCACGTTCCCGGAAATATTCGTGGCGCTATTCTATTTTTCTTGCGGGAGTGGTAATGGAAAAGAATTAAAGCCTGCGGCATTCCGCCTGGATCTGCCTATGACGAAACATCTTTCCTCCTCTAACCTCTCAGCCCTGGACACCTTCTGGCAGCGGTGGCCGGCTGAAGCGGGCACTCCCAAACAGAGACGCATCAGACTGCGCCTCTACATGGTCTATCTTCTCATCCGCCATGGAGGACTGCGCCTCAGCGAAGCCCTGAACGTCAACGACAACCGTGACCTTGTCTTTTCCACGTCTACTATTCACGTGGCCAGGGACAGGGACGTGCAGGTGGAAGAGCAGGCCATGAACAGGATGCTTTCCATTGTCGAGGATTCCGCACTCACGGAATACCACGGAACCATCACGCACATTGACCCCGGTTACGTCCGCAAGAATTTTTATCAGGCGGCCGAGGCCTGCGGCCTCGAAAAAGAACTGGGGGGCCCGAGAGTTCTCCGCCACACACGGGGCATCGAACTTCTGGAGAGAGGCATCCCCGTCTCCCTCGTCCAGAAATACCTTGGCCTGGCCAGCCCTCTTCAGGCCATACGCCTGAAGGAACTCGGAGAAAGCGAGGCCAGGGAAATTATGCACGCCCATCTGCGGCGCGAGGCCCTGCGGCACTCGTCTACACGTAACGCCTTTGCCGGTGAAATAACCGACATCACGGAAAGCAAAAACATGTCCAGCGTTACGCTGACCTCTGTTTCGGGCCTGCAGATCACGGCTCTCATCTCCGAAGAGAGCATGCGCAGCCTCAACCTGCACCTCGGGCAGACGGTCACGGCTACAGTCAAGGCTCCCTGGGTCGTTCTCTCTCCCGAAAATACCCTGACCAGCTGCCCGAACAATCTCCAGGCGACTGTCCTTTTTATCAAAAAAGGCGTTCTGGAATGCAGTGTCCGTCTCAGACTCACGGACGGCACGGGTATGGCTGCGCTCATGACTATGGACTCCATGCAGAAGCTGGGTCTCGGGGAGGGCACAAAATGCACGGCCAGCTTCTCGGCCATGTCGGTCGTCATCTCTCCGGGGTAGACGCGGCCGGGTCAGAACAAATTACAGCGCAAAAAAAGCCTCCGGAAGAATATCTTCCGGAGGCTCTGTCGTTCACAAAGGACTGATCTATTTTGCCGCCCTGCGGGGATCCTGCAGGTCAACCTCAACTGTGCCGTACACGGGATCGGCGCAGAAGACACGGTTCGCGGCGAAAGCCTCGGTCATGCTCATTTCCTTTTCCCTGATCACGCCCTTCTCCACAAGAAGGTTTCTGAGGACACCGTGGACGCCGCCCATAGTCAGAGGGGGTGTCACGAGTTCCCCGTTCACCTCGAAGATCAGATCGCTGTGCGCTCCGCAGCAGGCCGCGCCAAAGCGGTTCACGAAGAAAACATCAAAGCACTCCCCGCCAGCCACGCGCTGCAGGGCATCATCGAACCAGGGATGATAATTCGAGGAGAGCGCCATGAAATCATTACGGTCGTCGAGCGCCTTCCGGGAAAGTCCCAGAAGCGGTTTGCTGCCTGCAGCCGGATCCGCGGCCCGGGTGGCCGAAAGTTCCAAAGCGCCGCTGCCTTTCAGAGACAGCCTGAGCTCGGAGACGCCTTCGGCCTCAACCATACCGCTCCACTCGGCGGGCAGTTTGCTCCAGGATGATTTCAGGACTTCCGGAGCAAAGCGATCCTGCATTCCTGGCACAGGCAGGACGCCGGCGTCCTCAAGGCCGTCGATGAGTTTCTGAAGGGATTCAACGGGAATCCCGTGGCTTTCGCCAAGCTTTTTCAGATGCTTCAGATGCCTCTCGAGCAGAAAAACACAGCCATCCTCGAGACGCATGCGTTCTTCAAGTGCGAAATCAGACGGGAGAGTCAGCTCCTTGACTTCAGCAAGCATGCCTTCGTAGGCGGCCTGAGCGGAAACATCCTTATTGATGCGGGCGCCGAGAGCCAGCCTGTACTGACTGTCGCCGGGACGCTTCTCGAACGTTCTGCAGCCGGAATAGAGAACCACGCTGTGCAGGCTGAGCACACCAATGGCGCCGCCGAAAATGCCCCGGCGGCGGAGCTCAAGACCGAAGAGATCATCCGGCGTGCCGGTACGGCCCAGGGCACCGGGTCCGGGGAAGAAGGCGTCCAGCATGTCTTTCACGACAGCCCCTTTGCGGAACGTCAGGGTGACAGTACACCCCCTGCGCTCCACAGAGCCTTTCTCGGCACAGGTTTCGGCACGTGAGGCAATGCAGGCCGCGTCCTCTTCGGAAGCCGCCTGCAGAGTGATGTACTCGGGCTCGCCAAAATCTTTTTTCTCCGTCTCCAGAAGCTTTCTGTCGGAAAGACAGATGAGCTCCTCAAAATCATCCTTGAAGTAGATGTGGGGAGCCGCTGGGTTCAGACGCACGAAATGGTCATACACGGCGCGCCCAGGACAGGCCGTGGAAAAAACAGCCTCCTGCGAGACCTCGACATCAGCGTCAGCGTTGGAAGACAGCACGGCGCCGCGCATGGTCTCCATCGTCCTCAGGCTGACATGCTTCGAGAAGGAGGGGCAGAAGGCAGGGCCTGCAGGCTTCAGCTCGGGAAGCTTCCTGCGATGCCTGAACAGCACGAAATGCACATAGGGAGCCGGTTCGAAATGCGGATCCGGCTGCATTTCCTCGTCCGGTACGGGGGAGACGGCATCATATCGGATATAGCCGACAAGAAAACCCGTGCGCCTGAGCTTTTCCATCTGCTCCAGGGCCTCGGGGATCTCTGCCTTCTTCAGGGCTTTGATCACAAAAATAGGAGTTTCATAAATATAATCGCCGAAAATGAAAGTCGTCATAACAGGGATCCCCTCTGTGCGCAGAAATAAGGCGGATCCCGCCGCCGGACGGCATCCGCGGCCCTTCAGTGTGCCGTTACTGAAAACTTATAAAATACTGTCACTCCATTCTGGAAAGTCAGCGTTTACGTTCCATTCTTCGTTCTTTCCCATTGAGGGACTTTCGCACCCGCTTTTACCGCCCCGCAGGACAGGCTACTCACGTTTGTCCCGGCTAACGAATCGGTACATATCTGCATTGACTTCGTCATGCCAGCCTTCAGATAATATCATTGTTAGCTGCGGGTGAAAAGAGCCAGGCCCGGACAGATAAAAACGGCCAATGGGAATCAACGGCTGCGGATGGCAGTCGCCGGATATCCAGCCAGGCGTGTCCACGGGGATGTTAAAGAAGCCCCCGGGCCAGGGCATCATCTCTCCCTGAAAAGACGTCTTCGGGCTGGATAAAAAAATAAAAAACGATAGAACAGACAATTCCCTGATATTTTTCCAGCCAGCACAGGCGGGAATCTTTTTGCATGAACGCCTCAGAAGGCCCTCGCGATGCAGATAATTCCGCCAATGATAACAATCAGCACCACGAGCCGCTGCATGAGGTTTCTGCTTATGCGGTTTGCAACGGGATAGGCCAGAAGGAGTCCGGCGATGCAGGCGGGAAGGCCGATCAGGGAGTAATGTATGACCTCCGGCGTGTACAGGCCGGCCCTATACTGCAGAATGCAGGTGAAGAATTCGCGGATGGAAAAGAAGACACTCAGGGTACCAAGCATCTGCCTTGGCTCCCAGTTGGCATACACGGCATAGATGCCGGCCGGCGGACCGTCCAGGGAGATGGATCCTCCGAACACGCCCGCGAAGAAGCCGGCTGCCGCTGCCATGCCGGTACTTTCCCGCCGGGCCCTGACGCGGCCAAAGGCCGTCCACAGGGAGAACAAGATAAGGAGGGTGCCGACCAGGATACGCAGCCAGAATTCCGGAAGCACCCTGAAGATGTAGATTCCCGCCACGGACCCCGGCAGTGCTGTCGCCAGCATGGGCAGAAGAGATTTCCAGAGGCAGGAGCGCAGATGCATCAGGGCCACGCCGGCATCGATAAAGAAGTTCAGGATGCAGCTGACCAGGATGACCTCGCGCAGAGGCAGGAAAAATGGTGCCGCGGAGACAGCGAAGATGGCCCCGCCAAGGCTGCAGACTCCAGAGATGAATCCGGAAATACACCAGATGACGAGCAGTGCCGCTTCCGCAATGCCCATGGAACCTCCTCCGGCCCCGGGGTTCCGAAGGCCGCTTCCAAAACAAGCCAATGAATATATCTTATTCCACCAGGTCCGTAAACACAGTAATAAAGTGACTTTTCACGCTTTTCCTGCTATTTTCCTTTAGACACAACATTGCCCGCTCCTTCTACCCTGAGCCGACCATGCCGAAATTTCAATTTTACGCACCACTTCTGTTTACCCTCTTCCTCATCCTGCCAGGCACTCCCCTGACAGGACACGCGCAGACAACGCTGCTCATTCCGAGCCAGACCAGCATAGAGGAGAAACAGGTTTCCGTCCCTGCAGCCGGCAGGAACGCAAAGGCGCAGACTGCGGAAAAGAAGGACAGCCAGTCCCAGCAGAAGAAAGCCCCTGAGGCAGCGCCCGCGGGGAACGGGAATCAGGCTGCAAAAGCCGGATCTGTCAGGGATGGAGCGCAGCAAAAGCCCTCAGAGGCCGGACAGGACGCAAAGGGGGAGACCGCCGAAAAGAAAGACGGTCAGCCCCAGCAGAAGACATCTTCTGAAAAAGCCGCTGCCGGAAACGGAACCAGACCGGCTCCTGAATCCGCGCCCGAACCGGCCGCGCCGGCTGCAGCTCAGGGGCAGACTCCCCCGCCGGCAGCTCCCCTTCCCGAAAAAACCGCTTCCACCATGTCCGACACCGTAGCTGCCGTCAATGCCAGCATACTGGCCTGTGCTTCCCCTGAAGTCATCAACCAGGAAGTGGACATGCTCATCGCGGGGATGGATCTTTTCAGACATGAGGGGCTGGACATGGATATGCCCCGCATCTTCACTGTCTACCGGTTCGATCACGAGGCCAGGCTCAGGGAAAAACCCGTGGCCCGCGACGACCTCCTCGGCGACATCGAGGAAATCAGCTATCTCGGGAAAAAAGCCTGGGGAACGAACGTTGGTCTCAGCCGCCGCGGCCTCTATCAGTTTTCCATTGAAACGCGCCCCTGGTGGGAACAGGCCCGGCAGGGGTATGAGCAGCAGATCGTCAAAACCATGCTGCCCGTCTATGGAGAGGACTGGGGATGGCATCTGCCCGTGGGGCTGAGCTTTGAGATTGTCCCCCTGGTCTGCCCCTTCGGACTCACGGCGCCCGCCTATTTCTCCGCCACAGTGCTCGTGGACGGCAAGCCCGAAAAGGACCTGCACGTCGAAATCCAGCGTATCAACACGGATAACGCCAAGGCCCTCACGCGCTGGCAGGAATCCATCACGGAGCGCACCAACACGGCCGGGGAATTCGGGGCTGTCCTGAACCGCCCGGGCTGGTGGAGCTGCAGGGCCTACCGCGCGGGCGCGCCCCTTAAAGGCCCGAATGGCAAGCCCGCTCCTCTCAGGACAAGCACCGTCTTCTGGCTGTATGTTGACAGTCTGAACGGAGAATAGCTTCCCCTGTCAGGGCTGACACCGGAAAATTACAGAGGACATTCTTCCCGGCCATGTTCCTGATCTCTTTATTCTGCCGCCTCACCACAGGAAACAGCAGTATGTGTCCGGGGACGCAGCAAAGGCACGGGCGGAAAAGCGCCGCCCGGATTCTGCAACTCCCCTTCCGCCGGCCATGAAAATAACGGCTATAGCGTCCATACGCTCACGATGCCGCTGTTCTGCTTTTGATCACCCCACCGGCGGCCTGATGCGTCAGACCTGCTCTCCTTGTCTTAACCCCTTTCTGCACTTATAGTAGTATTTTGATGGTTCGGGACAGCCCCCGGACGTTTTCTCTTCTTCGTACGGCCCGCCTCCGATCGGGCCAGGTCATCTCAGCACCGCCGGTTTCCCGGCAGGAGTCATCCCACATGAAATTACGCGTTCTTTTCGCTCTTCTCTTCCTGACCTTTACGGCCGCAGTGACCACCATCCCCTGCGATGCCGACGCGGCCCGCATGGGCGGGGGCAGATCCTTTGGCAGCCAGCCTGCCATGCGTGCCCCCGCAGCCCGTCCCCAGAATCCGGGCTACGCTCCCGGCGCCATGACAGCCCCCCAGCAGCGCCAGTCCATTCCCCAGGCCGCACCCCAGGGCCGTCCGGGCTTCTTTGGCGGCTTCGGCGGCGGCATGCTTGGCGGCTTTCTCACCGGTTCCCTCCTCGGCTCCCTCTTCGGGAGCCACAGTGCGGGCATGGGTGCCGGCGCACCCGGCATGATGGGTTCCGGAGGCGGTATCGGCCTTCTGGACATTCTTCTCATCGGCGCCGCAGTCTGGCTGCTCTTCAGATTCCTGAAACGCCGCCGCGGGGCACAGGGGAGCGAATCCCAGGATCGTGCTGCCTACGGCACTTCGTATGGAGGAAGCCAGCGCACTCCCTTTGACAATGGAGGCATGCAGCGCAGCGACGCTCAGCCCTCAGGCTGGGACGCACTGAGAGAACAGAGCGGCGGCACCGCCGGCGCCTTCACCAGTGATAACCCCGATATTCCGGCCGGATTCGATGTGGACGGGTTCCTCAAGGGGGCCAAAATGGCGTACACCCGTATGCAGTCCTCGTGGGATCGCCGCGATATTGACGACATAGCCCAGTTCGCCACGGCTCCTGTCATCGAGGAACTCCGCCGCCAGAAGGAGGAGGATCCCAATCCCAGCCAGACCCAGATCCTGCTCATCAACGCCCAGCTCACCAAATTCGAGGAATTCGGTGACCAGGATCGCGCCACGGTTTATTTCGACGTGCTCATGCGTGAGAATCCGAATCAGGAGCAGCCCGAACACGCCTGCGAATACTGGACCTTCGTCCGCGAACACGATACGGGCAGCTGGAAGCTGGACGGCCTGCAGCAGGCTGTGTAGCTCCTTCCGCTGAGAACAGCAGTTTCAAAGGCAGAGGAGGCCGCCTGGTTTCCTCTGCTTCTTTTTTCTTCTCACTGGGGAGTCCCCCCGCCCCGGAAAATGCCGGCCGCATCCAGGGATGCGTCTGCCAAGGAGCACCATGAACACTACTGAAAAAACCGGCAATCCGCTGGCCGAACTCGACAACATGTACAAGCTTCTCGATATGCACATAGAAGAAGCGCGTCCCGAATACAGCCGCGTCACCATGCCCATCACACAGAAAGTGAAGAACGGTATGGGCATCGCCCATGGCGGCGCCATTTTCACGCTGGCTGACATCGCGTTCGGCGCGGCCTGCAACAGCGACGCCAGAACTGGCGTTGTCTCCCTTTCCACGTCCATCCAGTTCCTTGCCCCCGGACGCGAGGGGCCGCTTGTCGCCGAGGCGCGTCTCGTCCGGGGCGGGAAACACGTTGTCACCTACGACGTCGACGTGAAGGACGCCGGGGGCGTCCTCGTGGCCCACTGCACGGCACAGGGCTACAGAACCGATTTTCCCTTCGTGAAGAAGGTGTAAACCAGGCTCTTGCCAGCCGGGGCCTCACAGAGTATTGATACGCAGTACGGGGGTGTTTCGTCACCGGTGTGGCGCCCAGTCCTCAAAACTGGTGTCAGGCTGAAAGGTCTGAGGTAGGTTCGACTCCTATGCGCCTCCGCCATCCATGGAAGATCAGGCAGGAGAGAGCCCTGACCAGAGCTCTCTCCTCTTACACCGCCGCGCGTACCGTCCGGTACACGGCGGTTTTTCTGTTTTTTACAAACCAGCAGGTAACAGCCTGGGCCGTCCCGGGACTTTCCCCCATCAGGCACGCTCCTCTTCAAAAAAAAACGTCCTTTCCGCGCAATTCCGGAAAGGACGTTTTTGCGATCGGGCCCATGAGGGCTTCAGAAGAGAAAGACAGTGGCGAGCCCCAGGAAAATGAAGAAACCGCAGCCATCGGTGATAGTCGTCAGGAAAATACTTGAGGCCTGGGCGGGATCGCGGCCAAGGGCCTTAAAAATAAGGGGAATGGAGCCTCCGGCCACAGCGCCGAGGACCATATCACAGAGCATGGCGCCGCCCATTACCATGCCCACAATCATGTTGTGGGAAAAAATCCAGGAACCAATGAACGCGACAATGGCCATAGCGAAGCCCGTGATGAAGCCGATCTTCCCCTCGCGCAGAACGGCTTTGATGGCTTTTTTGCGATCTACCTTCTCCGAAGCCAGCTGGCGGATCATGACAGCCAGGGCCTGCTGACCGGAGTTGCCGCCCTGGTTTGCGACCATGGGCATGAGCACGGCCAGGACGGCCATCTGGGCGATGGTGCCGTCGAAACGGTAGACCACGGAGGCGGACAGAGCCGAGTTGACGAGGTTAACGCCGAGCCACGGGAGACGCTTTGCAACGCTCTCGTACCAGGGCGTGTCAATGTTTTCCTCAGGACCGGCACCGACCATACCCAGCATGTCGGCGCTCGCCTCCTCATGCATGATGTCCATGATATCGTCATAGGTGACCACGCCCATGAGGTGATTCTCATAGTCGACAACCGGGAGGGCCATGTAATTGTAGTGGCTGAGCTCGCTGGCCACCTCTCTCTTGTCCATGTCGTAGCGCACGCTCACCACGTTCTGCCCCGCAACCTCGTCACCTACGATAATGCCGGGCTTGGCCAGCATGAGGTCGCGCAGGGAAAGAACGCCGACAAGTTTTTCCTTCTCATCCACGACATAGCCGTAATACGGGCTTTCCTTCTCAAGTTCCATTTCAGAGCGGATATGGGAAATAGCCTGGTCGACCGTCCAGGACTCCTCCAGCATGATGACTTCGGTGTTCATAACACCGGCGGCTGAATCCTGGGGGAAATTCAAAAGGTTGCGCAGTTCTTCGGAGTCTTCCTTGGCAAGACGGCCGAGCAGCACGTCTCTGTGGCTCTCATCGAGTTCATCAAGGACGTCGGCGGCGTCGTCAGGCTCCATTTCCGCGATAATCTGGGCTGCGTCGTCCGCGTCAAGGTTTTCCAGGACGTCGACTGCCACGTTCTCGTCGAGTTCAGCAAGAGCGTCAGCTGCGTCCTCGCGGGGCATACGCCTCAGAGCGCAGACCTGGGACTTGAGGTCGAGATTCTCCAGATGATCGGCAAGGTCGGCGGGGTGTACGAAAGACGCCTCGTTGGCGGCATTCCGGCACTCATTGCTTTCCTGCTGCTCGTCATTGCCACGCCTGTGCCGATCCTTCGCGCTGCTTCTCTCTGTTTTTTTCTCCACGGCAGCGGACCCGGCATCGTGCGCTTCCCCGGACTGAGGATCCGGCTGCGGGGCCGTTTCGGCAGGAACAGCAGCCTGCACTGCCTCAGGGGCGGCTCCGGATCCCGGAGCCTCTGTCAGGATCTGCCCGGCCTGCTGCGCTGTTTTCTCTTCACCACGGTCTGCACTGGCTTCTTTTCTGGTCGCTTCGCTCATGTTCTGCCTCGCATGGTCCGGGGTCTGCAACCTGGGCCGGCTTGAAGATAACTGTTCCGGGTGGTAAGAAACTTCTCTATTTGAGCGCCTTCTTTCTAGCAAAAGCCATTACAGGGGACAAGCATGACAACGCCGTGGGCTGAATATTTTTCTCAAAAGAGCCTCGAACTTCTTCACAGAGCTATCCGCCTCGCCCTCGACGAGGACGGGGAGGACCTGACCAGCATCGGCGTCTTCACGCCTGACGTCCCCATGAAGGCACGCATCACGGCCAAGGAAAAAACCATGGTCGCCGGCCTGCCGGTTATCCCTGAAATTTTCAGGGAGATTAACGCTCCTTTCAGCGAGGAACTTCTGGTACAGGAAGGCAGCACCGTCCCTGCCATGACCGAGATCGTGCATCTCGAGGCCGATGCCACAGTCCTTCTGCGGGCGGAACGCGTCATCCTCAACTTCATCAGCCATCTTTCCGGCATAGCCAATCTCACGTCCCGCTACGTCAGGGAGCTGGAAGGCACAGGCGTACGGCTTCTCGACACGCGCAAGACCACTCCCGGCCTGCGCTGGCCCGAAAAATACGCGGTACAGCTCGCCGGGGCCTCCAACCACCGCAGGAACCTTGAAGAGATGCTGATGCTCAAGGACAACCACATCGATCAGGCGGGCTCCATAACCCTGGCCGTGAACAGACTCAGGGAATTCTGGGACCGCTGCCCGCCCATCGAGGTTGAATGCCGCACTCTTGATGACGTCAGAGAGGCCGTGGCCTGCCGCGTGGACCGCATCATGATGGATAATATGCGCGCACCCATGCTCGGCAAAGCCCTGGCTCTCGTGCCCGCTGACATAGAAACCGAGGTCAGCGGCGGTGTCAGCCTGGAAAACATACGCAGTCTGGCTCTCACCGGGCCAAGACATCCGGACTTCATTTCCGTGGGCAGGCTTACCCATTCCGCAGTATCCGCCGACTTCAGCATGACGCTGCAGCCGAAGGACTAGAAGCTTTTCTTTTTTTTCAGGCCGGCGTCCGGACCAGAGACCGGACGCCTATGGCCGGCAGATCTGTCCGATCCCGGTCAGGCGGGAAGCCACACCCCGGTTTTACCATCAGGCGTTTCTGACGCCGCAAAAGAGGAAACATTTCATGCAGGAAATATTCACCGCTATAGAGGAAATCAGGAAACGCCTCGGCTCGCGCCTCTGCATCATGGGGCATCACTATGAGAGTGATGCCGTCATCGCGCACTGCGACTTCACGGGTGACTCTCTTGAACTCGCCCGCCGCATCCCCGATGTGGACGCCGAATTCATCGTGTTCTGCGGCGTCACCTTCATGGGAGAAACCGCCGCGCTGCTGGCCAGAAAGGGGCAGAAGGTTCTTCTGCCGGCTCCTGACGCGGACTGCCGGATGGCGCTCATGTCCCGGGCCTCCGCCGCCCGCGCCGTGCTCACGGAGCTTAAGGAGCGCGGCCTCGATTTTCTGCCCCTCTGCTACGTCAACACCGATGTCCCGCTCAAGGCCGTAGTCGGAGAATTTGGCGGTTCCGTCTGCACATCCGCCAACGCCCGGGTTATGATGCAGTGGGCCTTTAAAAAATCGGAACATGTGCTCTTTCTGCCTGACATGCACCTCGGACGGAACACCGCCCGCGATCTGGGCATGAACGAGCAGTCCTGGCACGTCCTCGAACTCGATGAGAACGGCATCAGGAACCCCGATGCCCAGCCTCTTGACCGCCATCTGCTGCTCTGGCCCGGATACTGTCCCGTGCACGCAGCCTACACGCCGGACATGATTCAGGCTCTCCGGCGCGCCCATCCCGGCTGCCGCGTCACAGTGCATCCCGAGGCCGCTCCTGATGTGACAGCGCTCTGTGACCTCGCGGGCTCTACTTCAGCCCTTATCAAGGACGCCGCCCGCTTCGCGAAGGAAACTGACGGACACAGCCTGCTCGTGGTGGGCACGGAGTGCAATCTCGTGAAACGCCTCGCCAGACGCCACATGAACAGCTGCACCATCATTCCCCTCCTGGACGGGGAAGACGCGCTCTGCCCCGATATGGCGAAAATCACGCCCGAAAAGCTGCTCAGCTCCCTGCAGAGCATCGAAGACGGCACGTACCGGACCGTGGTTCTCAACGACGCGGACCGCGAACCCGCGAAGCTCTCCCTCACCCGCATGCTGGAAGCCTGCCGCTAGCCGGAACTGAAAAAAAGAATCCGTGCGTTTCCCGGTATCTGCTGTATAATGGGAGAAACTGCTTTCCCCATTCCGGCCTTTCATTCCGGAGGGCTGGCTCACTGCGGGAAAAGCGCAGACTGACGAGGTTTTCTTATCATGGCAAAAACACGCTATCACGTACCCGTTCTGGTCATCGGTTCGGGGCTGGCCGGCTGTTCCGCGGCTCTTACCCTTGCTGACGCCGGACACGAGGTCCTGATTATTTCCGAAAGCGATCACCTTGGCGGGGGAAACTCCGAGCTGGCCCAGGGCGGCATCATCTATAAGGCTGCCACAGAGGACACAGCCGAGGAAGCCCGCGCCCTCGAGCACGACATCCTGGTGGCCGGCCATGAGTACAATTATAAGAAAGCCGTACGCAACCTCTGCGTCGAAGGACCGGAATGCGTGGATCATGTTCTCATCGAGCGCTCAGGCATCGAATTCGACAAAGACGCGGAAGGAAACTGGGATCTGACTAGAGAAGGCGGCCACGGACGCAGGCGCATTCTGCACAAGGCCGACTACTCCGGCAAGGCCATCATGGACGGCATCCGTGAGAAAGTGAGAACCCATAAAAACATCACCATCTTCTACAGACATACGGCCATAGACCTTCTGACCACGCATCACAGCGCACCCACGTCCCAGATGCGCTACGAAGTCATGAACCGCTGCATCGGCGCCTACGTGCTCGACGAGAACACGGGCGGCATCGTGACCATCATCGCCGATCATACGGTTCTGGCCACAGGCGGCGTGGGGCAGGTTTTTCTGCACTCCACGAATTCCCCGGCCTGCGTGGGTTCGGCCATCTCCATGGCCTCGCGCGCGGGCGTTTCGCTCGCCAATCTGGAATTCATGCAGTTCCACCCCACGACACTCTTCTCTGACGCCATGGCCCGCTGTCCGCTCATCACCGAGGCCATGCGCGGCGAAGGCGCGCACCTCGTGGATGACAAAGGCGTGCCGTTCATGAAGAAACACGATCCGCGCGGCGATCTCGCACCCCGCGACATCGTTTCCCAAGCCATGATGGAGGAAATGCTCGCAAGCGGAGCTCCCTGTCTTTACCTCGACGCCACGCGCGTCGAAGCCGATCTGCCCACGCGCTTTCCCACGGTGTTCCAGGAATGCCAGGATATCGGCATCGACATCCGCACCGACCCCATTCCCGTGGTCCCCGGCGCCCATTATTTCTGCGGCGGCATCCTCGTTGATCTGAACGGACAGACCTCCATGCCCGGCCTTTACGCCATAGGCGAATGTTCCTGCACAGGCCTGCACGGCGCAAACCGCCTGGCCTCCACCTCCCTGCTCGAAGCTCTTGTCTGGGGCGTCGGCTGCGGAAAGCACATCGCCTCCCGCCTGAACCGTCATTACGGCGGCGTCCCCAACAGCCTTGCCGGCGCCGTACCCGACTGGAATCACGAAGGCCACGAAGGAAACGATGACCCTGCCCTGGTTGCTCAGGACTGGGCCCGCATCCGCACCACCATGTGGAACTACGTGGGTATCACGAGAAACCAGGTCCGCCTGCGCCGTGCTTTTGAGGAAATGCGCGAGCTCGTGCGCCATATTCATGATTTCTATAAGCTCACGCCCCTGTCCCGCAGGCTTCTTGACCTCTTTCACGGCATCCAGACCGCCTACGTCATCACCCAGTCAGCCATGCGCAACAAGCAGAGCATAGGCTGCCACCACAGGGTGGACTAGGACAACAGTTCCGTCAGACACAACATGAGAAAAATCATTATCGCCATCACTGTCACCACGGCGCTTCTTCTCTGCCTCGTGGCGGGCTCAGCCCTCTTCGCCAAGTCCGCCATGGAAGACGTGGCCCGGGACGCCCTCGCCAGCCTCGCAGGCCCCGGTTCCGAGACAACAGCCGGAAGCGTGGTCTTCTCTCCGATCACCCGCGAGCTCACCGTAGTCAACTGGAGTTCCATACGCAGGACGCCCACAGGCCCCGGCGCCATGCATGCGGACACCATGCGCGGTACGGTATCCTTCAGAGGCATCCTTGCGTGTCTGCCAGGCATCTGCGGCCTCTTCATGAAGGACGACACTCTCGTCCCTCTTCTGAGCCGGCTCACTCTCACTGGCCTGCGCTCTGAAAACGGGGGAAGCCGCATCGAAGCGGCCAGGGTGTCCATGAAGAACATCGCCATGCCCTGCAGCCTGCTTAGGCAGTATCTCGCGGGAAACAGGCCCCCCTTCGCCCAGACAGCCGAGGGCGTCTACATTGAAAGCTCCAGCATTGACAGTCTGGCGAGCTCAACCGTCACGGCACAGGGAAGCTCCTCGGTGGCCTGCAGGAATATCGAGATAAAAGGCATCGGGAACTGCTCCATCCGGGAATATACCGTCTCCGGCCTGAACGTCACCTCGGGCGGACAGACCGTAATCCTCGGGAAAACGGTATTACGCGGTATCAGAGTCAGCGCGGCCCTGCTCAGCGAAATCATGGCCTATCCCGCTTCGGGGGCAGACAAGAACCCGCTGGCGCTCATGAGGTTCGCCAGGGCCCTTCAGGAAAACGGCCCCATGTTCAGCACCGTCAGCATCGAAAACCTGAGCATTCCGCTTCCCCCGGCCGCGCCTTTCACCATCAGGAAGACCGACATGGAGTGGAAGTCAGTGAAGCCCATGACGGCCGAAGCCCATATCCGCGGCGCCGGCATCCCCCGGGAACTCTTTGAGGAAGTCTTCGGTATCAGCCTCGCGGGCACCCGTGTTGTGGAAGGCGACGTGGACCTTTCTTCGACGGGACTCGAGGAAAACAGGCAGCAGGGGCTCGCCCGTCTCAGCGGCCTCTGTGACCTTTCCTGGGACTTCACCTATCTGCCTGCCGCGCAGGGTGTGCGTGACGCAACAGTGACAGTCAGGGACTATTCCCTGACCGCAGAACTCGCCCGCAACATCACACCTGACGCCCATGCAGCTGCCATGGTGCTCAAAATCTCAAGCCGCGGCCTGTGCAGCCGGGACGATGATACCGGCAGGGCCCAGTGCGCCAGGATCGAAAATTTCATCGACGCTCCCGGCACAATAACGCTTTCCACGCACCCGGGCGCGGTACTCACACTGCCTCAGCTGGCCGGTGCTTTTCTCATGCACCAGTTCGGTACCTATGTGAACGTTTCCGTCACGCCAGGACCGCAGACTCTCACTCAGGCAGTAGACGCCCTTTCAGCGCGTGGTGCAAAGTAAAAGGAGCATTGTCATGGGACTGCCCGTTCTCTCCATTAAAAGCAGAAATGACAGGCGGCTCAGAGCCGGCCATCTGTGGATCTTCTCCAATGAGGTCAGTACGCAGAAAACGCCGCTCAAAGGCTTCAGGCCGGGCGATGAGGTCACGGTTCTCGACAACAGGGACAAGCCCCTTGGATCGGCCTGTATCAATCCCGCGACGCTCATCTGCGGCCGGCTTCACTCTTTCGGACCGGATGTACCGCTCGACAGGAACCTCATTGGCTCCCGTCTGGCCTCGGCCCTCGCTCTGCGTGAAAAATGCTTCAGCGAGCCCTATTACCGCCTCTGCTTCAGCGAAGGAGACTTTCTCCCGGGTCTGACTATCGACCGTTTCGGCAGCCATCTCACCATCCAGGTTACCACGGCCGGCATGGAGGCTCGGAAGCCCCTCATCCGCGATGCCCTTACGGAGCTCGTGCATCCCTCTTCCCTGCTCTGGGACAACAATCTCCCTTCCCGCGTTCTCGAGGGGCTGCCCACAGAGAACGAGACTGAAGGCAGCGTGCCGGAAGAGCTGGAAGTGCCGGAAAACGGCTGCGTTTATCTCGTTCCCGCGCTCACGGGTCAGAAGACGGGCTGGTACTATGACCAGCGCCTGAACCGCGCAGCGGCCGCGAAATGCTGCCCCGGCGCCGACGTACTCGACTGCTTCAGCTACGTGGGCGGCTTCGGCGTCGCCGCGGCCCGCGCCGGCGCGAAATCGGTGACTTTCGTGGACGCATCGGAACAGGCTCTTTCGTACTGCCGCAGAAACATGGAACGCAACGCGCCAGCCAGCGGCTGCGAGACCATACAGGGAGACGCTTTCGACCTGCTCAATTCCCTTTACGATAAGGGAAGGCGCTTCGATGTCGTGAGCATCGACCCTCCGGCCCTCATCAGACGCGAAAAGGACAGGAAGCAGGGGCTTATGGCCTACACCCGCCTCAACATCCTGGCATCACACCTTGTCAGGGAAGGCGGTGTGCTTGTCTCGAGTTCCTGTTCACAGCACCTCGACGCCCTCGAGCTGCGCAGCGCCATTTCCCGGGCCGCGGCCAGAACACAGCGCGTGGCACGCATTTTTTATCAGGGAGGCCAGGGGCCTGATCATCCGGCCAACAGCGCCATGCTGGAGACCTCCTATCTCAAATGCTTCATGGCCAGCTTCACGAAATAACGAAAAATTCCGCCTTTCCCCCGCCAATTCAGGAGTTTCCCATGTCTGATACAGATGCAGGGCAGAACGCCGGCAATGCCGGCCAGCTCCCCCAGATTTCCTTCTCAACATTCATTCTTTCTCTCGCCTCCTCGACGCTGGTCCAGCTCGGCGAGGTGCCAAACCCCGAAACGGGCAGCCTGACGCCCAACGCGGAACTCGCCAAGCACGGCATCGATACGCTGGCCATGCTCAGGGACAAGATCACCAACGGTCTTACTCCGGATGAAAGCAGCATGCTCGACAGCATCATCTACGAACTGAAAATGAAATACGTCAGCCACTCTCAGAAGTAGCGGAGGAAAAGGCAGTGAAAAAATTCAGAATCGGCCTCGTCGGCATTACCGGTTACACAGGCATGGAACTGGCCCGCCTTCTCGCCAGCCATCCGCACATGGAACTGACCATGGCCTGCTCCCGCACGGAGTCCGGAAAACGCCTCGGTGACTTTTATCCCTTCCTCGAGAAACTTCCCGGCTCGGACGTCATGATCAGCGTCTACAATCCCGACAGGGCTAAAGAGCTTTGCGACGTGGTCTTCCTCGCCGTCCCCCACGGCAAGGCCATGGACATGCTGGCTGAGCTCCATCAGCGCGGAATCAAGGTTGTCGATCTTTCCGCCGACTTCCGCATCCACGACGCTTCTGTCTACGAGGCGTGGTACAAGGTCGAACACACGCAGAAGCAGCTCCTGCCCGAAGCCGTCTACGGACTGCCCGAGCTCTACGCCGACAGGGTGGCCTCTGCAGATATCGTGGCCAATCCCGGCTGCTACCCAACCTCGTCCATTCTCGGCCTCTACCCGGCCCTTTCCCGCGGCCTCATCAGCCCGGATGACATCGTTATCGACTCAAAGTCAGGCACCACCGGATCAGGCCGCAAGCCCAAGGTCGGCTCCCTCTTCTGCGAGGTGTACGACACGTTCAAGGCCTACGGCCTCGGCACGCACCGCCATACTCCGGAAATCGAACAGGAGCTCTCCCTCATCGCGAAACGCCCTGTCACGCTGTCCTTCAACACGCACCTCGTGCCCATGAACCGCGGTATCCTGTCCACCATCTACACAAAGCTCACGGATCCGAAGACGACCATTGATGACGTGCACAAGGTCTACGAGGCAGCTTACGCCAATGCCCGCTGGGTGCGTGTGCTCCCCGCGGGAAAGCTTCCCGAGACGCGTTACGTGCGCGGCAGTATGTTCTGCGACCTCGGTCTCGTTGTCGATCCCAGGACCGGACGCCTCATCATCGTTTCCGCCATAGACAATATCTGCCGCGGCGCTTCGGGTCAGGCTCTCGCCAACGCCAACCTCATGTGCGGCCTGCCCGTCGAGGAAGGCCTGGACGCTGCCCCGCTCCTGCCGTAAAGGACATTCCGCCATGCAAGAAACCAAGGGGCAGCCAAACACCCAGGAACGCATCGACAGCCTCCTGCGCGATCCCGTTCTCTGCAGAAGCCTTCTCAAACGCCTCGAGAAGGCCCTCGACGGCATAGACGGGAAAAGCATGCGCTTCATGGAAGTCTGCGGCACCCACACTGTTTCCATCTTCCAGAGCGGCCTGCGCTCCCTCCTTCCCGAAGGCGTGGTTCATCTCTCCGGTCCCGGATGCCCGGTCTGCGTTACCCACGATTCTGAGGTGGCCGCCTTCATGGAAATGGCCGGGAAGGACAACGTGATTATCACGACCTTCGGCGATCTCCTGCGCGTTCCCGGCCCCGGCGGCCGCAGCCTCAAGCACGCCCTCGCAGAAGGAGCCCGAGTGCGCGTTGTCTACTCGCCCCTGGATTCCCTGCAGATCGCGAGGGAAAATCCCGGGGACACTGTGGTCTTCCTTGGTATCGGCTTTGAAACGACAGCGCCCACAGTGGCCGGAACCATTCTGGCGGCCCGCAGGGAAGGACTGAAAAACTTCTGCGTCTTTCCCCTGCACAAACTCGTGCCTCCGGCTCTCACGGCTCTGCTTTCTGACAAAGAGTGCCGCGTTGACGCTTTCCTCCTTCCGGGGCACTGCTGCATGGTCACGGGACTGAAGCCCTATCAGTTCCTGCGCGACACCTGGCATACGCCGGGCTGCGTGGGCGGCTTCGAGCCCGCGGACATCCTGCTCGCGCTGTGCATGCTGGCCGAAAGCCTGAGGGACAGGGATCCCAGAGTGGAAAACGCCTACCCGAGGGCCGTCTCCCCTGACGGCAATCCTACGGCCATGGCCCTCATCAGGCAGGTCTACCAGCCCCGCGACGCCCTGTGGCGCGGCCTCGGCATGATCCCCCAAAGCGGACTTGGCCTTCGCCCCGAATACGGGGACATGGACGCCCTTGAGCGTCTGAACGTCAGCATTCACGAAGTTCCGAAGATTCCGGGCTGCCGCTGCGGCGATGTCCTGCGCGGCGTCATCACCCCGAAGCAGTGTCCTCTCTTCGGAAAGGCCTGCACGCCCCTCGAGCCTGTCGGCCCCTGCATGGTTTCCACGGAAGGCAGCTGCGCTGCCTATTACAAATATTCCCTCTAAACGACCTTCACAGAGGATAAGCGAAGCGGAGCATTCGTGCCCTAACGGACAGGGATGTTCCGCTTTTGCATCTCACGCCTATGACAGCACCCACCACATTCCCCGGGACGGCTCCGGTCCCCCCAAAGACAGTACGCACGGCTTCCTGGCTCGTCGCCCTGGCCGTGCCCCTGGCCTATCTCTTCCTGTACGTTCCCGTGGGCATGGACACCACGGACTTCGGCTATTTTTACGGCTTCTCCTGGCGCATTCTGGAAGGACAGTTCCCTTACAGGGATTTCTTCTACATCAAACCTTCCCTGCCCCTTTTCTGGCACGCCTTCTGGATGAAGCTCACGCCCGACGGCATCGAAGTGCTCGCCGGCAAGGCCGGCTTCCTCTGCTCCATGCTGGCGGCCTCCTGGTTCGCGGCGGGCTACCTTTCGAAGATCTTCAGTTTTGAGAAGCTCGGCATTCCCCTGCCGCTTCTCGCCACTGCGGGCTTCATCTTCGGCATCCACAGTTTCCCCTGCATGCCCTGGCACACTGCTGACGGCATCCTTTTCGCAGGAGCCGGCATCTTCTTCACGGCCTCGGGCTGGCCCGTCCTGGGAGGCGTCCTCGTGGCCTGCTCCGCTCTCTGCAAGCAGTCCTTCGTGCTCGTGCCCGCAGGTGCCGTGGTCTTTGCCTGGATCTGCCGCAGCCGTTCCGAATCCCTCCGCGTGCTTCTGGGCTGGCTGGGCGCGCACGCGCTCTTCTCCTTCTTCCTCTGGAAGGCCGGAGCCTGGTCCCAGTTCACGGCCATGACAACGGGGCAGCTCGACATACAGGAGGCCCTCGATGCCGGCATCGGCATCTACATTACGCAGAACTGGCTTCCGCCTCTCATCGCCTGCCTGCCGGCGCTCTTTTTCCTCGCACGCAGAAAAACCATTCCCGGGGCTCTCGCGCCCACGGTCTGCTATATCGTGGTCCTGGCCGTCTGGTACATATGGATGTGCGTCTCGCACAGGGTCTGGGAAGGCTACGGGCTCTCCTGGCCCACGCTGCTTGTGCTTCTGGGCGGCGTCATGGTCTTCCTGCCGAAAAAATTCACAGCCCCCTGGCTCAGGGATCCCGACAGCCCTCATCCGCTGCTCAGGGCCTCGGCCGGCCTCGGCCTGGCCCTCCTGGTCTCCTGGTCCGTGGCCATCTCCGGCGGCTATAAAATCCCGGCCTTTTTCGCCTGCCCCCTGATCTTCGTCCTGGTGCTCTGCCATCAGGCCCTGAAAAAATACACGGGGCGCTGCTCCGGCACGGCCCTGCTCTGGCTGACCGTGGTCTGCGGCACGGTCATGTTCGGCGTGGGCTACCACTACCCCTATGTCTTCCCCGTGCGCCCGCTCCTCTCCACAGACTTCGTCCTGAACGCGGGCGATATCTATCCTAAGGCCTCCGGCGTCCGCGTCGACAGGGTCATGTATGAGAAACTCGCGGAACTAAAAAGCCTCCGCACAAAATACGGCTCCAATTACAAGACGCTCCCCGGCTTCACCCTTTCCTACTATCTCAACGACGATATGCCCGTCATTTCCTCGGACTGGCTGCAGAACTGGGAAATCAACGGCAAGTACCAGGAAGTGTACGACGAACTCGTAAAAAAACGCGTCACCGTGTTCATGGAACGCGACCAGATGGACGCCGAGCGCCCCGATGGCTACGAACGCACAGGCTATACCGTTCCCCAGTGGGTCCGCCACCGCTGGAAGCAGGTCGGGGAAACGAAGCATTTCGTCGTGTTCCAGGTCCCCGACGGGCAATGAGCCCCACGGGCACGGGCGTTGCCACTACGTTGCCAGGGTGCTAAGCTCCCCTGTTCAGGGCTGAAGACGGCCCTCCCATTCTTTCACACTCCGACAAAACAAAGGAGAAGCGGTCCTTCCGGGATCGCTTCTCCACAAAAGAGCCATGGCAGAAAAAATTTCCTTCCCTGCATGTTATGACCCCGCCTCCGGCCAGAAAGGTGAAATTCTCGGCACCCTCGGCATTACCCTCCTTCCCCCTGAAGGCAGCGGACGCGACACCGTTGTCCGGGCCGAAATGCCCGTGGACGACAGGACTGCACAGTGCTACGGCTACCTCAGCGGCAGCGCCATGCTAGCCGTGGAAGAGGCCCTGGCTGGCTTCGGATCCACGAGACTTGTGCCGGATGGCTATAAACCCGTAGGAACCAGCGTCACGGCCAATCACGTTCACGCCGTCCCCTATGGAGAAAGCGTTACGGCTGAGGCTCACTGCCTCCATCTCGGCAGAACAACCCACCTCTGGAACGTGGAAGTGCGTGACAGGCAGGGCAGGCTCGTCTCCACGGCGCGCGTCCTCAACATGATTGTCCCCCTCAGAAGAGCCAAGTAAATGTCCTCCCCCCAGCATCAGACAGAGGCTCCCAGAACGTTTTCCTTCATTCCCCGCGCCCTCGATGCCCTCGCATCGGAAGCAGGCTCCTTCGCCGTGTACCGCGAGCCTGACGGCATGGTGCGCATGACACGCCAGAAGGACGGAGGCTGCTCCGCGCCGGAAAATCCGGCCGCGCTCGAAGGATCCGGTTTCGTCATGGCGCCTTTCGCGTCCGGACCGGACACGCCCCTGATCTTTATCAGGGATGAACAGGGCGCCACGGGCTGGGACGAGATACGGGATCTTCTGCGAGCCCTCGTTTCTGTCCCCGCCGACGCGGTGAAGCCTTCCTCTCCCACGGGGCCCGTTCTCAGTGATACGCCGTCCCCCTCCTACGCGAGAGCCTTTTCTCTTTTTCACGACGCCCTCGTACGCGGTGTCTTCCGCAAAATCGTACTCGCGCGGAGCCAGTCCGTCCCCTTTACCTGCAGTCCCGGGCACGCCTTCCTGAACGCCTGCCGGCGCTATCCCAACGCCATGGTCTCTCTTGTGCACAGCCCAGCCTGCGGCACCTGGCTCGGCGCCACGCCGGAAATCCTGGTGAAGGGCGGGGGCTCCTCCTGGCAGAGCATGGCCCTGGCCGGCACGCGTCCGTTTACCGATACGGAACCCTGGAGCGCCAAGAATCTCGAGGAGCAGGCCCTGGTCTCCCGCTATATCCGGGACCGGCTGTCCCCCCTCTGCCGCGGCATCGAGACAAGGGGCCCCTGGACTGCGCCCGCAGGCTCTGTTCAGCATCTGCGCACGGACTTTTTCTTTGACGCGCTGCCCGGCGTCAGTGCGGCCGGCTTCGTAGCCGCACTGCATCCAACACCGGCTGTGTGCGGGCTGCCCCAGGACGAGGCCCGGGCCTTCATCCTCTCCTCGGAAGGATCCGGACGGCGTTACTACTCCGGCTATCTTGGTCCGCGCACCGATGACAGCGCCTCATTTTACGTCAACCTGCGGTGTGTGGAAATCCTTCCCTCAGCCACGGTCTTCTATGCGGGCGGCGGCCTCCTGCCGGCCTCGGAACTCGCCAGCGAGTGGCGTGAGACCTGCCACAAGATGCGCACCATGCTTTCCATCACCGGAATGGGAGCCTGACATGTACTCCGTCAAAACCAATGTTCTCGAACTCACTGCTCTCATGAAACAGCACGGCATCACCAGGGCCGTCCTGAGCCCGGGCTCGCGCAATTCGCCTCTCAATCACACGCTGGCCTCCTGTCCGGACATACTCTGTACACCGGTGACTGACGAGCGCAGTGCCGCTTTCACGGCCAACGGACTCTGCCAGGCCCTGCGCCGCCCCGTGGCCGCGTGCTGCACATCGGGTACGGCGCTTCTCGACATGGCACCTGCCGTAGCTGAAGCCTATTACCAGAATCTGCCCCTGCTCATTATTTCCGCAGACAGGCCGGCCTCGGCCATCGGCCAGATGGACGGCCAGACCATCGTGCAGCCCGGTTCCTTTCATAATTACATCAGGAAGGAAGTCACCCTGCCCGAGCCCCATGACGCAGAAAGCCTCTGGTACTGCAACAGGCTCATCAACGAAGCCCTGGCCGAGCTCACCCACAACGGCTTCGGTCCCGTCCACATCAACGTTCCCATAACGGAACCGCTCTTTGATATGTCCGCCCCTGCTCTTCCCGAAGTCCGCAGCTTCGTGCGTGAGCAGAGCCGCATGGCCTTCCTCACGCCTGACATGCGGAATGAATGGCGGAAGGCAAAACGCGTCATGATTATCTGCGGCCAGAGCCTGCCGGCCCCGGCCCTCGAAAAATCCCTCAGACGCGTTGCCGGGAAAGGGCATGCTGTTATCGTCTGCGAGCACCTCGCGAACCTTTCAGCCTCAATGGGGGAGAAGGGATTCATCGGGACATCGGATCTCGTCCTGGCGGCTCCCCGGACAGACGATATTCTGGCCCCCGACTTTGTCATCACTGTCGCGGGACATGTGGTCAGCAAACGGCTCAAGCAGTATCTGCGCAGAGTACGCCCTGCCGCCCACTGGCACGTGAGTCCTGACGGCGCCTGCCCCGATCTCTTCAGGTGCCTGACGCGCGCCGTCGAAGCCGATCCCGCGGAACTCATAGGCCTGCTGGCTGATGAGCCGGCTGACCGCAGTCCGGCTTTCCAGGACGCATGGCAGAAGGCAGGAAGCGCCGCAGCGCAGCGCGTGGCTGACTTCCGGCTCACGGAATTCACCGATCTCTTTGTTATGCGCCGCTTCCTTGAAGCCCTCCCCAGTGGATCGGCCCTGCAGCTCGCCAACAGCTCCCCCGTGCGCAACGCCCAGTACTTTCCCCTGCCCCCGGACACCGAAGTCTGCTGCAACAGGGGTGTGAACGGCATTGACGGCTCCCTGTCTACGGCCACGGGGTTCGCTCTGGGATCGCCCAGGATGACCTATGCGCTCATCGGCGATCTGAGTTTCTTCTACGACCAGAACGCCCTTTGGAAAAAAAGCCTGCCTTCAAACCTGCGCATCCTGCTCTTCAATAATGGCGGCGGCGGCATCTTCCATGTCCTCCCAGGCCTCGATTCAGAGCACAGGGATCTCTACATAGCTGGCTCCAACGGCTTCAGCGCCCGCCACGTCGCCGAAACCTTCGGTCTCGGCTATCTCTCCGCGAAAAACGCCGGGGAACTGGACGCAGCCCTGAAACAATTCTGTGGCACAGGGGAAGGCAAAGCCCCGCTGCTTCTGGAAGTGTTCACGGATATCGAAAAAGACGCCTCCGCGACGCGTGCCCTGACGGCAGCCGGAGCAGGAACGTCGGACAGATAATTTTCTTCTCAAACCCGAAAGCCATGCCGGAGGGACTATGGCACAGCGCGAATGGAAAACCATCAAAAAATACGAAGAGATACTCTTTGACTATTATGAAGGCATAGCCAGGATCACTATCAACAGGCCCCGCTACCGCAACGCCTTCACGCCCGATACAACAAAGGAGATGAGCGAGGCATTCACCTACTGCCGCGAATGCCCGGATATCAACGTGGTCTTTCTCACCGGCGCGGGAGACAAGGCCTTCTGCAGCGGCGGTGACATGCACGTGAAGGATCGCGGCGGCTATGTGGGCAAGGACGGCGTCCCGAGGCTGAACATTCTGGACGTGCAGAAGCAGATCCGCTCTCTGCCCAAACCCGTCGTCGCCCTCGTAAACGGCTACGCCATCGGCGGCGGCCATGTCCTGCACGTTGTCTGCGACCTGACCATTGCCTCCGAAAATGCCATCTTCGGCCAGACTGGGCCGCATGTGGGCAGCTTTGACGCCGGTTTCGGCTCCAGCTACCTCGCGCGCATCATCGGCCAGAAGAAGGCCAGGGAAATGTGGTTCCTCTGCCGTCAGTACTCAGCGCAGGAAGCCCTGCAGATGGGGCTTGTGAACAAAGTCGTTCCCCTCGACAAACTTGAGGATGAAGGCGTGGCCTGGGCAGAGCGCATGATGGAAATGAGCCCCATGGCCCTGCGCATGATCAAGGTCGGCCTCAACGCCGAGCTCGATGGCCAGGCTGGCATTCAGGAGCTGGCTGGCGACGCCACCCTTCTCTACTACCTCACCGACGAAGCCCAGGAAGGCGGCAAAGCCTTCCTCGAGAAGCGCAAGCCCAACTTCAAGGACTATCCCAAGTTTCCCTAGGCCGGAGATGCGGTTATGAGCTGGAAAGTCACCATAGTTCCGCGCACCCTGCATTTCAGGGAGCCGGCTGGCACGTCCCGCGGCGTCTACCTCACCCACGACGTCTGGTACGTCGTCCTGGAGGACAGCGAGGGGCGCTTCGGCGTGGGCGAGTGCGCCCCGCTCCCTGATCTGAGCCAGGAAGCCGGTCCGGACTACGAGGAAAGGCTCCATGAATACTGCCGCGCCTTCGCCAAAAGCGGCGACATTTACGGAAGCGTCCCATCCTCGTATCCTTCCGTGCGCTTCGGTCTCGAAACGGCGCTCAGGCATGCCCAGCGCGGAACCATACGTCTCTGGGACACGCCCTTCAGCCGGGGTGAAAAGGACATCACCATCAACGGCCTGGTGTGGATGGGCAGCCATGACAAAATGCTCGAGCGCCTCGACGCCAAGATGAAAGCCGGATTTCACTGCGTAAAACTCAAAATCGGCGCTATCGGCTTCGACGAGGAGTGCGATCTCATGCGGCACATCCGCATGCGCTACCCGGATCCCGGGGAGCTCGAGCTGCGGCTCGACGCCAACGGCGGCTTCACGCCTGAAAACGCCATGCAGCGGCTCGAAAAACTCGCCGAGTTCAAACCGCATTCCATTGAGCAGCCCATCAGACAGGGACAGTGGGAAGCCAGCGGCAGGCTCTGCGCCTCGTCGCCCGTGCCCATAGCCCTCGATGAGGAACTCATCGGCCTCAATGACGCAAAGCAGAAGGCTGACATGCTCGATGCCGTGCATCCAAAGTACATCATTCTGAAGCCGACCCTGCACGGCGGCCTCAGGGGGTCAGAAGAATGGATCCGGCTGGCAGGGGAACGCGGCATCGGTTTCTGGGCCACCAGCGCCCTCGAATCCAATGTCGGGCTCAACGCCATCGCCCAGTGGCGGGCTGCCTCGGACTGCACCATGCCTCAGGGGCTCGGAACCGGACAGCTTTTCACGGACAACATGGAGAGCTACCCGCTTTCCATCCGCGGCGAAGCCCTGCATTTCGACCCTGGCGCGCCGGAGCCGGATCTCAGAAGCTGGCTCGGTCTCGAAAGATAACGAAAATGGAAAGGAGCGATGAAGATGAAGGACATTCCTTCTCTGGAAGAGGAAAATCTGACGCGTCTGAGACAACTCACCCTGACGCTGAACGGATCCGAACTCAAAGGGGGTCTGCTCTCCGCCTTCATCGCTTCCCATTTCCGCAGGGAGGGCATTCTCGGCGACCTCTCGCGCTTTCTCGCTGACTGGCAGTCTCCTTCCGCCACGGTGCCCGTGCAGACTTCGGGATCCACGGGAGCGCCGAAGCCCATGCAGGCGGAAAAACGCCGCATGGCCCAGAGCGCCCGCCGCACCTGCGCCTTCCTCGGACTCAGGCCGGGGGATTCCGCTCTCCTTGCGATGCCCCTCAGGTACATCGCCGGCAAGATGGTCGTGGTGCGCGCCCTCGTCCAGGGGCTCAACCTGGTAGCCGTCGAGCCCTGCTCCTCGCCGCTCAGGGAGGTCGGCACACCTCTGGACTTCGCCGCTCTCACGCCCATGCAGGCCTATGAGAGCCTGCGCGATCCCGTCTGCGCGGAACGGCTCAGGAATGTGAAACACCTGCTCCTCGGCGGCGGAGCCGTAACCGGCTCTCTGGCGGCGGCCCTCAGGGATTTCCCCAACGCAGTCTGGTCGTCTTACGCCATGACCGAGACGCTTTCACACATTGCCTTAAGGAAAGTGAACAGCCAGGACGCCACGGACTGGTACACGCCCATGCCCGGCGTCTCGGTACACCTCTCCGGAAAGGGCACGCTCGTCATTGACGCGCCCAGTGTCTGCGAAAAGGTCCTCACGACCAACGATATTGCCGAAATCAGCCCGGACGGGCGCTTCCGCATCAGGGGACGCCTCGACAACGTCATCGACACGGGCGGCATCAAGGTGCAGGCAGAGGAAGTGGAGCAGAAGCTCGCTGAAAGAATTCCCGGCGCTTTCTGCATTACGTCCGTTCCCGATGACAGACTGGGCGAAAAAATCACGCTCCTCCACACATCTGGCATGACAGACACCGAACTCGATGCGCTCTGCCGGGATGTCCTGCCAAAGTACTGGGTGCCCCGCGCTTTCATCCGCGTGGAGGCCATCCCGCTCACCGGAACCGGCAAAACAGCCAGAGCTGACGCGAAGAAACTCGCCCTGTCGAAAAACTTTTCTGCCGGGTAACCCCCTTCACTCCGCTTCCGGAGCGCGGCTGAAGGTGATGACCTTCAGCCTTTTTTTTCTATAAAGTACCTTTCCACTTCTTTTTTCACGCGGGAGAACATCCTCTTTCCGCGGCGGGAGGAGCCGCATGTCCGATTTTATCCATCTCCACTGCCATACCGAATACAGCATGCTTGACGGCGCCATCCGCCTCAAGGACCTGTGCCAGAAGGCGAAGGACTACGGTATGGGGGCCTGCGCCGTCACAGACCACGGAAACATGTTCGCTGCGGCATCCTTCCAGAAGGCCTGCACGGAATTCGGCATCAAGCCCATTTTCGGCTGTGAGGTCTATACCTGCCGCGATCACCTGGACACCAAGAGCGAGGACGCCAAGCGCCGCAACCACCTGATCCTGCTCGCGAAGAACATGACCGGCTACCACAACCTTGTGAAAGTGGTGACCAAGGGCTGGCTTGAGGGCTTCTTCTATAAACCGCGCGTGGACTGGAACATTCTTAAGGAATATTCCGAGGGCATCATCTGTCTGACAGCCTGCATCCAGGGCGAAATACCCCAGGCCATCCTGTCGGGCGACATGGACAAGGCCCGCAGGATCACAAGGCAGTACGCGGAACTTTACAAAGACAATTTCTACCTCGAGCTGCAGCACAACGGCCTCGAGAAGCAGACCATCGTCAACAACGGCCTCCTTGAACTGGCAGAGAGCGAACACCTGCCAGTGGTGGCCACCAATGACTGCCATTACCTCAACGCGGACGATTACGAAGCTCACGAAATTCTGCTCTGCATCGGCACGGGTTCCACCATCAACGACAAAAAACGCTTCCGTTTCGAAACCCACGAGCTTTATTACAAGTCGCCGGAAGAAATGGAGCGCGACTTTGCGTCCGTACCCCAGGCCATTGAGAATACGGCGAAAATCGCGGAGATGTGCAACTGCGAGCTGACCTTCGGCAAGCACTTCTTTCCCAAATACCCGCTGCCCGAGGGTGCCAGCCTGGAGTCCGAATTCCGTAAACTGGCCGAGGAGGGTCTCGAACGCCGTTTCCGCGAGCATCCGAATCCGGAAACTATAGACAAGGACAAATACCGCAAGCGCCTGCAGCATGAAATCGGCGTCATCCTGGAAATGGGTTTCCCCGGCTACTTCCTCATTGTGCAGGAATTCATCAACTGGGCCAAGAACCACGGCGTGCCAACAGGACCGGGGCGTGGCTCGGCGGCAGGTTCCCTTGTGGCCTGGTCCATGCGTATTACCAACCTCGATCCCATGCCGTATAACCTGCTGTTCGAACGTTTCCTGAACATCGAACGCGTGTCCCTCCCCGATATCGACGTCGACTTCTGCGAACGCCGCCGGTACAGGGTCATCAGGCATATGGCCGACACCTACGGAGAGGACTCCGTGTCCCAGATCGCCGCATTCGGCAAGATGAAGGCCAAGGCCGTCATCCATGACGTGGGCCGCGTGCTGGGAATGTCGTTCCAGGAACGCGCGGCCATCGCCAAGCTGGTGCCCGGCAACGATCCCAAGATCCACATCAGCGATGTACTTAAGCAGGAGCCAGAGCTCCAGAAGCGCTACGACACGGAACCACAGATCAGGCATCTCCTTGACATCGCCATGAAGCTGGAGGGCCTCACCCGGCAGGCCAGCATGCATGCGGCCGGACTTGTGGTTTCTGACAAGCCAATGGTCGAGTACCTCCCCCTCTTCCGGGGCAAACACGGCGAGCAGGTCACCCAGTTTGACGGCCCCATGGTCGAGCAGACGGGCCTTGTCAAATTCGACTTTCTCGGCCTCAAGACCATGACGCTTATTCAGGACGCTCTGGATAACATCAAACTGGAGGGTGAGGAGCCGCCGAATCTCGATATCCTGCCCTTCACGGATCAGGCCACTTACGACCTCTATTCCCGCGGAGATACGGACGGTGTCTTCCAGGTCGAAGGATCCGGTATGCGTCAGTACCTGCGCATGCTGCACCCCTCCTGCTTCGAAGATCTCATAGCCATGCTCGCCCTCTACCGCCCCGGGCCTCTTGGCTCGGGCATGGTCGACGAATTCATCAAGCGCAAGCATGGTGAAGTACCCGTCGTTTACCCGCACCCGTCTCTGGAAAGCTGCCTCAAGGATACCTACGGCGTCATTGTCTACCAGGAACAGGTCATGCAGATCGCCCAGATCATCGCCAACTACACGCTGGGCGGCGCTGACCTGCTGCGGCGCGCCATGGGCAAGAAAAAAGCCGAGGCCATGGCCAAGCAGCGTTCTATCTTCGTCAAGGGTGCCGCGGAAAACAACATCTCCGAGGAAAAGGCCAACGAAATCTTCGACTTGATGGAAAAGTTCGCGGCCTATGGCTTCAACAAATCCCACTCCGCGGCTTACGCCCAGATCTCCTACTACACTGCCTGGCTCAAGGTTCACCACACCTGCGCCTTCATGGCTGCCCTGCTCACCAGCGAAATGGGCAACCAGGAAAAACTCCTCAAATACATTTCCTGCTGCAAGGATCGCGGCGTGGATGTTCTGCCGCCTTCCGTAAACTACTCCCAGCGTTCCTTCTCTGCCAAGGACGGCAAAATCGTCTTCGGCCTTGGAGGCATCAAAAACGTGGGCGACGAAGCCATCCAGGAAATCGTCAACGGCCGCAAAAACGGCGAGTACAAGTCGCTCTACGATCTGTGCACCCGCGTCAACATGCGTAAAGTCACCAAGCGTGTTCTGGAATCCCTGATCAAGGGTGGCGCCTTCGACTGCACCGGCGCCACGCGGCAGGCTCTTCTCTGCTGCCTCGATCTGGTGGTGGAGAAAGCCCAGAGAAGAGCGAAACTCAACGAGTCGCAGTCAACATCTCTGCTCGCCCTGTCGCCGAAGCTTAAGGTTGCCATGGAACAGCTGCCCGGCGTGGGAATTAACTGCCCTGACGCCGGACTCGAGGAATTCCCGGACGACATCAAGCTGCAGAACGAAAAGGAGGCCCTCGGATTCTACCTCACCTCCCATCCGCTCCAGCCTTTCACTCAGCAGTGGAAACGCATTGGCAACATGGATCTGGAATCCCTGCAGGATCTTTATCCCGGTGCCGAAATCCGGACGGCCGTGCTGGTCACCAGCTGGCGCGAAGCGCTCACCAAGGCTGGTGGCAAGCGCATGGCTTTCGTTCAGGTTGAAGATCTGACCGGACACGCCGAAGTGACATTTTTCCATAAAGCCTATACTCCCGAGCTGCGCGCTCTCCTCGATTCGGAACAGCCGCTCTGGCTCACGGGAAGACTCGACAAGAACCAGGAAAAGGAAAACGAAACAGAACCGGGCGACGATGAGGCTGGTGAAACCCAGGCTCCCCGCGAACTCAGGATCATCGGCGACAGCATGCGGCCACTCCAGAGTATCTGTCAGGAAAGCCGTCACCCTGTCGTCGTGCAGATTCCGGAGAACCGCCTGGATGAAGAAGCCATGCTCTCTCTGCGCGCCATTCTGGAAAAATATCCCGGCAGCGTATCCACCGAAGCCTCAGTGCTCGTGGACGGATTCTACTGCCACCTTTCCCTGGATCCCGAGCTCACGGTCACGCCCGGTCCCGAGCTGGACAGGGCTCTCTCTGCCTGGGCCGCAGCAGGACAATAGACAAAACAGGCTCCTGTGGTTCTCACACGGAGCACCGGAGCCTGTAACGAATCGGGCTTCAGTCATTTGCCGGAAAAAAAGATCTGGAGGCTTACAGGCGGACAGGAAACCGCTCCGCCTGGTTACGGAGATGCTTCAGCACCGCTTCGCCTTCCCTGACTGAACATACCGGTTCATCATATCAGAGCAGAGCCCTAAAAAATCCTGCGTACGCTCTTCGCAAAAAAGCCCCCAGTCCGGGGGAAAATCATTTCGACACGGACGAAATGAGATCTCTGCCGGGGAAAGGCGCAGGAGCGCTTTCCTCCTGCTCTGCTCCCGCTGTTTCAGAGCCGGACGCGGGGTTCCTGCGGGGCTGTGGCGGGACGGACGCGGCGAGGGCTTCCTTTTGCGGAATCTGGGCCAGCCAGGCCAGAGCTTCACGCTTCCTGCCGTCCTTTTCGCAGATTTCAGCCAGGCGGCGGCGGGCGCTCGTGAGCAGGGAGTTGTCGACATGTCCGCTGCCCTGCCTTGCCGCGGCCTCAAAGAAACTCACCGTGCGGCTGTAAAGCGCGTAGGCATTTTTACTGTCCTTCTTCCTGGACGCGTCGCAGGCCAGATACCAGGCGGCGTAGGCTCTCTGCCACGCCGCCGCGGTCTCGTCTTCACAGACCGTGCGCCAGACGGACAGGGCGCGCACGCTGTTCCCAAGGGCCTGATAGGCGATGGCCGAACTGTAGGCAAGCTGGGAGGAGATGCCTTCCGGCAGGGGCCAGGCAGCCACGCAGTCAGCAATGTGAAGGAGCTTCTTCCAGTCCTTTCCGAGCAGGGCCTCGTTGTAGCAGCAGCTCAGGGCATAGAGCCCGTGCTCGCCCATGGTGCGGTTTTCCAGAAGAGGCTCAAGAACAGCCGCCGCCTCAGCTCCCTTTCCCATGAGCATGAACCCGCGCCCGAGGGCTGCGCGTAAATCAGGATCGGGAGTTCCGCAGGCCTCCCTGATTTCCGGCGTATCCTGCCAGGCGCTGGCGAGACGGGTGTAATCACGGGGCAGTTCGATAAACGCCAGTTCTCTCTTCAGATCTCCCCGCAGGCATTCCACCACCAGACCGGCGCAGTCACTCTTTCCCGAAGACCTGAGAAACTCAACAGCCCGGATTCTCGACTCGTGAACAAACCCCTGCGCGGACAAGAGGCAGATTTCACGCACACGGCAGGCCTCGGCGAGCGGAGTTCCCGGCCAGGAAGCAATGTTCGTCCGGTACAGTTCGAGGAGTTTTTTCTGGGACGGGCCTTCAAAAACAGCCTTCAGCATACCGGCATCGCGCGGGAGCCCAATGACCCGTCCCTCAGCAAGACGCATGCGCGCCGTGCCGGCACAGACCCTGTTTCCCTGACTGACTCTGTGCCACACAGCCTGGGCTTCCCTGTCCATGCCGGCCTCCGACATGAGATCGCCAAAGCCAAGAAGCACCTCGTCCGCCTGCTCTCCCTGCAGCTCGAGAGAGGAAAAGCGGCGGTAAATTTCAGCGATTTCCCCGGAGGCCCTGGCACCCTCCGCCCTGTAACCGTTTCTGGCCCATTCCAGAAGCACGTCAGGCGCCTTCAGAAAATACTCCTGACTGTCAGAAAGCCTGGCAAAAGCCTTTCCGGCCTCATCATAGCGGCCCTGGGCTGACCAGGAGCGGGCTGCTCCGGCCCACGCATCGGGCACAAGCGCAGAAAGGGGATAGCGGCGGATCAGTTCGGCAAAGGCCCGCACGGCTTCTTCCTGCTTTCCGGCAGCGGACGCCGCCGTGCCGAGATTCAGGAACGATCTGTCCGTGCCGCCGAGTCCGGGGAACCGTTCGCAGGCGGCAGCAAGATAATCCAGAGCCCCGGAAAAATCGCCGGCAGTCTGGGAAGCCAGACTCAGATTTCTGAGCGCCTCCGCGGCAGCGGGAGACTGGGGCATCGCGTCAATGACGGCAGAGCAGGCCCGTCTGAGATCCTGAGCGGCTGAGACACCGTCGCTCAGAAGACGCAGACGGCAGGCATCCATCACGACTACCAGAATGTCCAGCCTCAGATCTGAGGGGAAACCCGGCATATCGGCGTAATGACGCAGGCGGCCGAGATCGCCCAGAGCGGAATCCACATGCCCGGCCTCCATCTGAAGCTGGGCGAGCCGGATCTCTTCCCGTATATCCTGTTCGCCGGGAGAGCCATCCTCTCCAAAACTGAATTTTTTCCCGGATTCAGCGCCGTATTCCGGCGTCAGAACCGTGGCGGGAGAAACGCCGGTACCGGCCTTCTGCTGAATCTTCGCCCCATCTGCCACCTGGGGCCAGAGTTCAGGTCCGCCCTGATTGCAGAACGCCCGTATCTCGCCCGGTTCAAATACCGTATAGCGCGGGTGGAACCCCGCCCTTTTCTCAGGCGGAACACCTTCCTGGCGGAAGGGACGTTCCGCTTCTCTTCCGGAAGCGTCCTCCACATGCACTGCGGGGAGAACCTTCACCGAAAATTCATGTTCCGGGCAGAAAGCGATAAACGCGAATGCCCCCATGAGGACAAAGGGCAGCCAGAACTCCAGAGCGCCGGCTGTACGGGCCGACGGATCCCGGCGCTTCCAGCGGCGCAGCAGGGAAACCACGCGTTCCCTGAACGCGGGCTCCGGCGCCTCTGCGCTGAGCGTCAGAAATTCCTCCTGGCTGTTTCTGTTTTCTCTTTCCGGCATGGCATGGTTCTCCAGTATCCCCTATCGGCAATACCGGCAGAATCATTAGCGCGCTGGCTCATCCTTTTCGCCGCGGCGGCGAAGTCTCTCGATGAGCGTGGTGCGCTTGATGCCAAGTCTCGAGGCGGCCCTGCTCCGCACACCCCCTGATTCGGCGAGAGCCTCGTCGAGAAGCCTGTTCTCACAGGTTTCCACAAAATCCTTCATCCCGAGGCCGAGGCGGTCGAGATCAGCGAGCGTTGGCCAGATGAACCCGGAGGAACACTCTCCGGAGCGCGGCACGGGAATCTCCTTCGGCTCCCCGGCGCACGGCATTTCCGCAGTCAGCTCCTGAACTGCCGGATGCGACAGTATCTTGGCGGACAGATCGTCCGGAACAATGGTGTCCCCGTCTGCGAGGATGCTCAGACGCTCCATGAAATTTTCAAGCTCGCGCACGTTGCCTGGCCAGGGATACGCCATAAAGATCCGCCGCACTTCCTCAGAGAGCCGCAGCACAGGACGGCCCCGTTCCTGGCAGAAACGCTCGAGAAAGGCCTGAGCGAGAAGGAGTACATCACTCCCGCGCTCACGCAGAGGGGGGAGCTGAACCGGAATGACATTGAGGCGGTAGAAAAGGTCCTCTCGGAAGCGGCCCTCTGCAACTTCCGCTTCGAGGTTGCGGTTGGTGGCCGCCACCACGCGCACGTCCACCTGGCGCGGCCCGGTTCCGCCTACGGGCTCGATCTCGTGCTCCTGCAGCACGCGCAGGAGTTTGACCTGCAGAAGCGGATCCATTTCGCCTACTTCGTCCAGGAAAACAGTACCTCCACAGGCCATCTCAAAGCGTCCCCTGCGGGAATGCACCGCGCCGGTAAACGCTCCCTTCTCGTAACCAAAAAGCTCGGATTCCAGGAGTTCGTGGGGGATGGCGCCGCAGTTGACGACCACGAGCGGCCCGGATGCCCTCCGGCTCTGCTCATGCAGATAGCGCACGGCCAGTTCCTTGCCAGTGCCTGACTCACCGGTTACAAGAACAGTGCTGTCTGTCCGGGCCACCCGCTGCAGAATGCGGTATACAGCCCTGAGAGACGTCTCCATGCCAATGATCTCCCGCTTGTGCGTTTCCATACACCCTCCCTTCTCCTGACCCCTGTCAATACACTGACACCCGCCAAAATACCAGATCAACAGGCCTGCCCATGCCCACGCTCCCGCCGCTTCCCTTTGATCCGTACCGTCCCCGCATCTCAGAACTTCTGCGTGAAAGCCCCGTTTTTCTGCTGGAAGCGCCGCCCGGAACGGGCAAAAGCACGCGTGTGCCCCTCTGGGCGCTGGACGCCCTGCCGGGACGCGTCCTGCTCCTTGAGCCGCGGCGCGCGGCAGCCCGCATGCTGGCCCGCCATCTTGCAAACCTTACTGGCGGGACGGTGGGAGGCCTCGTCGGCATCGCCATGCGCCAGGAAACGCGAGTCAGCCGGTCAACCCGACTCCTGGTGGTGACCGAGGGTGTCTTTACCCGCATGATTACGGACGAACAGAGCCTTTCCGGCGTGTCCTGCGTCCTTTTTGACGAATTCCACGAGCGCAGCATCGCTTCGGACACGGGACTTGCCCTGGCTCTTGAAAGCCAGTCCATCCTGCGCCCCGATCTCCATCTGGGCATACTCTCGGCCACTCTGGACAGGGAATCCCTGAAAAAAATCCTCCCGGACGCACCGGAAGTGGTTTCCCCGGCCCCAGGTTACCCGGTCAGAACCGTGTACGCTCCGGACAGGACTCCCGGCCTCTTTTCCCTTACGGACAGGCTCAGACACCTGCCCCTGCACATGGCCGGCGTGATTCTGCACTGCCTCAGGGAAACCAGTTCGAGCGTTCTGGCCTTTCTGCCGGGATCCGCGGAAATACGCCGCACAGCGGAAGCCCTTGAAGGACAGATCCCAGAGGGATGCGCGGTTTTTCCTCTGCTCGGAAATCTCAGCGCCAGGGAACAGGACGCGGCGCTCGCCCCGGCTCCGGAAGGTCAGCGGAAGATCGTACTGGCCACAGACATTGCCGAAACGTCCCTGACCATACAGGGCGTCAGCACGGTCGTCGACAGCGGGCTGCAGCGACGCCCGCGCTGGGATGCCGCAAGCGGGCGCACGCACCTTGTCACCCAGACAATCCCCCTTTCCTCGGCCCGTCAGCGGCAGGGCCGCGCCGGACGTCTCTGTCCGGGGCTCTGCGTGCGCCTGTGGAGCAGGGAATCTGAAAAGGGCATGGCCCCCTTCGCCAGACCGGAAATTCTCGAGGCTGATCTCACACCCCTGGCCATGGATCTCGCGCTCTGGGGCGCTGCGCCCGGAGATCTGTCCTTCGTTACGCCTCCGCCCGCCGCCGCGATGGAATCAGCCCGACGGACGCTTTCCGCGCTGGGCATTCTGGACAGAGAGGGACGCATCACGCCCTTCGGCAGGGACGCCGCGGCCCTTGCCATAGATCCGAGGCCTGCCTGCGCCCTCGCCGCGGCGAAAAACGGCAGCGATGCGGCCCTTGCCGCTCTGGCCTGCGCCTGTCTCGAAGAAGACGACACCGCAAAGCACACGCAGACCGACATCACGCCGGTTCTTGATGCCGTTTTAGGCAGGAAAAGACCGGGCGCGGCGAGAATCCTTGACTTTGCACGCGTCCTCCTGAACCGCAGGAAACGCAGTGTCCCCACAAAAAACCGGGAGCAGGAAGATCCGGAGAACTGTGCGGCCCGCCTTCTGCGCAGCGCGGGTGCGTGCGGGCGCGTGCTCCTGCCGGGCTTCGCCGACCGCATCGCCATGCGTCAGGACGGATGCGGCGCAGGCAGTCCTGCCCCCGGCGGCGAATGGCAGTCCGTTTATCTTCTGCGCGGCGGTTCCCGCGTGCTCGTTCCTGCGGCTTCACCGCTTGCCGGCAGCAAATTCATACTGGCCCTGGACACCCGCGGACAGGCCGGATCCGGCTACCAGATACTCAATCTCGGCGCCAGTCTCGCCGAAAACGATCTCACAGCCTTCGCGAAGTCTTTTCTGCGCAGGGAAACATCAGTCACCGCGGACAGGAATGGGAAGGTCCAGGTGCGGGAGCGTCTTCTCCTGGACAGCATCGTGCTGGAAGACCGCATGCAGCCCGATCCGGATCCCGAAGCTATCAGGGCGGCGCTTCTCGCTCTGGTGAAAAAAGAAGGGATCTCGCTTCTCTCTCCGGATGACCGCTGCCGTGAATGGCAGGCCAGGGTTCTGCTTCTCCGGCGTCTGCGCGGGAAGGAGTGGCCTGACCTGAGCGATGAAGGGCTCGCAGCCTGTCTTGATGACTGGCTGCCTCCTCTCCTCGAGGGAGTCCGCGATCTCAGAAAAATTCCGGCGGGGAGCATACTCAGGGCCTGGCAGGGCCTTCTGCCCTGGAACCTTGCCAAACAGCTCGAGAGCCTCGCCCCCGTGCTCTGGAAAGCGCCTTCAGGCCGCGAGCACCCTATCTCCTACACAGGAGACGGCCCGCGCATCAGCGTGAAGCTCCAGGAATGCTTCGGCCTGACCGCGTCCCCAGTCCTTCCCTGCGGCGCTCCCGTTACCCTGCTTCTCACATCACCGTCCGGCGCTCCTCTGGCTGCGACCCGCGACCTCGCCTTCTTCTGGAAGGAAGCTTATCCTTCCGTGCGCGCCGAGATGCGGGGTCGCTACCCGAAGCACCCATGGCCAGAAAATCCTCTGGAGGCGCTGCCCACGGCCTTCACCAACAGAAAGCTGGCAGCCATGGCCGCCGGAAAAACGGCACATGACGTTTCCCCGGCAAAAAAGAAAAAACGATGAGGAAAGTCAGACTTTCTGTCCGGCCTGCTTTGTGCTACCCAGAGAAGCACATTACGGATCCGTAACCGGACTGTCACAGAACACCCAAAAGAGGGAACGTTATGCCACTTCACGTCATTGACCATCCGCTCATCCGCCATAAGCTCAGCATCCTCAGAGAGAACGACACGCCCTGCAGCACCTTCAGGACCATCTCCAACGAAATCGGCGCTCTCCTGGTTTACGAAGCCTGCCGGGACCTCCCCACTGAAAAATACGAGGCCCAGGGCTGGGCCGGTCCCGTGACGCTTGAACGCGTTGCCGGCAAAATGCTCACTATCGTCCCCATCCTGCGCGCCGGGCTCGGCCTTATGGACGGCGTCGTCAGCATGATCCCCGGAGCCAAGGTTTCCGTTGTGGGCCTCTTCCGCGACGAAAAAACGCTGAAGCCCGTAGAATACTATGTCAAGCTGGCAAAAGACATCGCCCACCGCAGGGCCGTCATCCTCGACCCTATGCTGGCCACCGGCGGATCGCTCTGCGCCTGCATCGAACTGCTCAAAAGGAGCGGCTGCACGTCTATCTGCAGCCTCCACCTCGTCTGCGCCCCCGTCGGCATAGAACGCGTTCTGAAGGAACATCCCGACGTAGACATCTATACCGCGGCCGTCGATGAAAAGCTCAATGACAAGGGGTATATCCTGCCCGGCCTTGGGGATGCCGGAGATCGTATTTTCGGTACGCGCTAGAGAAATTCCCTCAAAAAAGAAAAACCGGGACACTCCGTTTTTCGGAATGCCCCGTTTTTTTTATCATCCCGCCCAGAAGACTCCCGCCTCTCTAGGCGGGGCAATTGACAGGTTCAGCGGGAAGCGGACGGACAGCCGTCCCGCTTTAGAGTTTCTTGAGGTCGTACTCGCGGGTGCCGAGGCCGATCTTTTCCCCGTATTCCAGCTGGATGGGGCCGTGCGTGTAGGGCCAGCGGGCGGTAAAGATGTCCTTGCCGTCACGCTTCAGATCAGTGAGCTGGGGAGCCTGGTTCACGAGGTCGAAGCAGGCCTGATCGAGCGCCACAGGATCGAGAGAGGCCAGAATTCCGAGATCAGGAACGAGAGGCATGTCGGACCAGGCGACGCAGTCGCAGTCAGGCGTCACGTTCATGACAAAGTTAATGTACATGACATGCCCCTGGAGGCCTTTGACGGCGCCATAGGCGTATTCGGTGAGACGCTCGGTGAAGGCCGGCAGATCCGTGGCCCAGTCAACCTCACAGGCTTCCTGGGGACAGACGGTCATGCATTCGAAGCAGCCCACGCACTTCGTGGGATCGCAGTGGCACTTCTTGTCTGTGATGGACATGGCCTCTCTCGGGCAGATCTTAACGCAGGTGCCGCAGCCGACGCACTTCTCCTGGTTGACTTTCACATGGCAGCCGTGCTGGTCTTCCTTGCCGCGCTAGGAAGCGCAGCCCATGGCCAGATTCTTGATGGCACCGCCGAAACCGGCGGCCTCATGGCCCTTGAAATGCGAAAGCACGACCATGGCCGGGGTATGGACGATTTCGGTGGCGATGTGCACAGTCTTGAAATGCTTGCAGTTGATTTCCACGGGAAGATCGTTCTCTCCGAAAAGGCCGTCGGCTATAATCACGGGAGCGTCCACCACGCCGGGGGCAAAGCCGTGACGGATGGCCGTATTGATATGATCCACGGCGTTGTGGCGCGTTCCGGAATAAAGCGTCGTTGTGTCGGTCAGAAACGGCAGGGCGCCGGCCTCACGCACCTTCTGCACAGCGGCCTGAACAAGCTGCGGGTTGAGGTGCCCGTCGCATCCGGTCTCACCAAAGTGCAGTTTGATGGCACAGGGGCGGCCGGGGACCACGATATCCTTGAGCTTCAGAAGATTGCAGAGGCGGGCAACCTTGGATTCCTTGTTCTGGTGCTCCGTACGGCAATCCATAGTGTAATAGTAAACCGTTGATGCCATCAGTATCCCTCCTGATATGCATAAAAAATAAGAAGCCTGTCCGTTCCCGCAGGCAGACAGCGCCTCCATACCAAAGGATTTCCTTTGATGCAAAAACAGGAGAATCGGGCAACCCGCGCTACATTTTGTTCAAAAGCCCAATATCGCGCAGACGCGCAAGACCGGGGAAATTCTCTTCCGTAAAAATGGTGAATCCCCTGCTCCGGAGAAGGGCCGCGAAGACGCCATCCCCGTCACGCAGCGTGTGCGTGAAGCTTCCATCATAAACGCGGCCGGCGCCGCAGGAAGGCGAACGGGCCTTGAGCACGGCAATGCGGCAGCCTTCCCTCTCGGCGGCTTCCAGGGAAAGCCTGGCGCCGAGTTCATATTCACAGGTGCAGTCGCGCCCCTCACTGGATATAACAGCGTTCCCCCGGATCTCACAGGGGCAGCGGGGGATGGGGAGTCCTCCCATAACCTCAGGACAGACGAAGACACAGCGGGATTCCCGGGCAAGCTGCACAATGGGCTCCCGGGCTTTGGAGAGACCGTCGTAACGGCAGGGCTTCCCTACGAGGCAGGCGCTCACGACAAAAAGGGCGCGGCTCATTTTTCAGTCTGCTCTTTTCCGTCCTTCCCGGCTTCTCCCTGCTTCCAGGCGCCGATAAGAGGCAGATGCTGATCCTCTGTCAGGAGGGCGGCTTCCCACATTTCCTGATAATACATGCTGGTACCGGGATTCCAGGCCGTGGCCGCGAGATGATCCCAGGAGATCTGGATGGGCCACGTCGTGTGCCTGCGCAGCACCTGCTCGAAGGATTCGGCTGTTTCGATGCTGTCGTGGTACAGACGCAGCGTCATATTGGGACCCTTCAGAAAACGTACATGATAATGGGGCATGAAAAAAACCTCTGAATAGTAGTTTATGCCGCGGGTGAGACAGTGGCCTTTGCGGGGAAAGGGAACTACGGGCTCCCTTTTCCCGCAAAGGCCCTCCGCGCGCCGCGCGGAGGGCCTCAGATGTTTATCCGTCAGACGGGGGAACGATTTTGCCCCGCCCGGAAGTGCCGTTAACCTTCAATGGCGCGGCTGATGAAGTAAAGAATCACGAGGAGGGCAACGCCGAGGCCCCAGCTCCAGTGAATCATCTTCATTTCAGCAGGCTCAAGAGGCTCATACTGCATATTCTGGATTTCTTCATGGAATTTGGCTTCCTGTTTTTCTTCAGCCATATTCATATCCTCCAAAGATCTGTCAGACTACTGGGCAAGCGGCGGGGTCATGCCGTGGAAGAAGAGCCACGAGATGAACAGGCCGATCCAGATGATGAAGCCGAAGAGGCAGACGATGTACACAATGGCCAGGCGGCCGATGCCTTCCTCAAGCAGCTTTCTGAAGTTGGAAATCATGCCGATGGAGAAGAAGGTCAGCAGGAAGAAGAGCGTACGCAGACCGTTGATGGGACCGGAAATCTGCGCAGCGGTCTTGTGCAGATCGGGGCTGACGATGCAGATGCCAAGCATGATCAGGAAGGTGATAACGTAGCCGAGAACGAAGCGGGGAAAACGATCCCACACATCGCCCCAGCTCATGGCGCGACCCTTCTTGGCCTCAGGATCGAAGTGCTTCGTCCAGATGTAGGCCAGAACGAAGGCCCACACGCCGATGAACATATCGATGAAGATCTTGACCGTGGTGGTGACCATCTGGATCCAGCCGGGTTCCCAGTTGGTGCCATTGCCGGCAGCCTTGGTCAGAATGAGGGATTCGGTGATGGCACCGGAAGCGATGGCACCGCCGTCAGACTTAACAGCGAGGCCCATCCAGCCGCCGGCCACCATCGGCTCATTGCCGAGGAAGTAGGAAGCAACGAAAGGCAGGAGCAGCATTTCGATGCAGGTGAACACGACAACGAGGGAGGAAACCATGATCGGGACGATCGGGCGGGCACGGATGGCGCCGCCGGTGGCGATGGCGGCGGAAACGCCGCAGATGGAAATACCGGAGGCGAGAGGCGCAGCCCATTCCTTGTTGAATTTAAAGAACTTACGGGCAACGTAATACACGAAGGCCCAGTACAGGAGGTAGGCTTCAACGATGGCGCAGAGGCCTCGGAAAATAACGACACCGGCGAAGCCGGCTGCGGAAGCGGCCTTCACGCCGAGTTCGCAGCCGAGGATGACGATGGCGATTTTCACGAAAAGTTCCGGACGGCAGGCCTCGTGGAGATACTCAACCACGCTGGGGAACAGGTTGCCGATGATGATGCCCACAATCAGGGCGACAATCAGGCCGGCTTCGGTGCTGAGACCGAGAGCCCACGGAACGCCCATCTTGGCGATCTGGGTGGGGTTGGCGGCGATATAAGCGTTGGCGCCGATGACGTAGCAGCAGATGGCGATGAAGTACACGACCGTGAAGGCAATGATGAAACGGAAGACATTGCCCTTCATGAGCTTAATGCCCACGGCCAGCATAACGGTCACGAAGACATATGTGCAGATAAGAGCCTGCCAGCCTTCCATGTATCCCTTATGGGCGGCCTTGAAGCACTTCATGGGGTCTCCGACCCACATGCCCATTTTGCAAATCCAGCCGATAAGGTCGACGCCCCAAAAATAGGCCATACCAAGGAGGAAAATAAAACCGCCTATCAAGCAGGCGACTCTATCCTCGTTGAGACCCTGAGATTGGTTAGCCATAACCAAGATCCTCACTCTTCTAAGATGTTGAACCATCCGCCGGGCTCCGCGTCACGGAAATCCGGCGATCCCTAGACCAAAACGTCCGTATTGTCTGCCTCAGCCCTTCTTCTTCAGACTTTCCGCCACACAGTGGGAAAATCCTCCGACACCTCCGGCGCCTTCCTCAAAACGCCGGAAAGAGGCCGGTACAGACCACTTTGAGAAAGTTATACCTCTGCTTGAGGTTTTAAGCAATATAGTGAAATACTAAGTTTTGTTTCTTACCACACTGACAGCTCTGAAAGGGATATTTTCTTTTGCAGGCCCGTCCGCGGCTCTCCGGCGCGCGTTCAGGGAAAGGCGGTTCCGGCCGCGCAGGCAGCGGAAGACGGGAACACTCCGTTTTTCAGTGGAAAAGGAGCTGCACAAAAACCAGACGGAAAAGCGTAAAGAGGCCAGGCGTACGGGACAGCCCCCGCGCACCTGGCCTCTGCCTTCTTCAACGATGCGCTTTCGCCCGGGGTTACTGCAGGAGAGCCAGGAGCTCTTCCTCGGAGAGCGACTTCACGCTGGAGGACGTCCCCTCCAGGAAGTCGGCGGCAAGCTCGCGCTTCTTATCGTGTATATTCAGGATTTTCTCTTCCACGCTTCCGGCCATGACAAGGCGGTAAATGGTCACGGGCCGTTTCTGCCCCATTCTGTGGGCACGGTCCGAGGCCTGATCCTCCACGGCCGGGTTCCACCAGGGATCGAGATGGATGACGTAGTCCGCGGCCGTGAGGTTAATGCCCGTGCCGCCGGCCTTGAGAGAGAGCAGGAACACATCCCCCTCTCCGGCCTGGAAGGCAGCTACGCGCGCACGGCGCTCCTTTTCCGGCGTAGCTCCGTCAAGGTACTGATAGGAAATCCTTCTCTCCTTAAGAGCGTCTCCGATGACGGCCAGATAGCTCGTAAACTGGCTGAACGCCAGAACCTTGTGACCGCCGGCTATGAGATCGCCGACAATTTCCAGAAAGCGCGCGGTCTTGGAGCTTTCCTTCTCCATGGCTGCCATATCGGGATCGGCAAGCGCCGGGTGACAGCAGATGCGCCGGAGTTTCATCAGATATTTCAGGATGGTGAAGCGCCGGCTCTTCTCATCGCCTTCCTGGATCGCCTTGACGGCTCCGCGGCGCACGCTCTCGTAGAAAGCCACTTCCTTCTGGTTGGGTTCGACCACAAGAGTCTGTTCCGTACGCGGAGGCAGTTCGTCCAGAACGGCGCTCTTCAGACGCCGCAGGATAAAGGGCCGGATCATGGAACGCAGGGTCTTTGAAGCCGCGGTTCCGGGTTCAGCGCTGCCGAAACGGCTGTGGAAATACTCCCATCCGCCGAGGAGGCCGGGATTGATAATATGGAAAATGCTCCACAGGTCCTCTATGCGGTTTTCGATGGGTGTCCCAGTCAGGGCCACCCTGAAATCCGCGGGGATCCGGTGCGCCGCAGCGGCGCGTTTCGTATGTGCGTTTTTGAGAGCCTGCGCCTCGTCGAAAACAAGCATGGACCAGGTCTGCTTCACCAGCAGATCCGAGACGAAGGTCAGAAGACCGTAGCCCAGAATCAGCACCTCGCCCGCTGCCATATCCGTCACTGTCTCCTCGCGGTCCGTTGTGCCCATGCGTTTCACGGTAAGAGAAGGAGCGAAGCGGCCAATTTCGTCTTCCCAGTTGGCGCAGACCGAGGTGGGACAGACAATGAGCACAGGCCCCTTCTTCGCCTGGTTGAGCATGGCCGCGATGGTCTGCACAGTCTTGCCGAGGCCCATATCGTCAGCGAGGCAGGCGCCCACGCCCCAGATAGCCAGGCGCTGCATCCATTCGTAGCCTTCCTTCTGGTAATCGCGCAGTTCCGCCCTGAGCAGCGAAGGCACCTGGGGCGACGAGGCGAAGGCCTCCTGCATGCGCTCCCGGCTGGCCGTCCACGCCTCATCGGCCTCGACGTCCATGCCGTCCAGAACCTTGTCCAGGCTGCCGGCCGTGATGGGGTCAACTTCGAGCGCCCTGCCCTTATCCCTCGCCATGAGCCTGAGGCTTGAGAGATGCCGGCGCAGCTCCTCGGTCAGCGCCACATACTCACCATTGCCGAGAGAAACAAAGCGGCTGTCCTTCAGCGATTTCAGAAATTTTTCCATGGAAAGGAAATTCTTTTCATCGAGCTGCACCGTGCCGGAAAACGCAAACCAGTCCTGGGAATTCTTGCGGATTGTCACGTGCATGCTGGCCGGCCCTATGGTGCGGCGCACGTGCAGCCCGGCCCCTCTGGGCCATTCCACGGTATTGGGCACGGTCGACGATTTCAGCTGTTCGAGGAGCTCAAGCACGTCCTCAGGCTTCTGACTGAACCACTTGTGTTTCTCTAGATTTTCCTCCAGAGCGGGGCAGTCATTGATCAGGGAGGCCAGAGCCTCCTTCTCGGCTTCGAAATCCCTGTGCGTCTTCACGGGCCTCGTCATTTCCGGAATGCCGGCCGCGTCTCCCTGGGGCGACACGGCCGCGATGGGCGTCTCAACGCCCTCACCCGTGGGGTAGAAGGGCGTGCCCGGCTGACCAAAGGGCCGTACGCCGATGCGGGCCGCGAAGGAAGTCTCCTTCTGCTCGAGCTGGATAACGGGTGTAGACACCGTCGCGACCTCTTCGGTTTCGAGATCGGCCTTCAGGGGAATGTTCTCCCCAACGCGCACCTTGGCTAACAGCTCCGGCAGTTCCGACCTCGGAAAATCAAGAGCATGGCTCAGAAGTTCCAGAACCTTCTTCTGTTTTTCAGTAAGCCGGTAGTAGACAAAGGCTCCATCCACATATGTGATAAACAGGGTCTTCCCGGGAGTCTCCAGAAAATCCTCAAGATCGGGAGATTCGCGGATATCCCTGTTTCCTATGGAAAGACGGCACTGTGTCTCGTTCCTGTCACCAAGGGACAGTTCCAGATGCCCCTCCCGCACCGATGAAGGCTCCGCATCACTGCCTTTATCCCCCGCAAAGATGAGAGGATGCCCGTCCAGAGCCCCACAGGCGAGCTCCAGCGGGAGAGAAAACGTCCCTTTCCCCCAGCCGTCCCTGATGCTGCAGCTCGCGATAGCCCTGTCCTGATCCGTATACCAGGGCACGGACTGTCCGTTTTCCCGCATTTTACCGAGGGAGACGGCACGGCCCTTTGACCAGGAGTGCCCCCTCCAGACCTGTTCCACAGGCGTCACGGAACGGCTTCTGAGATCGATAAACCAGCACAGACGGCGCTCCCTGCTTTTCGAACCCGATCCCTCCGCCGTTCCGCTCAGTATATTTTCCAGGGCGGACAGGCGCAGTTTCCATTCCGGGCTGGGAGTGACGATTTCGGAAAAATTGAAGAGCCCCCTTTCTTCCGCCGTGCGCGCGTACTGGCCGCGCTCTCCGTCAGGAAGAACAGCATACAGCAGATCGGCGAAAAAGCGCAGCAGGAAAGGCAGGCCTTCCGCCTTCCAGTACCAGAGTCTGAGCTCCTCCACATCATCCTTTCCGGCCAGGCCGAGACGGATACGGGTGCCCTCAAAGATGAGGACAGACAGAAAACTGGCATCGCGGGCAGGCCTGAACGACACCAAATCCCTGGCCTTCTGGACATCGCCGCTTCTCAGATAATCCAGCGCCAGTATGGCGCGGAAACCCGGCTCGCCATAAACAGCTGCCTTTGCTCCCATAACCGAAGAAGTGTTGATGGCGAAAAGCTCCTGCCGCAGCGCTTTCTGCTGCTTTTCAGAGCCATAAAGAAAAAGAGACAGGGCGCGGAAGAGCCCGATGTTCATGCCGAAGCGCAGGGCTCCTTTCGCGGAGGTCTTCTTCCTGTAGAGACGGGCAACCTCCTCAAAACACTCCAGGGCCCTTTTTTGCCTGTTCAGAAAGAGTTCCATGCCTTCGAGGATACAGGCATGCACGGAATCCTCCTGGTAAAGCTTGCGCTCCCTGGCGATGACTTCACGCATTTCGGTGAATTTTCCCGCCCAGAGCAGAACGGAGGCGTGAACGGGGTAAGAGGAGTGATCGGCCTTCTGCAGCTTTCCGTCCATCCAGGCTGTCACTGCCGGAGCGAAAGCCGTGTTCAGGGCATTATCGTAATAAAGGGAAATGGCCATGTCTTCGAAAAGCATGGCCTGAAGGTAAGGAGCAAGACCGGCATACCAGTCCCTGTCAATATCCGAATTCTCAATATGGGTAATGCGCGGCTCCAGGAAAAACGCATCACGGCAGCGCTCCCTGTATACTTCGGGACTGTTCTGATAGAGGGCCGTAATCTGGGACAGGCCGCGTGCCACAGGGTGCACCCTGCATACGCTTTCTGTACAGAAATTTCTCAGAAAGACCGCAGTTTCCGGAGAATTAGCCGCTTCCTTTGAGAGGACGAAGCGGGCAGCCGGCAGCATTCCGGAATTCAGGCCAAAAGCGTAAAAAGCCCCCTTCTTCTGCAGTGACCTGCGCCATACCGGCAGATCCCTGGGGGAATACACGCGGGGAGGAAGCGCGTTGTTGCTTCTCAGGATATCAAAAAGCATGCTCTCATCGTCATTCATAGGGCAGAGCAGCGCATCGAAAAAAAGGAAAAGCCTGTCCTTGCGCGACAAGTCATAAAGACCGTTTTTGACAAAAGATTCCGTAACGCCGTCTGCGGTCTGATTGCTGTCTTCCACCGAAAACTCCATGAACAAAACGTAAAAAACGCATCCTCTTCCGGGCAGATCAGGAGAGAGGAACAGTCTGCGTTCAGCCTTATCCTCTCTTAAGAAGAGCGTCAGAGAAACAGCGCCCCCGTTACACCGCTTACACGGCCGTATTCCTTTCCAGAGGCTTATCCGATTATGTAAATTCCTTTTAGACACCTCCCAGTCAAAACTCAAGGGGAAAGGCACTATTCCACCCTTGACGCACCACGCGCCACGGGAGCACAAAGTTCTGCATGGACATGTTTCTCAAAATGCTTTCGCTTCTGGTCTTCATCCTGATTGGATACCTTGCCAAGCGGCTTGGAATAGTCAGGGAGCAGGCCATCAGCACGCTTTCCATAATTATCCTCGACTTCACCCTGCCCTGCACCATCATCCGGAATTTCAACGGCGTGTTTCCGGATCCGCATGTCTTCACGCTGCTCCTGCTCGGATTCCTGCTCAATTTTCTCTGTCTGGGTCTCGGCTGGCTCACAGGCGGCAGAGACAGGGACAGCCGCGGCTTCAGCATGATCAACATCTCCGGTTATAATATCGGCATGTTCGCCATGGCCTTCATCCAGAGCTTCTTTCCCCCTTCCATCTTCATCCTCGTCTGCCTCTGCGATGTCGGCAACGCCATCATGACCATGGGCGGCAACTACGCCGTAGCCGCCAGAGCCTGCCGCGCTCCCGGCATGAACGCAAAAAAAATGGCCGGCATCGTCCTCCGCTGCATAGGCTTTCACTGTTACATCATCCTGCTGATCCTCTCCCTGCTCCACATAACCCTGCCTGACTGGTTCATAACGGCCATCAGCCCGGCGGCCATGGTAAATCCTTTCCTGTGCATGTTCATGGTCGGCCTCGGCCTGCGCTTTACCATGTCGAAAAGTTCCCTGCGCATTGTCAGCCGCACACTTCTTGTGCGCTACCTCTCGCACGCGATCCTCTGCTGTGCCGTCCTCTTCCTTCCTCTCGACCGCAAAATGATAGCGGCTCTCATCCTCTTTCTTCTCTCTCCGGTCTCCGGGCTCTGCCCCATTTACACCATGCGTCTCGTCCCGCACATGCTGGAGGACTCGGCCATCAACATCTGCGTCTCCATACTCATCAGCATCGGCCTCTTCATAGCTCTCATCCCTGCGCTCCTGCATTACGCCCTTTAGCCTGAAACAGCGGAGACGCAGTCACGGAAGCACAGCCACGACTCACGGCTCAGCTGACGTCCGGCGTCCTTTCTGCAGAATGGCTTGTCCGGCGTCTGCCAGTGGACTAAACTTTTCATCAATCTCCCTCTTTTTTCACAGAAGACATTTCAGGGCCCGGGAGGCTTCCATGAGCAGAGAATCTCAACAGTTTTCTCCTGAACTTCCAGAAGGCGCACGCCCAGTCGAATGGCTCGAGACAAACGGTCTCGGCGGTTACGCGTCAGGTACGGACTGCGCATGCAACAGCCGCCGCTACCACGGCCTTCTCGTAATCAACCTGCCGGGCATAGGCCGCCATGTCCTCCTCTCCAATGTGGAGGACTGGCTTCTTGCCGGAGGGAAAAAATACGCTCTTTCAAGCCGCCGCCATCCCGGTGTTTACTACCCGGACGGACCGCGGTTCCAGACGGCCTTCGCGCCCTTCCCCTGTCCGTCCTTCACGTATGAGGCCGGCGGTTTCCGTGTTATCCGGGAGCTCATGCTCCTTCAGGGACGGAATGTCCTTCTCATCCGGTACACGCTCGCCCGGACAGCGAGGAAAGGCCCGTCCTCGGCCTCTCTGCAGGTGGCCCCGCTCCTCGCCTTCCGCTCCTTCCACAGCCTGACCCACAAAAACGATGCCCTCTGCGGCAGCATTTCCCCCGCCTGCTCAGGCTTCTCTATCCATCCGTACAAAGAGCTGCCGCCCCTCACATTCCAGAGCGACGGCAATTTCACCTTCGTGTCCTCGCCTCTCTGGATCGAACGGGTGGAGTACACAGAAGAGGAAAGACGCGGATTCGACTTCAGCGAGGATCTCTTTCTGCCCGGCAGCTTCACTCTCAGCCTTCAGAACGGGGAAAGCGCCATTTTCGCGGTTTCTCCTGACGGAATAACGCCCGCTGACGGGGAACAGGTTCTTCTGAAGGGACGAACTCTCACGGCCCTCTGGGAAGAAGAGGAAAACCGCCGCCGCAGACTGCCGGCCAAAGCCTCCATACGTACCTATCTCGCCGCACAGAGCGGAGCTTTCCTGATCACGGATCCTTCCGGGCACGGCTCCGTTCTCGCCGGGTATCCCTGGTTCGACAGCTGGGGGCGGGATACCCTCATCGCCCTCCCCGGTACCGCCTTCCTGGCCGGACGCCGTGAACAGGGGAAAGCCATCCTTGACCGTATCGGAAGGAACCTGAGGGATGGCCGGGTGCCGAACACCTTCACCCCCGATGGCGCTCCCAAGGGAGATAACAGCGCTGACGCGTCTCTGGCCTTCGCCTGGTGCGCCCAGGAACTCATCTCATCCCTCTCCGGCAAAAAAGACTCAGCCCGGGAAAAGAAAGATCTGATGGAGGAATACCTTCCCGTCCTCTCCCAGATTATAGAAGCCTACGGTTCAGGCGGTGTCCCTCACGTCACCATGGACGAAGACGGCCTCCTCTGGGTGGGAACACCGGATACACAGCTCACCTGGATGGATGCTCAGGTCAGCGGCCATCCTGTCACGCCGCGCTGGGGCTGGCCCGTGGAGATCCAGGCTCTCTGGTTCAATACCCTTTCCTTTGCCAGACACGCCGCTAAAATCTGCGGCGCGGAGGTGCCGGGGCAGTCTCTGAATCTCGAGAACATGCGCAAAAGCTTCGCGCGCCGCTTTGTCATGCCCGATGGCACGCTCTGTGATGTCTGGCGCCCAGCCGGTGAGGGCGGACCGGATGCCAGCCTGCGCCCAAACCAGCTCTTTGCCATATCCCTTCCGTACAATATCCTCGAAATGCGCTACGCCGCGCCGGTGGTTGAGGCCGTTACCAGGGAACTGCTCACGCCGTACGGCCTGCGCACTCTCTCGAAGGACTCAAAACTCTTCAGGCCGGTCTATCAGGGCGGCCCCTCGGAGCGGGATGGAGCGTACCATCAGGGATGTGTCTGGCCCTGGCTCCTTGGCGCCTACGCGGATGCCCTCTTCAAGGTCGAGGCCTATATCTTCCGCGGCAGATCCAACGCCGGAGCCCGCATGGAAAAGGCAGTCTCCGGATTCCTCACGGAAATAACCCCGCTCTTCACCAAACATCTTACCGAAGCGTGTGTCGGGCATATTTCCGAGATCTTCTCTGCGACCGATCCTTACTCTCCCGACGGGTGCGTTGCCCAGGCCTGGAGCGAAGGAGAAGTTCTGCGCGCGCTCTGCACAGCGAGGAAACGCTCTCCCGAGGCCTACGACCGCTGGGAAAAGAAACTGAAGATTGCCTCCGAACTGCTCCGCGGCTGATCCCGTGAGGCAGGCCGGACAGGAAAAATCCATTTTTTGACACGAAAAACAGATTTTTCGTTGACAGATCTCCCTGTCTGGCGTATCACCTCTTTCGCGACAATTGTTGGGCTATCGTTCAATTGGCAGGACACCGGATTCTGGCTCCGATAATCAAAGTTCGAGTCTTTGTAGCCCAGCCACGCATTGCGTCCCCATCGTCTAGTCGGCCCAGGACACCGGCCTTTCACGCCGTCAACGGCGGTTCAAATCCGCCTGGGGACGCCAAATCTGAATCTAAAGGAACGCCAAAGTGCTAAACATTTTGGCGTTCCTTTTTTTTTCAGGACGTTTTCCACAAGTCCGGAATCGTCCGCCCGCCTCCACACCTTTTATGGATAAATCCGTCGTGTGGTATGACAGTTCAGCTCCCTGCCCAAACAGTCACGCGGAACCAAAAATATTTGACGCTGTTCTGGTTTAACCATGCGCCCGGCCTTTTTATCCGGGAATTCTTCTCTGTCAGAAGACTCTTATGTTCTTCCCCCCCGTGCAGCGGGGATGGTGCGGCTCGGGGCTCAGAAGTTTGCTGCCTGCCGGATTCGGTCCCCGGGATGCTCCCTCTCTGCCTCTGACGGCCCCGCGGAATGAGAAATGTTCTGCCAGCGCACCGACGGTGATTCTGCCATGAAGAGTCTCTCTGTGAGTTGACACAGTTATGCGGGAAGACTACTAAAATAGCGTATTTGTCTTTTCAGACATGAAATTAACTTCTTTCTTTTCATAAGGGTGGCTGCCATGTCAGGCGTCCGTATGTGACCTGCAATCAAGACCTTGCGTGCTGAGGTCTCGTATATCCGCACGGACGCAGGAAGACCGCCCGCCCTGTTTCCCATCATGTAGGAAACACGGTTCAGTCTCTCCGGGTGTCCGGGCAAAACCACAACCGTACCAGGAGAGAGTATGTCCAAAAATTTCTTTGCCACTACGCCGGGCATTATTGTCGTCGGCGCTGTGATCGGCGCACTGGCCATCTGCCTGCAGCAGCTCGGCAACCCCGGCAACATGGGTATCTGCATTGCCTGCTTTGAGCGCGACACAGCCGGCGGACTCGGCCTGCACCGCGCCGCTGTGGTTCAGTATCTGCGGCCCGAGATCATGGGCCTTGTCCTGGGAGCTCTGGTGGCTTCCTTTGCCGCCGGTGAATTCAAGCCCCGCGGCGGTTCCGCCCCTCTGGTCCGCTTCGTTCTCGGCATCGTGGCGGCCATGGGCGCGCTGGTCTTTCTCGGCTGCCCCTGGCGCACCATCCTGCGCCTTGCCGGCGGCGACGGCAACGCCCTCTTCGGCTTTGCCGGTCTTCTTGTCGGCATTTTCTGCGGCACGCTTTTCTTCCGTCAGGGCTACTCCCTTGGCAGAAGTACAGGACAGAGCCGTCTGGCCGGTCTTGTTTTCCCCCTGCTGGTGCTCGGCCTGCTCGCCTTCTATTTCTTCTTCCCGCAGGTTGAAGGGCAGCCCCAGAGCGGTCCCATCTTCTACTCCCTCAAGGGCCCCGGTTCCAAGCACGCTCCCTTCCTGGCCTCTTTCGGCCTCGCTCTGATCATCGGCATCCTGGCGCAGCGCAGCCGTTTCTGCACCATGGGCGCCTTCCGTGACCTTTTCCTGTTCCGTTACACCCACCTCTTCCTCGGCGTGGCAGCCATGTTCGCCACCGCGCTCATCGGCAATCTGATCTTCGGCGGTTTCCATCCTGGCTTCGAGGGACAGCCCATCGCGCACACTGACAGCCTCTGGAATTTCGGCGGCATGGTGACAGCCGGTCTCGCCTTCGCTCTGGCGGGCGGCTGCCCCGGACGCCAGCTCTTTCTGGCCGGCGAAGGTGACAGCGACGCCGGCATCTTTGCCCTCGGCATGCTGGTCGGCGCTGCCATGGCACATAACCTCGGTACAGCCAGCTCCGGCACGGGCATCGGCATGTACGGCGCTCACGCCACAATCATTGGTTTTGTCATCTGTCTGATCATCGGTTTCGCTCATATCAAGAGAGCGTAAGGAGATATAACAATGCGTACTGTCGATGCCCGCGGTCTTTCCTGCCCGCAGCCGGTCGTCATGTTTCATATGGCACTCAAGGAAGAAAACGGTCCCTTTGACGTGCTGGTAGACAACGCCGTGAGCGTGGAGAACGTCACCCGGGCCGCCACCAAGAAAGGTTTTCAGGTGACGGCCAAATCCGAGGATGACGGCTCAACGCGACTGGAACTGCGCAAGTGAACCGTTTTCTGAACAGGCTTGCGGCCCTTTTCAGGGGCCGCAGGCCATCCTCCACACCCCCGCATGGCAGCGGTTTTCTGGTCTTTCAGCATACAGGTGATGTCATCCTGGCTGAACGCAGGCTCAGGGAAGCCGGATTCGCCACAGAGATCAAGGGACCGCCGCCGGAACTGCGCACCGGCTGCGACATGGTCATCGTCATCGACCTCATGCAGGAGCCGCGCATCCGCAGGCTGCTGGAAGAACAGGGCCCCGCGCCGCTGCGTCTCGTTCCTGTGAGCGACCCCCTGCTGGAGCCGGTCTCACTCTTTCAGGTAAAGGATCTCGGCCGGTGGTATATGGTGCGGGCGGCCAACATGAAAATTACCATCGACCGGACTACAGGGGAAATCGTCAATGTATCCGGCGGGGGCTGCCCGGACGTGCCCTATCTTGCCGGACTGCTTGTGGGACAGAATGTGGCAAAGGCCGAGGCTCCCCGCCTGCACGGCCAGACTTTGTGCTCTTATGCCCTGCAGCGTGCTTTTGAGGAGGCCCGGCGTCTATGGCATGGCTGATTTGCGGCAGCGTCCCGCAGGAAAATTTCACTCTGGACGAAGGTCCCTGGAATCTTGATGACGGCATGCTTTTTCCGGTGGGCCGCAGCGGAGATCCCCTTCCCGTCCGCCGGGGCACACCGGCGCTTGTAGCGTCTGCCATCATGACCTGCTCGGCTCTCGGGCGGGGAACGGTGGAAGCACTGCTCTGCGGGGATACTGGCAACGGGAGGGGCAGCAGGGAGCTTTATGCCCGCCTGGCTTCCGAACTGCCAGACCGGAAAGATACGCAGGGGCTCACCTTCCATTACCTGATGCCCGATGTGGACGGGCACAACCGCGTTTTTATGGCCTGTCAGGCATGCGGACACAGGCCTGTGCTGGTGGCTGACGCGGGATTCATGTACGCAGCCAAGATGAGCGGTTACGCGGCTGACTATGACCTCTTCACCCCGGATGCCGGGGAACTGGCCTTTCTGGCCGATGAAAAGGCACCTCATCCCTTTTACGCCCGCGGCTTTCTGCTGGACAGTCATGACAACGTGCCCGGGCTCCTGACCCGCGCCTCTGAACACCAGAACGCAGCCCGTTTCATGATCATCAAGGGAGCGCGAGATGCTATCTCCGAAGGCGGCCGCATCACGTACTGGGTGGACGAGCCCCAGACTCCGGCCATGGAGGCCATTGGCGGCACGGGCGATATGGTGACCGGAATCGTAACCGGCCTTCTTGCCGGGGGCATGGATCTTCCCCTGGCAGCCCTTACGGCAGCCAGGGCTGCCCGCTATGCCGGCAGTCTCGCAGCCCCCACGCCCGCCACACAGATAGCCGAAATTCTCCCGTTTGTGCCGCAGGCGCTCAGGAAGGCCCTGGCTCAGAATGGCGGCGGGGAGAACGGACAGAAATAAACAGCGGGCTGCCCTGTCTGTCCACCCAAAGGCGCCGCGCCTGTACCCCTGGGCGTTTCCTCCGCACTGATTTTCATTGGGCCTGAGGATACGCTCCATGACAAAACCCCGCTGAGCACAGTCCTCTGGCAGACGTTTTTTCCTCAGGGAAACAGTTTTCCGGCACCCCGCACCGATCCCCAGATACAGAAATCCCCTGCCAGACGTTTGCCTGGCAGGGGATTTTATTGTCATTCAGTCAGAAGAACACTATCTGGGTGCCTTTTGATCGCGGGGGGGCTCCTTCTTGTCCATGCCGGGCCTGGGAGCCTTTCTGTCACCGTGGCCGAAGCGGCCGTCGCGCGGAGGTTTATTCTTGTCCATGCCGGGTCTGGGGCCCTTCCTGTCACCATGGCCAAAACTGCCATCGCGCGGAGGTTCCCTCTTCTCCATACCGGGCCTCGGGGCCTTCCCGTCTCCGGCACCAAAATGGCTGTCACGCGGGGGCTGCCCCACGTGTCCGGGAGCAGGAGGCACGGGCCTGTTCTGTTTCATGGCCGGGGCGCCTTCAGGAGCGGCGGACGCATCCACGGGCTCCATGGCAAGAGAAAAGAGCAGTGCGAAGGCACTGACTGCGAGAAGAGAAAAAATTTTCTTCATATGATTATCTCCCTGCTGATTCAGGCTTCAGCAAAAGCCTTTGGCAGAAAAAATTCCGGCTTCCTGTCGGCGGTTAGCGGGCAGACTTCGCGCGGGGCACGCGGGGCTGTCCCTTCTCTTCCATGCCGGTTCCAGGAGCCTTCCTGTTCCCGACGGAACCATGAGCCTTTTCGGAACGGGAAGACTGGGGCTCTCTGCCGGCTGCCGCCGGCGCAGCATGGTTCTGCTTCACATTCCGGACACTCTGGTGGGCCGGCTGGTTCTGCCTCGTGGCCGGGGCGCCCTGGGGCGCGGCGGAAGAGACGGAGGGCTGGCAGACCAGGGAAAAAGCCATCGCAAAAACGACGGCAAAAACAGAGGAAAGGATTTTCTTCACTTTTGTCTCCTGCGGATCCGGTTCCCTGGGGGAGTCCGGATCACGAAATGGATGCCGAGTGCTTTGAGCCAAAAATCCGGTTTCGTCAACGGAATTTTTTCCGTGCTGCGCCTTTTTTTCCGCCATGGAAGAACACCAAATAACATCCTAAATATACACGTTTTTTTAATTCCACCACACTCTCTGACAAAAAAAAGAAAGGGGGGCACATTCAGTGCCCCCCTGGATTCCCCGCGGCGGCCCAGGGCCGCGTAAAATTTTCCTTCTCCTCAGCAGATGCGGGGCAGAAGAGCCCCCTCAAGCATGCCGAGAAACCGTTCGCCGCCGATGCGGGTTTTCAGGATAACACGGCCTGCCCTGTCGTCCGTAACTGTTCCCACCCGTGCGGCTTCCCTGCCACAGGGAAATGTTTTCATGACCTCAAGGGCTTTTTCCGCGTAAGCTTCAGGCAGTATGCAGATACACTTGCCTTCGTTTGCGAGATACAGGGGATCTATGCCCAGGAATGAACAGCCGCCAGCCACGTTTTCATGAACAGGAATGTCCTCATCGTTGAGAAGGATGGATACCGCTGACTGCTGGGCGATTTCGTTGAGCGTGGTGGCAAGGCCGCCGCGGGTGGGATCCCTGAAGACATGGACTTCCGGAACGGCATTCAGCACTGCCTCCACGAGGCGGTTAAGCGGCGCCGAGTCAGACTGCACTCCGCTCACAAACGAAAGTTTGTCCCTGAGGGCCATGACGGTGAGCCCGTGATCTCCCATGGCTCCGCTCACGAGCACCGCATCGCCGGGTTTTGCGCTGTGGCCCGATGGGGCCGGCTGGCGGATAATGGTACCAATGCCTGCCGTGTTGATGAAAATTTTGTCGCAGGCGCCTCTGGGTACGACCTTTGTGTCTCCGGTCACGATGGCAACGCCGGCATTGCGCGCGGCCCCGCCCATGTCGGAAACAACGCGCTCAAGCACGTCGAGATCGAGCCCTTCTTCAAGCACGAAGGCGCAGGTGAGATATTTCGGAGAAGCGCCGAGCATGGAGACATCATTTACTGTTCCATGCACGGCGAGCGTGCCTATGCTTCCGCCAGGGAAGAAAAGCGGCGTCACAGTATAGGTGTCCGTGGACATGGCGACGGGGCCGTCTATGTTCAGAAGTGCCGCATCGTCCATGACGTTAAGGATATCATTGGAAAAATGACGGGCAAACAGGTCACTGATCAGGCGCTGTGAGGCCCTGCCGCCGCTGCCAGCGTCAAGAAGGAGGGTTTTCTGCATAACTGCAACATCTCCGGGAGGTTATCAGGGGCAGTCCGGACAAAACCGGCATTCTGGTTCCGTGCCGGGCTGTTTCAGGCTGTCTCCGCTTTCGGTAAGAACTGCCGCTATTCTATCCAGATGAGGCTGCCCTGTCTGCCGCAGGCGTGACTCGCCCGGTAGGAAAAAAGCAGCTGCGTGTTCGTTCGTGTGCAGAGGTCGATGCCGTAGATGTTCCTGCGGGGCATGCCGGCTGCCATGAGCTGATCGCGGGTCATGGCCCAGAGATCAACCGTGCTTGTCGCGAAGTCAAAATATTTTTTGAAAAACCAGCCCCATTCCGAGGCGAAATGCGTGAACTCGGCCCTCGCCGGCCCCAGGCTCGGTCCGCGCACAGCGGAGCAGTCCTGCGGTTTTAAGCCATAATGCTCACAGAAGCGGGTGAGTCCGGTATAGGGGAACAGAAGACGGTCTCCCCTCCAGCCCACATGCAGGGCGGCCACGTAACGGCCGGACCTGTGTGCGATAAGCACGGGCTGACAGTCAGCCGTCTTGATGAGCAGGGCGAGCCCCTTCTGCTGCGTGGCCATGCCATCAGCATCCACCTGGGGCGTGCCTTCCGGAGAAACGGCGTCAGGTTCGTAAATAATGTCGTCCCTGTGCACCTGGTGCAGCTCGGCCCAGCGTTCAACGCCGCAGGCGCCGAGCAGATCCCGGCGGTGCCGCGCCACGGCGTCAGCGTCCTCGCCGACCGTAAAAGAAATGTTGCCGCCGCTGACATCGGTTCCGGCGTCGGTGCGGAGCTGAAAGGCGCAGCCCACGCCATCAATGCCGGGAAAGCGGAATGGAAGTATTTTCACTGACATAAATATCCTCAAAAGTTAGATCGGGCGGGCGGTCATGGGTCTCAGTCCTGCTCCGTGGCAGAAAAGCGCGTTTCCGTGCAGACGTGTGTCATGCGCACGTCCCAGGGTGCCGCAGGGACCTGCCCAACGGTCTGAAAATCATAACACAGTCCCACAAGAGCGCACGCACTCCCAGTCCTGCCGGCAAAAAAGCGGTCGTAATACCCGCCTCCAAAGCCAAGTCTGTGTCCGCGCCAGTCAAAGGCCAGGCCCGGCACAACGGCAAAATCCGGATGGAAGTCCGCCCCGCCGACCCCCTTCAGGGAAGGTTTTGGCTCCATGATGCCGTAGGCGCCGGAAACAAGATCCTCCGGTCCGGAGACCCTGACAAAAAACATCGCTCCACGCCTGCCGGGAACAACGCGGGGCAGATAGAGCTCCTTTCTCCGGGCTATGGCGTCCCGGAAAAGAAGATCTGTCCCGATCTCCCCCTGTGTCGGCATATAGAGGGCCACGGTTCGGGCCTTCTCCCAGAGGGAGGAGGACAGGATGAGGGCCTGCGCCCCAGCGGATCGTTCGAGAGCAGTCTCCCGTGGCTGATCGTGCCGCAGCTGGCGCATCTTTCTGCGGAGAGCGGCCTTGTCCAGGCTCACTGCCATGCGTTTTTCCTCTAATGGCTGAACTTGTCGATGTAGCCTATCACGAGCAGGATAACAATGACCGGGGGCAGAATCCAGCGCAGATAGAAGCGCAGGGCGGGATGGAGCTTCAGGCCGACGCCCTGATTGGCCTCGTTGTAGAAACCGTTCCAGCCCCAGCCGCAGCGGAGCGTGCAGAACAGGGTGAACAGCAGGGCACCGAGGGGCAGAAGGTTGTTGCTGACGAGGAAGTCCTCGAGATCGAGTACGGAAGATCCCTTTCCGAAAGGTTCGAACGAGGAGAGAACGTTGAAACCGAGAGCACAGGGCAGAGAGGCAATCCACAGACAGATACCGTTCACAACAGTCGCCGTGCGGCGGCGCATGCCAAAGGTATCCATGCAGTAGCAGATCATGTTCTCAACAACGGCAATGACGGTGGTCATGGCCGCGCATCCCATGAAAATGAAGAACAGGGCGCCCCAGAAGCGTCCGCCGCTCATGGAGGCAAAGATATTGGGCAGGGTCACGAAAATCAGCGTGGGACCGGCTGCGGGCTCGACGCCGAACGTGAAGCAGGCAGGAAAAATGATAAAACCGGAAAGCAGCGCCACCATAAAGTCCATGCCGGTAATCAGGCAGACCTCGCCGGGCAGAGACCGGTTTTTGCCAATGTAACTGCCGAAGACGCACATGGCGCCAATGCCGATGGAGAGCGTGAAGAACGCCTGGTTGAGAGCCGCGCTGCAGATGGGCAGGAAGCCGTATTTCTGCACTTTGCTGAGGTCGGGCTTAAGATAGAAGGAAAGCCCTTCTCCGACGCCGGGGAGGGTAAAGGAGTGCACGACAAGGATAAGCAGGATGGCGAAGAGGCCGATCATCAGGAACTTCACAAAACGCTCAACGCCGTTCTGCAGGCCGAGGAAGCAGACAAGGGCGCCAACGGCCACCGTGATGGTCATGCCCGTTATCTGAAGCCCCGTGTTCTGGGTCATGGCTCCAAAGAACTGTCCCACCGCGGCCGGCGCCATGCCCACGAATGTCCCCTTCACCATGTACACGCAGTAAATGAGCATCCATCCGGTGATGGTCGTATAGAACATGAGGAGCAGGTAGCTTCCCGCAAGAGCAATCCAGCCGAATTTGTGCCAGTATGTGCCCTTCGGCTCAAGAACCTTCAGGGCGAGCCCCATATTGCGCCTTGAAGCGCGTCCAACAGCGAACTCACACAGCATGACGGGCATAACCATGAGCTGGCAGACAATAAAGATGAGCAGGAAGCAGGCACCGCCATATGCTCCCGTAATGAAAGGAAAACGCCATACATTGCCGAGGCCGATAGCGCACCCGGCGGAAATCAGCAGAAAGCCAAGGCGGCTCCCCAGCATTTCTCTGTTTTCAGCCATAGTTCTGCCCTCCTGAAATTCAGCATAATATAACAGAATAGATCAGGACGTCCGATGTCTCAAGAGAGAAGCCAGACTCCGTCCGTAACAGGAATGAGACCGGCTGCCCAGAAGAACCGCGGGCGGAGCCCGGGCATGCGGCCTTGCATAATCCGTAAAAATACGTACTCTCCCCCACAGAGACGCACAGGCCGCCGTGCAGGCCCTTTCTGCGCGCGGGGAATTTTCTCACGGATGCCCTGCCGCTGCGGAGCGGACCTTCCCACGCTGAGCAGTTGACCGCTACAGCTGCCGTCGTCTCCTCCTCCAGTCAGGAGCGGGGGTATCCCCCGGCGTGACTGCAATTTTATCTCGCGCCTGGTGCGAACCGGTGCGCCATGGGAATTTACATATGGCAGAAAACGATCAGGAAAATCCTGAAACGGTTTCCGAAACCGTGCAGGAAGGCGCTGCCAAAACAGAAAAGCGCCGCAGAAACAACGTAACCCGCAGCAAAAAAAACACAGAAAGCGCAGGCGAAGCGCCGCAGGCCGGAGAGGAGCGTCAGGAACAGAAGCCGAAACGCCGCAGACAGCCCCGCAGAAGCAGCCTTCTTGACGCGGGGGAAGAGCAGGCTCCGGCCCAGCTCGGCGCGTCTCAGAAAGCCAGAAAGCCAGCGGGAAGAAAAAACACATCACGTACCAAGGGCACGGCAGCACAGGGCAAATCCCTGGTCAAGCCGCGCCGCACATCCCGTCCCAGTCCAGCTGTCTCCGCGGCAGTCAAAGCCGCGGAAGCGCATTCCCAGGAAACACCCCAGGGGGAAGAGGAGGCACAGGCTCCGGTTCTCTCCGCAGTGACGGCCGAAACCGCGGCCGCCTATCTGCCCGAACCGGCTGCCGTGACCGCACAGGAAATGCCATCACCTCTGGAGGACGCGGGCAGAGCCGAAACAGGCCCGGCCGGGGGGATGGAAGCGGACGCGCACACTGCCCCCGACGCTCCGGCCTTTCCCGGGACTGATGAGGGGCCCCGTGATGTTCCGGACTGGGACTCCGGCTGGACGGACAGCGAAACCGTCTCCGGACAGGACGCCGGCTCTTCCGCAGGCGGAGAGGATTTTTCTGCGGAGGAAGACGCATCCGGCAGCGCAGCCTCTGACGGGGAAAGCGCGGACTGGCGGGAATGGTCCGGCTGGAACGATGATGACGAGCGCTATGACGCTGACTCCCTCGATGCAGACACCTCCCTGCAGGGAAATGACGGAGCCGCTGCCCAGGAAAATCAGGAAGAAGACGAAAACGCCGCATCCGCCGGCACCGCGTCATCTGACGATGAGACCGAATCCGAACAGGACGGCGGTGACAGAAAGAAGCGCAGGCGCGGACGCCGGGGCGGACGCGGACACGGGCGCAAAAGCAGCGAAGGCCGCGCAGCCCAGGAAAACGAGGAAAACCAGACTCCGGAGCATGTCAGGACCGAGCCGGTCAGCCAGACGGCTCCCCAGCAGCAGCGCCGTCCCGCCGGCAGACGCTGCATGTATATCAGCATCCTCCCCGGTGAACAGGTGGAAGTCGCCCTCACCAATAACGGCGTGCTCGAAGAATATTATCTCGACATGCTCCACCAGAAAAAAATCAAGGGCAACATCTACAGGGGCGTCATTCACAACATCGATACTAACCTGCAGGCCGCTTTCATCGACTTCGGCGAGGAAAAGAACGGATTCCTGCAGATCGACGAAATCCACCCCGAGTATTATTCCGGACACTTCGAGCCCGCGCGCGGCAAAAAATTCCCGCCCATCCAGAAAGTTCTGCACATCGGACAGGAAGTGCTTGTGCAGGTAGTCAAGGAACCAAACGGCTCGAAGGGTGCCTTCCTCACCACGTGGATTTCCCTCGCCGGGCGGTTCCTGGTGCTCACCCCCGGACAGGAGCAGATTGGCATTTCACGGAAGGTCAGCGACGAAGAGGAACGTTCCCGCCTGCGCGAGCTCATGCACGGCATCGATCCCGGTGATGACCTCGGTGTCATTGTCCGCACGGTAAGCGCCGGCGTGACTCAGGCCACGCTCAAGAATGACCTCGTCTATCTGAAGCGCACCTGGGCCGAAGTCCGCAAAAAAGCCACTGAGGTGAAGGCTCCGGCCTGCGTGTACAGGGAGCCCGGCCTCCCCGAACGCGCCATCCGCGACTACCTCACGGACGACGTGACGGAGGTATGGGTGGACGACGCCGATATGGCCGAACGCATCCGGAACACTGTCGCCCTGCTCTTCCCCAACAAGAAGGAGCTCGTGCGCCTGCACAATGATACCCGCCGTTCCATGTGGGAGCGCTTCAACCTTCGCCGCCAGCTCGACCAGATTTACAGCCGCGAAGTGCTCATGCCCTCGGGCGGCCGCCTGTGCTTCGACCAGACGGAAGCGCTTATGGCCATCGATATCAACTCCGGCAAGATCTCCGGCAAAGGCAATTTCGAGGCCATGGCCTTCAAGACAAACATGGAAGCCGCGGAGACCATCGCCCGCCAGCTCAAGCTCCGCGACATAGGCGGGCAGGTGGTCATCGACTTCATCGAGATGAAGGAGCACAAGCACGTGGCCGAGGTGGAGCGCACGCTCCGCAACGCCATGAAATACGACAGGGCACGTCACGACGTCGCGCACATGAGCTCCTTCGGCCTGCTCGAGCTCGTGCGCCAGCGCACGGGCAACTCGGCTATTTCCATTTCCATGGAACCCTGCCCCGCCTGCGGCGGCACAGGCCTGCGCCGTAATCTGGAGTGGCAGTCCCTGCAGGCTCTCAGGGATATCGCCCGCGCCCTGCGCTCGCGTTCTTCCTCTCCCTGCCAGTACGAACTGCCCCAGGAACTCGGCCTGTACCTGCTCAACCATAAGCGGGACGCGCTCAAAGAGCTCGAGCAGCGCTTTAACAAAAACATCGAAATCACCATCAAGCCGTAATCATGACCGAACCGACAGAACAGCAGCCGCTTCCTCCGGGCCCCCGGGCGCCCGAAGGAAACCGGCTCCTCATGCATATCTGCTGCGGCCCCTGCGCCTGCATCTGCATCAGGACGCTCCTGGCCGAGGGCTGGAACATAACGGGGTACTTCATGAATCCCAACATCCAGCCCCTGGCGGAGTATCTCCGCCGCCACGAAGCCGCTGAACAGACCTGCGCGTATTTCGGAATTCCCATTCTCTTCGACGACGCCGCATGGAACATCACGGACTGGCTCAGAGCCGTTCAGAACCGCGACACCCCGCCGGAGCGCTGCACCTACTGCGTGACAAGCCGTATGGAGGCCACGTTCACAAAGGCGAAGGAAAGGGGCTTCACCCATTTCTTCTCTTCCCTGCTGTACTCAAAGTATCAGCCGCATGAAGCCATCAGAAAAGCCGGAGAACGTCTCTCCGGACAGGACGGCGGACCGATCTTCATGTACCGCGACTTCCGTCCCTACTGGCAGGCCGGCATTGACCTCTCCATAAGTATGGGAATTTACCGCCAGCCGTACTGCGGCTGTGTGTATAGCGAAACGGATCGCTATCATAAAAAACTGGATCGCCTCGTGAAGGCGCAGCGGCAGGCCGAAGAAGCCCGCAGGCAGTAACCAGTTATCATTTCAAAACGCAGGAAGCCGTCCGAACAGGGCGGCTTCCTGCGTTTCCAGGCTTCTCACGCCGCAAATGCAGAGAGGTTCCAGGCAGACGGGAGACCAAATAGTTCTAATTATTATATATTTTTGTATTAGAATATCTTTATATCAATATATAAAGATAACAATATATATTCAAACATATTCCAATGCCCTCCCCGGGAGCCCAGGACAGACTTTCTGACGGTGCTGCGGGGCGGAACCGGCAGATCCGCGAACGATTATCCTGGACGCGCACGGGAAATTGCTGCCGCGGCAGGCAGGGTGGGCCGGTGCAGCCCTGACGGCGATGTCAGTTCCCCCCCCCCGCCTGGAACATTACCGGAAAGGCAGTCTCGAAGTACCAGGTCGGCTGGCGCAGGGATATGTATCTGCGGAAGGATCAATGGATCAACCGGAAAGGGCCCTTTTCAGTCCTCTCACTGTAGAAAGGCATTTCTGACAAGGTGCCGTTTATAAAAAAAGCGGTCTCTGCAGTACATTAGTACTTACAAAGACCGCCTACTCTTTTCTGTTGGCTCCCCAAGACGGACTTGAACCGCCAACCTAGTGATTAACAGTCACCCGCTCTGCCGATTGAGCTATTGGGGAACGCTTTGAACAGACGCACTTCTACGCCTAACTGATATTTTCGTCAAGCAGAAAAAAATATTCCTGCAAAATTGTCTGCCCGGCTGGCTGCGGAGGCAGGGGCTGACACCTGATGGCCAGAACAGCCCCGGATGGGGCTCCTTCTTGTAAATTGGCATGCGTTGGTCTATTGAATGGCATACTTTCCGATGCGCTTCCGGGCGCAGATCATTCCTGAAAATAGGGGCTTCCTCCTTGAAAAAAATACTCCTCATTCTTTTGGCTCTCCTCAGCCTCTCACTCCCCGCCTGGGCCGAGCAGACGGCGCAGAAGACCATATCGACAAGTCTGTACAGCATCGAACTGCCCGAAAACTGGCAGGTCATTGAGCAGACCGAGCCTGCAGGGCTGAATATCATCGTCTTCACGTCAAAAGCCCACGATGCCGTCGTCACCCTTGTCCAGGGTTCCGCAGGCGACTCCGACCTGAACACCATAGCTGAGAGCTTCGCTGAACAGTACAAAGCACACGAAAAGCCCGTGGACAAGGACGACGTCGCGTACTTCAACTATACAACCTACGAAGGCGATGACGGATCTGCGAGAATCATGGTGCAGGACGGACAGTTCATTGTGGCGACCATGAGCGGCGATCTGCGCAGAAGCCGTATCTTCCTTTCAAAATTTTCGAGCGAAAAATTTGATGGCCTGTTCTCAACGGAAGAAACGACAAAAAAACGGCGCGATTCGAAGTAAGAATCCTACGCCCTTCAGCATTTTCCAACCTTCAGAAATATCACGGACGTGCATAATGTGGCGCAGTGAAATCGTTAAGACCCTCTTCATGGATATCATGCCCCTCAAACGCAGGGGGCTCACTTTTACCTGGAAATCCCTGGACGAGCTGCGGGCCAGGCTGGTGGGCGCCACCGTATACGTCTGCGGCCCAGAACAGACGGATATAACGACAACTTCCAGCGATGGCAGCGTACATCACCCCTCTCTGTTCAATGAAAACGGAGAGATCATCCCTCTCCCCCAGGCCGAGATGCTCATTGAATACACGCATGAGGACGGGAGCCGGCGCGCAGCCCTCTTCACAGACAGAGGGCTGCAGGGAACGCGCATCTACATTTTCCGCTTTAATGAGGCCCGCGGACGCTGGATGTGGCCTTTCATAGGCATGAACTACGGTCCCACTTTCAATGAGAACGGCACCATCGCGGTCTATGAGCCCACCGTTCTCGCCAAAACACCGTCCACAACGAAATCAGCCATGGTGAAAGAGCACGCCAGGGACACGGGGCCGGCCATCGCCTTTCTGGAACTCATCAGGCAGGGGAAAATTGCCTCTGAAAACGCTCCAGGCAGAAACGCCGCTGAAATAGAAGCCGGAAAATCCGGCCGCGTTTCCTCACCCGTTCCCCCGTCCATGGCCAGGGCTTCAAGAACGCACCACGAAAACGCTCCCACGGGCAAGGGCTCGCACAGCGCATGATTCCGGTGCGCGCCGTCAGCTGTTCTATTTCAAAAGGAGAAAACATCATGGGTGAATGCATTTTCTGCCTTATCGCACAGGGCAAAATTCCGTCTTCCAAAATTTACGAAACCGACAGCCTGTACGCGTTTCTCGACCTGAACCCCGTCCATAAGGGGCACACGCTGATCATCCCCAAAAAACACGCCGGTAATATTTTTGATCTGGATCCCTCGCTGGGTGGCGAGCTCGTTTCCTTCATGAAAAAAGTCGGCCGTGCTGTCATGGAAACCACCGGAGCCACAGGACTCAACATTTACCAGAACAACGGACGCTCAGCAGGTCAGGAAGTTGATCACCTGCACTGGCATCTTATTCCCCGCTTTGACGGCGACGGACTCAAACTGTGGCCCCAGGGCAAGTACGATTCCATGGAGGAAATGAACGGCCTTGCAGAAAAAATACGTGCCAGGCTCAGCTGAACAACTTCCCCCTCTCATCCGGCAGACACTCTGTTAATCCACCTGAAAACAGAAACTTTATTGACTTTCCCCTTATTCTGTTTTTTAGTTTGAGAACATCAGTGTGGAGTCATCTGCGAAGCTGTCGGATACGAACCTGCTTTCTCCTGTTCCATTCCGTTGAAACCGCCGCCGCCATTGACGGTGGTGCAGCCCCTGAGGGCTGCCTGGGACAGAGAGACCGCAGGTTCTTTTTTATCCTGAACGGCCTGAGGCTCCACGCCGGTCATCTGTTTCACTTTCAGGAGGAGAGGATTCCATGAACAGGCTGTTCACCAGAGTGTGTAAAGCTTTTGCTGTTCTGTTCTGTGCCGCGTCCATCGCGACGCCGTCCATGGCAGCCGAGTACAAGCAGGAGTACAAACTGAGCGTCGTCCCCGGTCCCACTTCCGGCTGGGCCCAGGGTGCCTTCTACTTTGCCGACCTGGTCCGCGAACGTACCAACGGCCGCGTCAACATCAAGGTCTACCCCGCCGGCCAGCTCTTTGCCGGCAAGCAGACCAATGAATTCATGATGCTCCGTCAGGGAGCCATCGACTTCGCTTTCGGTTCCACCATCAACTGGTCTCCCCAGATCAAGGAACTCAACCTTCCCTGCCTGCCCTTCTTTATCGGCGTGCAGCCCCAGCCCTACAAGGCTATGGACGCCATCCTCGCAGGCAAGGCCGGCAAAATGATGATCGATGCCGTTGAAAAGAAGGGCGTCCACGTCATCGGCTGGGCTGAAAACGGCTTCCGTGAACTGACCACCAACAAGGGCCCCATCACCAAGCCCGAAGACCTCAAGGGCATGAAGATCCGCGTTGTCGGCAGCCCGCTTTTCATTGAAACCTTCCGCGCTCTTGGCGCCAACCCGGTCAATATGAACTGGGCCGAATCCATCACCGGATTCCAGCAGGGCATCGTCGACGGTCAGGAAAATCCGACCAACGGCATCATCATCCCCGCCAAGCTGTGGCAGTATCACAAGTACATGTGCGACTGGCATTACCTCATCGACCCGCTTCTGAACAGCGTGAATCCCGGCGTCTGGAAGCAGTTCTCCGCTGAGGATCAGAAGATCATCACCGAGTGCGCTGCCCTCAGCGAAAAGTACAGCAAGGCTCTTTCCCGCATCGGCCTCGATGACGGCACAGCTCTGAAGTACCTCCAGAGCCTCAACAAGGCCCCGCAGGAAACCGATCCCATGGCTATCATGAAGAAGAACGGCATGACCGTTGTTGAGCTTACTGCTGAGCAGAAGAAGGCCTTCGTCGACGCCACCAAGAGCGTCCGTGACAACTGGACCAAGAAAATTGGTCCTGCTCTCGTGAAGGCCGCTGAAGAGGATATGGCCTCCGTCAAGTAGTTTTTTTGTTTTTCCGGGCCGGCTGTGCACGCATAGCCGGCCCGGTTTCTTTAAGGAATATAATCCCATGTGGTCCTTTCTCGACAAGCGGTTCGAAGACATTCTCGGATCGATAATGCTGGCTGTGATGGTGACAATCACGTTCCTCAACGTCATCGTCAGATACTGCACAAATTTCTCATTCGCCTGGACAGAAGAAATCACCATCAACTTTTTTGTCTGGGTTGTTCTGCTAGGTACCGCCCGGGCCTTCCGCGAGGGCAGCAACCTCTGCATGAACCTGCTTTATGATGCTTGTCCCAGGACCACTCGACTATTTCTCTACATCGTATGCGTCATCCTCTGCGTACTGTTCTTCTCCGCTCTCTGCTGGACGGGAACTCTGGAAGTTTTCGATGAAATCGAACTCGAATCAACATCAGAGTCTCTGGAAGTTCCGGTCTGGCTTTATACCATGTGCACGCCCCTGCTCTCACTGCTGGTTATCTTCCGCATTCTGCAGCGCGCCACACACACTCTCCGTACGGGCAAATACTAAGGGACAGCCATGAACAGCGCAGTTTTCTCAGATCCGGCATTCTGGTTGCTGGTCATTTTCGTCATTCCGCTCATCATCCGTGTGCCCATCGCCGTCGCACTTGGTTTCTCCGCCCTTGTTATCGTCTGGGGCTGGGACATGGGCATTGGCATGATTTCCTATAACTTCTTCGCGGGCGTTGCCAAATTTCCGCTCCTGGCCATTCCCTTCTTCATTCTGGCCGGCTACATTATGGAACGTGCGGGCATAGCAGCGCGCATCATCGAGCTGATGGAAGCCCTCGTCGGTGACAAGACCGGCGGACTGGCTGTGGCCTCCGTCGCCGTGTGCACTTTCTGGGGCGCTGTCAGCGGTTCCGGTCCGGCCACAGTGGCGGCCCTCGGTCTGGTGCTCATTCCCGGCATGGTCAAAGCCGGCTATGACAAAGCCTTCGCCTCATCGGCCGTCGCCGTCACCTCGGGTATCGCCATCGTCATCCCTCCGAGCATCGCCTTTATTGTGTACGGCGGCATCACAGATGTCTCTGTTCCGGCCCTGTTTGCAGGCGGCTTCATCCCCGGCCTGGTCGTCGCCGGCTTTATTCTCGCCGCTGTCGTGATCATTTCCAAAAAACGCGGCTACCACGGCGTCAGGCGCACTAAGCCCATGCTCCAGATCCTGAAAGAATCGTTCTGGGGAGCCATGACGCCTGTTGTCATTCTCGGGGGCATATACGGCGGCATTTTCACGCCCACAGAGGCAGCAGCCATTGCTGTTTTCTACGGTCTTTTCGTCGGCATCTTCATTTATAAGACAATCAACAGCGTCAAAATGCTGTTCGAGATTTTTGCGCAGTCCATGCGCGCCACGGCCATCGTCATGATCGTGGTCACCTGCGCAGGCCTCTTCAGCTGGGTGGCGTCCACTGTGGGTCTCATCGAAAAGGGATCCTCGCTCTTTCTCTCCCTTTCCAGCAGTCCCGTTGTCATCATGCTCATGATCAACATCATCCTGCTTTTCGCGGGCATGCTGCTCGACGCCATCTCGATTTACTACGTCTTCCTGCCTTTCATGCTGCCCATCATCGCCAATTTTGGCTGGGATCCCCTCTGGTTCGGCATAGTGATGACCGTCAACCTCGCCATAGGCCAGGTGACACCCCCCGTGGCCGTCAACCTCTATGTTGCCGCCCATATCAGCAACCTGACCATGGAAGAAATAAGCAAATCAAGCCTGCCTCTTATCTTCGCGGCGATACTCGCCCTCGTGGTCATTATCCTCTTCCCAGGCCTGACCACGTTCCTGCCCAATCTGCTGGGACTCTGATCAGATTACGGAGACGCATATCTGAATCCCGGAGCCTGCCTGATTTAAAATCAGGCAGGCTCCATTGCTCTGAGACAGAAAGTTCTTCCTTCCCCCAAAATATTCAGGTTCCGTCAGGCTCCATTGCACAGGACGCACGGTCCTGCCGCGAATCCCCCCACGCCTTCCTGTGAAGACAGCCAATCCGCCTTCGGCCGGCAAACCTGAAGCCACGCGGAAGCACAATGCCTTTCACCGCATGTTCAGCCCAGCCATGACATCCGGAAAATACAACAGACCGGGCGGTGAAAAACAAAATATCAAACAGGGATATTATTTTTTTATTACGGTGAGAATGGAAACTTCCCGGCCGCGTCATGAATAAAAATCTCCAACCACAGGAAGGATCACACGGCCGGTAATACCTTACGGCCTTACAGCCATACCGGGGAAAAAGGAAAAGGGCCGTGGAGGGAAACCACAGCCCTTTAAATTCATGGAGCCAACTGAGGGACTTGAACTCTCGACCTGCTGATTACGAATCAGCTGCTCTACCGACTGAGCTAAGTTGGCATTCAATCACTTTTCGTGATTTCGTCTGACTACGCTAAAACACCGGTTCTGTCAACTGAGCAATTCTGGTATCTGCTACTTTTTCTTCACCTGGAAGGGAATCCAGTGCAGGGCACTGCTCTCTTCCTGGGTCGCCCCGATGGACCATTCGAAATTATCCCAGCCCATTTTTTCGGCGACTTTGGCAGCGGTGCCTGCGGCATCAATGACAGGATGTTTTCTGAACACGGTACTCAGGCCATAGGTCAGGCTGCAGACAAGACATTTACCGGGACGCTGATGCAGCTCATAGGCCATTTCTACATGATCTTCGGTTTCATTGCGCACGGTGAGTACGATATCGTACGCTCCCTCCTCGGCGCCGCCAAAAAGAACTTCAAAGAACTGATCAGTCCTTTCAGGAGGGAAAATTTCTTTCAGAAAAGCATTATCGATCTTAGCAGACATTCATATTCTCCTTTCCAAGCCACTGCATATCTTTGCTGGTCAGAACATAGTCGTCACGCGGAAGAGATTCCCAACGGAAGGAAGACACGAGTTCCCGCGGATGCACCGGTTCGCGCCTGTCCGTGATACCTGCCACCCAGGCCAGAAGGCCGATGATGCGCCACGGGGACACCCCGTCCTGTCTCAGGCTTTCCAGGCTCAGGCTGGCATGTCTCTTGGCCAGACGTTCGTGCTCTGCGTCCAGCAGCAGCGGAATATGAGCGTATTGCGGAACAGCATAGCCAAGAGCCTCGAGCACTGCAATCTGGCGCGGTGTGGAAGGGAGCAGATCCCTTCCCCTGACGACCTGTGTAATACCCATGTCACCGTCATCCACGCTCACGGCGAGCTGATAGGAAAAAACACCATCGGAGCGCTGCAGATTAAAATCCCCTCCACATTCCTGGAGTGTGGCTGTCTGCGGCCCGTAGACCATGTCCGTGAACCGGTATGGGGTATCGGGGGATCTGAAGCGCCACGAGTACTTTTTCCCTTCACGTATGCGCTCCCGGACCTCTTCGGGAGACAAGTTACGGCAGGTGCCTGGATACGGGGCGCCGGCATCTCCGATATGCGGAGCCGAAGCCATGGTACGCACGTCCCTGCGGGAGCAGAAACAGGGATAGGCCAGATTCATGGACTTCAGCTGCTCGAGCTTTGCCGTATACAGGGGATACCGGTTGCTCTGGTGGTAGGAAGGATCTTCCTTCTCAGGCGTCGGACCTTCATCCCAGTCCAGACCGAGCCAGCGGATGTCGGACATCAGCGCCTGCATGAACACAGGGCTGCTGCGCTCGAGATCGAGATCTTCCATTCTGAAGACCAGTTCTCCGCCCACAGAACGTACGGCAAGCCAGGACAGGAAAAACGACCAGGCATTCCCGAGATGCGCAAGTCCGGTCGGGCTTGGCGCAAGTCTCCCTCTCACATCACTCAAAAGCACTCTCCGTCTGTCAGAGCAGTTATCTGCAGAAAGACCGGCACCTCTTCAGAGATGCCGGCCCCTGTCGTCAAAACGCTATAATTCACCAGGACATCGGACTACTTATTCGATTTCTTATCCTTATCCTTGTTTCCGGACGGAATCACCGAAATATGACGCTGCATGGGCTTTGTCTGCCTCATGGCGTCCTTGCCGGCATTATTCTTGTCCTTCAGGGCCGGAGCCGGGGCCGCCGGCTTCGGAGCGGGCACCTTTCTGTTTGTGGTACTCCTGTCACCGGAAGCGGAATCTTTCACAGCACCGCGGGCAGGTTTCTTGTCCGAATCCCGGCTGTCAGGCTTTGCCTTTGTCTGAGAAGACGGCTTGATACCTGAATTGCTGTCGCCGCGCCCTTTGCGGTCATCGCCGCTCCGGGCGGATCTGGAGGTCTTTGTTCCGGTCTCCGGCTTGGCATCCTGCTTCTTCCTGGCCTGAGTATTATCCTTGGAATTCTTCCGGGAGCTGAGCCTGTCGTCTCCGTCTTTGGTGCCGCGGCGGGATGAACCGGCGTCCTGGGAGGCACGGCCTCCGCTTATCTTGTCCTTGTTTTTTTTGGATTTCCTGTCTTCACTGGCATTGCTTTTGTCAGAGGAGGATGAACTCCTGCCGCGCTGCCTGTCGGAACGGGCGGAAGATCTGTCGTCATCGTCTCTGGCTGCCCGTCTCTCCTGGCGGGCGGCCTCGCGCCTTGCCTGTGCTTCCTCTCTGGCGTTCTCCTCATCTGCGATACGGGAAGCTTCAGCCACGGCGGCATCGCCGGACCCCATATTCACACGCCGGGCGCCAATAAAATGCGTACTGTACCAGTCGCTGTCCAGGGATTCGACCTGTACGCGGGAGTGACGCTTGGGAGCATGAATAAACATGCCGGAGCCGATATAAATGCCTGTGTGGTAACCGCCGTCACGACGGCGGAATGCCACGATATCACCGGCCCGCATCTTGGAAACGTCCCGGATTTTGAAGCCCACGGAAGACTGTTCCTGGGCCGTGCGGGGCAGTTTCACTCCGGCTCCCCTGTAAGCCCACTGAACCAGTCCGGAGCAGTCGAAACCTCCCGGATGTTCGCCTCCCCAGACATAGGGTGTTCCGAGGGCGTTATGGGCACGTCTCAGGACCTGTCCTGAAACGGAGGGATCATTCTCTCCCCAGTCCCAGTCACCGCCTTCCATGTCTCCATTGGCGCCATAGAGGGCTTTGTAACGCTCATACTGGGCAGCGGCATCATCGACGGCCGGGCTCTTCTTGTGGGCGCAGCCAAAGCTGAGAACGCACAGCAAAAGAAGCACCAGCACCTTGTATTTCGTACCCATTATGACTCCGCAAAACGGTAAGAGAAAACCGCCTGCGCAGGGCGGCAGACCGCAGCGCGCAGGTTCACGGCATCCGGCAGGCCCGAAAGCGGGCAGAGAGAAGAAAGAATGGCAGCGGAAATGGCCAGGCGGCCGATGACGCTGCCGGTGAAAGCCGGATACGGAACGCAATCACGCCTTTTTTAAGACGAAGGGGGCCCATCGGTCAAGATGGGCCCCCTTCGGGATTATTCCAAAAAAGCAGATTACTCTAGCGCAGATTCGCCGGAAAATTATGCTCAATGCAGGCGAAGGCATTGTGGTTATGGATAGATTCCATACTTTCCACCTCGATACGGTAGCCTTTCAGATGCTCGTTCCGGGAAAGCCCCTGGGCGACGTTACGCACTACATCCTCAACAAAGCAGGGATTGGCAAAAGCATGCTCTGTGACGTATTTCTCGTCCTCGCGCTTCAGAATCGTGTACACCGGACTTGATCCGGAAGATTCCGCCACGGAGACAAAGTCCTCGATCCAGTCGAATCCGTTCATGAGAAGCGTCATGTGCACGAGCGTGCGCTGGCTGTGGGCGCCCTCATCGCTGATAGCCTTGGAGCAGGGGCAGACGGTCATCACGGGCACCTCGATGTCCAGAATAAAGTTCTGCTCATCCTTCTCATTCAGTTCGCCGGTCAGCATGCAGTTATACGCCACCTCGCCGGGAGTCCCGGTGGCCGGGGCATTCTTGCGGATAAAATACGGGAAATGGAAACAGACCTGGGCCCGGCAGGCTTCCAGACGATCCCTGATGACAGCGAGCAGTCCCCGAACCGACTTGTAGCTAATCTCGCCCTCCCAGTTTTCAATGGCTTCCACAAAACGGCTCATGTGCGTGCCTTTAAAAGACGCGGACAGATCCACGCTCAAATCCACGCTGGCCACGGTTCTCTGCTTGAGATTGGCGCGGTCTCTCGCCCAGAGCGGCACCTTCACGCCACGGACACCCACCCTGTCAATGGGAATGGGGACCTCCGGCGCATGTTTCTGTACATCAATCATCGCTAAGCCAAATCCTTTCCAAGTGTTGTCGGCACGAAAACGCCATGCTTGACGCCGTTGCAGGCGATCAGTCTGTCCGCCAGGGAACTGACAGCGGCGGCATCCCCGCGCAGAACAAGTACTTCCAAGCAGTTGTGATGGTCAAGATGCACGTGCATCGACGTGATGACCACGTTGTAATGATCGTGCTGGATATCCATGAGACGGCGGGCAAGATCATTGGAGTGATGATCATAGACGAGTGTCAGCGTCCCCGCGACCTCGCCTTCCAGCTTTTTCCACTCATCCTGAATAAGCGCCCTGCGGATGAGGTCACGTATGGCCTCAGAACGGTTCGTGTAGCTTTTGCGGCGGCAGAGTTCATCGAAAGGCAGCAGCAGATCCTCACTCAGGGAAACGCCGAAACGGGCAAGATTGGCCATGATTCATTCCTCGGATTTCTGAAAAGTCCCCTAACCGAGGGGGTGTTATGCATTTTCTGTACACTGTTTCATCTAACGTACTGATTTCTTTTCCGATATGCCCGCAATTCCAGAATTTGTCCAGATTTGTCCACCCGCTTTTCACATTTATCATACCGTTTTCATGCATTATTTTATATTTTTAGGAAAAATAATATCAGCGGGCAGGCTCTTTCGGGCATAAAATTCGCACGTATTGAATGACTTCCCCGGGCGGAGATTCCCAATGCAGCCCGAACTCCTTTCTCCGGATCAGACTCCACGGACAGGACACCTGTATGCCTGCTCCTCCGCGTGTTGTTCCCCCGCCGCCCTTTTGGTATAGAAAAACAGCTTTTCTTTTTGGAGGATCCATGGGGCAGGACATCTTTGACACAGCGACCATTCTTATTCTGACCTTCTTCGCCATCAGGGGCTATCTCAACGGTTTTGTCGGAGAAGTCGCAGCCATCGTCTCCCTCATCGGCGGTTTCTGGGCCGCGCACACATTCCATCCGCTGCTCGCCCAGCATCTCCAGTTCATCGGTGAGCCTCTCTGGCGCAACATGGCCTCGTACGTCATCATTTTCATCGCGGTCATCATCGCTGTCGCCATCATAGCCAAAATCCTGCAGCGCATCCTCCAGTTCGCGCTCATCTCATGGGCTGACAGGGTGGCAGGCGGCATACTGGGGCTGGCCAAGGGCATCATCATCTTTTCCATCATCTTCATTCTGCTCAATAAATTCTGCGCCAACGCGGATTTTTACAAACACTCGCGGGTGCGTCCGTACTTCACGGCCATCATCAACCAGATACGCACCTCCCTGCCTCCCGATATCGTCAAACGATTCAACATCTAGCCGGAGAAAAAATACATGGATAGCAACGAAGGCATCGTCACTCTCAAGAATATCGTCGAGCGTCTCATCGCCCCGGACGGCTGCCCCTGGGACAGGGTACAGACGCCCGAAAGCCTCAGCGAATACATCATCGAGGAAAGCCACGAACTGGTCAGCGCCATCCGCTACGGAGACGCTGACGATGTCTGCGAGGAACTCGGCGATGTCGCGTTCCTGCTGGTCACCATAGCCTGCCACTTCGAAAAGAAGGGGGCCTTCACCCTCGACGACGTTTTCAGGCGCAACGCTGCGAAAATGGTACACCGGCATCCCCATGTTTTCGGCAATGAAAAGTTCGCCAGCCTCGACGATCAGCTTAAAGCCTGGGAAAAGCTCAAAAAGGAAGAGCACCAGAAGGAAGGAAAGGCTACAGGCGTGTTTGCCTCCCTGCCCCGCGATCTGGATCCGCTCGCCAGGGCCTACCGCATCCACTCCAAGGCAGCCAGAACCGGCTTTACCTGGGAAAACGACGAGGATGTGGAGCGCCAGGTTGAGGCCGAATGGCTGGAATTTCTGGATGCAGAGACCCGTAAGAGCGACGCAGAAGTCAAACACGAACTGGGTGATCTTCTTTTCACCATCGCCGAACTCGGACGCCGCCACGGCATGAAGGCCAACGAGGCCCTCGACTATGCCAACGAACGTTTTCTCTCCCGCTTCAAAAGGATGGAAGCGCTGGCCGCAGAGCAGAAGAGAGAACTCACCGACATGAGCCTCGATGAAAAGAACGAACTCTGGGAACAGGCGAAACAGGAAGAAAAGGCTGCGGGAACCTTAAACTCCACAGTCTCCCCCGCAGCTGACGCTCCCCTCACAAAAAAAGACTAGCAGCCCGTGGGGAGAGGCGCTCCCCGCCGTCTTTTTTCTGACAGCGCACGGCCTTTCCCGCCATTCAGCTTCTTTCCGGGCCCGTCGCATTCCGCCGGATTTTCCCGGATTCCCGTGTCTCTGCTCCTTTGGAAACTGCGCGTCTCTGCGCCCACCGCAAAGGCTTCCTTTCACTTTCACAACGCCCGCCTGGCCGTGCCGGCTCCCCTGCCGGCCAATACTGGCAGGAAAGGAATTTTTTAAGAATGGATACCATCGGCTCCGATCAGGAAAAAACTTCTGCCGTAAAGCAGCCTGCCGAATCGGCTGCCTCCGGCCCGGCCATACCCCTGGGGCAGGACGGGGACGGCCAGTTCAGCACCCCTCACGCCCCTTCCCCTGAGATGAATCCTGCCGGGGAAACCACCGCCTCCGCCAGCCAGGACTCTCCCGCCGCAGCCGAACCCGAGAACGCCGGTACTGACGGCACAGATACCACGGCCCAGGAAGCAGCCGGAGAAGAAACAGCTTCAGGGGATTCCCCTGAACCTTCTCCCGGCAGCAGGCCGGAAAACATTTACGGCACCGGGGAAGAGCTCATCGACGAGAACTCCACGCAGCACAACGCGGCTTTCCGCCTGCTCGGAAGAATAACTCCTCTGACCCTGCTTCTTTTTCTGGCTGCTGTCTGCTGGCCTGTTTTCCTCATTGGCGACTCCTTCTGCCCGGGCGAGGCTCTCAACATCAAATTCTTCAGCTCCGTCGCCCAGTCACCGCTTTTGCCGCAGGCTGACGGCGCTGTCGCCCTCCCCGGCTTCGCCTGGCTCGGAGCTCTGGTTCTCAAATGCGTCCCTGCCCCTGCCATGGGACTCTCCGTGGTTTCCGCGCTTGGCGCCTTCATCTGTCTGCTCGGCGTCTGGGGCGTCTGCCCCCTCCTGCGCCTCGGCCGGTACACACCGCTGGCAGCCGGGCTGGCCCTCTTCTGCACGCCGGCTTTTCTGGCATTCTCCCAGTTCGTGGGCCCGGTCTTAACGGCAACAGGACTCTCTCTCCTGGCCCTGGGCATACTCGGACACGCATGGACAAAGGACATGGATTTCCCGGGCATGATTCTCGGGAACCTGATGGCTGCCGCCGCCGGTCTGACCGGCGGCCTGCTCTATGCTCTCCTGCCCGTTATCTCCGCGTTCCTTCTCTGCCTCTGGCGCTGTGACTTCAGGCGCAGCCGTCAGCCTGATGCTCTCATCGGCTTCGCCGTCTTCCTCTTCACCCTTGCCATCTGGGCAGCCCTGACCATCATCTTTTCCGACGGCGCCGGATCTTCTTCCATAGCCAAATCCCTGATCCGGCTGCCCTCTGAGCCGTCAGTTGCCGGCAATGCCCTGCGCCTCTACGCCCTGGGTTCCCTCCCGGCCATCCTGGTGATCTTCTGCTGTAACTGGCCGAAAATCCTGCGCGGCAGCCTCGCCAGCCTCAAAGCCAGCCGCACTGCCCCGAAAACGGCCATTCTCTGGATCGGCCTCTTCGTGACCCTGGGGCTCACCGTCCTCACGCCGCACGCAGCAGACGTCTTCCCGGCCATCGCTATCACGGCGATTCTGGCGGGACGCGCCCTGCTCAGGCTCGGAAAAATCGGGAACCGGGCTTTCTTCATCTTCGTCACGCTCACCCTGCTGGCCGCCGGCTTCTCCTGTGCCGCAGCCACAATTCCTTCCCTGCAGCACTGGGTGGCTTCCACCCTCGGACTGCCTCTTGACGGCAATGCCGAAAAGATTCTCGCCGATCTCGCAGATATAAGCCGCATCAAGACCATCGTCTTTACGGCTCTGCCCGTGATCAGCGCAGCCATCATCCTGCACGTTGTCTGGAGAAGTTCCACTGCGGCTGCCGGCCTTCTTGTGACCGCCGTCATGGTCGTTGTCATGGCTCAGCCCTTCGGGCTCTTCGTCGCTCCTTCGCTCAGGGAAATGCCTTCGCTCCAGCTGAAGACGTTCGAACACCTTAACGACACAGCACCCGCCGCTCCGAAAGACACCAGCCCCATTGTCACCGGCGGATCCGACTATATGTGGCCGAACTACAACGCCACCGTGCCCGGCAGCCCGGCTCAGAATCCGCAGCCACAGGAAAAGGCATCAGCCCCGGCCGCTTCCGGAAAGACGGAGCCGTCTACAGCGCCGGCCAGCCCTCTCAAGGATAAGGAACAGCCCGGAATCAGGGAAAACAGCCCGAAGCCTTCCGGCCAGGCCCCCTCCGGCAGCCAGAATTCGAAGGCTGACCAGTACTCAAGTGTCCTGCAGCAGAAACCTGCCGCGCCCGGAGCCTCCCAGAATCCGGCTGCTGGGCCCCAGTCCGAACAGAAGGAAACAAAAACTCCGGAAAATCAGTCCTCGGCTCAGGAAAAGGCTCCTTCCGAAAAGCAGCCTGAAGCCGATCAAAAAACATCTCCGGCACCCAGGCTCCAGACTGGCGGGGAGCAGACTGGAACGGCCATTTAAGGCCGCCGGATGAGCTCCCTGCAGATAACTGAACTGACTCTGAAACGATAATTGCCCCGGCAGCGAAAAAACTGCCGGGGCAATTTTATGTCCGGGCCAGGCGGAGGTCAGCCCCACAATGTCATCAGGCCGCGAATGAGACACGACAACGCGCCGAAAACGATGATGATTTTCAGGAGCAGCTGAAAAGCCTCTGGCTTCATACGCCTCACAAGCGGATAGGAGGCAAGCGTGCCCAAGATGGACGCAGGGACGCCGCATATGGCGTAATGCAGCACTTCCGGAGTATAGAGGCCGGCGTACCACTGCATGCCGCAGGTAACCAGAGAACGGCAAAAGTAAAACACTCCCAGCGTTGCCAGGAGAGGACGCTGCCGCCAGCCCACATACAGTGCGTAGGCGGCAACAGGGGGACCGTCAACGGAAATAGACGTACCAAAAAAGCCGGCCGCTCCGCCGGCAAAGGCTCCCAGTCCCCAGGATTCCCGTCCACTTTTCAGACTGCCGAACTGCTGCCAGGCCATGAAGAAGAGAAGCATGACACCTACTATGATTTCAAGGGTCCAGGCAGGAACGAAACAAAGCACGTAAAGACCCGCCGCGACTCCCGGAACGATCCCCAGGAAAAGGGGGATCAGCGAACGCCAGCGGCAGAAGCGCAGATGCATCAGAACGAGAAGGATGCTCGCGAAAGGTGCAATAATGCAGGTGATGAGGATATCCGTCTTGATGGGCACGAAGAAGGAAATGACAGGGACGGCCATCATGGCCGGTCCCAGCCCGCATATACCTCCCACCATAGCCGCAAAAAACCACATCACAGCGACAACGATCTGTGCCGTATCCATCTTTCCCTCCCAGACAAAACCTCTGTTCGCCCTGCCTGCAGCAGCCTCCTATGGCTTTTGCGAATGAAACAAAGTATTATTTTCTCAGCTTTCGGAACCGGAGGCAAGGTTTTCCGCCGCTCGGATATGACAGGTGCAGAGGCTTTCATGAATAGCGATCGCTATCTTTTCCGCAGAAATCTCATCGAATTTCTCTATCAGACCCGTCCTGAACTCACCAGACGGCTGAAGGACACGCCCCAGCTTTTCAAGGGGCAGGAAAACCCTTTCCACATGGAAGACTCTGTGTGGACGCACACTATGATGGTGCTCCAGGCATCTCTTGATGATCCTGATTCCCAGATCCCGGATCACCTCTGCGCCCTGGTGCATGACTTCGGCAAGCCCTTCACAGCTTCCGTGAAGACGAGGCAGGACGGGAAAAAGCACATATCCTTCCACGGCCATGGAGCCCGCGGCACCCAGGAAGCCGTGGATTTTCTCCTGGAACTGAACGCATCGCGACAGACTATGCTCCCGGAGGAAATAGCCGGTATCGCCTTCTGCGTCTCAAATCACATCGAATTCTATGGTCTCACTACCGCCTCTGACGCATTGCTTTTCTGCAACAGGGATCCCGTCCTCCTGACGCGTATGATCAGGCTCTTCGAATACGACGTGGACGGCAGCATCATGGACTGCGGCATTCCGAGCTACGAATCCAACAGGAAACTTATTGCGGACTGCCATGAGCTGCTCCGGACAGCAGAGACTCCTCGGCAGGAAGAACTTCCGGGAAAACGTATTCATCTGCTCTGCGGACTTCCGCGGGACGAAAAAAAGGCCTTCGCCGGAAAAATCCCGGACTCGTATACCGTCAGCCTGAACTCTCTGTGCGGGATCGAAGAGGAATCACAGCTGCCAGAGCTGGAAGACCAGCCGGAGATCCGGCAGCAGGCCATCAGAGAGCTGCAACTTGAATCCGTGCATTCCGTCCTTCTCCTGAGCGGGTATTTTCTCACAAGACATTCGCGCAGACACATGCTTTCTCTGCTCAGGGAAGCGTTTCCCGGTGTGCCCGTCGTCTGTGACTATTTTCTCGGCCGCACTCCGGAAAACCAGGCCGGCATGGCCTGCCTCTTCCAGCATCTTCCTTCGGCGCTTTACGAGACAGAGTTTTCCGGCATTTTCATACGGGTTAGCGCATAAGAGAGACGGTACAGAGACGGGCCGCAAAAACAGATGCGCTGGGAGGCCTGATCAGGCAAAATTGCGCCAGACGAGCGTTCCGAAAAGCAGTCCCAGTGCGATATAGAGGAACACGCGCACAGCACGGGCCCCCACTCTTACGGCCAGATGAGCCCCGCAGAGATTACCTGCGATATTGGCAAGAGCGCAGGGTATGGCAAGCGGGTACAGCACAACGCCGCCGGCCGCAAAGGAACACAGAGCCCCCGCGTTGGACGCGAGGTTCATGACCTTGGTGGTGGCTGAGGCGCGGACCAGTCCGAGTCCGAGAACAATGTTCAGAGCTATAATCATAAAACTGCCTGTTCCCGGGCCGAAAAATCCGTCGTATACGCCTATGGGAAAACCAATCAGAAAGACTTTCAGCCCGAGCAACGTCTTCTCCAGAGGCCGTTCTTTTTTCCCAAAGCCCGTCATCAGAGAGATGACAATGCCAACAGGAAGCATGAAGAGAAGCACTTTGCCGAGCACGGCATTATCGAGGCACAGAGCCAGCCCCGAACCCGCCGCGCCCCCCAGAAAGGCCGACCCAAAGCCCACGGGAGCAATGGATTTTTCTACCAGTCCGCTGCGCAGATAGGAAAAAAAAGCAGCCAGAGTGCCCAGAGTAGTCGAGAATTTATTGGTTCCGAGGATCATATGCGGGGGAAGGCCGCAAAGAAGCAGCGCGGGGAGTGTAATCAGTCCCCCTCCTCCGGCGATGGAATCAACAAAACCGGCCGCAAAGAAGACGGCCAGACCTATGGCTATGAGATCAAAAGTAACGTCCATACGCAGCCTGAGGAGAAAAGAAAAACGCCGCTCTTCTTTCGCAGAGAACGGCGTTCTTTCAAATGAGAGCCCGGCCTACACGAGGCGGGCGAGAAGATCCATGCGTTCCCCGGGGAGCAGGTAGACCGGAGGAATGTCGATAAGCGTGTAGCAGCCATACTGTTCGGCCTCGTTGAGGCGTACGGCGGCGCGGGCGCTGGCAACGAGAATCTGAGCAGTCAGCGCGGGGTTGTTGATGCGCATGTCAAATTTGAGCTGCTGATTGGAGGACATGCCCGAAGCTCCGACGCGTTCCATAAGCACGCCGTGAGAGGCATCTGCCACCATGAACAGAGCCTGGCTGTCAGGAACGGCGGTTACGGTCAGTGGATCAGAGGCAAAATAGGGATCAGCTTTCATGGAGCTGGTGACCTGCTCAACGGTATACCCGTCCTTCAGCACGACATAGACCTGACGGGCATGACGTCCTCCGCCAAGAGGAATGGTGATGGCCGTGGCGTCGGCAACCCCCTCGATGGCGCGGGCAGCCACGGAATGTCCCATGGAACGGCCGCGGCCAAAATTCGTGAAAGTAGTGCCTCTGGGAACCATAGCCTCGAAAAGAGCCCTCTGCACGGAATCCGTGCCGGGATCCCAGCCAGCCGCTGTAATGGCTACAGCACGCCCCTTGTGGGCTTCCTCCTCAAGGGAGCCGACCACTTCCACGATGCGGGCGTGAATATCAAAGCTGTCGACAGTGCAGAAGCCACGGGAAAGCAGTTCCTTGGCCGCAGCTGGAGAGAGGCGGGATGGCAGACCAAGGATGACGACATCCGGATTCCCCCCATGTTCGAGCAGTTCGTCAAAGCTCGGAAAGTCCGGCACGCCGCGCAGGTCGTAGGGCGTTGTGCCCACGGAAGTGGGGCGTCTGACAACGCCGATACACTCGGCATCCGGCACCGTCTCCAACGCACGGATAACACTGCGGCCAATATTGCCAAGACCGAGAATGGCAGCCTTAAAAGACATTAATTTTTCCCTCTTTTTAACGTGCTGGCTCTGATATTCCCGTCTTCTCCGGTAGGAGAGGAGAGAAAAAACGGAGCCGAAAATACCGTGCCTTTATCTTATTCTGAAATATATTTCCGGACAAGTACCGGAAACAGCGGGAAAAGAAAAAGGGACGCCCTGCCTGCACGGCGGGCGTCCCCTCATTGAAGTAAAAAGGACAGAGCTACTTTTCAGGATTGACGCCATCTGCAGCTGACGTGCCGTCAGCCTGCTTGATTTCATGCGTTACCTTATCGCGGGCCCAGTAGCGCATGGTGCCGCGCGCTGCGAGTTCCGAGATCATCTTGTCCTCGATTTCTTTGCTCTTGCCGTGACAGCGTATGGAGATAAGGCGGCTGCCGTTTTTACGGATTTTCGAAAGAACGGCGATGATGCGGACATCATACTGCTTCAGAATATCAAGAAGGGCACGCAGTGTGCCCGGCTTGTTCTCAACTTCGAACGACAGCATGATGCCTGGCTGATTGACACCCGTGATGGAAACGAGGCTTTTAAAAATATCCCACTCCGTCAGGATGCCGACCAGCACCTTGTTGTCATCAATGACGGGAAGGCAGCTGACCCCCTTGTCGATCATGACCACGGCCGCATCCTCAAGCGTATCATTGACATTCACGGTGTACGGATCGGGCGTCATGACTTCTTTGGCCTTCTTTTCCGAAAGAATATCCAGGGCTTCGAGAATTTCCACGCCGGTTGAATGAAGGGGCTGGAATTCCTTCATATCATTTTCGGAAAGAATGCCGAGAATGTGCTTATCCTTGTCCACGACAGGAAGGCGTCCGATTTTGAGTTCTTTGAGAATCGCCTTGCATTCCAGCAGACTTGTATCAGGTCTCACGGTACAGACGTCTTTGGCCATCCAGTGCCTAACGAGCATGGCCTCCTCCTTTCTCTTTTTCTGGGTTCAGAATTTTCAGTGCGATAAAACTTCCGGGGAGCGCCACGGAGCGCTCCCCATCTCTGCTACGGATGGAAAGGCCAAATCATGGGGATGACCAGCCAGCTTATGAGCAGGGCAATGAGCTGCAGCGGCCAGCCGCACTTGGCATAGTCACTGAACTTATACCGGCCGGGACCAAGAACGATGGTGTTGGGCGGCGTGGCAATGGGGGTAAGGAAGCACGCAGAAGCAGAAATGGCGATACCCATGACGATGGGCAGCGGGGAAATACCCGTAGCCATGGCAATGGGCATGGCCAGAGGAGCCATAAGGGCGGCCGTGGCCGTATTCGACATGAAGTTCGTGACAACGGCGGTCAGGGCGCAGCACACCAGCATGAGCATCCAGGGGTCGGAGACGTGGCTGACCACGGCGTGGGCAACAATGGCTGCAGCTCCGGACGAAGACATGGCCGCGGACATGGAGAGCATGCCGGCGAACAGGAAGATCGTCGTCCAGTCAACGCTTCGGAAAGCCTCGCGCATGGTCATACAGCGGGTCATAACCATAAGGCAGGCGCCCAGCATGGCGGCCGGCGTGAGCGGCATAAGCTTGGTCACCATCATGACGACAACGAAGGCGAAGATAAGGATTGACAGCCACATCTTATTGGTGCGGCGGGCTTCCTTGGGCTGGGAAAGGAACTCAGCGCCGGGCTTGGCCTTGGGCAGAAGCCTGTAGCCGACGAGCATGAAGTACAGCATGCCCGCGACGAAAAGCGGAATACCAATGAGCGCGAATTCGAAAAATCCAAAGGGTTCGAGGCCGTTCTGGGCAAGCATGGAATTGATGATGCCGTTAGGCGGCGTACCAACCAGGGTGAGCGTGCCGCCAAGAGACGAGGCAAAGGCCACGGGCATGAGCATCTGGCTCGACGGAATTTTGGAGGCGATGCACATGGCAAGAATCATGGGAACTGCCACTGCCGTGGTACCGGTGTTTGACAGGACACCGGAAAGGCCGCCGACTGCCAGCATGGAGAAAAAGAGCAGCTTCAGTTTGTTGCCATGTGAGAGACGCATGGCTGTTTCGCCTATCTTGTCGGCAAAGCCCGTGACGAACGTACCTTCGCCGAGGATGAACATGGCCATGAAGAGGACGACCGTCGGGTCACCGAAGAAGCTGAAGGCTACTTTCGAGGAGATAACTTTGGTCATGCACAGAGCGATGGGCACCAGCATGGCCGTGATAGGCATGGGGATAACTTCAGTAAAGAAAAGAATGGCGGAAACGCCCAGGATGCCCAGCGTGATATACGCTTTGGTGGGATCCTCGGGCAGTTTGACGGTCATTTTATTATCGGCACAAAAAGAAGTGTCCGCGCCGGCAACCAGCAGTACTGCGGCAGCGACGGCGATGACGAGAAAAAGGTGATAGAACTTGGGGTTCCGACATATGCCAAAAACATGAGTGAGGAAGCTCCGCCCCCTGTTACAGGGCCGCGCTGACAGCTCCCGCGCTGAATTCCTCTTCAGAATCATACTGAACTCCCCTTTTTCGTAAGATGCAGGGCTGTCTCCCCTCCTCGGCCCTCTGGATGGATGTCTCTGCTACATCCGGCCTGGGAAACAGTACTTCTGCTGACTATTACCCTCCTTTATACACCAGCCATTCTTTTTGACAATAAATTTTTAAATTTTTATGGGCTCAGGCTTATTATTTTTTCTGAATCGTCATCTGATACGCAAAAAATCTGTTTTTTACCGGATTTTTATATCCGTTTTTAATTCACGTAATATACATTGTGAAATATATTACATATTATTTTCTTCCATCAGAAGGCACGCAAAAGAAAAATATACACGGTTTTTCTCCTCTTAATAGATTGATTGAATGACAAAACAATTTTTACAGACTGGCTGCCATTTTTCTCTCTTTTTTATTAACATATTGATTTTAAAATATATTTTTCCGATATTGATCAGATGCAGCACACTGCCGGCATGCTGTCCGTTTCCCCCGTTTTCCTCAAGGCAGAGAGGCTTCACTGTGCCGGGGCGAAATACTTGTGACTTTTAGCACGTACTCTGTTTTGCCTGGATCTGAACAGAAAAGCCGCTCCCGGTTTTTCCATGGAGGAAAAGCCGGGAGCGGCTTTCTCAAAAAAAACCGGACTCCGGCGCTACCCGCGCAGAGCGCCCGCTACCGTTTCGCCGAAACGGCCAAGTTCCCGTATAACAGTCACTCCGGCCTCCTCAAAGGCCCGGATCTTGTCTTCGCCGCGGCCGTGAGAGCCGCTGATAATGGCGCCGGCATGCCCCATGCGCTTACCCTTGGGAGCCGTCAGGCCGGCGATAAAGCCGAAGACAGGTTTGGGATAGGATGTTTCGCGGATATAGCGCGCGGCCATCTCCTCTCCATCTCCGCCGATTTCGCCGATCAGACACACGGCCTCAGTCTGAGGATCATCCCGGAACAGTTTCAGCATGTCGGTAAAATACAGTCCCGGGATAGGATCACCTCCAATGCCCACGCACGTGCTCTGCCCCAGTCCGTGTTCCGTGAGCTGCCAGGTGGCCTCATAGGTCAGCGTGCCTGAACGGGAAACAAGCCCCACGGAACCGGGCCTGAAGATATAGGCCGGCATGATGCCAATTTTACACTGTCCCGGAGTGATGATGCCGGGGCAGTTGGGACCTATGAGTTTTGTGCCGCGCTCCCGGAAGAACGCACGCACGCGGACCATATCCAGGACGGGAATATGTTCCGTGATGAGGATGACAAGCTTTATGCCCGCAGCAGCGGCCTCGCAGGCCGAGTCGGCTGCAGCCATGGCCGGCACAAAAATAACGCTCGTGTCCGCTCCGGTTTCGGCGACTGCTTCAGCGCAGGAGTTGAAAACCGGAACGCCGAGGACATTCTGGCCCCCCTTCCCGGGCGTTACTCCGGCTACTATCCTGGTGCCGTAGGCCATCATCTGTTCGGCATGGAACCGTCCTTCACGTCCAGTCAGCCCCTGCACCAGGACGCGGTTCTCCCTGTTGACGAGAATGCTCATGCCATCCTCCCAGTCAGCTCGACGATTTTATGCGCGGCTTCAATAAGCGTTGAGGCCTGTTCGAAGGCAAGGCCGCTTTCAGCCAGAATGCGCCGGCCTTCTTCCACGTTTGTGCCTTCCATGCGGACGACAAGGGGAATGTTCATGCCGACCTTCTTCACGGCACTGACAATGCCTTCGGCCACAATGTCACAGCGCAGGATGCCGCCAAAGATATTGACCAGAATGCCGCGCACCTGCGGATCGGAAAGCATGATCCGGAACCCGGCAGCCACCATATCGCCGCTGGCACTTCCACCGGCATCGAGAAAGTTCGCGGCCGCGCCTCCGGCCTGCCTGACCGCGTCCATGGTCGCCATGGCCAGTCCTGCGCCATTGACCATGGTTCCGATGTACCCGTCGAGATGCACATAATTAATTCCGGCTTCACGGGCCCTGAGCTCAAGCGGATCGCTTTCCTCAGGATCATCGAGACGGGCGATATCCGGATGCCTCTTCAGGCCGCTGTCATCAAAATTCACCTTCGCGTCAAGCGCGACGAGGTGCCCGTCCTTCGTCACGGCCAGAGGATTGACTTCAACGAGTGTCGCGTCCTTGGCCACGGCCAGACTGACAAGCCCCTCGACAATGCGGACGCCTTCTCCCACCTGCTGGGGCGTCAGCCCGCAGCCAAAGAAGAGGGAACGGGCCTGAAACGGCCAGATATGATGCCCGCCGTCGAGGCGGACAGTAAAAATCTTTTCCGGCGTCTCTTCCGCCACAGCCTCGATATCCATGCCGCCGGAGGGCGAAGCCATGACGGCAAGACATCCCGCGGAACGGTCGAGCACAACCGCAAGATACAGTTCCCGTTCAATATCGACTCCCTGGCAGACAAGCACTTTGTGAACCTTTCTGCCCTGGGGGCCGGTCTGCTTTGTCACAAGCTGCATACCGATGATGGCACGGGCTGCGGCTTCCACTTCCTCGACAGAGCGGCAGAGCTTCACTCCGCCCCCCTTACCCCTGCCGCCGGCATGAATCTGGGCTTTCACGACCCAGACGGGGCCTTCCAGCATCTCGGCCACCGAACGCGCCTGTTCAGGCGTTTCGGCCAGGCCGCCCCGCTGAACAGGAACAGAAAAGTCGGCAAAAAGTTCCTTTGCCTGGTATTCGTGAATGTTCATGCATACTCCACATTCGTCTTCCGCCGCGCTGTGAGCGCGGGAACAGGACGCGGCAGAAACAGGCTTCCCCGTCCCTGAGGCAGGGAAGCCTGTTTCCTACATATCGAGAGCGGGATCCCTGATGTCCTTCGCGAGCTCCCTGCCAAATTCAAGGGCTGCTTCGTTCGCCGCGTGGAAGGCAGGTTTGAACCTGGCCTTCAGGCAGGCCTTGACCGCATCGTAACTCACGATTTTCGTCAGTCTCAGCAGAACGCCGAGCACGCAGATATTGTACATCTGCGAGCGGTGGAACTTTTCCATATACGGTTCGAACATATTCACGCCCACATAAATGGCTTCCGTATTGCGCATGGGCTGAACGAGCCCCGTGTCGTACAGGAAAATGCCGTTCGGACGGATGAGGGGCAGGTACTTGCCACAGGACTGGTTGGTCAGGGACACCAGCACATGGGGATAGATGACCTTGGGAAACATGATGGGCTCATCCGAGATAATCACATCCGAGCGGGTGGCGCCACCACGGGCCTCAGGGCCATAGGACTGGCTCTGCACGGCCAGCCGGTTCTCGTAGAGCGCCGCTGCCTGGGCCAGCAGGATGGCCATCGTGATAACACCCTGTCCGCCCGAACCGGAAAGCAGAAAACTCGTGGTCATTACGCTTCCTCCTTCCGCACGCTGGCGATGAGCTTGTCATATTCCTCACAGTATTCGGGAGCCTCTACGTCCCTGAACACGCCGCGGGGGATGAATGCCGGATTTTCCGCATATTTTTTTGAACCGAGAGGAGCCGTGTTGTCACGGAACCACTCGAGCATCTGCACAGGACCGCCGAGTTTGTTCTTGCGTCCGAAATAGGTCGGGCAGTCAGTGAGCACTTCCAGAACAGAAAACCCCTTGTGCTGATAGGCCTTCTTGATGAGCGAGACCATCTCCATAACGTGAAAAACCGTCGTCCTGGCCACAAACGTCGCGCCCGCGCCAAGGGCCAGCTGAACGGTATCAAAGGCCGTGTCGATATTGCCATAAGGCGCGGTGGTGGCGCGGATACCACGCCCGGACAGAGGCGAGAACTGGCCGCCTGTCATGCCGTAAATACGGTTGTTCATGATGATGGCCACCATATCGATATTGCGGCGGCAGGCATGAATAAAATGATTGCCGCCTATGGCCATGGCGTCGCCATCGCCCATGGGAACGAAAACCGACAGGTCGGGACGGGCCATCTTGATGCCCGTAGCAAAAGCCAGAGCCCGTCCGTGCAGGGTGTGCATACTGTGGAAATCCACGTATCCCGAAATGCGGGCGGAGCAGCCGATGCCGGACACCATGCAGAGATTGTTCTGCGGAATTCCCAGTTCATCAACGGCATGCAGAAGAGCGTTGAGAATGATGCCATGGCCGCAGCCGGCACACCAGATATGAGGGAAAAAGCGTTCCCTGATAAGTCTTTTGATGCTCATTACAGCCCCCTTCCCTCAACAACGCGGATAACTTCGCCGATGTCATCAGGCGTGATCAGGTTGCCGTCAACGCGGTTGGCGAGGAAGACCCGGTTCGGATCTTCCACTGCGCTCTTCACAAGAGAAGTCACCTGCCCCATGTTCATCTCGGCCACGATGATGCTCTTGGCGTGTGCCGTCTTCTCGCGGATAAGCTGCTTCGGGAAAGGCCAGAGAGTCTGCAGCTCCAGAAGGCCGAGCCTTTCGCCGCGCAGACGGCGGTAGCACACATGCTGCATGGCGCTGCGGGCCGCAGAACCGTAGGCAATAACAACAGTCTCAGCCCCTTCCATCTTGTATTCCTTCCAGCGGGCAAGCAGGGAAGAACGGTTTTCAATCTTGTCGTACAGATGATGATTCAGGAGCTGCACGACTTCAGGGTTCTGGGTGGGGAAGCCCCAGATATTGTGATGCAGGCCGGTAACGTTGTAACGGTGCGGGCCGCCAAAATCGGACATGGGCAGCCGTCCGTCCTCCCTCGGGAGGTAAGGATGATAGGCGACCCCCTGCTTCACTTCCGTGTGCAGGCGTTCCACAACGGGCAGCTCGCCCTTTTCCGGCACCACGAGCTTCTCGCGCATATGTGATGTTTCCGCGTCAAAAAGCAGAATGACCGGGGTGCGGTAGGTCTCGCTGATATTGAAGGCTTCCACCGTAATTTCAAACATATCCTGGATGCTGGATGCGGTCAGGGCAACGATGGAATGATCGCCGTGGCATCCCCAGCGGGCCTGCATGACGTCACCCTGGGAGACCTCGGTGGGCAGACCGGTCGACGGTCCGCCGCGCATGGAGTCGACAATGACACAGGGAATTTCCGCCATAACGGCATAGCCGATGGCCTCCTGTTTCAGAGAAAAGCCAGGGCCGCTGGTCGCAGTCATGGATTTCAGTCCGGCAATGGAAGCTCCGCACACGGCGCACATGGAAGCGAGTTCGTCTTCCATCTGTACGAATTTACCGCCAACCCTGGGGAGTAGTTCGGCCAGGGTCTCGGCTATTTCCGTGGAGGGAGTAATCGGATAGCCGGCAAAAAATTTCAGGCCGGCATAGAGGGCACCACGGGCGCATGCCTCATTGCCCTGCACAAACAGAGTTTCTCCGCTCATGCCTTTGCCTCCTTCGTATCTTTTTCCACGGTTATGGCGAGATCGGGGCAATAATGCTCACACAGGCCACAATAAATGCAGAGTTCCTCGTTCCAGACAGCTTTTTCAGCCAGTTCATCAATTGTAAGGGCCTTTTTCGGGCAGAACGCGGCGCAAATGCCGCATCCCTTGCACCAAGCCTTGTTCAACGTAAATGAACTCATAGCTTCCTCTGTGTTTTCAGTGCAGCGGCGGCGTACTCCCCTGGCGGGGGCCGCCGCTGCAGCTGTTTTCAGGACATTGTCGACGCTGTTTTATCCGTATTCCTACATATGCTCGCAGATGGCCTTGCCAAACGCCGAGCAGGAGATCTTCGTGGCGCCGGGCATCTGACGGGCGAGGTCGTAGGTAACCGTCTTGGCGGCCACAGTCTTCTCAACAGCCTTGCGGATCAGCTCCGCGGCCTCCTTCCAGCCGATGTACTCGAGCATGAGAGCGCCGGAAAGAATGATGGAGCCGGGGTTGGTCTTGTCCTGGCCGGCGTACTTGGGAGCCGTGCCATGCGTGGCTTCAAAGATAGCGTAGCCTTCGCCGATGTTCGAGCCAGGAGCCATGCCGAGGCCGCCCACTTCGGCAGCGAGGGCATCAGACATGTAGTCGCCGTTCAGGTTAGGCAGGGCCAGAACGCTGTATTCGGCCGGACGGAGCAGGATCTGCTGGAACATGGCGTCGGTGATGCGATCCTTGATGACGATCTTGCCTTCGGGAGCCTTGCCGCCGAAATTCTTGGTCACTTCCTCTTCGGTGATGGTGACATCGCCGAATTCCTCGGCAGCCACTTCATAGCCCCAGCGGCGGAAGCCGCCCTCGGTGAACTTCATGATGTTGCCCTTGTGCACGAGGGTGACGTTGGGAAGTTTGTGATCAATGGCGTACTGAATGGCCATGCGGACCAGACGCTTGGATCCGAACTCACTGATGGGCTTGATGCCGATGGCGCTGTGGGGGCGGACATTCTTGCCGAGTTCTTTAATGAGAGCGATGACGCGTTCGGCTTCGGGAGTGTCGTGATCCCACTCAACGCCGGCGTACAGGTCTTCCGTATTTTCACGGAAAATGACCATATTCACGTCGTCAGGATGGATCACAGGGCTCGGGACGCCGGGAATATGACTCACGGGACGCACGCAGGCGTACAGGTCATACATCTGGCGGAGCATAACGTTGACGCTTCTGAAGCCCTTGCCTACGAGAGTGCTCAGAGGACCTTTGATAGCCACGCGGTACTTGGTAATAGCTTCCTTGGTAGCCTCGGGCACGAATTCGCCGGTCTCCTTCCAGCAGTCTTCACCGGCGCGCACGGGCAGCCATTCGATGCGGCGCCTGCCGCCATAAGCCTTGGCCACGGCGCAGTCGAGGACGGGCTTGCCGGCATTCCAGATGTCGGGGCCTATGCCGTCACCGGCGATGCAGGGAATAATCGGGTCATCGGGGACGATAAATTTGCCTTTGGCGTCAACAGTAATTGCAGTTCCCATATATGGTTCTCCTTATGGTTATTTGGCTCATTTCTGACGCCCCTGCCGATCATGCCGGCACGAACGCCGTTGAGGTTGTCATGGGTGGATAAAACAGCCGGCAGGCCCACCGGCCCGCGCGACGCCGCACCAGCACTCTCCCGACAGCGGACAAATCAGACCGGGCAGCGTCTGCTAAAACACAAACAGGCTCAGGTACACGGAAATAAGGGCGCAGATGGAAGGAAGGAGCGTCCGCTTGACGAGACTCGCCGGATCCACCCTGGCCAGACCGGCACACACGAAACAGACACCGGCAACGGGAGACATACAGCGGCCGAGCGAGCCCGCAAAGGTCGCAAGGGAGCCCATGTCCACTATATTCACGCCGAGATCAAGCGCGTGCACGGTGACTGCTTCGTTGAATGCCTGCGTCGCAGCGTTGCCCGAACCGCAGACAACGGCCAGAGCCCAGGGGCCGATGGCTGCGGAGAGAGTACTGGCTGTCTGCTGTCCTTTCATCCAGTTCGTGGCGGTCTCAACGATGCCCGTCGCGTTCATACCGGCGACAAAGACAGCTGCAGCGATAATGATGCCTATGATTTCGCCATAGCCGTGGCCAAGCCCCATAAAAAATTCACGGGAAGCTTCCATGGGATTCTTCCGCGTGCAGATAATGGCTGCCATGGCACCCAGAAGCATGGTGTGTTCAACTTTGAGATGGGCAATCCAGGGCAGCTCCTTCGGAAAAATAACGCCCAGAATGAGGAGCGCGATAGGCAATATCGGAATGAAGGCATAAAGAAAATTAATTCTGAAGTGCTCTTCCTCGCCCACAGCGCAGTCTTCGGCTACATATCCTGAACCTTCCCTGCGGAGCACGCTCAGGAGCCAGAGCACGCCGGCCGAGATGCCAACAGCGATAAACGCCGTGAGCGTATGGGAACGGATGACGTCAATGACAGTTACTTCATGATTCAGGGCCTCGCTGGCTATCTTCGCCACGTACACGTTATGGGCAAGGCCCGGAGACAAAAGGTCGCCATAGGATCCTGCGAGAACGGCCGCGCCGGCCATGGCCGGATGCACGCCGAGACGGATCAGCAGCGGAATGACAACAGCCCCCACAGCGGCCGCCGCGCCCGAGGCGCTGGGAAGAGCGATCTGAACAAGAAACGTGATGAGGACGGCTCCGGGCACGAGAAGAAAACGCACATGCCTCAGCGGATGGGCGACGGCATAGCAGAGATGCCTGTCACACCCCGTGTACCGCATGACATAGGCGAAGGCCATGACGGAACAGATGCAGAGGATCATGTTGCCTCGCAGCATGCCCTTGGAAAAACCCTCGAATGCAGCCATCACATTCAGGGAAGCCGCGGCCATGATGAAGCCGGAAACGATGAGGACGAGCCGCGACTCGACACGTTTGAACATGGCGATAATCGTCGCCACGACCATCAGGAGACCGAATATCTGTAACATTGGCGGACCCTTGAAGACAGAGAAGCGCCGCCCGCGAAAGAGCTGTCTTTCTCGGGAGACGGTGAAAAAAAACGGAAATTCGGGGTCACCGGGACGGAGCCCGGGAAAAGCAGAAGCGGGAGAGGCGTGACCGGCGGGGGAACCGGTCCGCCTCTCCTTTCCGCTACTACTTTTCACGCGTTTCGTAGGCATTGCGCACAAGAGCGAAATACCTGTAAACGATATGGACGAATTTGCTCGAGGCGAGAGAGAGGAAAAGCCCGAGCACAAGACCGAGGTGAATGCAGAGAAGAAGTCCCATGACGCTGGTTGATCTGAAAACCAGAAGCATAAGACCCGTCAGGCTGACCAGGAAAAGCAGCGTGGAGAAGGACATATCCATTCCCACGGAACTCTCGTCATAAGGACGGTGATCCATGCGCGTCTTCAGCCAGAGCAGGCCGCCCGTACCTATGCACAGGGAGATGCCGCTGAGCGTGCCTATGAAGGTCGGCAGACTGAAGAAGCTGTACGGAGCCGGCCAGCCGAAGCCATGATCATAGACGAAGGCGATGCAGGTCGAAAGAAGGCATCCCAGGAAGCCGTAGAAGGTAGCGTGATGGAACTTGCGGCGTATGGTGCTGAAACGGTCATCAGGATAGTTGCACCCCTCGCCGTTGCCGTCCAGATAACGCAGGGTAAAGGCGTCCTTGATGGCTTTTATGTGATTACTGAGGCGCCAGATTTCACCGGGCTTGGAACCCGTGCCCTTCCAGAAATTGCGCACGCTCATGCCAAGGCACACGAGGCCGGCCACAAAGACCAGCGTAAAGAGGCCGAGCATGAGCCAGTACGGCACGATATGGTAGAACGAACCCGCGCCGGTAATGGGCGAGAAGAACGTCTGGGGCCCCTTGACGATCAGCGCCCCGGCGACAAAGATCAGCGTGCAGAGCAGGGACACCAGGAACACATAGAAACCGTTGGTCTCGAAGAACCGTCCCAGGAACTTCGGCCAGGCAAATTCCTCCCACGTCTCCTTCCTGAGCTTTGCCATGACCATGGGGTAGTTCAGGTTGAATTCGTGCGGCGGGGCATACTGGCAGGCATAATAGCAGCCGCGGCAGTTGTGGCAGAGATTGGCAAAGTACTTCAGTTCCTGATCCGTAAACTTGCGGCGCAGTTCCATAACGGGGAAGACAGCGCAGAAACCTTCACAGTATCTGCAGGCATTGCAGATGGTCGTGCAGCGCTGCGCTTCTTTCATTATTTCAGACATACGGCCTCCTGACCGGCCAGACGGCCGAACACTGTTCCAATGGTCATGCCGAATCCGGCCATGTAGCCCTGACCGAGCACATTGCCCGACGTCAGTTCGCCGGCGGCGAAGATATTCCTGAACGGGGTGCCATCCTCCTTCAGCACCTGGGCCTTTTCGTTGAGGGCCAGGCTCAGGTAGGAGAACGTCACGCCCGGGCGCAGGTAGTAGCCGTAATACGGTGGCGTATCGATGGGACGGGCCCAGTTTGTCTTGGCAGGTTCGAGATCCTTCGTGGAAATTCCATCCTTGTCGCCCGGATTGAAGTTTCCGCCTTTTACGGTATGCGCGTTGAAATCCCTGACCGTTTCTTCCAGCGCAGCGGGATCAATGCCGAACTTCCGGGCGAGGCCGGCGATGCTGTCAGACTCGTACGGCGGGAACACGGAAGGCATGAACAGGTCGATGGACTTGGAATCTATGATGACATAGGCGATCTGCCCGGGCTGCTGGGCTACGAGGCGACCCCAGATGGCGTAGCGCTTGGGCCAGATTTCCTCGCCTTCATTGTAAAAACGCTTGCAGTCTCTGTTAACGGCAATGCCGAAAGGCACGCAGTCGAGACGCGTGCAGATGCCGCCATCAAATTTGGGGGCACGGCCGTCAATTGCCACACAGTGTCCCTGCGTGGGATCGCCGAGGGTTTTGGCTCCGTGGTCCATCATGACCTGAAGCATGCGGCCCTTGTCATACGGCGTTCCACGGATGAGGAAGTTGGCAGCTTCAGGGCCCCACGCGCGGGTCAGCCATTCGGTATTGGCCTGATAGCCGCCGGAAGCCAGCACTACAGCCTTGGCCTCCACGATAAACGTGGTGCCCTTCTGATTCACCTTGGCAGATTTGAACTCGCCGTCCCTGATTTCCAGATCCGTCACTTCAGCGTCATAGAGCACTTTGACGCCGAGCTTCTCCGCGGTAGCGTAATAAGCGTTGATGAGCGCCTTGCCTCCTCCGAGGAAGAAGGCGTTGGTGCGGGAAAGGTGAAGCGTGCCGCGCATGGCGGGCTGAAAATGGACGCCCTGTTCCATCATCCAATAACCGACGTTATTGGAATTCCTGATAACCAGGCGGGCCATGGATTCTATGGTATTCCCCTTGGTCACGCCCATCAGGTCGTTGAAACATTCCTCTTCCATGTACGGCCCTGTCAGAAAGTCATTCTTGGCAGCGTGAACATAACGGATATTGCGCGTGTGGCGGCTGTTGCCTCCGCGGAATTCCTTCGGTGAAGCCTCGAGCAGCATAACACTGGCGCCGGCGCGGCGCGCCGTTATGGCTGCGCAGAGAGCGGCGTTGCCGCCGCCCACGACCAGCACGTCCAGCGGCTGGGTATTCTCACGAGGAGAACTGGTACTTTTCATGATTCCTCCGTAGATCGTCGTGTCCTCACGACCGGGAGTAACTGCAGCCGTGGGACGGACAGAAGGCCGTCAAGCCATTCTCTTTTTTGGGTGCCTCCGCATTTATTAACAAACCTGTCACAGAAAAGCGAATCAAAACCGATCCGCCTGAGCAGCGGGCACGAGGCGCAGGAAAGGCCGGGGAAACGGCCGGAGCTCAGCGTATGCCCGGGATGTCGTGATGCAGTTTCAGAACAATGAGGAAGGACAAAACGAGCACGCCTTCAAGGACTCCGAAGCAGGCCATCCATCCAAACTGCGTGTAAATGAGGCCGGGCACGTAAGAGCCGACCAGGCCGCCCGAATAATAGCAGGACAGAAACAGTCCGTTAACCATGCTGCGATCGAAGCCGCCGGTTACGGCAATATGATTGATAATCCCCGGGCAGTTGGCATGGACAAGAAATTCACCGAAGGCTACGCCCCAGAGACCGCCAAACAGCACCCAGAGATTGGGCACAGCCAGCGTCACACAGGCCAGCATGTAGAAAGCCGAACCGAAGAGGATAATATTGGAAGGCTTTTTAAAGACGCGCAGGAGCGGGCCACGAATGAGGCCGGCCAGAATGCCTACAGAATACCCCACGTACATGAGACCGATGAGGCCCTCAGAATATCCCTGCCCGAGTTCGGCCATGCGGAACGGCACAAGATTGCCCATGGCAGAAAAAACAAACAGGCCGGCAGCCTCGGCAAAGAGCAGACTCGGGATACCCTTCTGGCGCAGGATTTTCCCGTAGACCCTGGGATTGTGCACGGTATGGTGCCCGCCGCTCGTGTCGGGAACGTTGTAGATCAGAACCAGCGCGAGAAGGAAGAGTACACAGACCCCGGTCAGGGTAAGGCGCCAGCCGAAAAGCTCTCCGCACCAGCCACCCAGGATACGGCCAGAGAGAGAACCTACGAGCGTACAGGACACGTAGCCGGCCAGGGCCCTGTTGAAGTCCATATGCCGGAACATACTCGCGATGGACACCATGATGGACGTGACAAGCACAGGAACAAACAGTGCCTCAAAACTGCGGACTCCGACCAGAACGAGAAAATTGGGAGCGAAGTAGATACCCGCTCCGCTGATGCCCACAAGAAACGTTGACACGAGCAGGGCCTTGCGCACTCCGATGCGGTCCAGAAGGATGCCCACGCACATGGGTGAAATGACCAGGAAGAACATGAACACGCTGACCAGCAGGGCAGAGTTGCTCTTGCTCACCCCAAATTCCTGACTCAGGGTATAGAGCATAGGCTGGGGACAGTACATGAGGGCGAACACGCAGACGGTGAGGAGAAGCAGACCGAGATACGTTCTGATGACAGCGTTCTGATGACTGTGGGAATGCGAAGCCACGACCAATAACCTCCTAATCCGCCGGCAGCGGGAAAGGGCAGGAAAGGACAGAACGTCTTCTTGTTCCTCCTCTGACCTGTCATGTACGGCGAAAAGTGTTCACAAAAAATAAAGATCTTTCTTCCTATTCCAGAACTACACAATGCACAAGAGAGGGAAAAGAAAGGCATGTACGCGAAGTTACGGAACAAAAAAGAACTAAACAGACGCATTCCCCTCACCGGTCAGTTTTTTTGTCTTTAACAAAAGCCCGGTTGCTCTCATTTCCTGACTCACCTGCGATGAAGTCCTTCCCAGCCATCTGAAGTCCGTTTCCGATACCATGCCCCGGCGGCGCCCCCATACTTCCGGATATTGCCGGACCCATGGCTTTTTCCTTCTGTATGCCGCTTCTCCGGATAAAAACACATTGTTCCATCCTCTGCCTGTGGCAGTTACATGCGGAAAACTTCGGCCAGGTATCGGAATCCGGCCTGTTCTGAAATCCCATCCGCTGCCGCCATCCTGATGAATTCCTGTTCATCAGACCGTAGGTCAGCCTGCTCCCCGTTCTCACCTCTCGGAGGATGCCTCATGTGGGAGGCACAAAAAAAAAGAGCTGCCCTGTTGTTTAAACAGGGCAGCTCTTATAGCCGTTATGGCGGAGAGATAGAGATTCGAACTCTAGAACGGCGTAAACCGTTACACGATTTCCAATCGTGCTCCTTCGACCAACTCGGACATCTCTCCGTTGGTTTGCAGATGTGCTTTTAAAGGAAAACGGTGCGCTTGGCAAGTAAAAAATTTACTTTTTTACTTTTTCTTCAAATCCGCTCCGGAACTGCCGTTACGGTCTTCCGGAGAAGCCCCCTTCCCCTGGTCAGCGTTTTTGCCGGCCTGGTTCCGGGACACCGATCTTCCGATGAAATAAAACATGACGATACCAAGTATACCCGCAACGGTGATGCCGATATCGTTCAGCGTGGCGGCATCCATGGCTGTTTAATAAACCATATTGCTGAAGCCGTTGTCGTTGAAGATGACCTGGCCGGTAATAGCCTTGGCCATGTCAGAGGCCAGATAGGTGGCCAGGCCTCCGTCATCGGCAATCTCCATCTTGCGGTGGAGCGGGGAAACCTCTTCGGAACGCCCGAAATTCTCCCGCATGGAGTGCACGGCGGAAGCAGCGAGGGTCTTGATGGGGCCGGAGCTGATGCAGTTGATACGGATGCCCTTGGCGCCAAGGTCAGCGGAAAGGTAGCGCATGGAGGCTTCGAGAGCAGCCTTGGCAACGCCCATGATGTTATAGGACGGCACAACTCTGGTGGAACCGAGATAGGTCATGGCGAGCACAGATGAGCCTTCATGCATGAGTGGCTCAAAGGCGCGGCAGAGAGCGATCAGGGAATAGGCAGAGATGTCCAGAGCGAGATGGAAGCCCTCGCGGGAGGTTTTGATGAAGGGATTGTGGAGATCGTCGCGGTTGGCGAAGGCGAGGGAGTGAATCAGGATGTCCACGCCGCCCCACTTTTCCTTCACGATATCAGCGGCAGCCTGAATATCCTCATCACTGGAAACGTCACATTTAAAGGTGAATTCACCGCCGACCTCTTCGCTCAGGGGTTCAACGCGTTTCTTAATGGCGTCTCCCACATAGCTGAACGCCAGACGGGCGCCGGCCTTCTTAAATTCCTGGGTAATGCCCCAGGCTATGCTCCGGTTATTGGCAACGCCCATAATCAGGGCTTTTTTTCCTTCAAGCAGCATTCGGTGTCTCCTTATGGCAGGGGGCTATACATTAAGCTCGCGCCCGGTAATCATACGGTAGGCCTCGCGGTACTTGGCAGCAGTGGCATCCACGACTTCATCCGGAAGCTCGGGAGCCGGAGGCTGCTTATTCCAGGGCTGACTGGTGAGCCAATCCCTGAGGTACTGTTTGTCGAAGCTGGGCTGTCCGTGGCCGGGTTCATATTTGTCAGCGGCCCAGAAGCGGGAAGAATCGGGAGTCAGGACCTCATCAATCAGGCGCAGCTTGCCGTCAACAAAGCCAAACTCGAATTTCGTGTCGGCAACGATGATCCCGCGGGAGGCCGCGTACTGACGCGCGCGTTCGTAAATGGCGAGAGCGGCCTTCTCAACCTGTTCCTCGACTTCCGCGCCGACAATTTCAGCAGCTCTGGCGACAGAAATGTTTTCGTCATGAAAACCAAACTCAGCCTTGGTGGAAGGCGTGAAGATGGCCGTCTCCAGTTTGTCGGACTCCCTGAGGCCGGCGGGAAGCTTGTGTCCGTATATTTCTCCGGTCTTCTGATAGGCCTTCCAGCCGGATCCGGAAAGATAGCCGCGCACAATGCATTCGATGGGCAGAGGTTTTGCCTTGCGAACGATAACAGCACGTCCTTCCAGCTCATCCTTCCAGGGGGCAAGCTCAGCAGGGAACCTGGACACATCACTTTCGATGATATGGTTGGGAATAATATCCTTAAACATATCCATCCAGAATAGCGTAATCTGGTTCAGGATAACACCCTTGTACGGAATAGGACGTCCCATCATGACATCGAAGGCGCTCATACGGTCGGTCGTCACGATGAGCAGGGAATTATCGTCCACAGAATAAATATCGCGGACCTTGCCACGGGAAATCAGCGGACAGGCACTGATTTCAGTACGTGTTACAACTTTCATGAAAAACCTCGTGGTATGAAGGAGGCTGAACAGTGGATTTCCGCCAGCATGGCCAGCGGGAATCCCCCAGACAAAGAACTATGAGTAAAAACGCTAGCGGGATTCGACAGAGCGTGCGTGGGCCTCAAGTCCTTCGAGACGGGCAAGCTCGGCGATGGCTGACTTGCTTTCCTTCAGGAACTCACGGGACGCGCAGAGAATGCTCGTTTTCTTGCAGAACGTCTGCACGGAAAGGGCAGAAGAAAATCTGGCAGTCCCGAGTGTGGGAAGTACATGGTTAGGGCCGGCGAAATAGTCGCCAACAGGCTCTGGGCTGTAGTGTCCCATAAACACAGCACCGGCGTTCTTCACAAAGGGCAGTACGGACCAGGGATCACGCACGGAAAGTTCAAGATGCTCGGGCGCAATACGGTTGGCCACGCCGACGGCATCCGTCAGTGTAGGAACAACAACGATGGCGCCCCAGTCAATGAGGGAACGGCTGGCGATAGATGCACGGGGAAGACGGCCGCACTGTTCCTCTAGCTCTGCCTGCAGAGATGCAGCCAAGGTCGGATCGGTCAGAATACATACGGCTGAGGCAAGGGGATCATGCTCGGCCTGACTCAGAAGATCAGCTGCGAGCCATTTGACGTTGGCGGAGCCATCGGCAATGACACACACTTCGCTGGGGCCGGCCACCATGTCTATGCCGCAGATCCCCTGAACCAGACGCTTGGCAGTAGCAACATAAATATTGCCGGGACCGGCCAGGACATCCACAGGACGAATTGTCTGCGTGCCATAGGCCATGGCTCCCACAGACCAGGCACCTCCGACACGGTAAACCTCAGAAATATCGAGTAGGTGGGCTGCCGCCAGGATTACGGGATTGATAGTGCCGTCCTTTCTCGGAGGCGTGCACACGGCAATTTCCTGTACACCCGCCACAAGAGCAGGAATGGCGTTCATAAGGAAACTGGAAACAAGAGGCGTGTTGCCGCCTTTGCCACCGGGCACATACAGGCCGACACGGGCAACAGGGTTGACCATCTGACCCAGGACTGTTCCATCAGGACGGGTGGTGAACCAGCTCTTTTCCTTCTGATTTTCATGAAAAGCGCGGATATTGCTTGCAGCCTGCGCGATGCATTCACGATCTTCCGCAGGGACAGTAGCTGCAGCCATCTCAATTTCCTGAGGGCTGACGCGTATATCACCAGAGAAGTCAGGGCAGTCAAATTTCATCGTGTACTCAGCAAGCGCGGCATCACCGTGACTGCGCACATTATTGAGTATATCGCGGACCTGATTCTCGACATCATTGTTGCCGCCGGGATGAGCACGTTCCTTGAGCCACTGACCGGCCTTAGCCCATTCCTGTTCGTTCTGAAGCGTAATTATTCTGCAAATTGGCATAGTCTTCTACCTCTCGGAGGTCAGAACATACAGGAATACAGGGATGTTGTCTAACAGAGAGGGGCCCTCTTCAGGGCAAAAAAAAGACTCCGGAGCATTGTCTGCTCAACGGAGTCTTCGAAAAATCCTTGGCGGCGGCCTACTTTCCCACATGAAGATATGCAGTATCATCGG